>Ga0265339_10001507_pt1 | contig 17203 bp, 16 predicted proteins | sample 4CB219metaG_FD_202085 | JGI IMG/M metagenome (GOLD analysis project Ga0265339, IMG submission 202085) | Rhizosphere microbial communities from Carex aquatilis grown in University of Washington, Seatle, WA, United States - 4-CB2-19 metaG | ecosystem: Host-associated > Plants > Roots >... | reverse complement strand
GACCATGCTCACTAAACGATCACGCCCCAACCATCCCCAATCCCCGCTGTCCCTGGGCAACGCATCTTGCCGATATAATCTTCCGTGCGCACAATCTGTACAATCCGAGCCCGGCGTGTGTTATTGACTGTGGCGGCAGCCCTGCTCTTTGGTGGCTGCTCGCATACCCCAACGGGACCAAACCCACTGCATGCGCAGTTACAGGCGGAGGACCCCTCCGTCCGCGTGCAGGCCATCATTGCAGCCGCCCAAGGTGGCGATCAGTCGTGCGTCCCACTGCTTATCGACCGCCTCAGCGACAGCGACGAAGACGTGTGCTTCTATGCCATCCTGGCCCTGGAAAAGCTCACTGGCACGCGGATGGGTTACGAGTACTACGCCCCCGCCGACAGCAAAAAGGCCGCCATCGCCCGCTGGCGAACCTGGCTCGACGCCGGCAGACCCATGCCCGTCCCGGCAAAGTTCCAAACACCAACGACGCAGCCCGCTTCGCGAAAGACAACAGCCCCAGAGGTCACAGAGGACTCAGAAAGAAGACAAGAGCCGAAATGCAGCATCATCTCCCCGTTCATTTGGACGAGGGATTCCGCATTCGCAACAGGGAGGCAGACATGAACGTCCCTCCCATCCATCCGGTGCGGATGAGCGTCTTTGCCGAGCCGGCTTGCCTGCCGATCGTCCGATCGGCCGTCGAGAAGCTTTGCGAACTGGCCAATATGCCCGCCGATGGCACTGGCGACGTGGCGGTGGCAGTGGACGAAGCCGTGGGCAATATCATCCGCCACGCCTACGCCGACACCCCCGGCGGGACCATCAATATTTCGCTGGCCATCAGACAGGTGTGCGGTCAGCCGCGACTGGTGATCCGCCTGCGCGACTTCGGGCGCGGCGGCGATCCGAAGCGATTCCGCTCGCGCGATCTTTCGCGGGTTCGCCCCGGCGGCCTGGGCATGCATATTATGCATCAGTGCATGGATAGCGTCCGTTACCAGAAGGCCCGAGGGGCAGGCACAGTATTGGTAATGACTCGCTGCCTGAACGGAGTTACGAGATGATGCAGCAGTGGGCAAGACCAATAGCGGGCGTCCGCTGGATCGACCGCAATGCCGTGGTCGATGTCGTAGGCGAGGTGGATATGGCCAACTCGATGGACTTTCAGCAGGGCCTGCTCGCCGTGCTGGACGAACGGCCAGGGCGGATGATCGTCAACCTCAGCCGCGTCAGACACATGGATTCCACGGGGCTGGCCTCGTTGGTCAAGCTGCTCAAGAAGGCACGCAAATACGGAACGGATCTTATCCTGGTTGGCCTCACCGACCGCGTCCGCAGCCTCTTCGAGATCACCCGCCTGTACCCCGTCTTCACGATCTTCGCCACCGAGCAGGAAGCAATGACATAATCGTCAATGACCCCCGACAACGATCGACCACCGACGCCTATCCACGCACTGGGAGCACACTTCCTGGGCGGCTTGACGTATTTTGGCAGCGTGGCCCTGCTGATGGGCGATATCCTGCGTTGGTTGATGAAGGGCATGTTCTCGCGGCAGGCACGGTTTGACAGTTCTGCATTGACGGCGCAGATGGTCCGCGTCGGTGTTAAGAGCACCTCGATCGTCATGCTCGTGCAGTTGTTCATCGGCGTGATCCTCGCCCTGCAACTGACGCCGCCCCTGGCCCAGTGGAGCCAGGAAGCCCAGGTCAGCCGCATCATCGGCCTGGGCGGGTTTCGCATGCTCGGGCCTATCATAACGGCCGTGGTGCTATCGGGATTCGCCGGGGCTTCTATCGCCGCGGAACTTGGCACAATGGCTGTCTCTGAGGAGATCGAGGCGTTGGAGGCCGCCGCCATCAACCCGGTGCGGTTCCTGGCTGTGCCTCGGGTGATGGCCACCACGGTCATGACGATACTGCTGACGGTGCTGGCCGACCTGTGCATCGCCGCCGGCGGGTACGTCACCAGCCTCCTGGTACTTGGACCGACGAGCTACGAAGGCTACTGGGCACGAATGCAGGAGCAGTTGCGATTCCAAGACTTCTTCACCGGCCTGACGCAGTCGGGGGTCTTTGGCCTCTTGGTTGGCCTAATCGCCTGTCACGAAGGCCTGTCCACCACCGGCGGCGCCGAAGGTGTCGGCAAGGCAACCACGCGAACAGTGGTCCTGTCGATAGTGGCGATCATCGCGGCAGCGTGCGTGTTCACGGTGGTGTTCTATGTGTGGGAAAAGTGAACCACTAATTCCACGGATTGGAGACGGATTTCACTGATTGAAGAAGGAATCTATGGGTCCAAAACGAGACATGAAGATGCAGTCGGGTGAAGAACAAGCCGGCTCGGAGATGATCCATCCGGCTTTGTCGTACAACCTTATGAAGTGTGCCTTCAAAGTGCATTCGGTACTGGGCCCTGGCCTGCCGGAGGCCGTTTATCAAAGAGCCTTGGCTGTGGAGTTGGTAAAGCAGAAGATACCTTTTCAGTCGCAGCCGGAAATTGAGGTCTTCTATGAGGATGCTTTTGCGGCACGTTCAAGCCAGACTTTGTGGTCGAGGACAAGATCATCCTGGAATTGAAGGCCCTGGAAGCCTTCTGTGATGCTCACGACGCGCAAGTGCTGACATACCTGAAGATCACCGGACTGAAACTGGGAATTCTTCTCAATTTCGGAACGCCCAGTCTGATGCATAGACGAAAGGTACTGTAGGCCCCGCCGCAGCAAAGGATTTAAAATGAATTCGCCGTTTCTGCAATTCGAGTAATTTGACTAATTCGTGCAATTGGTTGAACCCGTTCGGAGACGAAGTGCTTTTGGGAGCAGGCGGCGAAAATCCGAGAGCCATGAGAGATAACACTAATAGCACGAATTACACTAATTGCACGAATTAAGAATTACAGGCTCAGAAAGCCTCATGCAATGAACAGTCCGAGGAATTCGTGTTGGCCCCCTTTATGGATCGAAGCCATCCAATGTCAGAAGCTGTCAAACAACCCGCCGCCAGTGTGAGAAACCTCATCAAGTCCTTCGGCGATAAGATCGTGCTGGACCGGGTCTCACTCGAGGTGCCTGTCGGCAAGACGACTGTTGTCATGGGTACCAGCGGGTGCGGCAAAAGTACGCTTCTGCGGTGCATGATCGGATCGCTTTGGCCGGAACGTGGCCATGTAGAACTGCTGGGGCGCGACCTGGCGACCTTGGACGAGCGGCGGATGGACGAGCTCCGAAAACAGATCGGCGTCCTGTTCCAGAGCGGTGCGTTATTCAACTCGATGACGGTCGGGGAGAATGTTGCCCTGCCGCTTAGGGAACACACCGAACTGGACGACGACACGATCGACATCATAGTCAAGATCAAGCTGGAGCTTGTGGGCCTGCGGCAGGCGGTGGACCTCATGCCTTCGGAGATCTCCGGCGGCATGAAGAAACGGGCCGGGCTCGCGCGGGCTATCGTCCTGGACCCGCAGATCCTGTTTTACGACGAGCCTTCCGCCGGGCTGGACCCGGTGACGTCCGCGGAGATTGACCATTTGATGATGGACCTCTCGGGCAAGCTGGGCGTCACCAGTGTCGTCGTTACGCACGAGATGACCTCTGCATTTCGCATCGCGGATTACATCGTAATGCTCGACAGCGGCAGAGTGCTCAAGAGCGGAACTCGCCAGGACTTCCTGGACATTCGCGACAGCAAGCAGCCAACGGACGAAGCCGGCGAGATCGTCCGCCAGTTTGTCCGCGGCGACTCCACCGGCCCACTGACAAAAAGACGCCAGGAAAGCGGGTACGCGCAGGACATCCTTTCGTGATCGGCTTCCAAGAAATGAAATGTCAATAGTCTTGACTTCTGCCTCAATAGCGCCATAGGATAAGAGATGCCAATCGTAAAGTTGACGCGGGAAGCAGCCAAGGGACTTGACGACCTGCCCCTTGGAATCCATTCCCGCGTGCTGTCGCTGCTGGAACGTCTGGAGAAATGGCCGGCCGTGAGTGGCGCCAAACCGCTCACTGGACCATTGGCTGGGCGATACCGGCTTCGGACAGGTGATTACCGCGTCCAATTCCGTGTGGAAAAGCATTCGATTATCGTGGAGAAGATCGGACACCGCGACAGGTTCTACGAATGAGGGCTTGATCATGACAGTTAAGATTGTGGAGTTGGCTGGCAAACGATGGGCGATCATGCCGGAAAAGGACTATAAGCGGCTGGCCGCGCACGCAGGAGAGAAAGGCGATTGGCCTGCCCTGCCAAAGCCCGACGCCGACGGCAACTACCCCGCCGTGGAATATGCCCGTTTGTCGCTGGCGAGAAAGATCATCAAGGCCCGTAGGCAGGTTGGCTTGACCCAAGCCGAGCTTGCCCGCCGAGCCTCCATCAGGGCCGAAACTCTCAACCGCATTGAGAAGGGTAAGACCACGCCCGACACGGCCACAATTGCAAAGATTGAACGCGCCCTGGAAAACGCTCAGGTTGGTGAAGAATGATTCACAGACATTTCGCCCCACTGCGTCGAGCATAGCCGTCCGAAGACGGAGAGACTTATGCCCAAGAAACATAGAAACGAACTCGTCGCCGGCATCTTTGTGGCGCTGGCGTTGGCGGCTTTGGTGGGTGTGGTATTGTGGCTGGGCGGCTCGACCATGATCAGTCGCCCGGCCGGCAATGCCGTGTTTTATGTCAACGAGAAGACCGGCGCCACAGGCCTTGTGCCTGGTAACCCCGTGCTGATCAACGACAGCCAGATCGGGCGCATCTCGTGGATCCAGACCACCCCCGAAGGCCGCACCCTCTACCACGTGGACCTCTTCGAGAAGATTGTCCTTCACAGCGACGGGACAGCCCTTGCAGTGCAGCCAATGGTAGGTACGCCCAAGCTAGTGATCACCAGCCGCGGCAGCGAGGATAAGCCAGTCAGCAGCGCCTCGAATCCCATTCCGCTGACGGCCTCGGGCCTCGATGCAGCCATGGGCAACGTTGCGACGGCGGCGGATAATCTGCGGGTCATTACCGAGAGCGTGCGCAATGAGCTCGACTCTACGCGTCGCACGGCCATGCTTACGCAACTCAAGACCATCACCGATTCGCTTGCGCACGCCGCAGACAACGTCTCGACAATGACGGGCAACCTCCTGCACGAAAGCGACCCCAAGGCCAAGGACTCGCTGGTGGCCAAGGCTCGCGCCTCTGCTGATGACGTGAACAAGATCACCGCAACCGTGGCCACGCAGCTCGATGGCGCCAACCCGCAGGCCCTGCTGACCAAGGTTCACAAGTCCGTCGACGACATGAACGCCATCACTGCCGACGCCAAGCCAAAGATCCAGCAGACCCTGTCGGCCGTGCAGGACACCGCTACGCAGATCCAGAATTACACTCGCAAGGACGTGGCCGAGGTGCTGGCGAACTTGCGACAGGTGAACTCCAAGGTGATGACGATCGCCAGCAATTTCGTGGAGGTTTCCGACCAGGCTCGCGTGATCGTGACGCTCAGCCGCGACCGGCTTGATGAGATGCTCGATAACATGACGCAGGTCAGCCAGGACCTCAAGTCCACCGCCAAGGAGGTCCGCCGCAACCCCTGGCGACTGCTCTACCAGCCCGACCAGAAGGAACTACGCACGCAGAATATTCACGACGCCGCTCGGGCGTTCGCAGCCGGGGCCGAGCAACTGGACCAGGCCGTGAACAAGCTGTCCGCGTTGAGCAAGTCGCCAAACATCAAGAGCGACGATCCTGAATTGATCAAGATCCGCCAGCAGTTGCAGGAGACGTTCGACAACTTCCACAAGGCCGAAGACTCCCTGTGGAAGGAATTGGCGAAGTAGGAAAGGTGTCAAGGGCGCCACTGCTAGCGGGCGTCGTTTGCCCGCGCGGCAGTGCGACTGTCAGCGGATCGCTCGGCACGGCCGCGCCTTAACGACGGGCTTAGCCGTGGCACCCAACGATAACTACTCTCCCGTCTGCGTCCGGGCATCAAGGAGTTTCGCAAGTTCTTCCGGTGCCAGCAGGGCCTTTTCCGTGAGCAGTTCGCGGATCGTTTTGCCGGTCTTGTGGGCCTGCTTGGCCAGGTCGGCGGCGGTGTCGTAGCCCAGGCGGGGCGCCAATACCGTCACCATCGCCAGCGACTGCTCCACCAATTCTTCACACCGCTCAACGTTGACCGCCAGGCCGCGGATCGCCTTGTGCTCGAACACGCCCGCCACCGCCGTCAGGAGCTGGATCGAGGTCAGCAGATTGTTGGCCATCATCGGCATGGCCACATTGAGCTCCAGGATTCCGCCCACGCCGCCGGTGCAGCCGGCCGCTACGGCGGCGTCGCATCCGATCACCTGGCACGCAACCTGGATGACACTCTCGCAGATCACCGGGTTGACTTTGCCTGGCATGATGCTGCTGCCTGGCTGCGTTGCAGGCAGGGTCAGCTCGCCCAGTCCGCACCGCGGCCCCGAGGCCATCAGGCGGATGTCCGACGCCACCTTGCCCATTGCAACGGCAGCATTGCGAAGGGCCGCCGACGCCGCCAGCACGCGGTCACGCGACGCCTGCTCAGCGAAGTGATTGGCCGCCTCGCGGAACGGCAATCCGGTCCGCTTGGCGATCTCCTGGCACGCCGCCTGGGCAAATCCCGCCGGCGCGTTCAGCCCCGTGCCCACGGCCGTGCCGCCCAGCGGCAACTCGCACAGGTCCGCCACCGCCCTACGCAGCAGCGTGGCCGCGTAGTCAATCTGCGCCGCGTAGCCGCTAAATTCCTGCCCCAGCCGCACGGGCACGGCGTCCATGAGGTGCGTCCGCCCAATCTTGACGACGGCATCAAACTCACGGGCCTTGTCCGCGAGCGCCCGCTGCAGCGACTCCAGAGCGGGCACGAGTTCACTGTGAATGGCCAGGGCGGCCGACACGTTCATCGCCGTCGGGATCACGTCGTTGGAGGACTGTCCCATATTCACGTGGTCATTGGGGTGGAGCTTTCGTCCGCCGGCGGTCTTGGCCAGCGACCGCGAGGCCAGTGCAGCAATGACCTCGTTGGCGTTCATATTCGTGCTCGTAGCCGAGCCGGTCTGAAAGACGTCGATGGGGAACTGCTCGTCGTGCCGCGCGTCGATGACCTCTTGTGCGGCCGCGATGATGGCATCGGCCTCCAGGTCACCCAGTCGGCCCGCCGCGCGGTGAGCGGATGCACACGCGAGCTTGATCAGCCCCAGTGCGGCGATGAATCGTCGCGGCATCCGCCAGCCGGAGATGTGGAAATTCTCCACTGCCCGCGCGGTCTGGGCGGCGTACAGGGCATCGGCGGGCACAGGCATCTCGCCCATGGAATCACGTTCAATTCTGGTAGTGCTCATGCGTACAGAGATACCGGACATGGGGAACGGACTCAACGGAAAATAACAAGCGATGAGCGACGGGTGACGAGTAACGAGTTACGGGAGGTCCCGCATGTGCAAACAATGCGTGACAAAAAGTCCCGGCAAAAAGCCCCGGCAATGCTTTGCCGGGGTTGAAGGCGCCAAGTGGAACGCTCTGTCCACGACGTCCTCTCATGCGTGTTATCCCTCAAGGAACTCCGCCAGCTTCCGCAGAACCTCGCCGACGACGATCTCGGGGCTGGACGCCCCCGACAGCACCGCCACACGCACTGGCCGATGCGCCGGCAGCCAGCCGGTTACTGTCGCTGGCTGGGACGTCTGGTGGTCCAGCGTCCGCAACGTGTTGGCGTCCACGATGGCCGATGCGTCCTCGATGAAGTATGCCGGCGCGAATGACCCCGCCAGCTCAAACAAGTGCCGCGTGTTGGACGAACCAAACCCGCCAACCACGATCACCACGTCCGGGTGCTGCTGGCAGAGCTTTACCGCCGCCGACTGCCGCGCCTGAGTCGCGCGGCACACCGTCGGCTGCAACTGCAATCTCTCCGACATCTCCGCTGCCCCAAACCGCTCCCCAAACGCCCCACGCAGCCGCTCCTGAACCAGCATCGTCTCGTCGTAGAGCATCGTCGTCTGGCTGACCTGCGCCAGTCGCTCGAACACTGCCAGCTCAGTCGTGTTGGAGGCCGACCGCTTCAGAAGTTCGGCAAACTCGCCGCGATCCCGCCTGCCGGTGATCAGGTCGCAGAAGAAGTCCACCTGCGATAGCTTGTTGACCACCAGGTAACTGCCGCCGCACGCCTCCAGGCGGCTGCGGGTGACGACCGTCTCATCGTGATCCGCTCGACCGAAGATCATGACGCCAAAGCCGCGTTGTGCAGCCTCCTGGGCCCACTTCCACAGCCGCCGGACGTCGCCGCAGGATGTATCGACGATGCGGCAGCCGATCTGCTGGAGCCGGTGCTCCACCGGCAGCGGCACGCCGAATGCGGGGATGATCGCACAATCCTCGGGGGTGATGAGCGATTCGAGTTGCCGGCGGTCGTCGGCGTCGAGGATGGTCACGCCGCGGCGATGGAAGTAATCGTTGACCCATGGGTTGTGGATGATCTCGCCAAGAAGGAACAGCCGTCCGCCCTGCTGGGCGTGGCGCGAGACCTCATGATCGAGCATGGCCAGCGCCCGCTTGACCCCGCGGCAGAAACCGAACACCTCCGGCAGGATGATCGACCCGCCAGGCAATTGCCAAACGCCCCCGGCCTGCCGGCAGCGATCCACCAGCACGCTCGAGAACCCATCCAACATCCCATCCTGCCATGACTCTTGCATGAGGACATTGTACAGGAAGAGAGCCCGCGGGCGAAAGCCCACGGAATGCTTTCCGTGGGCGTTGGGTGCGGTGTGCACGTTGGGTGCAGTAGTCTTTAGAACTCGTACCGGGGTGCCCCGGAGACGTCGACGGAGTAGAACTGGCCGGGGATTAGTTTGATTCGGTTCAGGGCCAGGGGCAGGCGAGACTGGATTATCCGGAACAGGCCGCCGGCCAGCAGGGTCTGAAGTTGGAAACGGTGACTGGCGCTATCGACCATGACGGTCAGGGCGCCGCCGGAGAAGGCTTCCAGGGCGGTGTGATCGCGGATATCGGCCGGCACTACCTCGTCCCAGACCTGTGCCAGCGTCCCAAGTTGCTTGACTCGCTTGGCGAGCGTCCGCTTCATAAGTAGCGTCAGCGGCTCACATAGGGGAACGCTGCGGTCTTTGAACCGTCGCTGCTGCCAGACCGTTCGAAGCTGAGCATCATCCATGATGTTCCACCTTAGCCAATCCTTTTCTTCCAAGTAGTACGACATGGCAAAGCCCTCCAGCTCACCACCGGGTAGCCTACCACTTTTACCCTCAGGGAAAAACGAAAAATCAGCGGGAATAACACCCACAACGGGCTATTTTTAACAGGGGGACCACAGTGGTGGCAGAGGACGGTAACATAGCTGTCTGTCTTGCCGTCCTCTGCTACCTCTGCGTTAGAAAGGTCTTACGTCAGGTCCACCGGCATCAGCACGTACAGGAAGTCCGTGCCCGCCCGGAGGATGGCCGGCTTATTCGATGCCGACATCTCCATGACCACCGTGTCCGTGCCCACAACCTTCATGGCGTCCAAAAGGAACGTCGGGTTGAAGGCGATGTCCACGGCCTCGCCTTCCAGCGTGGCGGGGCACTCCAACTCGGCCTCGCCGCTCTCGGGCGCTCGGCTGGTGAGTTTGACGGCATCGGCAGTGAAGCCCAGGCGGACGCCGCGGCTTTCGGTGTTGGTCAGGAGCGCGGCCTGCCGGATGCGGTGCTCGAACTGCCCCACCTGCATGGTGGCCTTTCGATTGAACTCGCGGTTGACCAGGTCGCCGTACTTTGGGAAGTTGCCCTGCACCAAGGAACTGACAAGCGTCGCGCGGGCCGTGCGGATAAGGATCTGGTTCTCGAGGATCTTGACGTCCAGCATGTCCTCACCGCTGCCGCCGACCCGCTGAATGAGCCCCATGAGCTTGGCCGGCACGATCGCCGTCACGTCACGCGATGCAGGCTTGGTCAACTGCCCGCGAGTCAGGGCCAGGCGGTGACCGTCGGTGGCTACCAGGGTCAGCTTCTTGGCCGACGCCTCCCACAGCACGCCGCTGATGGCGTAGTGGCTGTGTGCCTTTGCCGTCGCAAAGAGCGTCTTATTGATCATCGACGTAAGGTCGGTGTTCTTGATCTGGAAGTCGCCATCCTCGGCAAATTCGGCCACGGCGGGGTACTCGGCCGGGTCGTATCCGAATATGCGGAAGTGGCTACCCTTGCCCTTAATAACCAGGGAGTCCTTCTGCGTCTGGAGCGTCAGGCTCTCGTCGGAGGCCTCGCGGACGATGCCCATCAGGCGGTCCGCCGGCACGAGGGCCTCGCCCTCTTCCTCGATTTGAACGGCGGTGATTTGATATCGCGCACCGGCCTCCAAGTCGGTCGCCAGGACCGTCAGGACGCCGTCGGCAGCCACCAGCTTGACACACTGAAGGATGGGCTTGGGCGTACGGGTGGCCACGATGCTGCTAGCCAGATTCAACGCCTCCTGCAAGGCCGCGGTCTGCGCAATTATCTTCATAGTCGCCTTCCTTGGTTATCTGACCGTGTTTTTTACGCGGCAAGCGGCGTTGCGTCAAGTGCAAAGATTTACAGGATGTTGTATGTGAGCGACCGAATTTCCTGGCCGCTCAGTGACGGCCACTGAGGACACAGAGAACTCAGAGACCAGCACACCGTGTTAGATCATAATGTATCTCCCGCAACGACGCACCAACCACGGGCGTCTGCTTCATTCGCGAAATTCGTGAAATTCGTGCAATTCATGCAATTCGTAATGGTTCGCCTGGAATGAAAGCGCCTTTGACATCCTGCACAGGAATTGCCGGTCTTCCGACCGGTCGCTTGAACCACGAGCTCGTATGAAGCGTCCGGCCCATCTGGGAAATGTCTCTCCTTATCTTATCTCTATGTTCTCCGTGCCCTCTGTGGCGGTTGTTTCTTCCAATGCACAAATCCGAATTTGAGATTTCCAAACGGGGCAGGACTGACTACAATGCTTCCGATCTTCGCTCGCTGTGTGGGTTCATGCATTTGTTGCGCGCCAGTGTCTGGTACGCCCGCCCCGGCGAAGGCCTTATAGAACTTTGGAGATTGGACGATGGGACAGTATCAGGATCTGGACCGAAAGGCGATCAAGCTCGCTAAGATGATAGTTCGGATGTGCACGGCGGCGGGCAGCGGCCATCCGTCCAGCGCGTTGTCGATTTTGCACCTGACCACAGCGCTGATGTATCGCGTGATGCGATATGACCCCAAGAACCCCTGGAACACCGCGGCCGACCGCCTGGTGCTTTCCGAAGGCCACGCTGTGCCGGCCATTTACGCGGCATACTGCGAACTGGGCGGCGTTGCCGGCAAGCCAGAGGCCCCGGTCACGCTCAAGTTTGATGACGCCCTGACCCTTCGGGACCTCACCAGCATACTCGACGGGCACCCCAATCCTCCCCAGGGCTTCCCGTTCTTCGATGCCGCCACTGGCAGCCTGGGCCAGGGCCTCTCCGTGGGCGCCGGCCTTGCCTGTGCCGCCCGCGTGCACGCCTCCGACAAGCAGATCTACGTCATCTGCGGCGACGGCGAGAGCCGCGAGGGCCAGATTTACGAGGCCCTGGATTTCATCATCGACCACAAGCTCACCGCCGTTCGCGTGATCTTCAATAGCAACGGGCAGGCGCAGAGCGATTACGTCTCCAAGCAGCAGTCCACCGAGGGCCTCACCCGCAAGCTGGAGGCCTTTGGCTTCGAGGTCCGCGTCATTGACGGGCACAATTTCGACGAGATCATGCCCGCCCTGACCGCCCCCGTGACTGATAAGCCCATTGCCATCGTCGCCAAGACGGTCAAGGGCTGGGGCGTCAACGAATTCCTTCGCAGCAACTATCACGGCAAGCCCCTGGACGAGGCCAAGGTTCCCGAAGCCCTGGCCGACCTGGACGCCAAGGCCAACGAGCTTGGCGTGGGCGGCACGGAAGATAAGGACGTCTCCCAGATCAAGGTGCCCCAGCCCAAGGAAGCCCCCGGCTACGCCGAGATTTCCGCCGGCACCATGGAAGACGCCTGCAAGCTCACCGGCAACGAGAAGTCCTTCGCCGCCAAGAAGCTCTCCACCCGCAAGGCGTATGGCATAGCCCTGGCCGCCCTGGGTGCCGATAGCCGCATCACCGCGATGGACGGCGACGTCAAAAACTCCACCTTCGCCGAGTACTTCTTCAAGAAGCATCCGGAGCGGTTCTTCGAGGCCCGTATCGCCGAGCAGAACATGATCTCTGCCGGTGCAGGCCTGGCCGCAGGCGGCACGATCCCGTTCCTCTCGACCTTCGCCAAGTTCGTCGTCCGCGGATATGACCAGATCGAGATGGCCACCATCGGCGAGAACAATATCAAGGTCTCCGGCAGCCACGCCGGCATCAGCCTGGCCGCCGACGGCCCCAGCCAGATGGCCGTCACGGACCTGGCCTTCTTCCGCTCGATGGCACACGCCAAGCGGACCGACGGCGCCCCGCTGTGCCGCTTCTTCCAGCCTTCCGACGCGGTCAGCGCGTTCAAGCTCACCGAGCTGATGGCCAACGTTGATGGCCTGTGCTATATGCGGACCCACCGCCCCGACGTCCCGTTCATCTATGACGAGAACGAGGAGTTCGTGGTCGGCGGCTACAAGCACCTCATCGACGGCGAGGACCTGGCCATCGTCAGCAGCGGCTACATGGTGCACGTGTGCATGAAGGCCGCCCAGCTCATCGAGGAGCGTAGCGGGCTGAAGGTCAGCCTGATCGACGCCTACTCCATGCCGCTGGCCACCGACGACATCCTGCAGATTGGCGATGATTGCCGCGGGCAGATCCTGGTGGTCGAGGACAACTACGTCGGCGGCATCGTCGACGAGATCGCCCTGGCCGCCGCCAGCAGCGACATGGGCGTAATGGTCCACCCGATGTACGTCCAGAAGATGCCCAAGAGCGCCAAGACGCCCGAGGAAGTCATGGGCCAGGTCGGCCTGACCGCCGAGGATATCGCCAACGCCGCTCAGCGTATCTTCGATATGTCAGAATAAGCGAAGAAGCGACGTAGCGAAAAGCGACGTAGCGACATAGAAATGCCAAGAGGCAGGTCACCTTTCAACGGTTGACCTGCCTTTTGGCATTAATGGCCATTTACACCGCTTTTCAAATGAGGATTACCTGATGATTACCGGCGGTATGCAATATCCTGACAATGCAATGACGCCATTTGCCGAGGAGTGCTGCCCCTGTCTACGTCGCTCTTCGCTACTTCGCTATGTCGCTTTCCTCTCATTGCGTGTCTATAATCCCCCACACGAACTAAGGACTTAATATGAACGTCTTGCTCACAGGCGGCGCTGGTTTTATCGGTTCTCACGTGGTGCGGGCACTGGCTAACGCCGGGCATACTTGCGTGGTTTATGACAACCTCGCCAAGGGCCATGCCCCGGCCGTCACCGACGCCGACCTCATCGTCGCTGATGTTGCCGACCAGCAGTCCCTGGAAGTCGCACTCCGCGAAAACCAGATCGACGCAGTCATTCACCTGGCCGCCTTCATCGAGGTCGCCGAGAGCGTCGTCGAGCCGGGCAAGTACTTCCGCAACAACACCGTTATCGGCCTGACCCTGCTTGAGGCCATGCGTAACACCGGCGTTAAGCGATTGGTATTCAGTTCCACGGCCGCCGTGTACGGCATACCGCAGTCCGTTCCTATTCGGGAGGACGCGGTCCTGGCCCCCATCAACCCGTACGGAGCGAGCAAGCTCTGCGTGGAGTACATGCTGCAAGGATATGCCAAGGCATATGACATCGGCGTGGTGGCGCTGCGGTACTTCAATGTTGCCGGCGCCCACCCCGACGGCGACATCGGCGAGGCCCACAATCCCGAGAGCCACCTGATTCCGCTGATTCTGAAGGTGGCCCTGGGGCAGAGGCAGAGTATCCGAATCTGCGGCACCGACTATGACACCCCGGACGGCACATGCATCCGCGATTACATCCACGTCTGCGACCTGGCCGACGCCCACGTGCTGGCTTGCAAGGCCGCCAAGCCGGGGCAGGTCAAGGTGTACAATTTGGGCAACGGCGAAGGTTTCAGCGTCAAGCAGGTGATCCAGACCTGCCGCGAGGTCAGCGGCCATCATATTGCGGCCGAGGATGCCCCGCGCCGCCTGGGCGATCCGGCCCGACTCGTGGCCGCCAGTACCCGCGCCCAGCAGGAGCTGGGCTGGGAACCCAAGTTCCCGTACCTGAAGGAAATCATCGGCCACGCCTGGAACTGGCACAAGAGCCACCCCAATGGGTATCCGGCGGAAGAATGATTTACCGGGTTAGACGCGCGAAGCCTCACATCTAGCTTATTTCGGTCTGTCGTTTCGGTAGTCTTGTGGACAATGGCGTAATCCGCAAAGCGGCGGTGGTGTCACCTTGGGGAGGTCACGACATGAAACGATTGGTCTGCGTATTGACGTTGGTTGGCGTTCTGTCCCTCGTTGGCGGATGCGCTTACAAGCCGACCTTCATCTCCGGCCCGCTGGAGCAGTACCAGCCCATCACGCTGACCTTCAACGGCGCGAATCTGATGGAGAACGGGCCGGTAAACCCATTCACCGACTACCGAATGACCGTCCGCTTCACCAAGGACAAGCGAACGATCGAGGTGCCCGGGTACTTCGCCACCGACGGCAACGCCGCCGAGACCTCCGCCACAACCGGCCACGTCTGGCGATGCCACTTCGTGCCCGATGAGCCGGGCAAGTGGGAATACAAGGCGGAGTACGTCTACGCCATTGGCATCTCTACCGACGACACGATGAAGGGCACAGGCGTGCTATTCAACGGGGCCAAGGGCACGCTGGAGATCAAGCCCGCCAGCGGCACCGCGCCGGGCTTCTACCGAACAGGACCATTGCGATACGCCGGCGGACGATATCTGCAGTTCGCCAATAAGATGGTATATCTCAAGAACGGCTCGGCCAGCCCGCAGAACTTCCTGGCCTATGGCCAATTCGACGGCATGGCGCCCGTCGGCGACCAGTTTGTCCACCGCTACGAGCCGCACGTGAAGGACTGGGTCGACGAGCAGGTGACCTGGCAGGACGGCAAGGGCAAGGGCATCATCGGGGCGCTGAACTACCTTGCCAGCCAGGGCGTCAACTGCCTGGGCTTTTCCACATACAATATCGACCTCGCCGGCAAGGACGTCTCGGTCTGGGCCGCCCCCGGCGACATGACGCACTTTGACGTATCGCGGCTGGCGCAGTGGGAACTGGTCTTCACACACATGGACCAGTTGGGCATCGCCATGCACGTGGTGCTGAGTGACGCCCAGAACAACCACAATATTTCTCGCGGGCGCATGGGCGTTGAGCGCAAGTTGTACTATCGCGAGATGGTCGCCCGCTTCGCACATCACCCGGCGATCATCTGGGACCTTGGCGACGAGGACATCAGCAGCCAGACCCGCCGCCTGTATGCCATGTACATAAACCGGCTGGACCCGTACAAGCATCCGATCGTCGCCAGTGCGATAGCCCCGGCGGCCCCGCAGGTGTACCAGTCGCTGTTGGGACTGGAAGAATTTGACGGTGCGTCTGTGACAGCAACGGCCGCCGAGACTCATAAACAGACGCTCACGTGGGTGTGGCGATCAGCCGTGTCGGGCCGGCCTTGGTTTGTGTGCTGGGACGCCACCGCCAATAGCGACCAGGGCGTAGCCGTCGATGCGCAGGATCCCACGCACGACGAGAACCGCATCGGCCTGTGGGGCAACCTGCTTGCCGGCGGCAGCGGAAGCGAGTGCTATTTCGGCCTCAAGACCACGACGAACAATGATCGCACGTGCGAGGATTTCCGCACGCGGGCCAATGTATGGAAGCAAGGCCGCATCGCGCTGGACATTATGAAGAACGTTCCGTTCCCCTACATGCACCCCGCCGATGAGCAGGTCACAAGAGGTCATTGCCTCGCCGGGCGAGGCGTATACATGGTGTACCTGGATCGCGGCCAGACGGCACAGATCAAGGTCTTCCCCGGTCAGTATAACATCACGTGGTACAACCCGCGAACGGCCGAGGCTGCGCCGCTGACCAGTGTCGTGACCGTGGTTACTTCGCAGAAGCCCAGCCCTACGACTGGGCCATCGAACGCAAAGGGTCCCGCCAAGCCGGCCAGCAAAACCGACGTGGTCGTCCCCGACGTGTACATACCGATGCAACAAATGAACCTGGGCAATCCGCCCAGGGAAGACGGCAAGGATTGGATCGTCGTCGTCCGTGCCCGCCAAAACGAGCCCGAAGCCCAAGCGACGGGATGCGAATGCGGCAGGACATCACGAGAATAACGCAAGAAGGCGGAGCCACCTTCATGTCATGCAGACATGGGTCACCGTGATAGTTCAGTGTCTCGACCTGGGGGCCTGATAGCGGCGGCGACCACCAGCAGCACAGCGCCCACGGAGGCTAGGAAGACCGCGACCCATTGGCCTGCGTCGGTGAATTTGGCGGTCTGAGCGACTGCAGACCACGCCAGGACCGGCACAGCCAGTACGCTGCAGGCGGCGGCTGCTATGGCCAGGGCCCCGCCGCGGCGGGCAAATGTTCGCAGCGAAAGGCTGGCGAGAATAGCCATCGCCAGCAGCACCAGCGGGTGCAGGGCCATGCCGTGCGTGTTGAGGTCCCATCCAAGAACATACCACTGCGTGGCCAAGAGCATGGCTATTGGCAGGCAGACCGCGGCTAGCATCGTGCGGCCTCGTCCGGCAAGCAGGACCCCTCCGGCCAATACAGCGGCGGCGGGGATTCGCAGGTCGTGCACGGGCAATCGCGGAACTGTGGCGTGGGAGTTTTCCAGCAGCCACAGTGCCCCTCCCAGGGCGGAGACGAACCCCCCGCTCACCAGGGCCGCCGTGCGGGCGTGCCGCAGGCCGCGGACATCGATCTCTTTTTGGTGCCCCAGGTGGGAATAGGCCACCAGCAAGGTGGTCATCACCGCCGCAAAAAGAATGGCCGAGAACAGCATTCGCGTAATGGCCAGCGGCAGGGCAGCCTTTAGGGGTGGCGGCTCAGCGTTGGGGTCATCGGGTGAGGCGGTCTGTGGCGTCGCCTGTGAGATCGAAACGTGCCACGCGTCAAACGCACCGGGGCGGACGTCGATCCGCCCAGCGGGGGCGGCCACCTGCAGCACCAGCCACACGGCCAGCGCCGTGATGGCCGTCGCTGCGACGGCGGGGACCTTCG
>Ga0265339_10001506_pt1 | contig 17211 bp, 12 predicted proteins | sample 4CB219metaG_FD_202085 | JGI IMG/M metagenome (GOLD analysis project Ga0265339, IMG submission 202085) | Rhizosphere microbial communities from Carex aquatilis grown in University of Washington, Seatle, WA, United States - 4-CB2-19 metaG | ecosystem: Host-associated > Plants > Roots >... | reverse complement strand
GCGCGCGCCGCGTGTGCTCATCGCCAACTCCAACCTCGTCCCGCACTGGGCGACCGACGCCTGCTTCGACGAGCTGGATCGCAAGGGCCTGATCATGTTCGGGCAGATGACGGCCGGCTCGTGGATATACATCGGCACGCAGGGGATCCTGCAGGGGACCTACGAGACCTTCGCGGCCTGCGGGCGCGCGCACTTCGGCGGCGGCCTCGCGGGACGCGTCGTCGTCACCGCGGGCTGCGGCGGCATGGGCGGCGCGCAGCCGCTGGCGGTCACCATGAACGGCGGCGTCTGCCTGGTCGCCGACGTCGATCGACAGAAGCTGCAGCGGCGGCTGGAGACGCGCTACCTCGACGAGATCGCGGGCGGCGGTGTCGATGGCGGCGACGCGACCGGCGATGCGCTCGACGAAGCGATCGACGAAGCGATCGATCGCGCGCGGGCGCACGCCGCCGCGGGACGCGCGGTCTCCGTCGGCGTCGCCGCCAACGCCGTCGCGCTCCTCGAACGCCTGCTCGCGCGCGGGCTCACGCCCGACGCGCTCACCGACCAGACGTCGGCGCACGACGTGATGAGCTACGTGCCGGCGGACCTGACGCTCGCGGCGGCCCGGGCGCTGCGCGCGTCGGATGCCGCTGCTTACTCCGCGCGCAGCCTGGACACCATGGCGCGCCACGTGCGCGCGATGATCGCGCTGCAAAAGCGCGGCGCGATCACGTTCGACTACGGCAATAACCTACGCCAGCGTGCGCTCGAGCGTGGCGTCGCCGACGCCTTCGCGTTCCCGGGCTTCGTGCCCGCGTACATCCGCCCCGAGTTCTGCCGCGGCCGCGGCCCCTTCCGCTGGGCGGCGCTGTCGGGCGAGCCCGAGGACATCTTCGTGCTCGATCGCGCGCTGCTGGCGCTGTTTCCCGACGACGAAGGCCTGCATCGCTGGCTCACGCTCGCGCGCGACCGCGTCGCGTTCCAGGGCCTGCCCGCGCGCATCTGCTGGCTGGGGCTGGGGCAACGCGCGCGCGCGGGCCGCCTGTTCAACGATCTCGTCGCGTCGGGCGAGGTCTCGGCGCCGATCGTGATCGGGCGCGACCACCTGGATTGCGGGTCGGTCGCGTCGCCCAACCGTGAGACCGAGGCGATGCGCGACGGCAGCGACGCCATCAGCGACTGGCCGCTCCTGAACGCGCTGATCAGCACGGCCAGCGGCGCGTCCTGGGTCAGCTTTCACCACGGCGGCGGCGTCGGCATCGGCTACTCGCAACACGCCGGCCAGGTCACCGTCGCCGATGGCACGCCCGACGCCGCCGAGCGCATCGAGCGCGTGCTCACCAACGACCCGGCGCTGGGCGTGTTGCGCCACGCCGACGCCGGTTACGCGGACGCCATCGCGTGCGCCGCCGAGCACGGCCTGTCGATCCCCCTGCCAGCGCGCGATCCAGAATGACGAGGTGACGCCGCCGTGACCATCCCCCACACGCGCGCCGCCGAGTGGCCGCCGGTGAAGCCCGGCAGATTCGCCGCGACGATCCGACCGATCGCGAATGCGAACCCGAACGCGAACACGACGACCGGCGCGATCGCGCTCCTCGGCTTGCCCGACGACACCGGCGTGCGCCTCAACGGCGGGCGCCCGGGCGCCGCGGAAGGTCCGCGCGCGTTTCGCGCCGCGCTCGCCGCCTTCGGGACCACCTGGGACCTCGACGGCGACGCCGCGCTCGACGCGGTGGTGGTCGACGCGGGCGACGTCGAGCCGGCGCTCGGCGACGACGAAGCGGCGTTGACGGCGACGCATACGCGCGCGCAAGCCGCCGCGCGCGCCCTGCACGACGCCGGCTACGTCACCGTCGGCATCGGTGGCGGGCACGATCTGGCGCTGCCGTGCATCGCCGCCTACGCGGCGCACGTCGGACGCGCCGTCGGCGGCGTCAACTTCGACGCGCACCTCGACGTGCGCGAGCGCGTCGGCTCGGGGATGCCGTTCCGGCGTCTGATCACGGGCGGCCACGTCGACGCGCGCGCGTTCGTCGAGTTCGGGCTCGGCCGCTTCTCCAACGACAGCGGCGACGTCGCGTGGGCGCGGGCGCAAGGCGCGACGCTGATCTCCGCCGACACGGTGCTCGCCTCCAGCGTCGCGCTCGCGCCGCTGCTGGCGCGCGCGCTCGGCCCGGGCGCCGGCTTCGTGAGCATCGACCTCGACGGCATCGACAGCGCCTCCGCGCCCGGCGTCAGCGCGCCGAGCCCGATGGGATTGAGCGTCGCGCATGCCGCGGGGCTGGCCGAAGCGGCGGGCGCCGACGCGCGCGTCGGCCACTTCGACCTGATGGAGCTCTGCCCGCCGCAAGATCGCGACGGGCGCACCGCGCGGGTCGCGGCGTTGCTGTTTCTGTCATTCGTCGCGGGCTGGCGGAGGCGCGCGGCGTGAGCCTGTTCGTGCGCGACGCGCGCGTGGTCGCGGGCGACGGCACGCCCGCGTTGCCGTGCGCCAGCGTGCGCATCGAGGGCGATCGCATCGCAGCCGTCGGCTCGGCGATCGCTCCCGCGCCCGGCGACCGGATCGTCGAGGCGCGCGGCCGCGTGCTGATGCCCGGCTTCGTCGACGCGCATACCCACGCGCTGTGGGCGGGTGACCGGCTCGACGAGTGGGAGCAGCGCCTGCGCGGCGCGAGCTATCTCGAGATCCTCGCCGCCGGTGGCGGCATCCTCGCGACGGTCCGCGCCGTGCGCGCCGCGACCGAGGAAGAGCTGGCGCGCGCGCTCCGGCAACGTCTGGACGTGATGCTGCGCGAGGGCACGACCACGATCGAGGTCAAGTCAGGCTACGGCCTGACAATGGAACACGAGCTGAAAATGTTGCGCGCCATCGAGACCGCGGCGCACGGCTTCGCGGGCACCGTCGTGCCGACGGCGCTCTTGGGCCACGCGATCGAGCGCGATATCGAGCTCGGGACCGCGGCGTCGTTCGTCGATCGCACGGTCGACGAAACGCTGCCCGCGGTGCACGCGGCGTTCCCCGGCATCGCCGTCGACGCGTTTTGCGAGCAAGGCGCCTGGTCGCTCGGCGATTGTCGCCGCCTGTTCGAACGCGCGCGCGATCTCGGGCATTCGCTGCGCCTGCACGCCGATCAATTCAATCGCCTCGGCGGCCTGGATCTGGCGATCGAGCTCGGCGCCCGCAGCGTCGATCACCTGGAGGCGTCGGCGCCCGGCGATCTCGCGCGGCTCGCTGCCGCCGGGATCACCGCTGTGATGCTCCCCGCGAGCGGCTTCCACACGGACGGCCGCTACGCCGACGCCCGCGCGCTGCTCGACGCGGGCGGCGCGCTGGTGCTCGCCACCAACTGCAACCCCGGCTCGTCTCCAACATCCTCGATGCCGTTCGTCGTTGCGCTCGCGCGCCGGCAGCTGCGCATCACGATCGACGAAGCGATCGCCGCTGTCACCTCGCGCGCCGCTGCTCTGCTGGGTTTTTCCGATCGCGGCCGCGTCTCGCCCGGCCTGCGCGCCGACGTGATCTTGCTCCGGCACACCGACGAACGGCAACTCGGTTACGAGCTCGGCGGCAATCCGGTCGACGTAACGATCGCCGGCGGCGCAATCGCGTGATATGAAGGGGCGCGCTCCGTGGTCAGGAGCGCATGCATCGCCCCCCGAGGAAGCCCCCACTCAGGGGACCTCACCCACCCCGCGGCGAGGGCCGCCGAGCCAAGCTCCCCGGCGCTCACCCGACAGCAGGAGGATTCGGCATGAAAGCGTTCATTCGTTCTGTCGTCATCGCTGGAATCGGCCTTGGTCTCGCGATCTCGCCCTCGTGTTCGAACAACGCTCGCACCGACGGCGATACCGTCGGCAGCATCGGGCTCGAGCTGCAAATCGCGCCCGGGGTGACCATCAATACCGTCAACTGGTCGATTGCGAGCCCGGGCGGCACGCCCACCCAAACCGGCTCGGTCAACGAGCAATTCAGCAACACGATCTCGTTTCAGGTCGGCGGATTGGCGGCCGGGACCGGCTACGCGATCAGCCTCACTGCGACGTCGGTGGACGGCAGCTTCAGCTGCGCCGGGTCGGCAACGTTCGACGTCACGGCCGGCGCCACCACGAGCGTGGGCATCGCGCTCGCCTGCACCACCGCGGGCAGCAACAAGGGAACCGTCGTCGTCAACGGAACGACGCAGATCTGCGCGAACATCGATTCGCTGTCGGTTTCTCCGCTGGAGACGACCGTGAACAGCCCGATCGCGCTCGCGGTCACCGCGACCGCCGGGTCGACCACGCCGACGTTCGCGTGGACCGCGTCGGCCGGGACGTTCGACAACGCGACGAGCGCGACGCCGGTCTTCACCTGCCCGCCGACACCCGGGTCGATCACCATCACGGTGTCGACGTCGCCCGCCGGCAGCGCCTGCCCGACCACGACCTCGCGTTCAGTGACCGTCACGTGCGATACGCTCAACCCGACCTTCACCAACGTGTACGCCAGCATCATCGGGGTGCGCTGCATCGGCTGTCACCGGCCCGGCGGCAGCGGATTCACGGTCGGCATGCTCGACATGAGCACGCTGGCCACGGCGTACGCGTCGCTGGTCAACGTCAACGCCGCGGGCGTGGGCGCCGGAACGTCGGGCATGACGTGCGCGTCGCTGTCGCCGGCGATCCCGCGCGTCAGCCCGGGCAATTCGGCCGGCAGCCTGCTGTTCGAGAAAGTGAACAGCAAGGTCAGCGGCACGCTGCCGCCGTGCGGCTCGCCGATGCCGCTGCCGGCAGCCGGCGCCCCGCTGACCCAGGCTCAGGTCAATCTGATCGCCGCCTGGATCGACGCGGGCGCGCTCAACAACTGACCCTTGCGCCCGCGCATCGCGATGTCACCGCACCGCCCGCGGGTGCGGTGGCGTCGCGATGGCCTGGGCGATACGGCTACGGGACGATGATGACGCCGGCGTCGCCGGCGCCCGACGCGCCGCCGGCGCCCGACGCGCCACCGCTGCCGGACGGCGGCGGCGGGCATGGTGTCTCGACCTGGCAAGGACCGATGAAGTCGCCGTGATTGCGCACGTGCGCGGGAACGGCAGCGTTCCCGACGCAAATGGTGTGGACATTCGCGGGATTGCCCGGGGGAATGTGACAGATGGTCGTCTTCTTCACGCTCCCCGGATCGCACGCGTGCAGATCGGCATCGAGATCGACCGTTCCGTCGTCGAGGTGACACGCCGCGAGCGCCGCTTCGCGCGTGCTCGACGCGACATTGGATGGCGCGTCGCACCCCGCGGCCACCGCGAGCCCTAGCCACGCAAGGAACGAGATCGACGGGAACCAATGACGCTGACGCATGTGAGATACCTCCTGACTGAGAGACCCTTCGTTCAGTCGGAGGTACGAGCCGGGTCCGCGGACGATGCGTTTTTTCCGGCGCGCGCGAAAATCGCGCGCTGGGACATCGCACGGGGAACCTTCGTCGCTGCCTACGGTTCGAGCTTCGTGGTGTCGAAGCTGCCGCTCGACAGCGACGTCAGCACGTGGTCCCGCCAGGCTCCGGCGAGGAACAGGTAGTCGCGCGCGTAACCCTCGACGCTGAAGCCCAATCGCCGCAGCAGGCGGCCGCTGCGCTCGTTCTCGGGGCGATAGTTGGCCATGATTCGATGCAGCCGCATGCGCTCGAACGCGTAGGCGATCGCGGCAGTCAGGGCCTCGGTCATCAGGCCCCGCCCCTCGTGGTCCTGGCTGAGCTTGTAACCGAGATAGGCGGCTTGAAACGGACCGCGAACGATCTCGGTGAACGCGCATTCGCCCACGACCGCGCCTGCCGGCGCGCCGCGCTCGAAGAGGAACAGGTGAAGCGCGCGATCGGCTTCGAAGTCGCGCGCGGCCTGGACCAGCCGCTCGCGCCAGTATTCCGGCGTCATGGCCTCCCGGCGCTCCGGAACACTGGGCGCGAAGTGGGCGCGGTTCGTCTGGTTGAACGTCGCGATCGCCCCCGCTCGGTCGGGCCCCGGAAGGGTGAGCAGCAGGCGCTCGGTCTCCAACCGCGGAACCGTGCCATCGAACGGTGCATGCGTCATGAGCGCATCATCTTACTCCCCGTCGGCGTTGACGAACCGCGATACCGTGGGCGCGCGCACAAGATGACGGTGGAGTCGGTCACGCTCTGCCGCGTTCACCGACGGAAAGGCGGCTGACGCGCGAATTTCGAGCTGCGCACGCGACGCGAAGGAACTGTACTTTCACTTGAACATGAAAGTCGTAGGGCGCCTCCTCGCCGCGAGCGCGGTGGCGATGGTTTTACCTGTGCTGGCCGTCGACGCGGTCGCACAGACAATCTCTAACGGGACCTTCAACGTCCAGATCGGCAGCAACGGCGAGATCTCCTCGCTGCAGCTGACCGACGACGCGTTCCCCACCAACTACGTGATGAACGCCACCAACGCGGTCGGGCAGAACACCGCCGATCACGAGTGGGTGGGCGAGTTGATGTTCACGTATCGCTTGAATGGTGGCACCTGGACCACGGCGCTCACCAACCAGTCGAGCGACGCGCGGACCATCACGCCGGGCACGAACGCGATCACCGTGACCTATCAGAATTCGGCCAACGCGAAGGGCGTCAAGAACTTCAAGGTGGTCGAGACCTACGCGCTGGTCGCCGACTATCTGTCCTGGAAGATCACGGTCACAAACACGAGCACGCAGACGCTGGAGCTCGGTGACTTCGGGCTGCCGCTTCCGTTCAATCAATACTGGAAGCAGGCCAACGACATCATCTACCAGACGCGCACGGTCTATCACTCGTTCACGGGCAACAACAACTCGTACATCACCGTCGGGCGGCCGAGCGGCGTGGGCGACTTCGTCCTGATGGTGCCGGATCAGAGCACCGGCGCCGGCTTCGAGTACATGGACAACTGGATCGCCTCCGAGCATGCCGGCAGCACCTGGGTCGCTGGTGGCGGCACGCCCGTCTGGCAGAGCGGGCTCGACGTCTTCTACATCCACTCGAACGTCATCAAGAGCACGAACCGCGGCTATCTCCCCAACACCAGCCTGATGCTCGCGCCGGGCGCCAGCCAGACCTACGGGTTCAAGCTGTTCAACGTCGCCAGCCACAGCGACGTCGAGAATCGCCTCTACAGCGAGGGTATGATCGACGTGAACGTCGTCCCCAGCATGATGCTGGCCACCAACATGACGGCGAAGATCGATCTGCACACCTCGGCGACGATCAACTCCTTGACCGCCCAGGTCCCGGCGCAGACGACCATCACGTCGCTGGGAACCGTCGCCACCGACCACAAGATCTACCAGCTGAGCTTCAAGCAGCTTGGCCAGAACAACGTGACCGTCAGTTACGGCAACGGAATGACGACGACGTTGCAGTTCTACGTCATCGAACCGATTGACGCCGCATTGCAACGGCACGCCACGTTCATGATCAACAACCAGCAATGGACCACCGGTGACCTGAAGGGCGTCTTCGACGACTGGATGATGGACAGCCGGGCCAAGCGAGCCGCCGCGGGCGGCGGCGGCTGGGGCGACGACTGGGGCTGGACCCACGGTGAGTTCCTCGCCGAAAAGAACGCGCAGACGCCGGTCGCCGCCGAGGTGAGCGCGCTCGACACTTACCTCGACGCGATCTGGGCACGCTCGATCGACAACAATACCTTCCTGGTGCAGGACTGGTGGTGCCCGGCCGGGACCAGCGCCGCCAACCCGCAAAACTGCTTCTACGATCGCCCCTACGCTTACCCGCACGCGTTCAACACGTATTTCTCGATGTACAAGATCGCCAGCCTCTATCCGAAGCTGGTCACCTACCACAACACGGCCGACACGTATCTGCTGCGCGCCTACGGCATCCTTCACGAGCTCTACGCCGGCGGTGCGAGCGGACCTCAGCCGCTGCCGCCCGCCACGTCGATCGTCTCGACCGGGTACATGGGCGAGCAGACGCTGCCCGAGATGCAGGCCGCGCTGGCCGCCGCCGGCCACACCACGCAGGCGGCGTTCGTCGGCACCACCATCAACCAGATCTACGCGGCCTTCGCCGCCAACCCCTATCCGTACGGATCCGAGTTCGCGTACGACAACACCGCCGAAGAGGCGGTGTACATGTCCGCCAAGCAGAACAGCGACACGACCGTGATGGGCAAGATCAACGGCAAGACACGCGCCTGCCGTGGCCAGCAGCCGGTCTGGTACTACTACGCCGATCCGGTCACCCTGAACGGCGAGAACTGGTGGCAATTTCAGTACACGACCGCGCTGGCCGGCTACGCCATGGACGATTACGTGCGCACGCAGTCCCCCATGCCTGAGCTCGACGAGCGGCTGTCTTACGCCGCCAAGATCGGCAACATCGGCGCGATCAATTCAGGCCAGATCGATTCGAACGCCGCGAACCTCGGCACGGTCGCCTGGACGTACCAGGGAATGAAAGGCAACGTCTACGTCAACAGCTTCGACCCGCCCGGGCCGACCAGCACGCTGCACAACGGATGGCGACAGATGAGCGGTGAGGCCGACCTGGGCCTGTTCGGCGCCATCCGGATCCTGAGCGCCGACGTGGCCAACGATCCGATCTTCGGTCTCACCGGCTACGGCTGCAACGTCACTGCGGTGAACAGCTGCTTCGCGATCACGCCGACCGACGGCGTGTTCAAGCGGCTGAACATGATCTCGCAGAAGCTGTCGTTCACGCTCAACCGCGACCGCTACAGCGCCGCGACGGTCAGCTCGACGAACGACTACATCGGGTTCACGCTGCAGAACCAGACCGGCGACGCGCACACCACCACGCTGACTGTCGTCGGCCTCAAGGGCGGGACCTATCCCGTCTCCGTCGGCGGGATCAGCGCAGGGAACGTCAGCGCCGTGACCGGCCAGCCAACCGTCATCTCGCTCTCCGTCGGTGCGGGCGCGACCGCGGCTGTGCAGATCGGGTCGGGTTGCGGAGGCCCCACGATGGGCGCGGGCGGCGCGAGCGGAGCCGGCGGCGCGACCGGCACCGGCGGCACCGGCGGCGGCGGAACGGGCGGCGCGACGACCGGCGGCGGCGGCACGACCGGCGGGGCCGGCATGTCCGGCGGCGCCGGCACGGGCGGCATGTCCGGCGGCACCGGCACGGGCGGCGTGCCCGGCGGTGGGACCGGAAGCGGCGGCCGATCCGGAAACGGAAGCGGCGGCGCGGGCGCCGACGCGGGCGGAGGCCCCGCTGAAGGCGGCGCGAGCTCGAGCGGTTGCGGGTGCGCCACGACGGGAACCGCCGGCGGCGGCGGGACCGATTGGCCGTTGGCGTCGTTCGCATTGCTGGCAAGCGCGATCATCACGGCGCGACGCCGCCGGCGGTGAGCTCACGGGCCCGCAGCCCGGGCCTGGAACTAATTCGCGATCCGTCGTTGAAGACGGTGTGCACCATGTGGGACCCGGGCCGTCTTTACGATCATCGATTGGCAAAGACGACCGAACGTGCTTAATTCCGACGGTGACTGGAGGGGGAGGCGATGCGCCACGGCGCTGCGCTTGGGAATCCTGAAACCGTCGGCGCCGCCGAGAGCAAGGGAGCTTTGCGCGCGAACGCTGGAACGAGCGCGGCCCGGTATCTCGTGCCCCTCTGCTTCGCGCTGGCGGTAACCGCCTGCGTCGCCCACCGGCCGTTCGAAGAACCCGGCGACGACGGATCGAGCGACGAGACGCCTGATGCGCACGGCGGCAGTGGCGGCGCGATAGGAAGCGGCGGCGCGACGGGCGTTGGCGGAAAGTCCGGCACCGGCGGCGCAACCGGCGGCGGCGGTGCGGCCGGAAGCGGCGGCGCGACGACCGGCGGTTCATCTGCCAGCGGCGGTATCGGCGCCGGCGGCACGACCGGCAGCGGCGGGAAAACGGGCAGCGGCGGCATGACCAGCGTCGGCGGCGCGACCGGCAGCGGCGGGAAAACGGGCAGCGGCGGCATGACCAGCGTCGGCGGTGCGACCGGCAGCGGCGGCATGACCAGCGTCGGCGGCGCGACCGGCAGCGGCGGCATGACCAGCATGGGCGGCGCGCCCGGCGCCGGCGGCACGATCGTGATCAGCGGGCCGTGCGACGTCCTGGCAGCGGGTGGCAACCCCTGCGTCGCGGCCCACAGCACGGTGCGCGCTCTGTACGGCAGCTATACCGGACCGCTTTACCAGCTCTGCAAAGGAACGCCCGGTACGGGACCAAGCTCCTGCGCGGCCGGGACCACCTTGGACATCGGCGTGGTGGCCGGCGGCCACGCCGACGCGACCTCGCAAGATACGTTCTGCACGGGGGCCACCTGCACGATCTCGATCATTTACGACCAGTCGCCCAACGGAAATCACTTGAAGCCGGCACCTGCCGGCACCAACAAGAACTCGCCCGACAGTCCAGCCAACGCGACGGACGTCAAGATCACGCTCAATGGCATCAGCGCCTACGGCGTCTACATCAAGACGGGGATGGGTTATCGCGCCGGATGCACCGGTTGCGGCGTCGTGACGGCGAAGGGAACGGCGACCGGCGACCAGCCCGAGACCGAGTACATGGTGACCAGCCAGAACGGCCTCGTCGACCAGTGCTGCTTCGACTACGGCAACGCGGAGACGGACAAAAACGACGATGGCAACGGAACCGCGGAAGCGGTCTATTTCGGCGGTGGCGTCGTCTGGGGCACCGGGGCCGAGGGTGGCCACACGGACAACACCAACCCCTGGGTCATGGCGGATCTGGAGAATGGTCTCTTTGCCGGGTTTTCGACCACGAATCCTTCCAACGCTCAGAGAATCACGACCAATACGGCCCTCCACTTCAGCTTCGTGACGGCTGCGATCGTCGGCGACACGGCGGCGCAGAACGCCGGCCTGGGCCGCTTTGCCATCTACGGCGGCGATGCGACGGCCGGCGCGCTGCGGACGATGTACGACGGAATTCGCCCGACGCTCACGGGATATGTCCCCATGAAAAAGCAGGGGTCGATCGTGCTGGGAATCGCCGGCGACAACAGCGCGTCGAGCTCCGGCCAGTTCTTCGAGGGCGTCATGGCCAGCGGCGCGGCGACGGTGACCACCCTCAACAACCTCCAGGCCAACATCGTCGCGGCAAAATACGGGCAATAGGGTTCGCTGTGTTCGCAGTTGGAGACAGGCTCGGGGCGTACGTGATCCGGCGCCGGATCGGCGAAGGCGGGATGGGAGAGGTGTATCTCGCCGAGCACGTGCACATCAGCCGCAAAGCCGCGATCAAGGTGCTCCTGCCGGAGCTATCGTCCCGACCAGACATCGTTGGTCGATTCTTCAACGAGGCGCGCGCAACGGGATCGCTGCGGCACCCCAACATCGTCGAGATCCTCGATTGCGACGTCCACACGAACGGTCGCGCGTACATCGTCATGGAGTTCCTCGAAGGCGAGACGCTCGGCCAGTCTTTGGCGCGCATCGGGAGCTTGGCCGGCGACGCCGCGACCGCCGCCGCGATCGCCGGGCAGATCGCAGGGGGGCTCGCGGCGTCGCACGGCAAGGGAATCGTCCACCGCGATCTCAAGCCGGACAACATCTTTCTGGCGTCGCCCACCGACGGGGAATCACCGGTGCGGGTGAAGATCCTCGACTTCGGCATCGCGAAGCTCCTGGGCGAGGGCGCCTCTCAGTCTCGCAAGACCCGCACCGGCAGCGTGCTCGGAACACCGGTCTACATGTCCCCCGAACAGTGCCGGGGCGCGGGGCACGTCGACCATCGGAGCGACATCTATTCGCTCGGATGCATCATCTTCGAAATGCTCGCCGGGCAGCCGCCGTTCGTGCGCGAAGGCCACGGGGAGCTCATCATCGCCCACAACTCCGAGCCACCGCCCGAGCTCGCGTCGGTGGTCCCGTCGGTGCCGCCCGCGCTCGCGTCGCTGGTCGCGCAGATGCTCGTCAAGGATCCCAGCCAGCGTACGCAGACAATGGCGGACGTCGTCTCGTCGATCGAAAGTATTCTGCGCGTCCCCTCGACGCAGTTTGCCCGCTGCGTGAAGCCTCCGGCGGGCTTCCCCGCGGGCGGCGCGGAGGAGCCCGAGCCAGCGCCGCTCCCCTTCCCCACAGCCGATCCCTTGCCGCGCACTTTGGTCCAGGCGACGCCGAGTCAGACGAAAGTGCTCCCCAACCGGGGCACGACGCTGAGTCAGGCCGCGATCGCCGCGCCCGAAGCGGCGCCGCGTCCGCCCGCGCGAAGCGGTCTCAAGATCGGGATCGGCGTGACCACGCTCGCGGCGGCGGCGGCGGTGGTCCTGATGATTTTCCTGCGGCGTCCCGCGCCGCAGGTGAACGAGCCCGAGCCGGCGCCGCCGGCGTCAACGGTGTCTCCGCCGCCCGTGGTCGCGGTCCCGAGCGCGACGCCCCGCGCGCCGGGCGATCCCGCGACGACCGCGGCCAGGAAGGCGGCCACGCCCGAGGTCGAGAGAGCGCTCGACGCGCCGACGGTCGCGTCGGATGGGCAGCCAGCCGCGGTCCCGATCGTTGTCCCCGCCGGACCGAAGGCGAAGCGTTCCGATCGGCGGCAGGCTCACCCCACGCAAAAGGTCCGACCGGCACACGGCAAATCGCAGCCGCCGGCGGCGCCGAATGAGAAGGACGATGCCTTCCGGGATCTGTGAGATGGGCGCGCGCAAGGCGATGCGAGCGAGCGTCGAGCCGTGGCCGGCGCCGTGGCTGGCGCTGGGGATGATCCTGGCGCTCGCGGGTTCGGCGCGCGCCGCCAACCCACGCGGCGAAGCCAAAGCCCGCTTCGGCGCCGGGATGAAGGCGCTCGATCACGGCGACAACGAAGGCGCGCTCAAGGAGTTCGAGGCGGCGTACGCCCTGGTGCCCAGCCCCAAGATCCAGTTCAACATGGGGATCGCGCACCAGGCGCTGGGGCACAACGTCCTGGCGCTCGAGGCGTTCGACACCTTCCTGGCCGCGGCGACCGACGACATCCCGCAAGAGAAGCGCGATCAGGCGTCGAAGCACCGGCAGGAATTGCTCGCGAAGGTCGCCACGATCACCATCACCTGCGATCAACCGGGGATCACCGTGTCCCTCGACGGCGTGGTGCAGGGCAAGACGCCGTTCAACGGCCCGATCTATGCCGAACCCGGCGCGCACCGCCTGGTTGCCGAGGCTCCCGGACAGCCTTCGACCCGACAGACCTTTGCCGCGAGTCGCGGCACCGAGCTGTCCATCCCGATCAGCTTGGCCGCGCCGCCCGCGCCAGGGCCGTCCTCGAAGGCGCTCGCTGCATCGACCGCCGGCGAGCCAGCCTCACCGGCGGGGAGCACCACCGCGAAACCGAGCCGGGTCGCGCAATCGCATCCGATCGACCTCGAGGCAAGGCCGATCGACGAGCCGCCACAGATCATCGAATCACGCCCAGCACCACCGCCGAAGCCCGGGGCCTGGCGTGGCCCCGTGAAGTGGGGTTCGTTCGGCCTCGCGGTCGCCGGCGTCGGCCTCGGCGTCTTCGAAACCCTGGCCGCCATCAAGAAATCAAAGGACTTCAACACCGCCGCATCCGGCAGCTGCATGGACGACGGCAAGGGCGACATCCGCGGCGGGACGGTGTGCCAGCAAATCGCACACGACCAGACCGTCGCCACCTGGGCGGCCGCCATCTCCTATGGATTGGCCGGCGCTTTCGCGACGACCGGTCTGATCTTGCAGTTCAGCGAGCCCGCCGCCGAGAGCGCGAGCGCGCGCCCCTGGCCCAGGCGACTCGCGTGCGGCCTCGACGGATCGCTGACCGGCGCGACCTGCGTCGCGCGCTGGTAGCTCGCTCACGGCGGGCTGACGATCGCCTCGAACGCGCTGGCCGGGATCATTTTCAGATCGTTGATCCCGTCGGACCAATTCGGATTGTCCTCGCTCTGGAAATAGAAGTTGCTGCCGTTGTCGGCGAGGATCATCCCGTACTTCTTCATGGCGCGGGCAAAGACCTGCGCCTCGGGCGCGAGGGCGCTGGCGTCGTAGCTGGCCTTGAGGCGCACGCGCAGGCCCATGGGCGGCGCATTGGTGCCGCTGCCGGCGTCGTGGGTCGCGGGTGGGATGTGCGCCGCCGCGGTGTGACTCATCGTGAAACGCAGCGCGTGCGTGATCTCGCCCGCCATCACCTCCTCGTAGCGCGCGAGGCCGGCGTAGACCGGGAGGCCGGCGGCGTCGACCGACGTCCACCCCTCGGGCCGCTGGCCATAGCTCTTCTTCTTGAGATCCCACTTCGCGCCGTTGCTGCAGATCCAGCCCATCGCGTTGTCGTAGTGGCAGGCGTAGCCCTCGTAGAGCATGCAGGCGCCCCTCTGCACGGCCAGCAGGTGGCAATCGCCCGAGCAGCTGTGAGGGTCGTCGGTCCCCTCGACGCGCGCGACGCTCACGTCGGGGAACGGATACGGTCCGGGGTCGCTCTCGTCCGGGTATTGATCGAACGTGACCGGCACCGCCGGCTGCGACGCCGCCACGACGTTGAACGGGATGCCGAACCCGGGCCCAAAGTCGGGATGAATCTTGATCGTGCCGACCGCCGCCGCGACGATGGCGTTCTGGGCGGAGTCCACCGCGGCGCCCGAGATGTCCAGGTTCCAGGCGTCATCCGGCGTGAAGAGCGGGCAGCCCGAGCTGCCGATCACCACCGTCCCGCCGCCGGCGCCCCCGCCGCCGGCGCCGGTATGGCCCGCCATCGCGCCAGAGCTGCCGCATCCAGCGGCCAGCGAGGAGGCGAGGAGAACCGAGACCGCAGCCAGAGAGAGGCAGCTCGAATTCATGCGCATGGCTCCATTTTCGGCGGGAATCAGGCTCGGCTGAAGTCGGGTGCAGCCGGGAATTGCTGCGTCTGGCTCGGGCGACGCCGAACTTCGAGCGCGAGCTGGTTTCCCCGCGGCAGCAGCGTGACGCCCAGATACGGCGTCACCCGCGCGCGCGGCGGAACCCGCAGCTCGTAGCGCCGGCAGATGTGACCCAGCGCGACGCTGCCCTCGATCTCGGCGAATGTATTCCCGATGCACGTGCGCGGCCCGCCGCCGAAAGGAAAGTAGGCGAACTTGGGCAGCGTGGCCGTGAATTTCGGGGTCCAGCGCTCGGGACGGAAGGCGTCGGGCTCGGCGTAGAAGCGCTCCGAGCGGTGCACCGCCCACTGTGGAATCATGATCTCGACGCCGGGCCTCACGCGGTGGCCACCGATCTCGCAGGCCTCGACGGCCGTGCGGCTGATGCGATAGGCGGGCGGGTACAGGCGCAGCGCCTCACGCATCACGCGATCGATCTCGCGCTCGCCCGCGCCGCCACCGCCGCGGTCATCCGCATCCAGCGCCGCCGCGAGTCGCTGAGCCGCCGGCGGGTGCGCCGCGAGCAAGTACAGCGCCCAGGTGAGCGAGCTCGCCGCGGTTTCATGGCCCGCCAGGAACATGGTCACCACCTCGTCGCGGATCTGGCGCTCGGAGAGAGGCGCGCCCGCCTCGTCGCGACCGGCCAGCAGCATCGACAGGAAGTCATCGCCCGCCGGCGCGGCACGCCGGCGCGCCACCAACCCGGCCACGTAGCCGTCCAGCGCCGCGGTGGCGTCACGGAAGCGGCGCCCGTACGAGGTGGGCAGCAGCGTCGGATCGGCGACGAAGTCGGGACGCCCCAGCGCCGTCGACGCCGCGCGCACCGCCGCGAACGCCAGGCCGCCGACGGCGCCGATCCACTGCGCGTGCAGGTGATGGAACTCATGCAGCGCTTCGGCAGCGGCGGCGACCAGCGGGCGCGCTTCGCTCATGCCCTCGCCGAACAGCGACTGCGCCAGCGCCTCGAAGCAGAGGTCGGTCATGTCGTGATGGATGTTGCGCACGCCGCCGTCGCCGAACGACTCGCACAGCCGCAGCGCCGCCGCGTTCATGAGGGCGCGGTAGCGCGCCAGGCGCTGGCCGTGAAAGGCGGGCTGGATCGTGCGTCGCTGGCGCCGCCACAGCTCCTTGTCGGAGGTCAGCAGCCCGCGACCGAACGCACGCCCCGTCGAGCGCAGAGCGCCCGACTTGATGAAGCAACGCTGCTTCTTGACCAGGACCTCTTCGATCAACTCGGGCGCCGTGACCACATAAAGTGGGAGCCGCCAGACGTGTGTTCGTACCAGTCCGCCCTGGCGCTCGCAGTCACGGTAAAACGCCAGCACGTCGCGGCGCAGTCGCAGCGCGCCTCCCCACAACCAGTCGCCTGTCACCCCGCCTCCGGGTGCGCGCGCCAGCTGTCGCGCAGGGCCCGTGGCGGCGTGCGCAGATCCCAGACCAATCCGAGCGCCGCGAGCAGCTTGAGCAAGTAGTAGGTCGAATCGATCTCCCACCAGTAGAACCCCAGCGCCGCCGACGACTGGTAGTGATGGTGGTTGTTGTGCCATCCCTCGCCCATCAACAAGACGCCGAGCGCGGCGTTGTTGCGCGATTCGTCGCCGGTCGGGTACCGGCGCCGCCCGAACCGATGCGCGAGCGAGTTGATGCAGAACGTGGCGTGCCACATGAGCGACGTGGAGACGAAGCAGCCCCAGATGCCGGCGGACCAGCCGCCCAGCGCGACCAACGTCCCCAGGTAGAGCCAGGAGGGGACGTAGTGGTGCCGGTCGAGCCAGCGCAGCTCGGGGTAGCGGGCGAAGTCACGCACGCGATCGAGGCGCGTCGCCTGGTAGCGCCCCGAAAGGAACCACCCCACGTGGCTCCAGTAGAGGCCCTGGCGCGCCGGCGAGTGAATGTCTTCCGGCCCATCCGAGTGCGCGTGATGGTAGCGGTGGTTGGCCGCCCACCAGAGCGCGCCCCGCTGCGTGCACGTGCCGCCGGCGAACGCCAGGAAGAACTGGAACGCTCGGCTGGTCCTGAACGCGCGGTGCGCGAAGTAGCGGTGATAGCCCGCCGACAGGAGGCACATCCGCACCGCATAGAGAATCGCCGCCAAGCCAACGAAGCTCCACGAAAACCGGACGGCGAATGGGCCGACGAGCGCGATCGCGTGGCACAGGACGATGGGCCAGTTCCGGAGATGAGCCCGCAAGTTCGGCGTTTCCTCTCGGCCACTCATCTAAGCTGAATCAACGACCTGAACTCATGCCATGGTACGCGCGGCCGCTCGACCCGAGGGTCGGCCACCACCAAGTGTAACGGGATGTCCCGCTGTTTGTTCCCGCGATCCCCGACGATCCAACACTTCCGGCGGCGGGCGTGTCAATGGTTGTTCTCCGGACTGACTTGTCCCGATA
>Ga0265339_10001505_pt1 | contig 17219 bp, 14 predicted proteins | sample 4CB219metaG_FD_202085 | JGI IMG/M metagenome (GOLD analysis project Ga0265339, IMG submission 202085) | Rhizosphere microbial communities from Carex aquatilis grown in University of Washington, Seatle, WA, United States - 4-CB2-19 metaG | ecosystem: Host-associated > Plants > Roots >... | reverse complement strand
CGTGCGGGCTGCCGGTGCCGGGGCTCGCGGTCCGCATTGTCGATCCCTTGACCAACGAGGATGTCCCGTTCGGCCAGGAGGGCGAACTGATCGTGCGCGGACCGAACCTCATGCAGGGATATCACAACAAGCCGGTCGAGACCGCCGCTGCCCTGCGCAAGGGCTGGTATTACACCGGCGATCTCGCCAAATCCGATCCGTCCGGTTATCTCACGATCACGGGACGGCTCAAGGAGCTGATCATCCGCGGCGGGCAGAACATCGCGCCGGCCGAGATCGAGGAAGTCGTCATTCGTCATCCGCACGTGCTGGATTGCGCGGTCGTCGGCATCAAGCATGCGACGCTTGGCGAGGTGCCGTGCCTGTTTGTCGTGGCGCGGCAGCGAGAGTTCGATGTCGAGTCGCTGATGGATCATTGCAGGGCGTATCTGTCGTCCTACAAGATCCCCGAAGCGACCCATATCGTCGCCGAGATCCCGCGAACGGGCTCCGGGAAGATCATGCGCTTCAAGCTGGTCGAAGCGCTGAGTCTGGCATGAAGGGCCGGAGATTTTAGCCGACGGATCGCGGTCCCAGGGCGCCGAACGCCTTGGGATCGTAGGTCAGCTTGTACTGCATGTCGGCGGCAACGATCGGCTTTCGGCAATGATTGCAGACGACGGTGGCGTTGAAATCCTTTCCGCAGGTCACGTGCCGGAGCAGAAGCGGAGGTTTGCCGCCGGACAGCCAGCGATCGCCCCAGCGCTGCATCACAATGAAGGGACCGTGGAGGTCCCGGCCCATGTCGGTCAGCAGGTATTCGTAGCGCTCCGGCGAGGTCTGATACAGCCTCTTGCGGAAGACGCCGGCTGCGACGAGCCGCGACAGTCGATCGGTAAGGATGTTGGGAGCGATCGAGAGCTCGTTCAGAATCCTGTCGTATCGCCGATTGCCGAAGAAGGCCTCGCGAACGACCATGAAGCTCCACTTGTCGCCGATGATCTCCAGTGCCCGCGATACCGAGCTCGGCCGGCCCAGCGAGAATTGCTTTCCATCGGAAGCCCGCCTGGTGTTGCGTCCGGCCTTGACGAGGTGCCTGCCGGCACCAGACCCATCGCGAAAGGTTACGTCTCTGGCGTGAACCTTTTCGCCGCAACAGGAGCAGGCAACGATCGGATGGCTCTCGCACCCGCAGCTCATATGCACCAGGGTCAGCGGCGGCGGCTTGCCGCCGGCGAGCCAGCGATCGCCGAATTGCATCAACGCGATGAAGCTCGGATAGAGATCGAACCCCATCCTGGTCAGGCGGTATTCCTTGCGCTGCGAGGTCCCCGTCGCAACCTGCCGGAAAATCTCGAGCTGCGTCAGCTTGCGCAGCCGGCCCGTGAGGGTCGCGCGGGGAATCCCGAGCGCCGAGCGAAACGCTTCGAACGTCTGCGTGCCGAAGAAGGCTTCGCGGATGATAAGGAAGGCCCAGGCATCGGACACGATGTCGAGAGTTCGCGCCACCGAGCAGTTTCGCTCCCGACGAGCGGCGCCGGCTTTGCCCCGGGTCACCGCTTTCGGCGTCGACCTCGCCGAAGGGACGGCTGTCGGCGTTCTTGCTGTGGCGGGACGGGGCATTCCGGGGCGCGTCTCCCTGCGGCGGGCGAGATTGAAAGACCGGCAACGCCTTAACACAGGACCGCGATTGACTCCCAGGAAATATCAGTCTAGTTACGCATGTAATAAGAAGTCTAGTTATGCATGTGACGGTGATGCGGGCGCCGATGGCCCGCGTCCGATGCCTGGGGAGGCGAGTATGAGGGCTGGATTCCACAAGGTTCTGATGATCGCCGTCGCCACGGTCGCCGGTATCGGCGGTGTTTCGGCGCAGACGGCAACGATCTCCGACGACGTCGTGAAGATCGGGGTGCTGACCGACATGTCGGGCCAGTTCTCGCACGAGTCGGGCGAGGGGGCGGTGACCGCAGTCCGGATGGCGGTGGAGGATTTCGGCGGAAAGGTGCTGGGCAAGCCCATCGAGGTCATCGTCGCCGATCACCAGAACAAGCCCGACATTGCGACGGGCATCGCGCGCAAGTGGTACGACGTGGAGAAGGTTGACATGATTGCCAACCTCATCAACTCCTCGATTGCGCTCAGCGTCTCCCAGCTTGCACGAGACAAGGACCGGATCGCCATCATCAACGGCTCCGGCTCGTCAAGGCTCACCAATGACGCCTGCACGCCGAACAGCGTTCACTATGCCTACGACACCTATGCCCTGGCGCGGGGGACCGGGGCCGCGCTGATGAAGGCCGGGCAAAAGAGCTGGTACTTTCTGACTGCGGACTATGCCTTCGGACATGCACTGGAAGCCGATACCTCGGCCGTCGTCAAAGAGCTTGGCGGCGAAGTCGTCGGCTCGACCCGATACCCGATCGAGACCTTCGACCAATCCTCGTTCCTGCTTCAGGCGCAGGCTTCGAAGGCGCAGGTCGTCGCCCTGGCCGGTTCGGGAACCGTGCTGGTGAACTCGATCAAATCGGCCCAGGAGTTCGGAATCACCAAAGGCGGGCAAACGCTTGCCGGATTGCTGGTATGGATTACCGACATCAGGAGTCTCGGGCTTAGCGCCGCCCAGGGGCTGGTGCTCACGAACGCTTTCTATTGGGATCGCGACGATGAAACGCGAGCGTGGGCAAAGCGCTTCTTCGAGAGGATGAAGCGCATGCCGCACATGGGCGACGCAGGCGACTATTCGTCCACGATGCACTATCTGAAAGCCATTCAGGCGGCCGGCACCGACGACGCCCAGGCCGTGATGCGAAAGATGCGTGAGCTTCCGATCAACGACTTCTTCGCCAAGAATGGCCGGATCCGGGAGGACGGCCGCATGGTGCACGACATGTACGTGTACGAGGTCAAGAAGCCGTCCGAATCCAAGGGCGATTGGGATTACTACAAGCTGCGGGAAGTCATTCCGGGCGACCAGGCGTTTCGATCCCTGAAGGACAGCGCCTGCCCGCTGGTGAAGAAGGGCTGATGCGCATCTCGCGCAGCGCTTTCCTGCGACGTGAGACTCGGCCTTACGTAGCTCTGCAAGAGGGAGGCTCTCCCTCGCTCGAGTCTGACTGTTTTGCAGAGCTGAAGCACAAAGACTAACTATCAAGCGCTGACGACGCCCGCTAAGCTGACCGCTCCATTCCGACCAGGGCTCGCTACGTTTTTCATGCCGTCACATATCGAATTTCCATCCGAGAGGCCGCCGACACTTGGGCGTATTTTCTCGGATTTCGGGCTCGTCTACGCCTCGAACGCCTTTATCAGCTGGTTGTTCGCCGTGACCGCGCCGGTGGCGATCATCCTTGCGGTCGGCTCGAACGGCGGCCTCTCGGAAGATGAGATCGCCTCGTGGATCTTCGGTGTCTTCTTCATCAACGGATTGATCACGATTCTGCTCAGCTGGCTGTACCGTGAGCCGCTGGTCATGTTGTGGACGATTCCCGGCGCCGTTCTGGTGGGCCAGTCCTTGACGCACCTGACCTTTGCGGAGGTTCTCGGCGCCTATTACGGGACCGCGGTGTTGATGTTCGTGCTCGGCGCGACGGGCCTGGTGAAACGCGCCATGGTGCTCGTCCCGATGCCGATCGTCATGGGCATGGTGGCGGGAGTCTTCCTGCGCTTTGGTCTTGATCTCATCCACGCGGTGTTTTCCGACCCCGCAATCGCCGGACCGATGGTCGCGATCTGGCTGCTTCTGATGACGATGCCGCGCTTGGGCCGGCGCTGTCCGCCGATGATCGGGACTCTGTTTGTCGGTGCCATCGCGACGATCGTGCTGGGAAGGTTTGACGCCTCTGCCGCGTTACAGATCGAATTGATCAAGCCGGCTTTTCATGCCCCGGCGTGGTCGGTCTCTGCCATGATCGAACTTGTCGTGCCGCTGGCAATTACCGTCGTCGCCGTGCAAAACGGTCAAGGCTTTGCCGTCCTCAAGGCGGCAGGTCACAACCCGCCGGTCAACGCGATCACGACCGCCTGCGGAATCGGCTCGGCGATCAGCGCCCTTGCCGGCGGTATCAGCACATGTCTGACCGGGCCCGCGAATGCCATCCTGATCGCCGGTGGCGAGCGCCGCCGCCATTATGCGGCTGCGATATTTTTCGGACTGTTGGCGGTCCTGTTCGGAGTGCTCGCGCCAACCTTCACCCGCTTGCTGATGATGGCTCCCAAATCCCTGCTGATGACTTTGGCGGGTTTGGCGATGCTGCGCGTCTTGCAGACCGCGTTCATCACCGCGTTCAAGGAGCGCTTCTCTCTCGGCGCGCTGGTCGCGTTCCTTGTCACGGTCGCGGACGTGCCGCTGCTCAATGTCGGCGCCGCGTTCTGGGGACTGCTCTCCGGCTGTGTCATATCGTGGTTGCTGGAACGGGCGGACTTCGCCGCGGAACCGGGATCGTAGCGCCGGCGTGATCGGCGGATGCTTTGGCCGGCGATTTAGAGTCCTCTATTTCGGAAGCCTCGGGTCGATCGGTGTCGTGCCGCGCAGGCCCAGGATATCCTCCAGCGCTCTCGCGCCCGCAAGCAGCCGTGCCTCGGCGCGCGGCGGCGCCACCATTTGCAATCCGACCGGAAGGCCGGACGCCGTAAACCCGCAAGGCAGGGACAGCGCCGGACAGCAGGCCAGCGTGATCGCGTAGACGATGCCGAGCCACTGCACGTAATTGTTGAACTTCTTACCCGCGCATTCGGCGACATAGCGGTTCTCGACCGGAAACGGCGCGACGATCGTTGCCGGCGCCAGCAGGAGGTCGTAGGTCTCGAAGAATTCGATTGTCCTCGCCGTCATCGCGAGGCGCTGCGCTTCCGCGCGTTCGAGCTGTTCGACCGACAGCTTGAGGCCCTCCTCGATGTTCCAGATCACCTCGGGTTTCAGGAGGTCGCGCTTGGTGCGCAACAGCTCCGCCTTGCTGACGGCGAAGTCGAAGGCGCGCAGCACATGGAAGCATTCATGGGCCTCGCGCAAATCCGGATGGGCTTCCTCGACGATGCAGCCTGCGTCGGCAAACCGCTCCGCGGCCTTCCTGGTGACGGCGGCGACTTCGGGATCGACCGGGGTGATGCCGAGATCGGGCGAATAGGCGACGCGCCTGGGCTTGTTGCCGGAGCGCGCAGCGGACAGAAACGAGATGGGCAGCTTCGGCAGCGACAGCGGATCGGAAGGATGCTCGCCGCTCATGGCGTCAAGCAGCAGCGCAAGGTCCTCGACGTTGCGTGCCATAGGTCCCTGCACGCCGAGCGTGCGGTCGACCTTGAAATGAGGCGTATGCGCGACGCGGCCGATGCTCGGCCGCAAGCCCACGACGCCGCAGAAGCTCGCGGGATTGCGCAGCGAGCCGCCCATGTCCGAGCCGTGCGCGAGCCAGGCCATGCCGGTCGCCAGCGCGACCGCCGCGCCTCCGGAGGAGCCGGCGGCCGATCGCGAAATGTCCCAGGGATTGCGCGTTGCGCCGAACACCTCGTTGAAGGTGTTGGCGCCGGCGCCGAACTCCGGCGTGTTGGATTTGGCATAGATCACCGCGCCATTGTGTTCGAGATGCTCGACCAGGACGTCGGAGCGTGCGGGGACGCGGTCTTTATAGATCGGCGAGCCCTGCGTAGTCAGCACGCCCTCGACGTCGGTGAGATCCTTGATCGGCACCGGAAGCCCGGCGAGCAGGCCGCGCTCGCCAACCGGTTTGTTCATCAGCGACCTGGCACGGGAGCGGGCGCGGTCGAAGCACAGCGTCGGCAACGCATTGACCGTGCCGTCGACCTCGGCGATGCGCTGTTCCAGGACATCGAGCAGGTCGAGCGGCGCGACCTCGCCGCGCTTGAGCTTGTCGACGATCGCACACGCGGTTTGACGGATGATCTCAGACACTAAGCTCTCCTGTTCTTCTGCTGACGCCGCCATTGCGAGGAAAGCGCCACGTACTCGGTGTCGTCCCCGCGAAGGCGGGGACCCATAACCAAAGGGTTTGGTTGTTTTGCACGCCAAGTTGTTTCGGCCTGCGTCGCAAGCATGGCCTGTGGTTATGGGTCCCGGGTCGCGCTTCGCTTGCCTGGGACGACGTTGGGGAAATATCTCGCTTCACCAAACCCGCAAGGGCGTTGCTTACCCCCATCCCGCGGCGATTCCGCCGTCGACGGTGAAGATCACGCCGGAGGTGTAGCCGGAGCGGTCGGAGGCGAGGAACGCCATCAGGTCGCCGATCTCGCGCGCATGCGCGGGCCGGCCCAGCGGCAGGCCCTTCTGGAATTCCTTGTAGCGGTTTTCATCGCCGAACTGGTGCTTGGCGCGCGTCTTCAGGAGCGTGACATGGCGCTCGGTGCCGACCGGCCCCGGATTGATGCCGACCACGCGGATGTTGTCGGCAAGGCTCTTGCCGCCGAGCGCGCGGGTGAACGCCATCAGCGCGGCATTGCCGGCGCTGCCGCAGATGTAGTTGGCGTCGAACTTCTCGCCGGCGGCACCGATGTCGTTGATGATGACGCCGCCCCCGCGCGCCTTCATCTGCGCGTAGATGGCGCGGGTGAGATTGACATAGCCGAACACCTTGAGGTCCCAGGCGTGGCGCCAGGTCGCCTCGTCGATCTTGTCGATCGAGCCGCCCGGAATATCGCCGGCATTGTTGACGAGGATGTCGATGTCTGATGCCTCCTTCGCCAGCCTCGCTACGTCCTCCGGCTTCCGCAGGTCGGTGACATGGACGGCCGCGTCGATCTGGTGCGCGGAGCGCAGCCGATCGGCGAGCGTCTTCAACTGGTCGCCGCTGCGCGCGGCGAGGCGGAGATGGCAGCCTTCCTCGGCAAAGGCTTCGGCCGCTGCAGCGCCGATGCCTTTGGAAGCGCCTGTGATCAGGACGCGCTTGCCACGCAGATGCAGATCCATGGGATGCTCGCTTTGCTGGGAGAGGCCGGAATGGTGAAATCAGTTAGGCGAGAGCAGCTGCTGCGGTCAACATTGCACTGCAGCGTTGCACTCCCATAAAGTTTGGTTCATTGCAATCCGCATCATCAGACATTGCGGCCAGGCCAAGCCATAGGGAAACTCTCGATGAGCAACGACAAGAATCAATATCGCATCGCAGTCATTCCTGGCGACGGCATCGGCAAGGAAGTGATGCCGGAAGGCCTGCGGGTGCTGGAGGCGGCGGCGAGGAAGCACGGCGTCACCGTGCTTTTCGACCATTTCGATTTTGCCTCCTACGACTATTACGAAAAACACGGCCAGATGATGCCGGACGACTGGAAGAAGAAAATCGGCAGGCACGACGCCATCTACTTCGGCGCGGTGGGCTGGCCCGCGAAAATTCCCGATCACATTTCGCTGTGGGGTTCGCTCATCAAGTTCCGCAGGGAGTTCGATCAATATGTGAACCTGCGTCCCGTGCGGCTGATGCCCGGCGTGCCGTCGCCGCTGGCCGACCGCAAGCCGGGCGACATCGATTTCTGGGTGGTGCGCGAGAACACCGAGGGCGAATACTCCTCCGTCGGCGGGCGGATGTTCCCGGACACCGAACGCGAATTCGTGACCCAGCAAACCGTCATGACCCGGATCGGGGTCGACCGCATCCTGAAATTCGCCTTCGACCTCGCGCAATCGCGGCCGAAGAAGCACCTGACCTCGGCGACCAAGTCCAACGGCATTTCCATCACCATGCCGTACTGGGACGAGCGCGTGGAGGCGATGGCGAAGAAATATCCGAACGTGAAATGGGACAAGTATCACATCGATATCCTCACCGCGAATTTCGTGCTGCATCCGGACTGGTTCGACGTCGTGGTCGGGTCCAACCTGTTCGGCGACATCCTGTCGGATCTCGGACCGGCCTGCACCGGCACGATCGGCATCGCGCCGTCGGGCAACATCAATCCGGAAGGTGATTTCCCGTCCGTGTTCGAACCCGTGCACGGCTCCGCGCCCGACATCGCCGGCCACGGTATCGCCAACCCGATCGGCATGATCTGGTCGGGCGCGATGATGCTGGAGCATCTCGGCGAGAAGGACGCGGCGAGCGCGATCGTGACCGCGATCGAGCGCACGCTCGGCGAACGCACGCTGCGCACCCGCGACCTCGGCGGCAATGCCGACACGGTCACCTGCGGCAAGGCGGTCGCGGAGATGGTGGAGTAGGTACCCTCTATCCGAATCCCTCCCCCTTGTGGGGAGGGTGGCATGTTGGGAGCGCAGCGAGCAACATGCCGGGTGGGGGTTCATCGATCGAGGGGTCGAGGTTTTTGGACCCCCACCCCGAGCTCGCTCCGCTCGCTCGACCCTCCCCACAAGGGGGAGGGATGGCAACTCATCAGCCCCGCACGATCCTTCGGCAGTGTTCCCATGCCGCATGAATCAGGTTTTCGCTCGCTTCCGGCGTGCGGAACGCCGAGTGCGCCGACAGGGTGACATTCGGCAGCTTGGTCAGCGGGTGATCCGCCGGCAGCGGCTCGGTATTGAAAACATCGAGCCCTGCATGCCGGATGTGGCCGGACTTCAACGCATCGATCATGGCGGCCTCATCGACCAGCGCGCCGCGCGCCGTATTGACGAGGATGACACCCGGCCGCATCGAAGCGATCCGCTGACGCGAAAGAAAGCCGCGGGTCTCGTCGTTCAGGAGCAGGTGCAGCGAGACGACGTGGCTTGCGGCGAGCAGCGCATCAAGCTCGACGAATTCGACGCCCGGAAAATGCTTCGGCGTCCGGTTCCAGGCGATCACGCGCATGCCGGAACCAAATGCGATCCGCGCGACTTCCGCGGCGATGCCGCCGAAGCCGATCAGCCCCAGCGTCTTGCCGGTGAGCTGCATGGCGTCTTCGCGCAGCCAGTTGCCCGCACGCATTTCGCGGTCCATCCGCGCGAGCACGCGCGCGGACGCCCACATCAGGGCGATGGCGGATTCGGCGACGGCGGTATCGCCATAGCCCTTGATCAGATGCACGTAGATGCCGAGGTCGCCGAGCTCTTCCGGGCTCATGTAGCTGCGCGCGCCGGTGCCGAGAAACACCACGTGCTTCAAGCCTGCGCATTTGCGCGCGATCTCGGTGGGCAGGGCGGTGTGGTCGACGACGGCGATTTCGGCGCCGTCGAGCACCTTGGGCCATTGATCCGGCGTCAGGTCCGGATCGCGGTGAATCCGCACCGTGGGATCGCCTTGTCTTCGCAGCCGCTCGAAGATGGCGGCCAGCGATTCATTGGCATCGACGAATACACCGCGCACGAACGTTCTCCGGTTGCTTGAAGGACTGGATCAGGCCGCGACGCCGGCAAGCGTCAGCACGGTGTGCATCAGGACGTTGGCGCCGGCGGCGCAATCGGCCTGCGTTGCGTCCTCCAGCTCGTTGTGGCTGACGCCGTCCTTGCACGGTACGAACACCATGGCGGCGGGAAGCTTTGTGTTGAGATTGCAGGAATCGTGGCCGGCACCCGATGTGATGCGGCGGTGGGAATAGCCGAGCATGTCTGCGGCATGTTCCACGGCATCGACCAGCTTCGGATTGAAATGGGTCGGCGGCTTGCGCCAGATCAGCTTGAGAGCGACTTCGACCTTGCGCCGCGTGGCGATCTCGGCAATCGCACCGCGCAGCTCGCGGTCGAGCGCGTCCATGATCGCGCCGTCCGCGCTGCGGCAATCCACGGTGAACGCGACTTCACCGGGGATGACGTTGCGCGACGGGTTGGCGATCACGGCTTCGCCGACTGTGCCGACCGCGTTGGGACCGTGCTTTCTCGCGATGGTCTCCACCGCCAGCACGATTTCGGACAACGTCGCCAGTGCGTCGCGACGCAGCGGCATCGGCGTCGATCCGGCATGGCTCTCGAAGCCGGTGATTTTGCCGTCGTACCACAACACGCCCTGGCCGGAATCGACCACGCCGATGGTCTTGTGCTCGGCTTCGAGGATCGGACCCTGCTCGATATGCAGCTCGACGAAGCATCCGAGCTTCTGCGCGCCCACCGGGCTCGTGCCGCGATAGCCGATCGCATCCAGCGCCTCCGCCACGGTCACGCCCTCAGCGTCCTTGCGCGAGAGAATGTCCTCAGGCGTGAAGTCGCCGACGTAAGCCGCGGATGCCATCATCGCCGGCGCAAACCGCGACCCTTCCTCGTTGGTCCAGTTGACGATGCAGATCGGCGCGTCCGTCTCGATCCCGGCGTCGTTGAGCGTGCGCACGACCTCGAGCGCGGCGAGCGTGCCGAGCACGCCGTCGAACTTGCCCCCCGTGGGCTGCGTGTCGAGATGCGAACCAAGCCCGACCGGAGGCTTGCTCATGTCGCGGCCCTTGCGCAGCGCGAACATCGCCCCGAGCGTGTCGATCCGGACCTCGAGCCCGGCGGCCTCGCACGCCCTGCGGAACCAGTCGCGCACCTCCTTGTCCTCGGGCGACAATGTCAGCCGCCGCAGGCCGCCTTTCGCGGTCGCGCCGAATTTCGCGGTCTCGTGAATGGTGTCCCACAGGCGGGCGGAATCGATCTGCAGGTTTGATACGGCTCGGCTCATGTTGCTGGTCCGTCTTTTGCTCGCGCGATCATCGTTCATTGCCGCGCCGGGGCCGCTCCGTCAACCGAGGCGCCTCGCGACGGGAGCCGGAATCCGGCATTGCAGGCTTCTCGACAAGGCAGATTATTCGGCCCAGATCGGCAAGGACGATTGGACTTTAGGGCCCGGTTGGGGTTGAGTCTGATTGTGCAGATTGCAGGCGGGTCGATCAATGACGGTTCTCGCGGCAGAGCAGGTATTTCGCGGTGATGATACGATGCTCCAGAGCCTGCAGGCGCGGCTGGCCTGCCGCGCCGGCATGGCCACGACAACGGCCGGCGTCGCCAACGGCTTTGTCCAGGGCAATCTGGCGATCCTGCCGGAGAAGCTCGCCGCTTCGTTTCACCGCTTCTGCCAGCTCAATCCGAAGCCGTGCCCGATCATCGGCATGTCCGATGTCGGGAATCCCCACATCCCCGCGCTTGGGCTCGACCTCGACATCCGCACCGACCTGCCGCGCTACCGCATCTGGCGCGACGGCGAGGTGGTGGAGGAGCCGACCGACATCATGGCGCATTGGCGCGACGATCTGGTCGCCTTCGTGCTCGGCTGCTCGTTCTCCTTCGAGGAGGCGCTGATCGCGGAGGGGCTGCCGATCCGGCATATCGAGCGCGGCGTTCGCGTGCCGATGTATCGCACCAATATCGCCTGCAGTCCGGCCGGACCGTTTGCAGGACCGATGGTGGTATCGATGCGGCCCTTCAAGCCTGCCGACGCCATCCGCGCGGTGCAGGTCACTTCGCGTTTTCCCGCCGTGCACGGCGCGCCGGTTCATCTCGGCCATCCGCATCTGATCGGCATCGGCGATATCTCGAGGCCCGACTACGGCGATGCGGTGCCGGTGGAGGCGGACGAAATTCCGGTGTTCTGGGCCTGCGGCGTCACCCCGCAGTCGGTGATCGCAGCCGCGCGACTGCCGTTCGCGATTACGCATGCGCCGGGATTGATGCTGGTGACGGATTTGCAGAACAGGCAACTGGCTGTGTTCTGACGGTTGTCGACGTTCCGAGGGCGGCTTCCCGAGTTGGGATCATTGTCATTGCGAGGAGCGTGAGCGACGAAGCAATCCAGTACTTCCTTCTCTACTGTCTGGATTGCTTCGCTTCGCCCGCAATGACGGTTGCGATATACTCTGGGGCTATGAAACAACCGTGCGTTTACATCATGGCAAGCAAGCGGAACGGAACGCTTTATACCGGCGTGACCAGTGATCTGCCGAAGCGCACGTTTGAGCATCGCGAAGGGCTGGTTCCAGGCTTTTCGGCCAAGTATGGCTGCAAGATTCTGGCGTGGTACGAGCTTCACGAAACTATGGTCGACGCGATCACGCGTGAGAAGCAAATCAAGGCCGGCAGTCGCAGGAAGAAGCTGGCGTTGATTGAGAATTTCAATCCTGAGTGGAAGGGTCTTTTCGAGTCGCTGGTTTAACGACGTCATTGCGAGGAGCGAAGCGACGAAGCAATCCAGTACATCCTGCTCGCTGGATTGCTTCGCTTCGCTCGCAATGACGATACTCTAGGAGTGCCCGGGCAGGGTCAGTCCGAACGTCTTTGATAAATCCGCAATCTGCGCCGGCGTGAGATAGCGCGGGTTCAGCCCGCGCAGCAGCAGATAGAGTTTTGCGGTTTCTTCCAGTTCCTCGATGGCAAAGACGGCGGCGTCCAGCGTATCGCCGGAGACCACCGGGCCATGATTGGCGAGCAGCACGGACGAATATTTGCCGGCCAGTCCCCTGATTGCGTCGGCCACCGCGGGATCGCCGGGCCGGTAATAGGGCAGGAGCGCGGTCGCCCCGCAGCGCATCAGGTAATAGGCCGTCATCGGCGGCAGCGCGGCGCGCGGATCGATCTCCGGCAACATCGACAGCGCCACCGAATGGGTCGAATGCAGATGCACCACAGCGCGCGCCGTGCCGCTGGTCTCATAGAGCGCGCCGTGTAGCGGCACTTCCTTGGTCGGCCGGTCGCCCGAGACCAGCCGTCCGTCGGCGGCGAGCCGCGATAGCCGCGCCGGATCGAGGAAGCCGAGCGAGGCATTGGTCGGCGTCACCAGCCAGCCGCCGTCGTCGAGTTTCACGCTGATATTGCCGGAGGAGCCCGGCGTCAGCCCGCGCTCGAACAGCGAGCGGCCGAACCGGCAGATGTCCTCGCGGATCCTCGTGTCGCTCATGCCAGCATCCTTGCCTTGCAAGCTTTTCTCACGCTTTGGCAGCGCGGCCAAGGCGTGATACGCAGGGGGCAAGGCCGAGGACGACCGGCGCAAAAAATAGGCCAAAAACAAGCCAAAGGGACCCGACGCATGGAGCAATCCGCAACATCGAAGATGGCCGTGATCGGGCTCGGCTCCATGGGATTTGGCATGGCGGCCTCGCTCAGGCGCGCCGGCTTCGAGGTGACCGGCTGCGACGTCGCGGCAGAGAGCGTCGCGCGCTTTGTCGCCGAGGGCGGCAAGGGCGCCAGCACGCCGGCAGACGCGGCGAAGGCCGCCGATATCGTCGTCAGCGTGGTCGTCAATGCCGCGCAGACCGAAACCATCCTGTTTGGCGAGGGCGGTGTTGCCGGCACGCTGCCGGAGGGGGCGGTGTTCGTGTCCTGCGCGACCATGGACCCCGACGTCGCGCGCCGGCTGGCCAAACAACTCGAGGCAACCGGCCGGCATTATCTCGACGCGCCGATCTCGGGCGGCGCGCAGCGTGCGGCGCAGGGAGAGCTCACGATTCTCGCCTCCGGCAGTCCTGCGGCCTTTGCCAAGGCTCGGCCTGCGCTCGATGCGATGGCCGCAAAGCTCTACGAACTCGGCGATGCCCCCGGGCAGGGCGCCGCGTTCAAGATGGTCAACCAGCTGCTTGCGGGCGTCCATATCGCCGCCGCATCGGAGGCCATCGCGTTCGCCGCGAAGCAAGGCCTCGACATCTGGAAAATCTATGAGGTGATCACGGCCTCGGCCGGCAATTCCTGGATGTTCGAAAACCGCATGCCGCACGTGCTCGACGGCGATTACACGCCGCGCAGCGCGGTCGAGATCTTCGTCAAGGACCTCGGCATCATCCAGGACATGGCGCGTTCCGCAAGATTTCCGGTGCCGGTGGCCGCGGCCGCGCTACAGATGTTCCTGATGACGGCGGCTTCCGGCATGGGCCGCGACGACGACGCCTCGGTGGCGCGGATGTATGCCCGCATCTCCGGCACGCAGCTGCCCGGCGAGCCCGACAAGAAGTAGTCAGCAAGAGTAAATGCAATGCCCCGTTTTGCCGCCAATCTGTCCATGATGTTCAACGAGGTGCCGTTCCTGGATCGCTTCGATGCGGCGGCCAGGGCCGGCTTCACTGCGATCGAATTCCTGTTTCCCTATGACCATCCCGCGAAGGAGATCGGTGAGCGGCTGCATCGCAACGGGCTGACGCAAGCGCTGTTCAACCTGCCGCCGGGCAACTGGGAAGCCGGCGAAAAGGGCTTTGCGGCGCTGCCGGACCGGTTCGAGGATATGAAGCAAAGCCTGCATATGGCGCTTCCTTACGCGCAGGCGACCGGCGTCAAGCGGCTGCACCTGATGGCGGGGATCGCCGATCGTCACGATCCGCGGGCCGTGGCGGCCTTTCGCAAATCGCTGAGGTGGGCCGCCGAATTCCTTGGGCCCCACGGTCTTGACGTGGTGATCGAGCCGATCAACCCGCGCAACGTGCCCGGCTACTTCCTTAACGATTTTGGCTTCGCGCGCGATCTCATTGGCGAATTGAACATCCCCAACCTGAAACTGCAGTTCGACATCTATCATTGCCAGATCATCCATGGCGACGTGACCATGCGGTTGCGCGAGATGATGCCCATCATCGGCCACGTCCAGATCGCCAGCATTCCCTCGCGCCACGAGCCGGACGGCGAAGAGCTGAACTATCCGTTCCTGTTCGGCGAGCTCGACCGCCTGGCGTATCGCGGCTTCGTCGGCTGCGAATATGTCCCGCGCGGCAGGACCACCGACGGCCTTGCCTGGTTCAAGCCCTATGCTGGAGTGAGGCCGTGACGCTCAAGCTCGGCTGCATCGCCGACGATTACACCGGCGCCTCCGATCTCGCCAACACGCTGACGCGCTGCGGCCTGCGCACGGTGCAGACCATCGGCGTGCCCGCGGATGACCTGGCGCTGCCGGAGCTCGATGCGGTCGTGGTGTCGTTGAAGAGCCGGTCGATCGAGGCGTCCCTTGCCGTGAGCCGCTCGCGCGCGGCGGAGAAATGGCTGCGCGGGCGCGGCGCCGGCCATGTGCTGTTCAAGATCTGTTCGACGTTCGATTCGACCGATGCCGGCAATATCGGCCCGGTGATGGATGCGCTGCGCGATGATTGCGCGGAGCCGGTCGTGCTGGTGACGCCGGCCTTTCCGGAGACGGGACGCACCGTCTACCAGGGCAATCTGTTCGTGGGCGCGGTACCGCTGAACGAAAGTCCGCTGAAGGATCACCCGCTCAACCCGATGCACGATTCCAATCTGGTGCGGGTGCTGGCGCGTCAGAGCAGGACCAGGATCGGACTTGTCGAACTCGCGGTCGTTGCGCGCGGAGCGGCAGCCGTGCGCGCGCGTCTTGCCGAGCTTTCAAAAGCAGGCGTTGGCGCCGCGATCATCGATGCGGTGTTCGACCGCGACCTCGAGACCATCGGCACGGTGGCGCTCGATCACCGCGTATCGGTCGGCGCTTCCGGCATCGGGCTCGGGCTGGCGCGGGCGCTGGCAGGTCCGGCCGGCGGCAAGGCGAAGGCATCCGCCGCCGCAACCGAGACTCCCGTCGGCGGCCCGGCTGCGTGCCTTGCCGGCAGCTGCTCGCAAGCAACCCTTGGGCAGATCGCCAATGCCGAAGCGGTGATGCCGGTGCTGCATCTCGATGCCGAACGGGCGGTGAAGGGCAAGGAGGAGGCGAAGGCCGCGCTGGCCTGGGCCAGGGAACGGCTCGTAACGGGCGCGATCCTGATCGCCTCCAGCGCGGCTCCCGACAGCGTCGCGGCACTGCAGGCGCGTCACGGCCGCGATGCTGCCGGCCATGCGATCGAAGAGACCATGGCCGACATCGCCGAAGGACTGGTGCAGGCGGGCGTTCGGCGGCTGGTGGTTGCCGGTGGCGAGACCTCCGGTGCGGTCGTCGACCGTCTGGGCATTCCGGGCTTTCTGGTCGGCGAGGAGATCGCCGCAGGCGTGCCGGTCTTGCGCGCTGTCGGAGCCAAGGAGGGTGCGATGGTCCTCGCCTTGAAGTCGGGAAATTTCGGCGGCCCGCAATTTTTCTCCGACGCGCTAGGCCTCATGCGCTGAGCGCAGGGCTCGCTTCACTCCTTATTCATTAACTTAGGTTTGGGTGGTGTACGGAGGGTCGAAGATCTTCTTCGATTTTGCCGACCGGAAGCACCTGTCACGATCGGCGCACGAAGCGCCTGGAATCAAGGGACTCCGGCCATCTTTGCCGGGTTCTTGATCCGCGCCAACAACGTCGCGCTTCTGCTCGCTGCAGCCCGGTGAGGCGGCTTGGAAATCCCCGAAATCGTGGATCGCGACGCAAGAAAGCATTGGTAATGACTCTCAATCTCAGAATCGGCACGACCCTGCCCCTGATCATCTCTGCGCTTGTTTTGGTCGGCGTGATGTCGGCTGGGATGACGGCCTATGAGGCATACGCCCGACGGCAGGAGGCCGAGGCCTTCCTGGGGGTCAATCATATCTCGCGGTTGCTGTTCCAGAGCGCCAGTCAGTGGGCGGTCGAACGTGGATTGACCGTCAGCTCAATAAAATCGGCTGGACCGCTTCCGGCCGAGCGTCGCGCCGAGATCGTCAAAACGCGCGGTGTCGCCGATCAGGCATTTCGCGAGGCTGCGGAGCGGCTTCGGGCGGTCCCGGCCATGAAGGCCGCCGACAGCCGCATCGCCGAAGCCGAAAGCGCTTTGCACGCGGTCGAGAATTTTCGCAACAAGGTCGATGAAGATTTGTCCAAACCGCGATCGGAGGAGCAAACGGAGGTCGCGAACGGGATCATACCCACCATGACCAATCTGATCGACGTCGCGGCAAGCAAACCGCGGATCATGCTGGAAACGTTGACCACGCCGCCGACCGCGGCCCTGTCGCAACTTGTCGATCTTCGCCGTGCGGCCGCCCAGATGGCCGAGAATGCCGGCCGCGAACGCGCGCTGCTCAGCGAGGCGGTCACCGCACGTCGCAAGCTCTCGGCCGAGGAAATCGGAAGCCTTGCCGGTTTCCGCAGTCAGGTCGAGGCTGCCTGGGAGCTGATCTCGCCCGTCGCCCACCGCGCGGACACGCCGGCGAAGATCGTGAATGCGATCGCCAATGTGCAGAAGGAATACTTCGGGACCTACAACGAGACCCGCAATGCGGTCATCGCCGCAAGCGAGTCCGGCGAATACAAGATCGGCGGCGGCGAATATTTCGCGCGGGTCACGACTGCGATCACGTCGATCCTGCGTCTCGCCGATGCGGTCGGCGAGCTGGCCGATCAGGAGGCTGCCAGCGAAGCCTCCAAAAGCATGTCCAACCTGATCTTCTCCGGCATGGTCCTGTTTACCGGTGTGGGGCTTGCGCTGCTCAGCTTCTGGATCGCGTTTTCGAGAATCCTGAAGCCGCTGCTTGCGCTGACGAGCGCGATGGGCGAGCTCGCAAACGGCAATTTTGGCGTGGTCCT
>Ga0265339_10001504_pt1 | contig 17220 bp, 17 predicted proteins | sample 4CB219metaG_FD_202085 | JGI IMG/M metagenome (GOLD analysis project Ga0265339, IMG submission 202085) | Rhizosphere microbial communities from Carex aquatilis grown in University of Washington, Seatle, WA, United States - 4-CB2-19 metaG | ecosystem: Host-associated > Plants > Roots >... | reverse complement strand
TGCCGGACGGCCTCCACGAACGCGTCCTGGGCGCACTCCTCCGCGGCTCCGCGGTCGCGAAGCTGCGCGCTCAACACGATCACGAGCCGGCCGTACTCCTCGCGAAAGAGCTCCTCGACCGCCGCCCGATCGCTGCTCCCTCGACGTTGTCTCATGCTGCGCCCGGTCGTGATCGATCATTCCGTCTGGTAACAGCTTCGACTACCCGGAAAGGTTGGGTCGGATCGAAAGATTCTGCCCTCGACCGGGCACAGGCCCACCCTCAAGCCGTTTCTGCCGTTGTCGATGAGAGGACATGCCGCTCCCCGTTGCGAGCGATCCAAGGGAGGCAACCAACCATGGCGAAGAACCCGCTCTTCTCGGCATACCGACAGGGCGAGAACCGTGTCACCTCATCGATGCTGGCGGTCTTCGAACGCATCGACCTGTCGCTCCTGGAGAGGATCTTGGCAGCCTCGACGGAGGAGTCGTCACTGGAGATGCTGTCGTTCACGAACCAGCCGCCCGGCAAGGGACACTCGGTACCTGATGCCAAGATCTCGGCTCGGTTCGCGTACTGGTTCGAGACCAAGACCAAACGGAACTCCGTCGGTGAGCAGCAACTCCGCGAGCATCTTGTCAACCTGGACTCCGAGGGCACGACCGAGCGCCTCTTCGTCGTGACGCCGGACCCGCAACAACCGGAAGTCATCTCGACCCTCGGCGATCCGCGTGTCGTGTGGTTCAACTTTCAGTCTCTCTACGACGCCGTCGAAGAGGTGGTTACCGACCAAACCGGCCTTGTCTCGGAGCAGGCGCGGTTCCTTCTCCACGAATTGCAGGCACTGCTCGTCAACGACGGGCTCGTGGACAGCGACGACGTCGTGATTGTGGCTGCTCGCTTCGCCTATCCCGAGTACCTCAAGCGCAGCGTCTACATCTGCCAGGCAGGCCGAACGTTTCGCGACGGTCTCACTCACTTGGGTTTCTACGCCGAGAGCGCCATCCAGACGCACGTGCCGTGCATCCGCTACCGGGAGCAGATGGTCAAGTTCACGCACGCCGAGGCTTCAGTACGCAAGACCGGCACCGAGACTGACCAGTTGGTTGCCGAAGTCATCGAGACCGAGCTGGCCGAGGGAATCCGCAAGGAGGGAAACCAGCACCAAATCTTCCTTCTCTCCGCGCCCGACGATCCGGCGACGTTGTCGCTCGCGCAACCCATTCAGAATGACACGACGGCGTCGGACCGGCCGTTTGCGTGGACAATGGGTCAGCGATACGTGAGCCTCGGTGCACTCACGCGGGCGGGCGTGAAGGTCACGAGCGATCTGACCCGTCGGTCGCACTGAGAGATGATCAGGCATTCGCGGCGATGCGCCGCCGCTGCATGAACGGCTTCTCGACCAGTTCGTACGACGCGACGGCGAGGGCCAGGCTCACGGCGAGGGCGACCAGCGAGTTGATCACGGTCGCATGCGCGATCCCCGCCGGGCTCTTGAATCTGGTCACGTAGATCACCACGTAGTGCCAGAGGTACAGCGAATACGAGATCCGGCCGAGCCATCGCAACGGCCCGATCTCCAACACTCGTCTCAGCGGCTCGCACGTGATCGAGCCTGCGAGCACGAAGGCGAAGAGCACGGCGACCGCGGTGTAGCCGAACCCGCGCAGATCGTTCCCCTCCCAGACCTGCGCGACCAAGAAGGGGCACGCGCCCAGCGCGAGCGGCCACCACGACCACCGGACCGCGCCGAACCAGGCGAACAGGCATGCGAGCAGACATCCAACCAGGAGCCCGTCGGCGCGCAAGTCGGTGGTGAGGATCGATTGCGTGGGGCTGTTGCCGGCGATCCGGTGGATCAACACCGCGCCGATCAACGCCGCGACCGACGCCGTGGTCAGCCAGCGGTTGCGAAATCGGAGCAACGCGACGAGGACGACCGGCCACACGAGATAGAACTGCTCTTCGATCGAGAGGCTCCAGCAGTGCTGCACCGGAGCGGCCAAGTGGTTCGCGTTCCAGGCGTAGTTCGCGACGTAGCCGACGACGTAGCCGAGCGTGAAGAACGCGCTCCACGCATGCTCGGCGAGCAAGACGGCACCGACGACGACGAGAAACACGGCCAGCGCGGGAAACAGCCGGCGAGCGCGCCGGACATAGAACGCGCGCAGGTGAATGCGACCGGTCGAGACCTGCTCGCCGATCAGCAATGACGTGATGAGAAACCCGGAGAGCACGAAGAACAGGTCGACACCGATCGGCCCGCCCGGCAGCAGGCGCGGATCGAGGTGATAAGCCACGACGAGCGCGATGGCGACGCCACGCAATCCGTCGAGCGCCGGCTGATGACCGAGACGCCATGTTCGAGAGACCGGCGCGGTCTCGGCCGGCGCCGCGAAGTTGGGCGCGCCGGGCCGGCTCTCCTCTCGCAGCTGCACACTGACCATTTTATGCCGTTACGCGGCATCTGCGGATGATACGCCCGCGCCGGGCGCGACGGCGCTCTATACCGCCGTCAGCACCGCGTCGACAGCGATCGTCACTTCACGGTGATGACGCCGTGCATCAACGAGTAACCGTGGACCTTGCAGTAGTAGCGGTAGGTGCCGGTCTTGTGGAACGTGAACGAGTAGGTCTTGCCGGCGTTGATCGTGCCGCTCGCCAGCTTCGGATCCTTGCCCGTGCCCCCGTTCACCTTGCAGTCCGCCACGTCGCAACGCGTCACCGTGTGCGGCGCGACCGACGCGTTCTTCCAGACGACCTTGGTCCCCGGCTTCACCGTGACCGTCCCGCCCTTGTAGCAGAACTCCGCGTGGCCCGGGCAGGCCGTTCCGGTGATCGTGACGGTCTTGGTCGGAACCGTGGCCGCACCCGCCAGCGCGACACCGCCGACCGCGGTCGCGAGCAGGCACGCGAGCCCCAGCACCGGGAACAGGATCGAACGACGCACGACAGACCTCCCAGACACCACGCACGGGCTCGTTGCCCTTGACGCGATGGATACGTCGGGGCGCGGCCGGCGGTTCAACGCTACGCGGCCGCCGGCCGCACCTCAACCGGGAGGCAGGTGCTCGGGTCAGCGAACGGTCGCGCGCGTCGAGGACCCGACCGGCGACCGGGCGCTGCTGGGGTTCCAGTCGAGGACACGATCCGTCTCGAGCGCGGTCTTCGGCTTCTTGGCGCGACCGCCCCGGCCGTCGAGCAAGAGATACGGCTTGTTCGCGTCACGGGCGAGCACGATCTCGTTGTTGACGCTCGCCGCAACGTCGGTGTGCTCGCCGCAGATGACGAGCATGAGATCGGTGTTTGCGATCCGCTTGCGGGCCTTGACCTGCCAGTCGGCCGCGACTTCTCGGATCGACCAGTCATTGACCCCGAAGCGCGAACCGGCCGGCGCGATCTGGCGAACCAGTCGATCCTTGCAGTCGTTGTCGTGATCGAGGTCGAAGCTGACGAACACTCGCACTTGCGACACGGGAACCTCCCGCTCTCGGGGTGGGTGACAGCGAAACCCGGCGGCAACCGGGAAGGCCTCGACTCGCCACTCGGCTTCCTGCGTGCGGGCGTGTCACAGATGCCTCGACGCGTTTCTCGCAGATCTGTACGTCGTTGTGGCGAAATCACGATGTTTAGGCGGGTGCACCCCGCGGGTAATAGGCCCGACGACACGTGGTGGTAGCTCGCGCCTATTCGGCGCTGACCTGTGGCGCGCCTAGCGGGCGCGATCAGGCTCCTTCGGCCGGGCACGACAGGTTGAGCTCGTAGAGCGCCTGCCGCCGCCTCCGTTCGAGCAGTTGCAGGGCGCGGCGCTCCGGGCCTTTCGCGGCGCGGAAGCGAACGGGCGAGCACAAGGTGTCGATCGTGAGCACAAACGAGCGGCGCGCCCGCTTCGGTGTCGTGACACTGGTGGCGGCTACGCCCGCCGCACTGCGCGTCTCGACGACGCCCGTGTTGCGGACGCGCGCGACGGCTCGGCGAGCTTGCGTCAACCGCCGTTGCGCGGCTGCGTACTGCGAATGGATCTGCGCCAACTGGTTCGAGAGCTGCACGAGCTGATCCTGCGCGGCGAGGGTCGTCTTCGAGCTCCCGCCACCGCAACCGCCGACCAACGCGACCATCGACAGCGCCGCGACCCCGATCGTGACCGCTCGAACCCCCCGCACCTGCCGCGTCCTCTCGCTCGTAGTGAGCCGAGGGCTACCCGGTATCGACCGCGCCGAAACCGTCGCGTTGCGACCGCGCGGGATACGCAGCGTCAACCACGCAGGCGCGGCTCGCACCGGTGTATCTCCTTGCCGTCGACCACGACGACGCGTGCGTTCGGCTTCCCGCTGCTGCCGACGAGGGTCACCGTCGCCGTCTTCCCCTTCGGGACCTCCAGCCGCGCGCCGCACTGCGAACACGCGCAGCCAATGTGCTCCACGAGTGTCATCGGCGAACCGTCCCACCCTCCGGTCGACGGGCTGCGATTCCGCGCCGACTCCTCCGCGCCGGGAGTTGCACTTGGGTAGTCGTTCGACCGGCCGGGAAGGAAACGGTCGCCGGCCGGAATAGTGAACTTTGGGTGATATGCACCAGCGAATCGTGGGTACCGACTCGTGGGCTGCGCCGCCGTGGTTGGCCTCGCATCCGGCACGGCGGCGCCGCCTCCGGCCTCGCGCGGGTCGGGCCCGGCTGAGCCTGGATTGCGGTGCGACCGTACGCTGTCCGCCGGTCCACTGACTCGGAGTGCACGCATGAAACTGGCGAACCTTGGCGGCCGCGCGACGGTGCTGACGGACACGTCCCCCACCGGCGCGCGCGGCACCGATGTGGCGATCGCGTCCGACGGCCGGTTCGGTCCCGACGTGCAAACACTCTTCGAAGAGTGGACGTCGTTCCGGACGTTCGCGGCAGCGCTCGACGCGTCGGGCGGCGAAACCGTCGACCTGGCGAAGCTCGGCTGCCCGGTGCCGGCGCCGCGCCAGGTGTTCGCCATCGGGCTCAACTACCAATCGCATGCCGACGAGTCGGGCATGGCCGTTCCGAGCGTGCCGGCGACGTTCACGAAGTTCCCCGCGTCGCTCGCGGGCCCCTTCGACGACGTCGAGCTCGCCGGCGCGACGGTCGACTGGGAGGTCGAGCTCGTCGCGGTGATCGGCACCCTCGCCGACCGGGTCGACGAGACGAACGGCTGGTCGCACATCGCGGGCGTGACCGTCGGCCAGGACGTGTCGGAACGCACCGTGCAGTTCGCGGCCGGCAACCAGTTCTCGCTCGGCAAGTCGTTTCGCGGGTTCGGTCCGATGGGACCGTGGATGGTGACGGTCGACGAGCTCGCAGATCCCGACGATCTCGCGCTCGGCTGTTCGATCGACGGCGTGACGATGCAAGACGCGCGTACGAGCGACCTGATCTTCAGCGTGCCCCGGCTCGTCGCGGAGTTGTCGGCGGTGCTGCCGTTGTTGCCCGGCGACGTGATCTTCACCGGCACGCCGGCCGGCGTCGGCATGGGCGCGAAGCCCCCGCGCTTCCTGCAGCCCGGCGAAGTCGTGGAGAGCTGGATCGAAGGCATCGGCACCATCCGCAACCGCTTCGTCACCCCGTAGCGCGTCTACAGCGTCGTCGCGAGCTCGGCCGACAGCTCTTCGGCCGCGGCGTCACCTGCAGAGGAAGGGGACGTCCGGGGAGAAGCGGGAGTCGAACCCTACGGGCCACGTGTGACATTGGTCACGGGAGGGCGATCGGGTCGCAACCGGCTCGGCTCCGGGGTCGAAGGTTCGGGGGACGTCGCTCGACACGACGGCCGGCGGAACGACATGACCTCACAGTCCACACGGCTCGGACTCGGCGTAGGGATCACGAACCCACGCCTCACTACCGCGAAGCGAGGGATCGCGGTCGAGATCGCGGCACGTCTCGCGGTCGCGGCGGAGACCCCGGTCTGCCTCATCGGCGCCGACCCGACCGACCGCGACGTCGACCGTCACCTTCCCCAGCTGATCGCCGAGTGGGGCAACCCGTCTCGGATGCAACTCGACCGCGGCCCGCACCATCTCGAGATCGCGACGTTCGCGCGCTCTCGCGTGTGCGTCGTGTCGGTGTCGGATCGTGAGAGCGTCGAGCTCCTGTTCCCCACCCTCCAAGAGCGATTCCGCTTCTTGATCGTCGACGCTCCGTCGCGCGCCGGCATGGGCGTGGGCATCGCGGGCGTGTTGCTCGACTGGCTCGACGCCCTGTTCGTCGCGACCGCGCTCGAAGCCGGTGAGCTGGCCGAGACCCGTCGCTACGTGGAGCAGCTCGACTCGCGGCCGAGCGCGCACCACGTGAAGGTGCGCGTGCTGCCGATCGGGAATCCGGCCGACTGCGGGCTCGCGCGCCGCCAGCTCGAGCGGCGCCTGGCCGTGCTCCCGACACTCGCGCCCGTACCGAGACTCGGCGGAGGAGCCGGCAACCGCAGCGCGATCACCGAAACCGAGATCGACGACGCGTTCCGGCCGATCATTCGCTGGATCGTCGACCGCCAAGCCCGCCCGTCACCCGACCCGATGTTGCACCTGCGGGAAGCCGAGCCGGGCGCGGAGCACTTCGTGAACCGCCTCTACCGAGAGACCCTCGACCGGTAGCTCACTTCACGGCGAGGAAGCAGCGGCGGCCGCCACCGCGATAGAGGCCGGTCGCAGTCTCCTCGCTCGCGACGATCTCGACCACCTCGCGAAAGCCCGCGTAGCGGAGTCCGTCGATCGCGCCGCGGTAGGTGGGATGGAATTCCCACGACTCGCGACCCTCGTGCGGATGCGACGCATCCTTCGTGTCGAAGAGAACGAATCCGGAGAACGGCTCCTCGTGACAGATCGTGTCGACGATCGCGAACCGGTCGCACAACTCGTAGGTGCGCTGCAGGAGCCGGAGCGGATCGGTCACGTGGTAGAGCACGCCGAGGTTCAACACGACGTCCCAACGCCGCGCCTCCTCGAACGACGTCGCGTCGGCGACCTCGAAGTGTGTGTTCCCGAGGCCGAGGTACTCGCGCAGGAACTCTGCCTGCTCGATGTTCTGCGGTCGGAGGTCGACACCGTCGACGACGCGCGCGCCGCGATCTGCGAGATCGAAGCTGAACCAACCGCTGTTGCACCCGATGTCGAGCACGCTCATGTCACCAAGCTCGTCGGCGAACAGGCGGCCGAGGGTCCCGCCGATCAGCTCGGTGCGGAACTGCATGCGCCGGGCGTTGTCGTCGGCGAAGATGGCCGCGCCGAAGTTGTCGGTGAACTCCATCGTGTTCACCGCGGGATCGCCGAGCGAGAACGGCACGTACCACGGGCCGAGCTCCGCGAGCTTGGCGCGCAACGCGTCGGCCGACACACTCGGTGACGAGCGCCCCATGAACGGCGGCCACTGGCACTCGACGTCGCGGACGATGCGCGGCAGCAGATATTCCGTGGGCCGCTTGCCGTTCTGCGTCTCGCGCCAGAGTCGGTACCGCTCCTGCGAGGTGCCGGTCTCGGGGTCCGCGCCCGGGATCGCGCTCACGATGTGCTCGTCGAAGGTGAGGTCCGACCCTCGGACCAGGTCGAGGAGGGTCACGCGGGAGCCTCGTCGCCCGGGGCGAGGTACGGAGCAGCGACGGCCGGGCGAGGAGGCATTGATCGATGATCGTACCGGCGGACGTCGGAGCGACCCTCGACCGTTCGTGTCCGGTCGTCGCGCACCACATCATCAAGTCACAAGCGGCCACCGAATGCAGGGCCGCGCACGGAATTCTTCGGAGACGGGGGTGGCCGGGCGCCGCGGGCGGAGACCATTACGCTCCCCCGCGATTCAACTCCAGGGGGAACTCGTGTCGTTCAAGTCCATCGTTGCGCTGCTCGCCGCGGCGTGCATCGTCGGCGCGGGTTGCTCGAGCTCGTCGAAGACCGCGAGCCCGGCACCGTCGTCGACCACGACCGCATCGGCCACCTCAACGACGGTCGCCGGCGGCCCGCACACGCGCCCCGCGTGCACCCAGAAGCAGACGGCGCCCGTCACCGCGACCCCGGTTCCCGGTTCGACCTCCGACTACGACGTCACGTCGTTCGACGACACCTTGATCCGCGCCCACTGGTTCCCGCTGAGCACGACGAGCAAGGCCCCGACCGTGCTGAAGGGGCCGGGATGGAGCTTGCCGGGCGACACGAACACGACCAGCACGAACTTCGGGCTGTTCGGTGACCTCAGCATCAGCGCGCTGCATCAAGCCGGCTACAACGTGCTCACCTGGGACCCGCGGGGCTTCGGTCAGTCGGGCGGAACCGTCGAGAGCGACAGCCCCGACTTCGAAGGCCGCGACGTCGAGCAGCTGATCTCGTGGGTCTCCCAACAACCGGGCGTGCAGCTCGACGCCCCGGGCGATCCGCGCGTGGGCATGGTGGGCGCGTCGTACGGCGGCGGCATCCAACTCGTGACCGCCGCGATCGACTGCCGGATCGATGCGATCGTCCCGCAGATCGCGTGGCACTCACTCGGCACGAGCCTGTTCAAGGCGCAGACGCCCAAGACCGGATGGGGCGGCGTGCTCTTCGGGCTCACGAAGGGCCACTCCGTCGACCCGCACATCACGAACGCCTACAACGACAGCGTCGCGACCGGCACCACGAGCGCGGCCGACGCGAAGTGGTTCCTCAGCCGCGGGCCCGGCGATCTCGTGAGCAAGATCACCGCGCCCACGCTCTTCGAGCAGGGCACGATCGACACGCTCTTCTCCCTCGACGAAGCCGCGACGAACTACAGGACACTGCGGGCCGACGGCGTGCCCACTGCCATGCTCTGGATGTGCAGCGGCCACGGCGTCTGCCTCACCAACCCCGGGAACCAGAACCTCCCGGGCCAGGACGCGCTCGCCTGGCTCGACCGCTACGTGAAGAACGACACCAAGGCGTTGCCCGTCGTGCCGTTGGAGTACGTCGACCAGAACGGCACCGAGTTCACCGCGCCCGGATACCCCTTACCGGCCTCGACGCCGATCGAAGCCGACGGCAACGGCTCGCTCACGCTGGTCGACGGCGGCGGCTCCGGCCCCGCGACGACAACCGACAACGCCGGCATCCTCGGCGGCATCGCGCTCCCGATCACACCTGCCAAAGCGTCACACGCGCTGAACGTGCCGATCCCGCTGAAGGCCGCGGCCCACATCGTGGGCGCGCCGACGCTGACGCTCCGCTACGAGGGAACTGCGCCCGCGGGCCCGCGCCCGACCCGCGTGTTCGCGCAACTCGTCGACGACGCGACCGGCACCGTGCTCGGCAACCAGATCACGCCGATCGCCGTGACCCTCGACGGGCTCGCGCACTCCACGACCGTGCCGCTGGAGATAGTCGCGTTCACCGCGAAGCCCGGCGCGCACCTGACGCTCCAGATCGTGGCCACGACCGTTGCGTACGCGACGCCGCGCCTGGGCGGTTCGATCAGCTTCAACACGGTGCACGTCTCGCTGCCCACCGTGACGGGCGTGACTCCTCAGGCCGTGCCGGTCTCGGCGGTGCGGTAGTCGCCGAACGGCGCGTCGCGCTCCTGCAACGCGTTCGTGAGCCCGCGCTCACGCGCGGCGCCGATGAACTTGCGCATGGTGTCGGTGTGCGTCCCCAGCGCGCAGAGCTCGGTGCCGGCACGGATGCCGGCCCGCAGACCCATGACGTCCATCTGGCGGTGCACGACGCGCTTGTTGAGCTGCAACAACTCGGCGGGCACCATCGCGATGCGGCCCGCGACTTCGAGCACACGCTCGTCGAGCTCGTCTGCGGGGAACGCGTCGTTGGCCCAACCGAGCTCCACCGCCTGCACGCCGGTGATCGAGTCGCCGGTGAGCATCATCTCCATCGCCTTGCGCATCCCGAGGAACCACGGGTGGAAGTGCATGTCGGGCACGCCGAAGCGCACCGCCGGATAGCCCATCTGCGCGTCCTCGGCCATGTACACGAGGTCACAACCGGTGGCGAGCTCGCTGGCGCCGGCGAGGCAGTAGCCGTGCACCTGCGCGATCACCGGCTTGGCCAGATCCCAGATGCTCATCCAGCCTTCGGTGACGTGACGCGGCCACGCGCCTTCACCGCCGGGCGTGTAGTACGGCATGTCGAGACCTTCGTTGCCGCCGCCGAGGTCGTATCCCGCCGAGAACGACGGGCCGGCGCCGCGGATGATCGTGACCGACACGTCGGGATCCTGATCGTGCGCCCGCAGCGTGTCGAGAATCGCGCCGCGCAGCGTATGGATGAGACTGTTGCGCTTCTCGGGCCGGTTCATCGTGATGCGCCGAACCAACGGCAACGGCTCGTCGATCAAGATCACGTCATCGGTCATCGCTGTGAGCTCCTCGCGTTCGTCGATAGCGCGGCACGTTACCGGCCGCGCGTCGAGCCACTGCTCGGAGCGTTGTGATCAGGCAGGCTTGGCGACCGCGGTGACACTCGACGGGAAGAAAGCACCGTCGGCGCACTGGTGGACGCGGGCACTGCGTACGCAGATCGTGACCCGGCCCGGTGCACGAGCCGAATCCGGCTCTCGCACGAAGCTCACGCTGTTGTTGCCGACCGAGACCGTGACGACCTCACCACATCCTTCGCACACGATCTCACGCCGCATACCATTGATAGTAGTGCAGAAGGCCGGATCGCTCCGGGTGAGCACGTCTCGTGCCAATCGGGTCAGTGCGTGACGTACACCGGCGTGCCGAGGGGCAGCTGCGTGGCGAGCTTCTTGATCTCGGCGTTGGGCATCTGAATGCTGCCCCGGGTCACGGCGCCGCCGAGCGCAGCCGGATCTCTGGTGCCGTGGATCGCGATCTCGTTGTCGGCGCCGGAGAATCCCGTGATCTCTTTCGTGCGGCTCGACAGACCCAAGTCGTACGGACCGTACGACGCTTGCGCGGCGGGCGCCTTGATGATCGCCCGCACCGAGTACTGACCCTCCAACGTGGGAGTCGCGACGGCGCCCACCGAGACGCGTCCCTGCCACAACACCTTGCCGAGATTGAACACCGTCATCCGCCGGGTGGTCAGCGCGACCTGGATTGCGTACCCGACCTTGCTCACCGAGACGTCGGCGGCGCGGACGTAGCCGTCGGTGCCGTTCGGAGTGATCGGGAGGAGCACCTTCACCCAGCCGGCGGGCTGCTGCCCGGCGACGAGCAAGACCTGCGCGACGCGCACGCTCGGATCGTCGTTGGCCGCGGGCCACGGATTGTCGAGCTCACGAACCGGGTGCGCCGAACCGGGCGTGTCGTAGACGGCGAGCTGGCGGCCGCGTGCGCGCGCGATCAGCGACACCGATGGAGGCGGCCCGCCGGCCGAGCCCGTCGAGGCGCCGGGAGTGGTCGTGGTCGTGGTGGAAGTGGTCGGGACGGGCGCGGTCGTGGGCGTCGAGGCGAGGGTCAGGTCACCCGGGCCGCCGCCTCCGCATGCGGCCAGACCGAAGCCGAGGGTCAACGCGGCGATGATCGGCACGACGCGCATCGATCGCACGCTAGCTTCCGCACGCCAGTTTGTTGCGGCTACGAGCTCCGGCCCTCCATCGCAGCATCCGAGAACGCATCACGATGCGGCTTCCGCTCCGCGTCGGGCCCCGGGGAGGCGCCATGACCGACAACGTGCTCGACACCGAGCGTCTCGTCGCGGCCGCGGTCGAGGGCACCGGTCTCGACGACTTCGGGGAACCGACGTGGCAGGCCGGGCTCGAGCACTACGCCGAATCGCTCCGCGGTGAAGCGCACTTGCACGAGCTCGGCGAGCAGATCGCGTCCGGTGAGATCGTCGAGTACCTCTCGACGCGGTTGGGTCTCGTCGACTGGCGAAAGTCACATCCCGAGGTCGCCGACGCCGACGTCGTGCCGCCAATCGTCATCGTCGGCCAGGCGCGGACCGGCACGACGATCCTCCACGACCTCCTGGCGCAAGATCCCGCGAACCGGGTGCCGCTCACCTGGGAGGTCGACCGTCCGCTGCCGCCCCCGGAAACCGCGACCTACGAGACCGACCCGCGCATCGCGGCGTCACAGGAGCTGCTCGACGGTGTCGAGCTCGTGATCCCGGGCTTCCAGGCCATGCATCCGATGGGCGCGCGGCTGCCGCAGGAGTGCGTGCGGATGACCGGCGCCGACTTCCGCAGCATGATCTTCCCGACGCAGTACCGCGTGCCGTCGTACGCGCACTGGCTCCTCGACGAAGCCGACATGGCGCCCGCGTACCGTTGGCACCGCCTCTACCTCCAGCACCTGCAGTCACGTCATCCCGCGCCGCGATGGGTGCTCAAGTCACCCGGTCATCTCTGGTGTCTCGGCGCGCTGCTGGCCGAGTACCCCGACGCGCTGCTCGTGCAGACACACCGTGACCCGCTGCGGATCATCGCGTCGCTGAGCTCGCTCATGAGCGTGCTGCGCCGTCTCGGCAGCGACGACATCTCCATCCCCGACATCGCGTCCGAGTTCGCGGGCTACCTCGTCGACGGGCTCGACCGCTCGGTCGCGGCACGCACCGACGGCACCGTGCCGCCCGGTCGCGTCGTCGACGTGCAGTTCCGGGCCTTCATGGCCGACCCGTTCGCGACGATTCACGAGATCTACGAGCACCTCGGACTCGAGCTGGGCGCCGACGCCGAACGTCGGATGCGCGCGTTCCTGGCCGACAACACGACCGAGAAGCACGGCGGCCACCACTACACCTTCGCCGACACCGGGCTCGACGGACAGGAGTGGCGGGCGCTCACTCGCAACTACCAGGAGTACTTCGACGTCGAGTCCGAACCCCTGACCTGAGGATCGGGACCGGTCCGACGTCCCCTACCCTGGCGGGGGTGACGACCACGGGCGCGGCTGAAGCGTGGCCGGCGCTCGCGGTCAGGGGCTTGGCCAAGGCGTTCGGTCCGAAGATCGCGGTCGCCGAGATCAACCTCGACGTTCCGCGCGGTTCGTTCTTCGGGATCGTCGGCCCCAACGGCGCGGGCAAGACGACCACGTTGCGCATGGCGACCGGCCTCCTGCGGCCCGACCGCGGCCAGGTTTGGGTCGACGGCATCGACGTGTGGCGCGACCCCATCGCGGCGAAGGCGCGGATCGGGGTGCTCCCCGAGGATCTCGCGTTGTTCGAGCGGCTCCGGGGACGCGAGCTGCTCGAGTTCCACGGTCTGCTGCGCAACATGCCGACCGACGTGATCGCCGGACGCTCGGGCGAGCTCCTCGACCTCCTCGGTCTGACCGAAGCCGCCGACACGCTCGTGATCGACTACAGCCACGGCATGCGCAAGAAGCTCGTGCTCGCCGCCGCGATGTTGCACGGCCCCCGACTGTTGTTCCTCGACGAGCCGTTCGAGGCGATCGATCCGGTGTCGGCCCGGGCGATCCGTTCGGTGCTCGAGCACTTCACGGGCGGCGGCGGCACGATCGTGTTCTCGAGTCACGTCATGGAGCTCGTCGAGCGCATGTGCGATCACGTCGCGGTCATGGTCAGCGGCCGCATCGCGTGGGCAGGTCCCCTCGACGTGCTGCGCGCGGGCGGATCCTTGGAAGACGCGTTCGTGGCGCTCGTGGGCGAGCCGGCTGAGCGACAAGGACTGTCGTGGTTGCAACATTCGTCCGACTGAAGCTCCGGCTCCTGCGCAACGGGCTGCGCATCGGCCAGGGCGCCGTGCTGTTCGGCATCGGCGCGTTCGGCGCGGGCGCAGTCGGCTTGATTGCGTTCACGGTGTTGGCCGGCGCCCGCGGCGACTCCACCGCGCCCGACCTCGCGATTGTGGTGTTCGCGATCGCGACACTCGGCTGGACCGTGCTCCCGATACTCGGATTCGGCAACGACGAGACGCTCGACCCGCAACGACTCGCAACGCTCCCGCTCACCCGGCGCCAACTCGTGACGGGTGTGCTCGCGGCGTCACTGATCGGCGTCGCGCCGGTCGCGACGCTGGTTGCACTGAGCGGCGCATTGATCGGACTGGCGCACGACGCGCCTTCCGCGGCGTTGATCGTGCTCGCGGTGCTGATGACGCTGCTGTTGTGCGTGGTCGCGTCCCGCACGATGGTCTCGCTGCTCGTGCCGATGCTGCGGTCACGCCGCGGCCGCGACTTCACCATCCTCGCCGTCACGCTGCTCGGTCTCACCCCGCCGCTGCTGGAGATGTTCGCGGCGCGCGGATCACACGGCCACGACTTCCATCAGGTGTTCGTGCAGATCGCGCATCGGGTACGCCTCACGCCGTTCGCGTGGGGCGGCACCGCGGTGTCGGACGCGGCCGCCGGTCACGATCTGGCGGCCGTCGGCCTGCTCGCGGCGGTCGGCGGTCTGATCGCCGCGCTGCTGTGGGTGTGGTCCCACGCGCTCGAGCGCGCGCTCACGAGCTCCGACGCACCGGCGTCGGCCCCGCGCCCCTCACGCGCCGGGGCGCCGGCCGGGCTCATCCCGCGCGTCTTGCCGTTCCTTCCCCGCAACCGTGTCGGCGCGGTCGCGGCCAAGGACTTGCGCTACTTCGCCCGCGATCCCCGTCGGCGCGCTCCGCTCATCGGCGCGCTCATCGTGCCGGCAGTCGCGCTGTTCGCGTCGCTGAGCGAGGGCCCGACCCGCCCGCAGTCGACGACGCTGCTCGGCCTGGTCGCGGTCCTGCCGGCCGCCGGGCTCACGCTGAACCAGTTCGGTCTCGACGGCGCCGCGCTGTGGAGCAGCGTCGCGGCCGGGAACGATCCGCGCGCCGACCTGGTCGGCAAGAACTTGGCGAGCATGCTCGTGATGGTGCCCCTCGCGACCGTCTCTGCGGTCATCTGCGCGGCGTTCACGCACGGCTGGGCATACCTGCCGCTCACCCTCGGCCTGGCGCCGGCGATCTTCGGTGTGCTCCTCGGCGTCGGCGACGTGATGTCGGTGCGCGTCCCGTACGCGATGCCCGACCGCCGCAACCCGCTGGCCTTCAACCCCGGGCAGGGCTGCGCGACGCTGCTCGCCGGGTTCGGCGCGCTCGCCGTGCAAGGCATGCTGTTGGCGCCGGTCGCCGCGCTCACGTTCCTCCTGCTCACGACGCAGCCGCTCGCGATCGCGACGATCATCGCCGTCGTGGTCGCGAACGCGTACGGCACGACGATCTGGGTCACCGGCCGCAACATCGCCTGGCGCGACGTGTGGTGGCGCCTCCCCGAGCTCCTCGACGCAGTGTCACCCCGCCAGGCGGGATAACAGGCGCAGATCCGGAGGCCCGGTCGGTCCGGCCGAGGGGCACGGGCGATCGAGGGCCGGAGGTCGCAGCCGCATGGTTAGAGCCCGTGTACGGCGGGGACGAACCTCGCGAGGTACGACGTGAGGTGCACGTACGTGTCGGTCGCGAGGAGCACGCCGAGCACCACGAGCAACGCGCCGGAGACGCGCTCGAGGCCGGGGCCGATCCGGCGCAGTCGCTCCGCGAGACGCGGCGACGACGCCAAGCCGAGCGCGGTCACGAGGAACGGCACGCCGATGCCCATCGCGTACGCGCACAGGAGGATCGTGCCGCGCCCGACCTCTCCGCTTCGCGCCGCGATCGTCAACGCCGCGGCCAACAGGGGCCCGACACACGGGCTCCAGCCGGCGCCGAACGCGACACCGACCACGTAGGGCCGGGCAATCCCCGTGACCTTGGGCAACGTCGGGATCAACCGGCGCTCGCGTGACAGCGGGCCGCGCGCGACCCCGAGCAACGCGAGCCCCATCACGATGATCACGACCCCGCCGACGGTCCGCACGCCGCTCTGGAAGGTCGTGAGCGACGAGCCCAGCGCGCCGGCGATCGCACCCAGACCGGCGAACACGGTGGTGAAGCCGGCGATGAAGATGAGCGTGGCCGGCACCGCGCGCGCGGGATCGTGCGCGTCGCCCATCTCGCCGACGATGATCCCGAGGTACGCGGGAACGAGCGGGATGATGCACGGCGCGAGGAACGACGCGACACCCGCGCCGAACAGCGCCACGATCTGTGTGAACACCCGCGGCCTAACCGAACGTGAAGTCGTACGCCGCGAGACCGGGAGCCGAAGCCGTGATGCTGATCACGTGATCGGCGACGGTCGTGTTGAGCAGGAGCCGGTACATGTCGGGCGCCTGCACCGTCACGACCGTCCGGCCGTTGCCGTCGACGTGCAGGCTCGAACCGCGGTCGGCCGCGGGAACCGGCTGCCCGTCGAGCAGCACGATCGCGTCGATGGGCCTGCCCGTCGCGGTCGACATCACGAGGTTCACTTCCTTGGCGTGCACACCGAGCAGGATGGTCGCGGCCGGCGCCGCCGACGTGACCGCCTCGTTGTCGGCCGTCCACTTCCCGGCCAGCGCGCCTTCGAGCACACCGTTCGGGAGTGAGAGCTGACCGCCCGGACCGACCTGCGGCGCCGCGACGGAACCGGCCGCGGGTACCGGATAGTCGTGGGTGCCGGGTTGGATCTCGATCAGGGGCTGGGTCGGGTTCTGATACTGCAGACCGAGGTAGGTCTCCGGGTTGGTGTTCATCGGCGACATCGCGTCGCCGCGCGCCAACGCGGGTTGGGAGCGGGGTGCGTTCGCGGCGACGCCGAGCAGCTTGCGGATCACGTTCTCGGTGTTGGCATAGTCGCCTTCGCCGAAGTGCGTGTAGCGAATGTGCCCGGTCTTGTCGGCGATGTAGTCGGCGGGCCAGTACTGGTTCTTGAACTCGTTCCAGATCGTCATGTCGTCGTCGAGCGCGACGGGCCACGTCACGTCGTCGCGCTTCACCGCGGCCTCGACATTCTTGTGCACCTTCTCGAAGTCGAACTCGGGCGAATGGATGCCCACGATGACCAGACCGTTGGCGGTGTAGCGATCGAACCAGGCGCGGATGTACGGGAACGTGCGCTGGCAATTGATGCACGAATAGGTCCAGAAGTCGTACAGCACGACCTTGCCCCCCAGGTCGGACCCGGTGAGCGGCGGGGAGTTGATCCAGCCCTTCGCGTCGAGCGCGGGCGCGACCCGGCCGACCTTCAGATTCGAGGTGTTGACCTTGCCGGACACCTTGCTCGCGCTGGTCTGGCTGCCGACGATGACGGCGACGATCGCGACGAGCACGAGGATCGCGGCGGCAACGAGGTAGCCTCTCCGACCCCGGCTGCCACTGCCCGGTCCCCCCGGCGTGGCCCGCATGGTGGTCGTCACGTCGTGGAGTGTACGAGCGGACGCTCGTACCGAGGGGTCGCCTCGATGCCTGAACATCTTTCGCCGCGGTGCTGTGCGAGGCTGGCGTGATGTCCTTCGCGTCGCGGCCGA
>Ga0265339_10001503_pt1 | contig 17225 bp, 21 predicted proteins | sample 4CB219metaG_FD_202085 | JGI IMG/M metagenome (GOLD analysis project Ga0265339, IMG submission 202085) | Rhizosphere microbial communities from Carex aquatilis grown in University of Washington, Seatle, WA, United States - 4-CB2-19 metaG | ecosystem: Host-associated > Plants > Roots >... | reverse complement strand
CCTTCGCGTTTCTCAGGATGACAAACTCTGAATTCTGAATGGATGACACAGTTTGAACGGATGACGCAGCGTGAATGGATGACACAGTTTGAATTGACACAGTTTGAATGAGGACCTGCTTCCCTATTGCAGGCTCACGCCAACGATGCTTTTAGCGCGACTCCGTACTCCGGAATGCCAGCGATTCCCTGCGGCAGCTTCACCGTCAGGCCGTTGGCAGCCTGCTTCCATTGGGGAGCCTGGGTTGAGCCCAGCACCTCGACCTTGGCGATCTTGCCGGGCGAGTTCGGACTGGACAGGCCGAGCGCTTCAATGGTCATCTCCTGAGCGGGCAGGCCGAGGACGATGGCGTAGACCACGCTGTTGCTCTTGCTGCGCGTGAATCGAACATCCTTCTCCCCGAGCTTGCTGACGCTGTTTCCCTGGAACGCGCCCGCCTTGATGGCGTTGGGTCCCTCACCGTAGACCTTCCATGGCCGAGTCTCGTAGATGGCTTCCCCGTTCACGCCCATCCACGCAGTGATCTTGTCGAGCACGGCGATTTCCTTGGCGTCAATGGTGCCGTCCGGTTTGCCGGGTATGTTGAGGACGAAGGTGCCGTTCTTGCTGACGGTATCCACGAGCCAATGAATCACGTCGCGCGGATTCAGGTAGCCGCCGAACTCGCCTTCCTTGTCAAAAACGCCGCGGTTGTAGTGCCACTCGCCGATGCAGGTTTCCGATTGCCACGCGAAGGGCATGACGCCGCTGGTCAGGCCGCGCTCGTAATCGGCGACGACGGCTTTGGCGATGCGGTCGGGAACGTTCTTGACGTTGGCGACCACATCTACTTTGCCGCCGTGCTTGAGGAGCGAGTTGTTGTAGTAATACGCGGCAATATTCATGCCGCCCCAGCCCAGCGGGAACAGGTCGTTGTCGAAGTAGAGCAGGTCGGGATCGTGCAGGTCGATCAGGTCGCGGGTGCGGTCGTAGAAGTTCTTTACATAGGACGGGTCAGGCAGCGCGTTCTCAGGATGCTTGGGGCCGTAGAGGCGCTGAGGATCGTTTCCCTGCCACCATGCGTTCTCGCCGTCAGCCAGGGTGAGTTCGCCGTCGTATGGAACGCCGGCCATAGGGCCCTGCTTGTCAGAGCCATGCGAGGTCTGGAACCACCACCAATTGCGGGCCTGGTGAATGGTCACGCCGAAGCGCATGCCCCGGTCGCGAGCGGCCCTGGCCCAGGTTCCCACCACGTCGCGGTGCGGGCCCATGCTCTGCGCATTCCAGGGCTGGTGCCTTGAGGCCCAGCAATCAAAGCCGTCGTGATGATTGGCGAGAGAGAAGAAGAAGCGCGCGCCGGCCTTCTTGTAGCGGTCCATGAGCTCGTCCGGCTGCCAGTTCAGCAGGGTCCATTGCGCGCAAAGATCCTTGTAGCCAAGGCGCGAGGGCGGCCCGTAGTGCTCCTGGTGATATTTGTACTGGGGTTGACCCGGCTCATACATATTGCGGGCGTACCAGTCGCCCTTTTCCGGAACGCATTGCGGGCTCCAGTGGGCCCAGATGCCGAACTTGGCGTCGCGGTACCACTCCGGAGCGTCGTACTGCAGCAGGGAGTCCCAGGTGGGAGTGTAGGGGCCGGTGCCGGCCAGGCCGGAGATGGGCGCCTGCATGGAGACGCCGTCCCAGGAGTCAGGAATGCCGGGCAGCTTGGGCGGCGCTCCCCACGAGGTGGCTTTCCAGGCAGCAGGGTCCAGCTTGATGGCGCCGATTTTATCGCCGGAAACCGCGGAGAAAGTTCTCTCCGACTCCGGCAGAGCGCAGAAGCGTGCGTAGTCGAGCTCCGACGGGTTGGCGGTCTCATCGGCCAGACTGCGCGGCCACGCCTTGGCCGATGCCATTGCTGCCGCAGATGCACCCAGAACTTTGCAGAAATCTCGACGACGCATAGTGCCCCCTTCAGAGCTGACGCTTGCATGAATACGGTTACAGCAAACCAGCATACTGCACGCGGGCGGGTTGCGTGCGGACGCACAAGAGGCGTTATGGCCGGCCGCGATGTCCGTCCACGGCTTCCGGTCCTATGGAACTGATGGCAGGGGGTAGCGTCAAGATTGCTTCGGGCAGCACTGGATACAATAAGACGATGGACCCGGCCCTCATGGATCTTGTGCAGATTGCTCCGGCACGGCGCGCACCCGCGCCCAAGCCGGAATGGCTGAAGGCACGCGCGCCCATGGGCGAGAACTATCATGCGCTGAAGCGGCTGGCCCGCGGGCTCAACTTGCACACGGTGTGCGAAAGCGCGCAATGCCCCAACATCGGCGAGTGCTGGCACCACAAGACCGCCACCTTCATGATGCTGGGCAACCTTTGCACGCGGCGGTGCGGCTTCTGCTCCGTGCCCAAGGGGCGGCCGGAGCCGATCGATCTCGACGAGCCCCGGCGCGTGGCGGAAGCCGTGGCGGCGCTGGGGCTGGAGTTCGCCGTCATCACCAGCGTGAACCGCGATGACGATCTCGTGGGCGGCGCGCGCGTGTTCGCCATGGTGATCGACGAGATCCGGCGACAGGCTCCGGGCTGCAGGGTCGAGGTGCTGATTCCTGACTTCCAGGGCGACCCGGAGGCGATCCGCATCGTCGTGGGGGCGCGGCCGGAGATCCTGAACCACAATACGGAATCGGTGCCGCGGCTCTACCGCGTGGTGCGCAGCGGCGCGCGCTATGAGCGAACGCTGGAACTCCTGCGCTACGCCAAGGAACTCAACCCGGCGGGGATTACAAAATCCGGCGTGATGGTGGGCCTGGGCGAAGAGACGCGCGAGTTGCTTGAAGTGTTCCGCGATCTGGCCGCCGTCGGCTGCGACATCCTGACCATCGGGCAGTATCTGCGCCCCTCGCGCGATCATCTGCCCATGGCGCGGCTATACACGCCGCGGGAGTTTGCGGAGCTGAAGGCTGAGGCGCTGAAGATGGGCTTCCGGCACGTGGAGTCGGGGCCGCTGGTGCGGTCGAGCTACCACGCGCACGAGCAGGCGGAGGCGACGGGGCTGAAGGTGCTGGCGTAGCTCAATCCCGCATATAGCCCGACTCTCGACCGTGTCGTAGCGTCTGAATCACCACGCGGCTCTCCTGAAAGCGATAGAGGACCACATACCCGCTCTTCCCGAACGGAATAACCAACTCTCGATAGCCTTCGGGAAGCCAGCCGACGGCTTTGCCTGCCTCGGGAGCAATCTTCAGCGTGTCGAGGCCTTCGCGAATGGCGCGAACGGCGCGAGCAGCGGACTCGACGCTATGTTGCGCGACAAATTCGCGCAGCCGGAGAAGGTCCTTGCGCGCGTTGGGAGACCAGACGATCCGGGCCATCTAAACGTGCAATTCGGGGAGCTCAGGATTCTGGCCGCGCTCCAGCGAGGCCAGCCATGCATCCACTTCTTCGTGGTCCAAATGAAGCCCGGTGGACTGGAAGTGGTCCCAGTCGGCTTTGAGATCCGTCCGGAGTTTTTCGCGCTCGACATTCTGCTGCGCGATCTCCTCGATCCGGTTCAGCAGCCGCTCCACAAACACACTTGGCGGCACGCCGCTTGATTCAGCTCGCGCAGCCAGCGATTGGGGAATTTTGACTGTAACTTCCATGCTCAAACTCTACCACCGCCGCGGGTTGTAGAATAGCCTTTGGCAAAACGCTCCTGAAGCGAGGAACAACCGAATGGCACCCTCTGCAATGGCCGGCATCCCGGCACTCAAGGACCTTTATGGCGATCTGAAACATCGCATGGATCAGGCGGTGGCGACCTTCCAGTCGCAACTGGCCTCCACGCGCACAGGCCGCGCCAGCGCGCACATGCTTGATTCCATCAAAGTGGACTACTACGGCACGCCCACGCCCATCACGCAGATGGCGCAGGTGTCCGCGCCGGAGGCGCAGCTCATCGTCATCTCTCCTTACGACCCCAGCATTGTGAAGGACATTGATAGAGCCATCCAGGCGTCGGATCTCGGCTTCAACCCGCAGACCGACGGCAAGATCATCCGCGTCCCCGTGCCCCCCATGACCGAGGAGCGGCGCCGCGACGTGGTCAAGCACCTGAACCGCGTGCTCGAGGAGCATCGCACGGCGGTGCGCAACGTGCGCCGCGACGGCAACGACGCCCTGAAGAAACTGGCCAGGGAGAAGAAGATCAGCGAGGACGAAGAGAAGCGCGCCCTCGAAGAAGTCCAGAAGATGACCGACGAAGAGATCCGCAAGATGGAAGAGATGTGCAAGCGGAAAGAAGTGGAAGTGATGCAGGTGTGAAGCGAGCACGTTTCGCGAATTTCAAGGCAGCGAGGTAAGTCCCTCTTCGCTGCCTTCTGATTTTCTACTTCTTCGCCCGCTTGTAAAACGGCAGCGCTACCTGCTTGGCCCGCACCGCATTCGCCCGGCACTGCACCACCACATCCGTTCCGCCCGCCGCAACCTCCGCCGGCACCAGCGCCATGGCAATGTTCGTTTTCAGGAACGGCGCCGGTGAGCCCGACGTGACCACGCCGATCTCGCGGCCCTCCAAATCCATCACCGCGTAGCCGTCGCGTCCGATCCCGCGATCGACCATCTCCAGCCCCACGATCTTCCGCTTTGGCCCTCCTGCTTCCTTCACCGCAAGCAGCGCATCGCGGCCGATGAAGTCGCCCTTGTCCAGCTTGAGCCAGCGGTCAAGCCCCGCTTCCAGCACGTTGATCTCTTCAGAGATCTCATGGCCGTAAAGGCTCATGCCGGCCTCAAGCCGCAGCGTGTTGCGCGCGCCCAGGCCGCATGGCCTGATCCCGAACTCCGCGCCCGCCTCCATCAGCGCCTCCCACATCTTCACGCTGGTGGCCTCGTCCGCGGGAATGTACACCTCAAATCCATCCTCGCCGGAGTACCCGGTGCGCGCGATCATCACGTTCGCGATGCCGGCCACCGTGCCCCATGTGAACCAGTAGTTCTTGATTGCCGCCAGATCCACTTTTGTCAGCTTTTGCAGCGTCTCCAACGCGCGGGGCCCCTGCACGGCGATTTGCGAGTAGTACGGCGAATAGTCACTGATGTGCGCGCCGGGCCACGCACCCACATGCTGTCGGATCCACGCGTAATCCTTGTCCTTGGTGCCCGCGTTCACCACCAGCAGGTAATCGTTCTCGCTGAGCCGGTGCACCAGGATGTCGTCGACAAACGTGCCTTCAGGCGTGAGCAACGCGGAGTAGTGCGCCTGTCCGTCCTTGAGCTTCGAGGCGTCGTTCATGGTGATGTGCTGCACGGCTTCCAGCGAGCGCGGCCCGCGGAACTGAATCTCGCCCATGTGGCTCACATCGAACAGACCCACGCCGGTGCGCACCGCCATGTGCTCGGCGATGAGGCCGCCGCCGTTGCCCGGATATTCGACCGGCATATCCCATCCGCCGAAGTCCACCATCTTCGCTTTCAACGCGCGGTGGGTGGCATTCAATGCGGTTTTCTTCAGCGGCGTTGCGGCGGGCGCTTCCTGTGTGCTCATAACGTTCCTCTCGTCGCCTCACGGGCGATCTTTTCCTTCACCACGATAGGCAGTCGGCGGCACGGCGGTCAAACGCCCGATGCACGGCTTACCATGACATCAGCAGGGCGTGGAGAATTTTCGCATGAGTCCATTACGCGGCATGGTGCTGATAGCAGCCGGCGTCGCAGCCTTTTGGCGCGGCTGGGCCACCCATGCGCATCGCAATCCCTTTACGCTATACGGGCTGGGCATGTTGGCCATTGCCCTGGGCGTCTGGCACCTGGCGCGCCGTCCCGCACGGCTGCGGCGCTAGGATCGCGCTACCGCCGGTTCGCCCGCCAGAATGAGCTCAGGCCGAGATAGAGAAACACCACCGCCATGCCCGCTGCCGCCAGGAACTTGGTGTGCGCCGGCCCGTGCGCGTAATCGCTGTGCAGCCGCCATGTGGCAGCGCCAAAAACCAGCGCAAAGAGAAAAAAGAACCCGCCGGTCACCTGCAGGAACACGATGCCGCCCACACGGCGGAAGGGTCTCAGGAATCCACCCACTCCGCGCGCCACTCCGCCGCCCACGCGCACCGTCGTGGCGCCGGCCTGGCGTGCGCGCGCGCGTGTGTCCCCCTGCGCTTGCGCAACTCCCGCTGAGCTGGATCCGGACGCCGCCAGGCGCTGGCCCGCGACGCGTCCCGCAACGCGGAGCCCTACGCCCAGTACCCGGCCAACAGTCTGCGGTTTCATCCCGTCTATCATGGTAGCAGTGAGGTGCTTTGGGGAATCGATTCGCGCCTGCGTTGGCGCCGGGTTGCCCTTCTCCCAATGCCGCAGTAAGGTAGAGAGAATCAACCCGCAAACGCGTGCCTTATGGCGCTTGGCCGCCGCCCAGGAGGTAAATCCTTTGACATCCCGTCTGAAAGAACTGATCCAGCAGCTGGGCGAGGCCATCCACGAATCAGTCATCGAGAGCGAGCAGATCGCGGGCGTGGTTCAGGACATACGCCGCCACGGCTTTGACGTGCTGCTGATGCTTGAGGCCACCATCGGCCTCAATGAGATCTCCGCCAAGGAAGGCGAAGCCGGCGCCGGCGAAGAAACCGAAGGCGGAGTGCCCTTTACTCAGACCGACCGCGACTGGCTGCGATCGCTTCGCATTTCCATTGAGGGCGATCACGACGAAGAAGAGCCGGGCGAGTAGGACGGTTGGATTCACCCACTCAAAGGAGCATACTGTTGGCATGGCAACCCAGCCCATCGCCGATCCATTTGTAACTGTGCAGGAGTATCTCGCCTCCAGTTACGAACCGGACCTTGAGTACGTGGATGGACGCCTTGAGGATCGGAACGTGGGTGAGCACGATCACGGGTATTTGCAGACGATACTTGCGGTGTTGTTCATGAATCACCGCGATGAGTGGAAAGTCCGAGCAGTAACGGACGTTCGCACGCAAGTGCGGCGAACGCGGTTCCGGTGTCCCGACGTATCGATTTTGCGTAAGGATGCCCCGCGAGAGCCAATCCTCACCCGGCCTCCACTCATCGCAATTGAGATTATCTCGCCGGAAGATAGGCTAAGCCGTTTTCAGGAACGAATCGACGACTATCTCATCTTCGGAGTTGAGAATATTTGGATATTCGATCCCCAGAGCCGCAGAGCATGGACCGCGGACAACAGCGGTCTGCATCTTGTGCTCAGCCCTGAGCTGACCGTGTCCGGTACGCCCATCCGCATCGACTTGCAACAGCTGTTCGCCGAACTTGATCGCCCATGAAAGCCTGGCTCATTCGCATCGCCGCACTGTTAGCCTTCGCCGTCAGCTTCGCGCTGCCGGCCGTCCGCATGGGCAGCGATTCCTCAGCCCACGCAATCCCGGGCTGGACGTGCGCTGCATTCGCCAGCGTCCTCGCGCCCAAGGCGCTGGTGCAGAGCATCGGTCAAGGCGTCCGTTTTGAAGATGCCCTGATTCCTGTCAGTGGTCTCATCAACGACCTTTTTCTTCTGGTCATTGTGCTCAGCTCCTGGCGCCGCCTGGTGCGCACCCGCCTTATTGTCGGCGCGCTGATGATTCCGTGCTTTGTCGCCACCTGGATGTTCTTCGGATCACAGAAGGTCACTCCGCTCGCCGGCCATTATCTGTGGGTGGCCGGCGCTGTGCTGTTGCTTGTGCCTGATCTCGCGAGCCTCTTCTTCAGTCGCCGCACCACTGCGGCGGCTGAGCGCGAACCTGCCGATCGCACCCAGGTGAGTCCTTAGCTCTTCGTCATCACCCGCAAATGCAGCTCGCGAAGTTGCTGCTCCATCACTGTGGTCGGCGCGTCGGCCATCAGGTCGAGCGCCTTGGCCGTCTTGGGAAAAGCTACAACCTCGCGCATGTTGGGCGCCCCGGCCAGCAACATCGCAATGCGGTCCAGCCCCAATGCGATTCCGCCGTGCGGCGGCGTTCCGTACTCAAGCGCGTCCAGGAAGAATCCGAACCGCTTGCGCGCCTCCTCATCGCTGATGCCCAGCGACTGGAAGATCACCTGCTGCACGTCCTTGCGGTGAATCCGGATTGAGCCCGATCCGAGCTCCAGCCCGTTCATCGCCAGGTCGTAGCAGTTGGCCCGCACGCTCGCCGGATCGCTCACCAGGTTTGCCATGTCCGCGTCGTAGGGCGCCGTGAAAGGGTGGTGCGCCGGTACCCACTTGCCCGATTGCACATCGAACTCGAACATCGGGAAATCGATAATCCAGATGGGATGAAACGCCGCCGCGCCGTCGATTGTGTGTCCCGCGCCCACGCCGCGCGCATTGGTGACCACCTGCTCGGTGACGCGAAACGCGCCGTGCCGCTCCGCGTATTTCTTGGTCAGCTCCGTGCGGAAGTTTCCCGCCGCCGCGTAGACATTGATCTCGCGCTCGCTCAGCCGCCCGGGAAACTTCGTGTCGCTGGCCTTGATGTGGTGCGCCGGGTCGCCGGCCACAATGATCACAAAATCGGCCTCGGCCGCGCCGCACAGCTCGCGTACCTTTGCCGCGGACTCAGGAAAGCTCTTTGCCAGCCGCTTGAAATCGTCGATGAACTTGGCGCCCTTCTGTTTGTCGAAGAGCGGGTGATTCTCCTCGCGCTCCTTGCGGCTCAGCTCACCCACAGCGGGAATGCGAAATGCCACCACCGGCAGCGCTGGATCCACCAGCAGCGTGGCCAGCGCCTCATCCGGAAACGCCGCGCGCACATCGGTCAGGCCCGGCAGGCGCAGGTCCGGCTTGTCTGATCCGAACTGGCGCAGCGAATCGTCATAGGTGATGCGCGGGAACGGCGTGGGCAGCGCAATGCCCGCCGCAGCGAATGCCGCCACCAGGAATTGCTCCACCACCGCAAAAACGTGTTCGCGCTGGGGGAAGCTCATCTCCAGATCTACCTGCGTGAACTCCAGCTGGCGGTCGGCGCGCTGATCCTCGTCGCGGAAGCAGCGCGCAATCTGGAAATACCGGTCGAAGCCGGAGATCATCAGGATCTGCTTGAATATCTGCGGCGATTGCGGCAGCGCGTAAAACTCTCCCGGATGCACCCGGCTCGGCACCAGGAAATCGCGCGCGCCCTCGGGCGTCGACTTGGTAAGGATCGGCGTCTCGATCTCAAGGAACCCCTGCGCGCTCAGACTCTCACGAATCGCTTGCGTAAGGTCGTGCCGCAGCCGAAAATTGCGCTGCATCTCCGCGCGGCGCAGGTCCACGTAGCGGTACCTGAGCCGCACCTCCTCGTTCTGGATGGCTTCATCGGCCGGCGAGAACGGCGCCAGCCGCGCGTCATTCAACACCCGCAGCTCGGTGGCCTCAATCTCCACCTCGCCGGTATCCATTTTGGGATTGATGGCGTCCTGCGCGCGCAGCCGCACCCGTCCCACCGCGGCCACCACGTACTCCGGCCGCACCTGCTCGCCCCTGGCGTGGCCCTCCGGAGTCAGCTCCTTGTCCAGCACCACCTGGCAAATGCCGCTGCGGTCGCGCAGGTCCAGGAAGATCAGGTTCCCGTGATCGCGGCGCCGGTTCACCCAGCCCATCACCACCACAGGTTGTCCTGCATCCGCGGCGCGCAACTCGCCGCACATGTGCGTCCGTTCAAGATTGCCTAAAAAATCGAGAGACATTTCAGTTTGATTGTAACGGAGAGGGTTTGTCAGTCTGGAACGACACCTTGCTCGATCCAGGGCATTGTGCTCGCGGCCTACGCCCGATCAAGTTCCGCGAAGAGAGCGGCGAGCACCATTCGGATCGGCGTGTCCGGGACGGCCAGTTCGCCCGTCTCCACCGAATGCAAGCCAAACCGGTCGGCAGTCATCGCGCTGCGCGTGGCTGGATCGATGATCCAGATGTTCTCCACGCCAAAGGCGACGTAATCTTCGATCTTGATGCGGAATCGGCTCAGTCTATCCTCGGGCGAGAGAATCTCGATGGCAATCAACGGCGGATGCGTCAGGATCTGCTCCCGTGGCGCATCGGCCCGCAGCACCAGCACGTCCGGGCAGCGGAAACGAGTATGCTTCACCTGCGTGCGCAGTTCGGTAAGCGCCACCACACCCCATTCCTTGCGGTTTGTCATGAAAAAATGCGCCAACAAAGCCTGCAAAAGAGAATGGTCGTACTCGCCCACGTTTCGATCCTCCAGCCTTCCGTCCACGTAATCGCACTCGGGCTCGTATACGGTATGGAGATACTCTTCCACCGAGACTGGAGCCGGTTCGTTTTCGTAGACAGGCAGCGTGGCCATGACTTCAGTATGCTCCCGGACGATGTGGATTCCAACAACTCCGGATCGGATTCAAGCTTTCGCGGCCATGGCGAGTATCATCTTCAGTTCCGTCCTCGCCACTTTCGATTGCTCCCCGCTGGCAAATTCCTTCACCGTCAGAATACCGGACTTCAGCTCATCCTCGCCCAGGATCACGATCCGCCGCGCCGTCTTGTCCGCCGCCTCAAAGCTCTTCTTCAGCCGGAAGCTCCCATCGCCCAGCTCCACCCTCAGGCCCGCGCGCCGCAGCTCCCGCGACAGCGCCAGCGCGGGCGCGTTCATTCCCTCGCCCAGCGGCGCTATGTACGCGTCCACTTTCTCGGCCTTCGCCTCTTCCTGCGCTTCAAGCGTCAGCACCAGCCGGTCCTCGCCCATTGCGAACCCGATCCCCGGCGCCTTCGGCCCACCAATCGCCTCGCTCAAACCGTCGTAGCGCCCGCCGCCCAGCAACGCATTCTGCGCGCCCAAACCACCATGCGTAAACTCGAACGTCGTCCGCGTGTAGTAGTCCAGGCCCCGCACCAGCCGGTGGTTGCGCGTGTATTCCACGCCCGCCTCATCCAGCGCCGCCGTCACCGCCGCAAAGTGCGCCTTACTCTCTTCGTCCAGCGAGTCCGCCATCCGGGGCAGCGCCTCAATGTACGCCTGATCGGCCTCCACCTTGCAGTCCAGCACGCGCAGCGGATTCGTCACCGCGCGCCGCTGGCAATCCCCGCACATCTTCCCCGCCACATCCGCCAGCGCCGCCCGCAGCACCTCGTTGTAACGCGCCCGGTCCGCCGCCGAACCCACTGAATTGATGTTGAGCGTCCACCCCGTAATCTCCAGCTCATCCAGCAGCGTCGCCAGCATCTCCAGCACTTCCGCGTCGCGCAGCGGGCTCTCGCTCCCCGCGCTCGGCGGCCCAATCACCTCCGCCCCAATCTGCGAGAACTGCCGGTAGCGTCCCTTCTGCGGCCGCTCCCGCCGGAACTGCGGGCCAATGTAAAAAAGCTTCTGCAACTGCCCCGTCTCGCCCAGATTGTGCTCAATGTAAGCGCGCACCACGCCGGCCGTGTTCTCCGGCCGCAGCGTCAGCCTTTGTGATGATTGAAAGAAATTCCCCGCGATCTGTTCAACGAAGACCCTATGCTGAGTATCTGGATGCCCGGTGGCTTGCAAGTTCCGCGTCTCGGGTACGACGAGCTTCCCCAGAACAAGCGCATTCCCAGTTGAGGTAACGAATTCCTCAACCAATTCAATTAAACGATCTACGTCATATTGCTTCAATTCCGGTTTGAATTGAACAAGTTCCGTGACGGTAATTGGAGACGGGGATTGATCGTGGGTCCGAAGTGTGGCGTCCCTCGTTATTACCAGATCAATCGTGTGCTCACCAAGCTTGACGTTTGATTCGCTGTGGGTGAAACCGGAGTTCTGATGGAGCCAGCTGCTGCTCATCCCGCTCACGTCGAATCGCTCGCGATCCTCCCACGTGTACATTTCCTTTGAGACTATGTCCGTCTCTTCGCCCACCCCGCGCGCAAACAGCGCCGTGTCCTCAAACACCGGCGTGCGAATCTCCCCAAAGTTGTACCGCGCAAACACGCGCCGCGCCGTCTCCTCAATCCGGTTCCACAGCGCCGTCTCCGGAGGCAAAAGATCCCGCGTCCCGCGTACCGCTTTCAATGTGCTCATCATTCGTAGTCTAAATGGGGCGATGCATTAGACTGCTGCCCAGGCGGATGTATGACCTATCAAGTGGCGCTTGCTACTGACGAAGCCGGCTGGATCGTCGCCGAAGTTCCCGAACTTCCCGGATGCTTCAGCCAGGGTCGCACCGAAGCGGAAGCCATGACGAACATTCAGGAAGCCATCGCGGCATGGCTCTTAGCAGAAGAGCAAAAGCGCGCCGAGCCTACGCCCTCTCCTTGACCGCTTTCACCAGAGTCTCGTCGATTGCTCCGTGCCTTCTTCATTGGCTTCGGTCATTCGCGAATCATCCCGCGCTAGCTAGCCTTCTCATCTCGCTCCAGCGCCTCATGAATCAGCATCTTCAGGTACGTCTGGTAGCGCAACCCTTTTCGCTCAGCCAGCACCCGCGCGCGGGAAATGTCTTCCGGAGCCAGCCGGATCGTCGTCGGAGGCGTAATTCCGCGCTGTTTCAGTGTCCCTTCGCGAACCCGCCCCTCCTGTGCCGCTCGCAGAAACGCCGCCGCAAGATCTTCGCGATGCTCATACGCCCAATTTGCTTCATCGGCTTCATTTTCAAACTTCGGAATCTTCGGTGTCTCCATATCGCCGCCTCATCTCGGTCAGGTAGTACGTCCTCAGTTGCTTGGGAGCATCCCACGCGGAAATCACCCTCACCATCCCTCCGCGCCACGTTGTCAGCAATTGCAGAATGCGTCCGTTTGCTGTCTCCCCGATCTGTAAGAGCCTTTCTTCTTCGCCGCTCCCTTCGTCAACTTGTAACTCAATGTCAAGCGGGTTTCCCTGAATCGCCTGCTCAGTCTCTTCTGGCGTTATGTCGTGTTTGGCAATGTGGGTCAGGTTACCCGCATCCCAATCGAAAAACAGCCGCTCGCCTGCATTCGCGTTAGACCACTAGACTCAGACGATCAATTGTAGTTTAGTGTATTTACACTGTAAATTGCCATCGCGTTCACCGCTCTGAGTCATCTGCGCCCACTCGCCGCCGCCTTCGACCGTAAACTGTCTCTTGGCAATGTTTCGGTCCCATCCAACCATGCGCCCCACCGGGCGGCCCGCGTGAGCACCACCACCGCTCCCGCGGCATCCTCCGCCGCGCACGCCCACTGGACCCCCTCCGCCAACCCCTGGGCCATCGCTGCCGCCGTCATGACCTCCACTTTCATGGTGGTCCTCGATTCCTCGGTCGCCAACGTCGCCCTGCCCCACATCGCCGGCAGCCTGTCCGCCTCCACGGACGAATCCACCTGGGTCCTCACCAGCTACCTGGTCTCCAACGCCATCATGCTTCCTGCCACCAGTTGGATAGCCCGGCGCATCGGCCGCAAGCGCCTGCTCATGCTGTCCATCCTGGTCTTCACAGGCGCATCCATGCTCTGCGGCGCCGCCTTCAGCATGCCCGTGCTCATCCTCGCCCGCATCCTCCAGGGCCTGGGCGGCGGCGGCATGCAGCCCCTGGCGCAATCCATTCTGCTTGAAAGCTTTCCCCCCTCCCAGCACGGCAGGGCCATGGCCGTCTACGGCATGGGGATCGTGGTCGCGCCCGTCATCGGCCCCACCCTCGGCGGCTGGATCACCGATAGTTTCTCCTGGCGCTGGATCTTCTATATCAACCTGCCCGTCGGTTTCCTCGCCTTCTTTCTCGCCGGCTTGTTCATTGAGGATCCTCCCTACCTCCGGACCAAATTCACCGGCGCCATCGACAGCCTCGGCTTCGGATTCATGGCCCTGTGGCTCGGCGCCCTCCAGCTCGTGCTTGATAAGGGCCAGGAGGCCGACTGGTTCTCTACCAGCTGGATCCGCTGGACCGCCGGCGTCTCCGTTGTCGCCTTCGCCTGCTTCATCCTGCGCGAGCTCCACACCGCCGAGCCCATCGTCCAGCTCCACATCCTGCTCAACCGCAACTTCTCCGTCGGCACTTTTGTCACCGGCATCTACGGGTTCGTCCTCTACGCCGCAACCGCGCTCCTTCCCCTCTTCCTGCAGACCCTCCTCGGCTACTCCGCTCTGGACAGCGGCCTCGCCGTCAGCCCCCGCGGCCTTGGCTCCATGGCCTCCATGGTTGTAGCCGGCGCGCTCGCTGACCGCGTTGACGGCCGATGGCTGCTCATGTTCGGATTCGCCATCTTCGGCGCATCCACCCTCATGCTGGCGCGCCTCAACTTCACCATCGGCATGGGCAACATCGTCCTCCCCAATATCCTCAATGGATTCGCCGGCGGCTTCGTCTTCGTCCCCCTCACCACCATGGCCATGGGCCGTCTTGCCCGGCATGAGATGGGCAACGCGGCGGGCATTTACAACCTCGTCCGCAACATCGGCGGCAGCGTCGGCATCGCCACCGCCACCGCGCTGCTGGTCCGCCGCAGCCAGATCCACCAAAGCTACCTTGGCTCCTCGCTCAGCCCTGCCGATCCAGTACTCAACGGCGCTGTCGCCGGCCTCCAGAGCCACCTGCAGACGGCCGGCGCTGACCCAGCCAACGCCCATATCATGGCCCTCGGCGCCATCTACCGCAGCCTCCTCCAGCAGGCCTCGCTCATGGCTTACGTTGACGCTTTCAAGCTCCTCGCCGGCCTGTCCCTCATCTGCGTCCCCATCGTCCTTCTTTTCCAGCGAGTAAACCGCGAGCGCGGTGCCCGCGTAACCATTGAGGAATGAGAGTCTTGCCAATCCCCTGCGCTGAGAATCTGATCGTGCCGGATCCTAATGGAAAAATGTACAATTTGTACAAAATAGACAAATTGTACAAATTGTACATTTTAGGTTAGAATGTCCTGTATGACCATCGTCTCCGCCACTCACGCCAAGCAGAACTTCGCCGCCGTCATTGACCAGGCCCAGCGCGGGCCCGTCCGCATCCGCCGCCACGACCGCGACGTCGCTGTCCTCATCTCGCCTGATGAGTTCGAGAGCATCCGCCAACTCCGGGTGAAGGAGCTGATTCGCCTTGCCGACGAGATGGGAGAACAGGCGAGGGCGAATGGATTGACGGAAGAGATGCTCAAAGAAATCCTGGCTGAACGATAAATGCGCTTGCGGATCGTGATCGATACAAGCGTCTACGTGAGTGGTGTCATCTACCCGTTGTCAGTGCCTCGCCGTGCCATCACGGCCGCGTGGGCTGAAGGGATTCCGCTTCTTTCTGTCCCCACATGGGACGAGCTTCGGGCAGTATTTCAAAAATCCAAATTGACCCGGCTCACCAACCCAGTCATTGTGCAGTCATTTCTTGATCAGGTTTGGGCCATCTCCGAACTCGTGCCGACCACGGAGACAATCCGCGCGTGCCGCGATCCGCGCGATGACAAGTTTCTTGAACTCGCCGTACACGGCCGCGCCGATCTGCTGATCACCGGCGACTCCGACCTGCTCGCTCTCAATCCATTTCACGGCGTCACAATCCTCACGCCTGCCGCGTTTCTGGCAAGTTGATGCGTATCACATTCCACGCCTTGCCCCAGCCGTTATCCTGAACCCATGCCCTCCCCACCAAAGCTCCGCCGCGTCGCCGTCTACTGCGGCTCGGCTGATGGCAACTTCCCTGAGTTTCGCGCGGAAGCTGCCGCCCTGGGCACGGCCATTGCCGCCGCTGGCCTCGGGCTGGTCTATGGCGGTGCCAACATTGGACTTATGGGCGCTGTGGCGGACGCGGCGCTGGCCGGAGGCGCCGAGGTCATCGGCGTCCTGCCTCGAGTCCTGGCCGGGCGCGAAATCGCCCACACCGGCCTTACCCGCCTTGAAACCGTTCCCACCATGCACCGCCGCAAGGCCCGCATGGTCGCGCTGGCCGACGCATTTCTCATCCTCCCCGGCGGTTATGGCACCCTCGACGAGATGCTCGAGATCGTCACGTGGTCCCAGCTCCGGATACATAAAAAACCGTGCATCCTCATCAATACACTGGGCTATTGGAATGGACTGCTCTCGTTTCTCGACACCGCGGTGGAGGCAGGCTTCCTGAAGCCAGAGAACCGGGGCCTGCCCCTGGTGGCGAATGACGCTGCCGAGGCTATGATCCTGGCGTCTGCTCTGGCTGGGTAGAGTTGGAACGCGTCACGGCTTCGGCTGACGCCCGAGCCACCAGGCCTTGATGAACTTCCAGTGGATGTAGACGGAGTGGTTGAGGTGGAGCAGGAGGCCCTCGCGGCCGTCGAGGAAGCCCAGCCGAATGAAGTAGTTATATACAAACGTGGCCCAGGGGTTGAGGACGCAGTTCCACAGGAACGCCGGCAGCGAGCGGCTGGTCTTTCCCCTGGCGGCAAGCAGTTGGGCGATCTCGCTGCTGTAGCGGTTCATGTGCTCGAGGTAGACGACCAGGTTGGGATAGGCGTAGTGGAGCATGTCGCCCTTGAGCGTGCCCTTGGGCCCGATGTGCTGCGGGGTGGAATGGGGGCCGACGCCCTCGCTCAATTTTGCCGCTCCGCGCTTGAAAAGACGGAGTTTACGGTCGGGGTAGAAGCCGCCGTGGCGCATCCAGCGGCCCATGATGAGATTGAGGCGGGGAATCCAGTAGGCGGTGTACCTGGGCTCGCCGGCCAGGAGGGTCTGGATCTCTTTTTGCAGCTCGGGGGTGAGGGGCTCGTCGGCGTCGAGGAGCAGGATCCAGTCCATGGTGCAGAGATCGAGGGCGACGTTCTTCTGCTCGCCGTGGCCGCCGAACGCGTGGTAACTGGTTCTGGCGCCGTAAGATAGGGCGATCTCGAGGGTGCGGTCCTTCGACCCGGAATCGACCACGACGATCTCGTCTGCCCACTTGACGGTTTCGAGGGTGCGGGCGAGGTTTGCCTCCTCGTTCATGGCGATCATGGCGATGGAGAGGGTGTTGGGCATTTGAGGGAAGGATAAATGGTGAGGCGGGCAGGGTTCAGGAGGATGGCATCCCTGACCCTGGGGCCGGGGGTATCCGGCGAAGACAGGGCGATAATTGGAGCGGACAAATTGGAGTCAAGTGTATCGCGCGGGCGAGACAAATCAGCCCGAATGTATCGCGCTCGCGAGACAAATCTGGCCAAATGTCCTCAGGGGTCAGAATCGCTTAAAAACCTGTTGACGGGGTGGAAGCGGCCGGGATATGTCGCCTTGCCGACAGAAGGATTGGGAGGCGTGGGCGACATCCCTCCGGGGCTGAAGCCCGCATCTCTTCTGCGGGCTTTATGCGGGGGTTGAAACCCAATGTCACTTACTTTGCAATTGTGCTTGCGGGCTGCTTTCGTGGATAGTATTTTCCGGAGCCCCAGACGGCTCGCGGGTAGGTGCGGGCATTACTTCGTGTGGGTAGTTTTGCCTGGC
>Ga0265339_10001498_pt1 | contig 17278 bp, 18 predicted proteins | sample 4CB219metaG_FD_202085 | JGI IMG/M metagenome (GOLD analysis project Ga0265339, IMG submission 202085) | Rhizosphere microbial communities from Carex aquatilis grown in University of Washington, Seatle, WA, United States - 4-CB2-19 metaG | ecosystem: Host-associated > Plants > Roots >... | reverse complement strand
CGCGAAGCTGAAGATCAGCACGACGACGACGGCCAGGAATGCCATCGTGTAGAGGATCTCGCGGCTGCGCCACTCGATGCGCAGATCCTTGGCGGCGATGCGTAGCATCTGCGCCAGAAACGACGGGGGCGCCGGCGCGGTCGCCGGTCGGTCGGGCGCGGCTTCGGGCGCCTCAGGCACGTGTGCGCTCCTCGTAGATTGCGCGCACCGCCGTGGCGTCGAATCCGGAGGCGCGCGTCTCGTCGAACGCGACCCGCCCGCGCCGCAGCACCAGCAGGTGGTCGGTGATCGACCCCGCCGCGTCGAGGTCGTGGGTCACCAGCACCACGATGCGGCCGGCGGCCCGCTCGGTGGCGAGCTCGCGCGTCAGCCAGGCCGCGCCCGCCGGATCCAGCGCCGACCCCGGCTCGTCGAACAGCAGCAGCGACGGCTGGTGCAGCAGCGCGCGCGCCAACGCCAGCCGCTGCTGCATCCCGCGAGAGAACGTGCGCACAGCAGCGTCTGCAGGCACCTCGCCCAGGCCCACGCGCGCGAGCATCGCGGTCGCGCGCGCGGCCGGCCGGTCGAAGCCATAGAGCTCGGCGAACAAGATCAGATTTTGCGTGGCGCTGAGATCGCCGTACATCCCCGGCTCGTGCCCGACGTAGCCGATCGCCGCGCGCGCCATCGAGCCGCGCGCCAGCACCTCGGCGTCCCAGCGCAGCTCGCCGGTGGTCGGCATCACCAGCGTCGACAGGATGCCGAGCAGCGTGCTCTTGCCGGCGCCGTTGGGGCCGACGATCGCCGTGACTTGCCCCGAGGCCAGCTCGGCGTTGACGTCGACGAGCGCGCGCCGCCCGCCGTAGGTCTTTCCGATGTTGCGCAGGCGCAGCGCGCTCATGTCGCGCGCGGCTCGTCGAGCGCGGCCAGGTCACGGTAGACCGACTCGAGCTTGGCGACGATCTGGTTGCGCCGCTCTTTCGCGCCGTCGCCGGCGGTGCCGGTCTGCGTGCGCCGCTCGCGCTCAGCCTCGACCAGTTGCTGGAACAGCGCCTCACGCCGCTCCATCAAGCGATCGCGATCGGCGACCACCTGGTCGCGACCGCCTGCCGGCTTGCGCCCGAACACCACCGACGCGACGACCAGCAGCAGCGCCAGCGTCCCCGAGGCGATGCGGCCGGTGTAATCGGGCGCGGGCAGGCCGGTCACGAGGAAGGAGAGCTTCTGTCCGGGTGCGATCGCCTCGATCGGCATGACCCAGTACTTGTGGCCGTTGAGCTCGCGCTCCTGGCGCGCGCCGATGCCCGGGCCCTCGACGCTCAGGTTGCCGTGCTCCTCGACGATCATCGTCGTCGCGCCCAGGCCGTTCGACATGAGCTGGTGAAAGTCGTAGGTCGAGCTGTAGTAGGGAACGGTGAAGGCGAAGGTGATCTCGTTGCTCGCGCCGCTGGCGCCGTGGGTCGGCGCGATGGGCCCGTGAACGGCGATGCCGTAGTTCTTGCGGATCTCCAGCTTGGTGCGATCGGCCTCGCCAACCTCCGCGTTGACGAAGCCCTTGGGCAGCGGGATCTCGACGCCGCCCGGTCCCGGGTCGAACATCTTCTCGGTGCGGTTCTCGATCGGAAGCATCTCGAGCACCTGCAGCACGTCGTCGTGCATCTGCAGCACGACCCGGCCCCCCGAGCCGATGCTGAGGATCGACGGATCGTTGGTGCGCGGGAACGCGCGGATGTCGGCGCGCACGCCGCCAGCTTCCGGCATGGTGAACGGCTGCGTGCCGAGACGCTGTCCCTGATAGGAGACGACGGCGGCGTAGCCGATCGAGCTCCCGGTCGCGAGGCCGGTGAAACGCGCGACGCCGTCGGCGCTGGTGACTGCGCGCGTGACCTTGAGCTTGCCGTCGCTGTCGGGTGACGCCGCTCCCAGTTGCACGGGCATGTTGGGCAGCGCGCGTCCGTTCTCGTCGAGCACGCGCACTTCCAGCGTCTTCGCGGGCAGATCCGGCGCAGGAATGGCCGCCGCGGTCGCGGCGCCGAGGAAGTTCTCGGAGCCGGGCGCGCCACCGCCCTCGGCCGCTTCCCCGCCCTCGTCCTGGTCCTCGCCACCGGCAGGCGCCGGACCCAGGCCGGCGATCAGCATCGTGCGCACGCCGCCGCTCGGCGGCACGGTGATCAGGCTCGATTTGATGGTCTCGCCGTCGACCTTGACCTCGGCCTGGAACCGGTTGCCCGCTCCGACCGCCTCGAAGATCGCGCGGCCGCTGGCGTCGGTGGTGGCGGTGCGCTTTTTGGACTCGCCGCCGGCGTTGGTGACCAGCGCGGTGACCTCGGCTCCAACGACGGCGTTGACCGGCATCTTGCGCGCGACGCGTACGCTGACCGTACCGGCGGGCAGCCCGGGATCCGGCAGCGGCTTGCCGTTCATCATGCGCAGGTCGGGCATCCCGCGGCCGCCGGCAGGCGCGCCACCACCCATCGGAGCGGCGGCGGCTCCGCCCGTCGAAGCGGCACCCAGGCCCGCGATCAACATGGTGCGGACGCCGCCGGCCGGCGGCACCTCGAACTCCGTCGATTTGATCGTCTCACCGTCGACGCTGACCTCGGCCTGGAACCGATTGCCCCCGCCGACCGCGTCGAAGGTCGCGCGGCCGCCCGCGTCGGTGGTCGCGGTGCGCTTCTTGGTATCGCCACCGGCGTTGGTGATGAGCGCCGTGACCGTGGCGCCCACAACGGCGTTGACCGGCATCTTGCGCGCGACGCGCACGGTGACCGTCCCGGCGGGCAGCCCCTGATCGGGCAGCGGCTTGCCATTCATCATGCGCAGGTCGGGCATGCCGCCGCCGCCGGGCGGACCGCCGCCGCCGAACATCGGCTGCGCGCGAACCGTCCGCTCCGCCACCGGCAGCAGCGCCGCCAGCGCGAGGAACCCCGCGAGCCCCGCGCGGATCAAACGCGTGGACGGAGCTGGTCTTCCAGCGGAGTCCGTCGCGGGAGGGTTTGGCGAGGCCGCGCGAAGCGCGGGGGCAGGTGGTGGGCGTGGAGGTGCCGAGTGCACAGCTAACCCTTCGAGGGTTCGCATCAAGAAGCGAGCTTCAGACCGCATTTCTTGCAGAACTGTGCGTCTTCATCGTTGGTGGTGCCGCAGCCGCTGCACGCGTTGGGCGCCGTCGCGCTCTTCGCAGGCGCCACGGCGGGAGCCGCCGCCACCGGTGCGTCCTTCGCAACAGGCGCGGTCGCGGTATAGGGCGCCGGCGCGATCTTGGGCGCCAGCGCGTTCTGGGGCGTCGGCGCGTTCTTATCAACGCCCAGGCGGTCCTTGAGCTCGCGTTCGATGAGCTCGCGGAAGTTATCGCCCGCGTCGATCTCGCTGATGAGCCGCATCGCGCGTGTCCGGTATCGGTCGATCATCTCGCGGTAGTCGGCGTCTGCGATCTTGCGCATCTGGTAGTCGAGCTCGATCTCCTTGATCGCCTTCAATACCAGCTGCTTCTCGCGCTCGAGCTCGCGGGCGCGTCCGCGGCCTTGCGCCTCGCGCACCAGCGCCACCTCGGGGCGGGTCAGCGGGTCGATCACGCGCCACAGCGCCAGCCCCGACAGCGCCAGGGTCATGCCGCCGAGCGCGACCATGATGAGCGGTGGTCCGAAGAACAGCTTCTCGACGCCGGCGCCGAATCCGGCCCCGATCGCCGCACCGACGAGCGCGACGATCCAGGCGCGCGCCCGGCGGGGCGGGGCCACCGGCGCAGCAGGGCCGTCTTCGCGGGCCAGATCGGCCCGCTGTCCCTTGGCGGCGGAGGTAGCGGTCTTGGGCGGCAAAGCGGCGTCCAGATTAGCTCACACGCGGCGAATCCGCGAAGCTGGGTGCAAAAGAAGCTGGGTGCAAAAGAAGCGAGCCTGCAAGAGCTAGTCGAGGTTGCGCAGCTCGTCCTCGAGCTTGTCCTGCAGATCCGGATCGCTGAGCGCGAGCGACGGTCCCGCCGGAGCCAGCGGTCCCGGGCGGCGCGCCAGGCGATAGCCCCCGTAGCCGAGCAGGCCCGCCGCCACCACGGCCAGGCCGTACGGCAGTCCCCAGGCCAGGCGGTTGAATCCCTTGTCGATCGGCGACGCGAGCGCGATCTGACTACCGTACTTGGTGATGTAGTACTGAATGACGTCCTGGCGCGTCTTGCCCTGCGCGAGCAGGTTGTGGATCTCGATGCGCTCCCGCGCGCCATAAGCGCAGCCGTCCGACTCGCACTCCAGCAGGTTGTGACGGCACGAGCCGCACTGGCAGATGATGTTGCGCACCAGCCAGTTCTCGTCGGCACCCTCCGGGCTCGGCGGATGGTCGTCCGTGACGGCCATCGGCCCCGCGGGCGCCGCGGCGGCGGATTTCGCGGCGGGCGCCTGCGCATGCGCCACCCGCTCGCCCAGCCCGGGGAGCATCCCGGCGGCGGCAGCACCCACCGCGAGGAAGACGATGAGCCCCGCCAGGCCGCTGCCGCTCGCGCTCGCGCCAATTCCCTCGCGCGCCGGCGCGCGCGCGGTCAGTCGATCGAGCACGGACTCGGGGATGAGCGCGATGGCCGTGCCGATCGCCAGCATCATGAAGCCGAACCAGATCCAGTCGACGACCGGGTTCACGACCACCTTGAGCGTGGCGTTTCCTTCGGCCAGGTCGTAGCCGCCGAGCGTGATGTAAAGGTCCTCGGCCGGCGAGCGGCGGATGGCGACCTCGGTGGTCGGCTCGCTCTCGTGGTTGTGGAAGAACCACTTCGCGGGCCGCATGTGATCGATCACCTTGCCGTCGACCAGCGCGGTGACCTCGCCGGTGACCATCTCTTTCTGGCGATCTTCCTCGTGCGCCAGCCGCTCGAAGCGGACGGTGTACTTTCCGACCTTGGCCTCGGTGCCGGGTTCGACGCGAACCTCTTTCTCTTTCTGGTACGCGGTGCCGGCGAAGCCGACGAACATCAGCACGATACCGACGTGCACGATGTAGCCGCCGTAGCGCCGCCGGCCGCGGATCACCATGCCCAGCATCGCCGACACCGCGTCGGAGCCTGTGTTCTTCTTGCGAATGGTGATACCGCGCACGAACTCCTGCGAGATGGTTCCGACCACGAAAGCGCAGAAGGCGAAGCAGATCACCGCCGCCCACGAGGTCTGGATGCCAGCGACGAAGCAGAGCACGATCGCCACGGTCGCCGCCGCCGCGGGAAAGGCGAACTGGTAGCGCAGGTGCGACAGGCTGGCCTTGCGCCACGCGATCAGCGGGCCGACGCCGGTGAGGAAAAGGAGGATGAGGCCGATCGGCACCATCCACTTGTTGAAGAAGGGTGGGCCGACGGTGATGCGCTCGCCGGTGATGGCGTCCGACAGCGTCGGGAACATCGTGGCGAACATGATGAAGAACGCCGCGAACAGCAGCACCCAGTTGTTGATGGTGAACGCCGCCTCGCGCGATAGCCAGGATTCGAACGTCGCGCGCGCACGCAGCTCGGGTAGCCGTTTGATCACGAAGCCGAAGCTGACGATCAGCGTGAGCGCCATGAAGATGGTGAAGATCCAGGCGAGCTGCGTGTCCTGCCCGAACGCGTGCACCGACTGCACGATCCCCGAGCGGGTCATGAACGTGCCGAAGATGGTCAAAAAGAACGTCAGGATGATCAGCGTGACGTTCCACACTTTCATCATCCCGCGCCGTTCCTGGATCATGATCGAATGCAGGAACGCGGTCGCGGTCAGCCACGGCAGGAAGCCAGCGTTCTCGACCGGGTCCCAGCCCCAGAAGCCGCCCCAGCCGAGCTCTTCATACGCCCAGAGCATGCCCAGCGTCAGGCCCATCGACAGGAAGAACCAGGCGCCCAGCGTCCACTTGCGCACCGACGCGATCCAGGCGTCGTCGAGCTGGCCGGAGATCAGCGCCGCCAGACCGAACGCGAACGGGATGCTCATGCCGACGAAGCCGGTGTAGAGCGACGGCGGGTGCACCACCATGTACGCATTCTGCAGCAGCGGGTTCAGGCCCTTGCCGGCGGTCGGGATGTCGGCGACGTAGGTGTCGAACGGGTTCTTGTGAAAGATGATGACGTAGAGAAAGAAGTCGGCGATCACCATCAGCACCGTCACCACGTAGGGCAGGAGCTCACGGTGGCGATTGCGGTTGGAGTAGATCGCGATGGCCGAGAAGACCGAAAGCAGGAAGACCCACCACAGGATCGAGCCGTCGAGACCGCCCCAGTACGCGGTGATCTGGAAGAAGAGGGGCGACGCGGCGTCGGAGTAGCGGTGGACGTACTTGATCGAGTAGTCGTGGGTCAGGAACGAGTACTCCAGCGCGACCGACGACATGCCCAGGATTCCGGCCAGCGCGTAGGCGGCGGCGCGGCCCGACACGATCAACCGCCGGTTTCCGCGGCGCGCGCCAATCAGCGAGGCGGCTCCCGCATAGGTCGCGACGACCAACGCGATGAGCAGGGTGAGAGTTCCAAAAGCAGCCATGTGATCTCCCGCTGGCATTCGCGGCCACCACGACGTTTTTGGCGACGGGGGGGCGACAGCCGTTTGGGCCCTAACGTAGCACAGATAGGCGGGGCGGCGTGGGTGGTGCTGGCCGGGATCGCGGCGGTGCTGGCCGCGTGCAACAGCGGCGGTGTGCGCGCCGGCGGACCCGACGCGGCAGGCGACACCGGGCCGGTGGATCGGGTCGACCCACGTATGGTGCTGTGCGACCGCTATCGAGCGCAGATCGGAGCGGCGCCGGCCCCGCCCTTCGACGTCGTCCAGCAGATCTTCGACGACAACTGCACCGGGTGTCACGGCACCGGCGCGCTGATGGATCTCTCACGCGGGATCAGCTACGCCCACATCGTCGACCACGCGGTGCCTCCGATCGAATCCTGCGGTGGCACGCTGGTGGTTCCCGGAGCTCCAGCGTCGAGCTACCTGTACCAGAAGCTGACGCTCAGCCACCCGTGCGCGGGTGGGCAGATGCCGCTCGACGAGCTCTTCACCTCGCAGCCGTTGCCCGACTGCATGACGTCGATCGTGCGCGACTGGATCCAGGCGGGCGCGCAGCCGCAGCCGGGCGAGCCGACCGATGGCGCCGCACCGGGCGGCTGAGGTCTACGCCCGACACGTCTTCAGGCCGCGGGCGGCGGGAGTGGCGGCGGCACGCGCGGCAGCGCCCCGAGCTTGGCCTTGACCACCACCTTGAAGTCGGCGGCGCCCGTGCCGTCGAGCGGCAGATCGATCCAGAGCAGCGTCGGGCTTCCGTGCGCCAGGCGCTTCGCCTTCTGTCCCACCGGCGAGAGCGCGTTCCAGTCGACGGCGGCGGTCGCGGCCGGATCCAGCGCGACCACGCCGACCAGGTGCTCGTCGTGGATCAGGATCGAGCTCACTGACTGCTGCGCGTCGCGCAGGTAGCGATAGGCCCAGCCGGTCTTGGGCCCGAAGAAGAACAGGTCCTCGGCGACACCCCTCTGTTTCTTCAAGAAGGCGCGCAGCATCTCCAGCCGCCGGCCGCTCGCCAGCGGCAGGCGCGCGCTGAACTCCGCCTCGGTCGGCGGCGCGTTCTTCTTGGGAAAGGCGATGCGCGGGCGGCGCGCCTTCGTTTCAGGCTTGGCGGGCTTGGCGGGCTTGTTGGCCTTGGAATCGCTCAGGTGACCACCGGTGGCGTCGAGGGTTTCTTGTTGCGGTTCGAGAGCCAGCTGATCGCGCCGGGCATCAGCGACACGGCGATGACCACGATGATCACCTTATCGATCTGCTTGGTGATCGGCGGGTAGGCCGTGCCGAGCAGGTACCCGAGCATGGTCATGCTCACGACCCAGCCGATGCCGCCGAAGACGTTGAACGAGAGAAAGCGGCGGTACTGCATCTTGCCGACGCCGGCGACCACCGGCGCGAACGTGCGCACGATCGGCATGAAGCGCGCGATGATGATCGTCTTGCCGCCGTGGCGCTCGTAGAACTCCTTGGTGCGAAGTAGATGCTTGCGTGAAAAGAGGAGCGACTGTTCGCGCGTGAACAGCGCGGGCCCGGCCTTGGCGCCGATCCAGTAGCCGACGGTGTCGCCGACGATCGCGGCGACGATTGCCAGCAGGTTGAGCCACACGATGTTCAGCAGCGGCGCCTCGCCGGTCGCGGCACTGGTGCAGAACAGGCCCGCGGTCACCAGCAGCGAATCGCCGGGCAGGAAGAAGCCGACGAGCAGGCCGGTCTCGGCGAAGATGACCGCGGTCAGCGCGACCAGACCGCCCCAGCGGATGAGCCCCTGGACGTTGTAAATTTTGTGAAAGAGGTCGATGAGGTCGTGCATGGGTGCACGACTTTGGGCCAATTGGCCCACTTTGTCACGTGCCGGACGTGTGTCATCCCGCCGTCATCCCACGATCTTCGGGCGGTCTCCGGATAGGCCTCCCCGCGGGCTTTGGCGAGGAAGTTGGGTAGAATCCCTGCCATGTTCGAGCTCATCGTTGGGGCGGTCTCGGTGTTCGCGGCAGTCTCGATCCTTACCGGCGTGCGGCTCTTGCAGGAATACGAGCGCGCGGTGATCTTCCGCCTCGGGCGCGCCAAGAAGCAGCTGGCGCACCCGGGGCTCAACTTTCTGTTGCCGTGGGGCATCGATCGCGCGCGCGTCGTGGACATCCGAACCAAGGCGATCCAGATCCCGCCGCAAGAAGTCATCACCCACGACAACATCTCGATCAGCGTCGATGCGGTCGTCTATGCGTCGGTCGCGTCGCCCAGTCACGCCGTGCTCGAGGTCGAGCAGTTCATGCCGGCGACGTTGCAGCTGGCGGCGACCACGCTGCGCGCGGTGCTGGGCAAGATGGAGCTCGATGAGATCCTCGCGCATCGCGACCGCATCAACAACGAGATCCGGACGATCCTCGACACGCGCACCGAGCAGTGGGGCGTCGAGATCTCGGCGGTCGAGATCAAGGACATCCAGCTGCCGCGCGAGATGCAGCGGGCGATGGCGCGCCAGGCCGAGGCCGAGCGCGAACGCCGCGCCAAGGTGATCGCCGCCGAGGGCGAGGTGCAGGCCGCGGCCAAGCTCGCCGAGGCGGCCGCCATCATCGCCGGCCATCCCGGTGCGTTGCAGCTGCGCCTGTACCAGACGCTGGTCGAGGTCTCGGGCCAGGCGTCGTCGACGATCGTCTTTCCAGTGCCGATCGATCTGTCGGGAGGCGGCGTGGGCGCCTCCAGCACGCAGCAGATCCAGGGCATGATGCAAAGCGCGGTCGCACTGGCGTCGAGCGAGAAGGCCAAGCAGCTGGCCGCGGCGAGCGCGGATGAGCAGCTGGTTGGCGGGAAGCAGAAGGCGGATGCGGACGAGAGCGCGCAGTCGGACGATCGGTACGCTCCCGCACGGCGTCGGTAGCCTCGGGCCTCGGGCCTCGGGTTCGGATCCGGATCCGGATCTCCGGCCTGAGGCCTGAAGGCCGAGGCCTGAGAGGGTGTGAAGGTGAGGAGGCCCGACCCCGAAGCACGTGGCCTCCCTGCAACGAGCCTCCTCACCCAAACCCTCTCCTCCACGCAGACGTGGAGGAGAGGGCTTGCGGACCTACTTTCGGGAGCGTCGTGCCGCTAGCGTCTTTCTCCCTCTCCCTCACGCAGACGTGGAGGAGAGGGCTTGCAGACTTGCTTTCTGGAGCGTCGTGCCGCTAGCGTCTTTCTCCCTCTCCTCCATGTCCTTCCATGTCCGCATGGAGGAGAGGGTCGGGGTGAGGAGGCCCGTCCCCGGAGCACGTGGCCTCCCTGCAACGAGCCTCCTCACTTGCGGACATGCCCCCAGCGGCCCGCAGCTCGAAACTCGAGGCCTTGAAGCGAAACCCTCACAGCCTCTGAGGCCTGAGGCCTCTCTATCCGCTCGGCACCTCGACCGTCACGTCGCCGTCGCTCACCAGCTTCGCCTGACACGACAACCGCATCTTCGTGATGAAGTAAACGTTTCCCAGGTGCTTCCGCTCATCTGAATTGAACGTGGAGAGGTGCGCCTCGCCCGCGACGACCTTCACCCGACACAACCCGCAGGTCGCCTTGCCGACGCACGCGGTGGTGATCGGGATCTGCGCGCGGCGCGCGGTCGCGAACACCGAGTCGCCCAGGGAACACTCGACCCGCTGGCCCGACGGCATGAAGGTGATCGACGGCAAGTTCAGTCGCCCGCGGGCACCGGGTAGTGCGAAAGGCCGATGCGGTTGCCCTCGGGGTCGCGCACGTAGATCGTGAACGCCGTCTGGTGATAGACGACCACGCCCGCGCGCGCGAAGCGCTCTTTCCAGGCCTCTCGCTCGCCGGCGCCGATGCGCAGCGCGACCAAGTGCAGGCCGGCGGGGTAGGGCGGGGCACCGGTGTCTCCGTCGGGCGCGCGCGGCGCGGCCGCCGTGACCTCGAGCGCCAGGAACGCCCCGTCGCCGGTGTCGACCCAGATCGATCGCTCGCCCGCGCCGTCGGCGGCCGGCCAGCGGTGCAGCACGCGCAGGCCCAGGGTGTCGCAGTAGAACCGCTCGGTGGCAGCCAGATCCCGCACCTGGATCGCCAGGTGGTGAACGCCGCGCGCCGCGATCAATGCTTGGTGCCCACGGCGACGATCGCCTTCCACTCGTCGGGCGTGACCGGCTGGACCGACAGCCGGCTCCCCTTGCGCAGCAGCACCATGTCACGCAGCGCCGGCATCTCGCGCAGCGCCGGCAGCGGTACGAACGTCGGGAAGGTCTGCGTGTGCTTGATGTCGACCATGAACCAGCGCGGCTCTTTGGGGTTGGCGTCGGGGTCGTGGTGGTTCGACTTGGGGTCGAACTGCGTGGGGTCGGGATAACCGGCGCGAGCAACCTCGGCCGTTCCGGCGACGCCGGGCGGGTCGGCGCTCGAGTGATAGAACAGCACGCCGTCACCGACCTGGATCTCGTCGCGCAGCAAGTTGCGCGCCTGGTAGTTGCGGACGCCGTCCCAGCCGGTGGTCTTCTTGGGCGCGCGAGCGAGATCCTCGATCGAAAACGTCTCCGGTTCCGACTTCATCAGCCAGTAGCGTCGCGCCATGTCGGGCGCAGCTTACAATCGAGATGGGAACCCTCAAAGGGCTCCCAAACCCTCACGCCAGGTCGAACACCAGCACCTCGGCGCCCTGGCCGGTGCCGGTCAGCGACAGACCCGCCTGCGACACGATCGCGGCGCCATCCCCCTCAGCCATCGGCCGGCCATCGAGCTCGACCGTGCCAGCGGCGACCTGCACCCAGGCGCAGCGCTCCTGGCCCAGCCGGTGCTCGACGCGCTCGCCGGCGCCCAGCACCGTGGCATAGAGCGAAATGTCCTGGTGAATGGTGACCGAGCCCTCGCGCCCATCGCTGGAGCCGATCAGGCACAGCTGCCCGCGCTTGGCAGCCGGCTCGTAGCGCTTTTGCTCGTAGCCCGGCTGGAGGGCGCGGCGCTCGGGGGTGATCCAGATCTGCAGGAAGTGAACCGGCTCCTCGCGCGAGGCGTTCTGCTCGCTGTGACGAACGCCGGTGCCCGCGGTCATCCGCTGCACGTCGCCGGGGAGGATCACCGAGCCCGTGCCCATGCTGTCGCGGTGGGCGAGCCCGCCTTCGAGCACGTAGCTGAGGATCTCCATGTCCGCGTGACCGTGCGTGGGAAATCCGCCGCCCGCCGCGACGCGGTCGTCGTTGATGACCCGCAGAACGCGAAAGCCCATGTGGGTTTGATCGAAGTATTCGCCGAAAGAGAAGGTGTGTCGGCTGTCTAGCCAACTGGTCGAGGTGTGGCCCCGTTCGGCCGCAGGTCGCAGGGTGATCATGGTTGACGGCTAACGATATCTCTTTTTCGGCCGGCGTGCCCGCGCGTCAAATAAGGAGGGCGGGCGGAAAGCGGGATCATATGTGGGCGCACACCTCAGGGCATGATGAAGAGTCGGTCTTGAGGCTTGAGCTCCTGGTGATTGATGGCGGTGGCGATGCGCGAGCGCAAGGCTTCGCTCTCCTGGGTCGATCCGACGGTGGCCAACTGCGCTCGCATCTCAAGCACGTCATCGCGCGTGAGCGCGTGCCGCGCGATGGCCTCCTGCAGGCGCGCCTTCGCGTGATCGAGCGCGGCGGCCTGCTCGGTCGAGAGCGGCGGACGCTCTGGCCTTTCTCGTGCATCCTCGGCCGACGCGACGGTAGGAGTCACCCCGCCGGGCTTTGCACCGGACGCCGCGCGGATGATTCGTTCGATGTCTCGGGGATCGAGCGCGCAGCGCCGTTCAGATAACAATAAGGGTAATGCCTGCAGCGGGGGCGTCAGCGCCTGCGCAACCGCCGAGAGCGAGGCGACCCGCGCTGAGAGCTCGTCGAGACGGTGCTGCTGATCGTGATCGTGCTTGATCAGCAGCCCTGCCGCCGCGACCGCGCCAATGACCGCGGTTGCCGCGATCGTCCGGCGCATCAATAGTCGGAGGCGTTGAAGAAACTGAGCGAGCTACAGATTCCCTGAGCGTCCCAGCTCATGAAAAAGAGCCCCGCTCTGAAGGATGTGGTTTGAGGCCACATCGCAAGTACGTTGGGGTACTGCGTCGATGAGACCGTGCACGTGTAGTCCTGGCCCGCGAGGTGCGCCGAGAAGTAGTTGCTATTCGTGTCGAATCCCGCAAAGGAATCCGGATCTGAGTCGTTCAGGAAGCCTGCAAAATTTCCCCAGCACATCGATGTCCCAGGGGTTGTGAAGCAGCTGGCAAAGGCGGAAGGACCAGCCCCCGCCCGCGCGTCTCCGGCGCCTAGAAACGCGATGCCGACCAGCAGGACACCAAGACGCACTCCTAACGCTGACACTCGATTTGTCATGACCGCACCCTCCCACTCGCGGTTATAGCCGCGAATTCAGATCTGCGTCAAGACGGGTGAGCGGTCTTCGCGATTGCCGTCGCATTTCGCGCGAGATAGCATCAATCCCCTAGATCCCCGCCCCTTTAGAGGTACCGCGCATGCTTAAGCCGAAGCTCTCTGTCGTTCGCCCGCTGTCGATTTGTCTGTGGCTCGGGTCGATCGCAACGCTCGGGGTCTCTGGGGGCTTCTTGGGGTGCCAGGGGCCCGACACGTTTCTGCGCAACCCGGTAAACGGCGGCGCCAGCGGCGGCGGCAATGGCTCGGGCGGCACCTCGTTCGGCGCGGGCGGACACGTCGGCGCGGGCGGCTCGTTGGGTTCGGGCGGCACGACGTCCGGTTCGGGAGGCTCAGGCGGCTCAGGCATGGGCGGTGCGGGCATGGGCGGACGCGTCGGCTCGGGCGGCTCGCCGATGGGCGGCACGACCGGCGGCGGCGGGATGACCGGCAGCGGTGGCGCTCGCGATGCCAGCGCTGACATGGTGACCGGAGCTGGTGGCGCGATCGTCGACGCGAGCTCGGACTCCGACGCCGGCGTCATTAGCGGCACTGGTCCGTGCGCAGGGCTTTGCGCCAATCCGGTCGTACTCACGATGACCCAGAACCCCGCCACCAGCCTGGGCGTCGGTGCCACATGTCACGAGGTGCCGGGTACCGTCGGACACATTGTCTGCGGGAACTTCACCACGAAGGTTCTTTCGATTAATGGGACGGCGGTTGTGTGTGGCGACGTCACCGGCTCGACCATTACCGTTCCTCCAACGACCCTCAATGGTGGGTACTGCATCCAATCGACTGCAGGCGATCGCTCGTACGCGTACTTCTCGACGTACTAGTCCTTTTCGCATTTGACGCCGCCCCCGCGGCGATTAGCCTTGATGCAAGCGTGAGGCATGTTGCCCACGCGGACATAGAACCCGCCGGGACGCTGATGGCCCCGGCGAGAGGAGAGACACATGCATCCGGGAATGATGTATTGGTGGAAGGCCCGCCAAGCGGGCGGCGACGGCTGCGGTACGAGCGCAGGTTGCGGACCAGGTGGGAGCGAGGGTCGCGGCGGCCATGGTGGCGGCTGGCGTCACCAGGGCGGCGAGGAACGCCACGCTGGTCACGGCGGTGACGGCGACGACTTCGGCAGCGGGGCTTTTGGAGTGCGGCGACCGCTGCGCTTCCTGGCCTACAAGCTGGAGCTCGACGATCGTCAGGTCGCTGAGCTGGCGCGGATCCTCGACGAGCTCAAGACCGAGCGCGCCCAGGCCGAGGTCGACCGCCGCCGCACAATGTCGGCGTTCGCCGACGCGGTCGCGGGCGAGGCCTTCGACGACGCCAAAGCCAAGGACGGGGCCGACCTGCGGGTCAGCAGCGCCCAGCGGCTGCGCGACGCCGTGACCAAAGCGCTCGGGCGAATCCACGCGCTGCTCGACAAGGAACAGCGCGAGCAGCTCGCGTACCTGATCCGCACCGGCACGTTGCAGCTCTGAGAGTAACTGCAGCGCGCGGCGGCTCCGGTTGGGAGCCCGCGAGGCTTTTGACCGGGTCCGCCGCGCGTTGATCCGACGAAGTCAGAAAGGACAGCCACAATGGACATGCAAACGGAATCATTGCGTCCGCATGATCCCGAACTGGTCGACCAGGTGCGTACGGACGTGCCGGCAGATGCGGCGCTGCTCGATGCGTACTCGGCGACCATCAGTGGGGTCGCGGAGCAAGTCAGTCCGTCGGTCGTGAAGATCGACGTCCAGGGGGCGCCCCCGCCTCCCGGGCGTCGGCGCCCGCGTGGGCCGGAAGAGGCGCACGGCAGCGGCTCCGGTTTCATCTTCACCCCCGACGGCTTGGTGCTCACGAACAGCCACGTCGTGCACGAGGCGAAGAAGATCGACGTCTCGCTCTCCGACGGGCGGCGCCTGCCGGCGCACCTCCTCGGCGAGGACCCCGACACCGACATCGCGGTGCTGCAGGTCCACGACTCGGCGCTGGTGCCGGTGTCGTTCGGAAACAGCGGCAACCTGCGCGTCGGCCAGATCGCGATCGCCATCGGCAACCCGTATGGGTTCGACTGCACGGTGACTGCGGGCGTGGTCAGCGCGCTCGGGCGGTCGCTTCGCACCAACACCGGCCGCTTGATCGACGACGTGATCCAGACCGACGCGGCGCTGAACCCCGGCAACTCGGGCGGGCCCCTGGTCGACGCGCGCGGCCGGGTCATCGGCGTCAACACGGCGATGATCATGCCGGCGCAGGGGATCTGCTTCGCGATCGCCATCAACACCGCCAGCTTTGTCATGGCGCGGCTGGTGCGCGACGGGCGGATCCGGCGTAGCTACATCGGCCTCGCCGGCCAGAACGTGCCGTTGCACCGGCGCATCGTGCGCTACCACGAGCTGCCGGTCGAGACCGGCGTCTTCGTGGTGTCGCTGGAACCCGACGGTCCCGCGGCCCGCGCCGGCATCCGCGACGGCGACCTCGTCGTCGGATTCGCGGGCAAGCCGATCGCCGGGATCGACGACCTGCACCGGCTCCTGACCGAGGAGCAGGCCGACGTTCCGGCCGAGGTGGTCGTGATCCGGAACCAGCGCCAGAAGGAGACCCTGACCGTCCGGCCCAGTTTCCGACATTAATGCCCCCATAAGCTGTCCGGGCACTTATAAGCGGTCTTCGTAGTGCGTCTCCGTGGTGCGCCCGGCAGTCGTGCGATATCCTTCGTCGACTGCCGGACGGGACACCATGATCTCAACTCATCTGACGACCAATCGGAAACCACGCCCCAAGGACGCCGAGCTGGTGTTCGGGCGGACCTTCACCGACCACATGGCGTTGATTGACTACGACGCCGAGCGCGGGTGGTTCGATCCGCGCGTCGTCCCATACGAGCCGCTGGCGCTGGATCCGGCAGCAGCGGTGCTGCACTACGGCCAGGCGATGTTCGAGGGGCTCAAGGCCTTTCGCGGCGCGAACGGCAAGGTGCAGCTGTTCCGCATCGATCGCCATTGCCGGCGCATGGCCGACGGCGCCGGGCGGCTGTGCATGCCGCCGGTCGACATCGAGCTGACGCGCGAGGCGATCCTCGCGCTGGTGCGCGTCGACAGCGTCTGGGTGCCGGCGTCGCCGGGTACGTCGCTGTACCTCCGGCCGACGTTGATCGCGACCGAGCCGTTCCTGGGCGTGCGCCCGTCGAAGCGATACCTGTTCTTCTTGATCGCGTCGCCGGTCGGGCCGTACACGGGCGAGGCGTTCGCGCCGGCGCGCATCTGGGTCGAGGACCGCTATACCCGCGCAGCTCCCGGTGGCCTGGGCAGCGTCAAGGCGGGCGCAAACTACGTCGCCAGCCTGGCCGCCGCCGAGGACGCGAAGAAGCGCGGCTACGCGCAGGTCCTTTGGACCGACGCGCGCGAGCACCGAAACCTCGAAGAGGTCGGCACCATGAACATGGTGGTGCGCATCAAGGACGAGTTCATCACGCCGCCGCTCGAGGGGACGATCCTGGGCGGCATCACGCGCGATTCGATCATGACGCTGCTGCGCGAGTGGGGCTTTCGCGTGAGCGAGCGGTCGATCGGGATGGACGAGATCATCTCGGCGCACCAGCGCGGCGACCTGCTCGAGCTGTTCGGTTGTGGGACGGCGGCGGTGATCACGCCGGTCGGCGAGCTCGGCTGGAAGGGCGAGTCGCTGATCGTGAACAACGGTCAGCCGGGCGAGGTCTCGAAGCGGCTGTTCGACGCGATCACCGACATCCAGTACGGCCGTGCGCCCGACAAGCACGAGTGGATGACGGCGGTCGACTGAGGTCACGAGCCCGCACCGGGGAGGGTAACCAGGAACGGCGACGGTGGCGGACGTGAGGAGGCTCCGCTCTCTCCGTTGTGGGGCGCGAGCGGCGGGGGCGGGTATTGCCTCCGCGGGGACGCGCCCTTACGCCGCCGCCGAGAGGTTGGCTCTCGATGACTGAATCTGCCTATGCGAAGCGTTGACTCGACCTTGAGAGGTGAACCAGCGGCGGCACGGGGGCGCTCCGCTGCGGGCTAGCAACCTGCCTGCGGACAGGCAGGAGCGCCCTCAGAGGCCCCGCTGCGGCAATACCCGCCCCCGCCGCTCCCCGCGCCTCTCGCTTTGCTTCACTCCTACGTTCACTGCCCCTGAGGGCGTTCGTATTTTTAACTGAACTAACCGGACGAGCGCACAGCGCACTCATGCGCGTCTATCGTCGCTAAGCGACCGATTCCGCATCAGCGATCGCTTTATTCGGCCGAATACCTGGCGAAGGGTTTCCATCCACAAGCGGTCAACGCTCGTCCGATCGTTCAACTTAAAAATACGAACGCCCTCAGGCGCAGTGAATGTAGGAGTGAAGCAAAGCGAGCGGCGCGGGGGGACCTGGAGGTGGGGTATTGGCGCAGTGGGGCCTCTGAGGGCGCTCCTGCCTGTCCGCAGGCAGGATGCCAGCCCGAAGCGGAG
>Ga0265339_10001497_pt1 | contig 17281 bp, 11 predicted proteins | sample 4CB219metaG_FD_202085 | JGI IMG/M metagenome (GOLD analysis project Ga0265339, IMG submission 202085) | Rhizosphere microbial communities from Carex aquatilis grown in University of Washington, Seatle, WA, United States - 4-CB2-19 metaG | ecosystem: Host-associated > Plants > Roots >... | reverse complement strand
CTCCCCGGCAAAAAAGAGCAAAAAGGCACAGCCCGCTTGACCGTCCAGCCAAGTGCGGCTGCCTCTTTACCGCCTGCAGCCTCCAGCCTCCGGCCTCAAGCCTTTCTCACGGGAATTGCTATTGGCTCGCGGGCGGCGTATAACCTCGGTATGGCCGTCTCCAGAAATCTGCCGATCCACGTGATCATTAACCCCCACAGCGGGTATGGCGGTAAGCGATTGCTGCTGGCCGACCTGCGGCACGAGCTGCGGGCCGCCGGCTACGACGTGGTTGAGTACACCACCAAGGCGCCCGACGACGCCACCGACCGTGCCAGGCAGATAGCACAACAGGCCGCCGCCATTATCGTCTGGGGCGGCGACGGCACCGTCAACGAGGTCGCCAACGGACTGGCCGGCACCGACGTACCCATCATCGCCTGCCCCGCCGGCACCGAGAACCTGCTGGCCAAGGAGCTGCGAGTCCCCGCCGACGCTCGCGGGGTGGTCGACGTCCTTCAGCATGGCCAGCTCGTCAGTTGCGACGTTGGCAAGGTCAACGGGCACAATTTCCTGCTCATCATCGGCATCGGCTTCGACGGCGAGGTCGTCCGCCGACTGACGGCCATCCGGACCGGGCACATCTCGCACTTGTCATACTTCTGGCCGATCTGGCGCACCTTCTGGGAGCATGATTTTCCACGCATGCGGATCGAAGCCGACGGCGAAGTAATCTTCGACGACTTCGGCCTGGCGTTTGTGGGCAACATCTCGCGATACGCGGTGGGGCTGCGGATCTGCCGCGACGCCCAGTTCGACGACGGCATGCTGGACATGGTGGTCTTCCGCTGCCGCGAGCAGTCGGCCCTGGTGCTGCACGCGGCCTGGACGCTCCTTCGCCAGCACCCGCTCAAGGGCGATGTGGTCTACAAGCGGTTCCGCCACGCGGTCATCACCACCGACAAACCCGTCCCCAGCCAGGTCGACGGCGACGTTGGCCCCTCCACGCCGCTGGACATCTCCGTCCAACCCTCGCGACTGAAACTACTTGTCCCCGCCCGCCGCACCGGCTGGACCTTCTGGCCGTTCACGTCGGACTAGCGCGGGTTGTGCTAACGCTGAGGTAGCAGAGGCAACAGAGGAACAGCAAAGAAGAACAGTTTCATTCTTAGGTACAAGATGAACATGACCCGTACGACTTCTCAGAATCTGCGGAATCTGCGGATTGAATCTCTTCCTCTGTTCCCTCAGCTACCTCAGCGTTAACATAAGGCGATATGCGAACCTCCATTCCAATCCGCCTGGCGATTGTCGTTAACCTGGTGATTGTCTCGCTGGGTGCGGGCGTTGCGTGGGTCGGCATTACCGTCTCGGGGCAGGCGATCGAGCGGCGGCTGGTGGAGGAGTCGGTTACCGGGGCTGCGGCCCTGGTCAGGCAGATGGACCTACCCATCACCGACACGCTCATGCAGCGGCTCGAAAAGATTCTCGGCTCGCCCGTGATGGCCGTGGAGATGTCGGGGCCTGGGGCGCCGCGGATCGTGGCCTCTTCGCTGCCGACGGCGGCGACTGCGAGCCTGGGTGGCGAATTCCACGGTCAGCAACTTCCCCGCCAAGTGCAATTGGGCTCGACCATCTACCGCATAGGATTGGCCGGGCTGAAGTCTACCCCCGCCGGCCCCGCGTCGGCCAACCCTTCGAATCTGGAGTTGCTGCTCTTGGTGCCAGTAGACCGTATCGAGGCCGCCCGCCACGAGGTCGCCAGCACCATTGCGTGGTACACCGCCGGCGCAACCGTGCTGGCAACTCTGGTCACTCTGCTGCTGGCGCTGACGGTCTCGCGCCCACTTCGAAAACTCGCCGACCGCATGCGCGACCTGGCCGCCCGGGCCCAGGCAGGACAACTGGAGTTTGATGAGTCGCTCTCCCCCGCCGCCGCGCAACGCACCCGCCCGGGACCTGCAGAGGTGGCGGCGTTGGCCGAGGCGTTCGACCAACTGCTTGCCAACCTGCGACAGGCGCGCGAGCAACTCGCGCGGTCCTCGCGAATGGCTGCCCTCGGGCAACTATCCGCGAGTGTCGCACACGAACTGCGAAACCCCCTGAGCGGGATCAAGATGAACGCCCGAGTGCTGGCCGACGAACTCAAACAGGCCGGCGTCCGCGACCAGAGTATGGATCTCATTCTCCGCGAGATCGACCGCATGGACCAGTACCTCCAGGAACTGCTGGATATCGCGACAAGCGAAATCCAGACGCCGGGCGCGTCAACCACGGCTGCAAACACCGCAGCCGTGCCAGCCAACCAAAGCCCCGGCACGGCTGTGCCTGGATCAAGCACGGCAAACCTCGCGCAACTCTGCGACTCCGTCCTCCAACTGCTTGCCCCGCGGCTGCGGCACGCGAAGATCCAGATCGTGAAGAACTACGACCCCTGCGCCAGGCCCGCGTCGGCCGACGGCGACCGCATCCGCCGCGTCATCATGAACCTCGTCATAAACGCCTTGGACGCCATGCCCGCCGATGGCCAACTGACGTTGAAGGTCTCCGCGAGCGAGGATCACACCGTCCGCTTCAGTGTCGGCGACACCGGCGGCGGCGTCCAGGTGCCCGCCGGAACGGACATTTTTGAGCCTTTCATGACCACCAAGAGTCACGGCACTGGCCTGGGCCTGCACGTCTCCAAACGCATCGTCACCCGCTTCGGCGGCCAAATCCACTACACCACCACGCCTCAGGGCAGCACGTTCTGGTTCGACCTGCCTGCCTCGTCTTAGCGGAAGTCTTGCCATTCGTCCTGCCTGTCACCACGAATGACACGAATAACGGCCGAATGACACGAAGGGTAACGAGCTCTAAACTTCTGATTCGTGCAATTCGGTCATTATTCGTGTCATTCGTGATTGGACCCGTTCCGGTCCGCGTCCTTTCGGAACCGTAATGACTGTAAGAGTGTTCAACCGTTAACGCGGCTAGGATGAATCGGGGACAGAAGGGACATGACTATGACCCAGATCAACGATGTTCGAAGCCGTTATGACTTCCTCCAGGCCCTGGAATCCGACGACCCAGTTGCGGTTGTATTCTATGGGGATGACGATGACTCCGGGATGCTCCTGAGGAAGATTCAGGTGCTGGCCGACCAATATGCCGACCGCATCCGGTTTGTCAGCGTAAATGCCATGGCCGCGGACCTGCTGGCGGCCGACTGGAAGATGCGCCCCGACCTGCTGCCGACCGTCATGCTGTTCATAAACAATCATGCCGTCAAGACGTGGGGGAACGAGCAGAATCTCGAGGTATACCGCAACGTGCTGGACGCTCAACTCGTTCAGCTTTGGGGAGCGTAGGCGAATTGCCGCTGGGAGGCGTAATAGGACAAACACAGAGGCACAGAGGACTCAGAGAAGAGCTTCGAAGACAAAAAGCTATTTCTCTGTGTCCTCTGCGCCTCTGTGGTTAATCAGAGACCTTGATTGCGAGCTACCGGCGGCGGCGAATCACCGCAATCGTGCCAAGGCCCAGTACCGCCAGCGTGGCTGGTTCGGGAGCCGGCGTTGCTGTGCCTACCAAGAGGATTCGCATCGTGGCGCCCTGGGCCAACGGTCCGCCTACGCCATCGTCGGAGGTAATATCCATGTACCCGATGTACGTTCCCGGCTTCTGAGGGTTGAAGTTCACGTGGAGCGTCCTGGTTGCCCAGCCGGCGCCGATCAGGTCGAATGTGGATGTCGCGCACTCCAGCGAGAAGACGCTGTCTCCACTGAACGGCTTGTTGTCCTGCAGCAGCGTGCCTACGTCGCTGACGCAGCCGTTGAGGGTCGTCACCTGATTACCTATGTTCTTCACGACGGTCTGTCCAAGTTCATCCCCCCCTGCCTCGATAGCGGGGAAATTGATGACATAAGTGGACAGAGTCATCAGCGGAGCGACGACCTGTATCGTTGTCTGCGCGTGCTGCACGTCGCCGATGTTGAGGCCCTGGGGCCCCTGCAGGATCGATCCCACGGTGCTGATGCTGTAGTAGCCTAAACGGCACTGCGGCTCCGTCAGCAGATCGAAGGTCGCCAACGTTGCCGAGTCGTGTGTCTCGCAACGGCTCGTGTTCTGGGAAAGTGCGATCAACATGGGAACTGGAGCCTGCCTGGTCAATGTGCGTGCTTGCCTGAAGAAATCCCCTTGGTGGATAGAGTTGTCATTCGCCACGCAGACTCCATCGCACAGTTGCAACTGGGCCTGATAGCCCGACAACGTCCCCAGGCCGGTGCCAGACAGTTCGACCGATATGGGCGTGCCCCATTCGACCGTGGTTGCCGACGGTGTAAGAGTAAGAACCGGACTGGCATGAACCCCAACACTTGTGCCCAAGGCGACCATGATGACGCCCAGATAGCCGAACCGAGCAACTTTGCACATTGCTCATCTCCCCGATTTCGTGAGTTGAAGGAACTAGTCACAGGCCGTCCCCACCCCGGGTACGGCCCCCCGTACAAGCGATGCAAAAAACCTATCTCTATTGTTCTATTCTCGCACTGGGACAATATCTTACAAAGCTGCATATTTTCTCGCACAACGCTGAACTAGCACCTAAGGTCTTCACCCGAGGCACAGAACTCCGCATTGTTGGCACCGCGAGGTCGCCTTTGGTATAGTCACGCCACTCATGAGCTTACGCAAGCCATTGTCTTGGCGCCCCGTGCTGGCCTGGACGTTATACGATTGGGCCAACTCCGCCTTTGCCACCATCGTCATCGCAGGACTTTTCCCCATATTCTTTCAGGAGTACTGGAACCGGGGCGTGGACCCCGCGGTGAGCACGTGGCGGCTGGGTTTATCCACATCGGCGGCGTCAGCGGTCATCTTTGCCTTGGCTGCCTTTCTGGGGGCGCTGGGCGACCAAGTTGGCCGCAAGCTGATGCTGGCGCTCTTGGCCGGGCTGGGCATCGCGGCGACGGCGGGACTGTACTTCGTGGGGCAGGGCCAATGGATGGCAGCGGGCACACTCTATTGTGTCGCCAGCGTTGGCTTTCTGGGCGGCAACGTGTTCTATGATTCACTGCTGGTTGATGTCGCCCCCAGCGAGCGGATGGACTTCGTATCGGGCCTTGGTTATGCAATGGGCTACCTCGGCGGCGGGATGCTCTTTGCCCTGTGCGTTGCGATGATCCGTTGGCCGGGGACCTTTGGCTTGACCAGCCCGGGCCAGGCCGTGCGACTGTCATTCCCCCTGACGGCCGCGTGGTGGGCAGTGTTCACCGTGCCGCTATTATTGGTGGTGAAGTCCCGCAAGCCGGCCGCAGCAGCTCGGACATCCGTTTGGGCCGCCCTGGACCACCTGCGGCAGACCTTCACGCACCTCAGGCAGATCAGGGCAGCCGGCATGTTCCTGCTGGCGTACTGGCTGTACATCGACGGCGTGGACACGGTGATCCTCATGGCGACGATGTACGGCAAGTCCATCGGCCTGGGCACGGACGACCTGATGAAGGCCTTGCTCATGGTGCAGTTCATAGGCTTCCCCGCCGCCATTGCATTCGGGCGTCTTGGCGAGCGTATCGGAACGCGACTGGCGATCTTCATCGGGCTTTGCGTGTACATTGGTGTGTGCGTTTGGGGCTTCCGAATGCAGTCGGCGTGGGAGTTCTACGCGCTGGCGGTGGCGGTTGGGCTGGTCCAGGGCGGCGTGCAGTCGTTAAGCCGCTCGCTGTTCGCAAGGCTGATCCCGCCCGAGCGCGCCGGAGAGTTCTTTGGGTTCTACAACATGCTGGGCAAGTTCGCGACGTTCGTAGGCCCACTGCTGATGGGCGGCGTGACGCTGGTCACCGGCAACCCGCGGATGGGCATACTCTCACTGATCGTCCTCTTCGTCGCCGGCGGGATTCTCCTGCTGCGAGTGCCGGTACCGACAAGTAGATCAGCAGGATAGACAGGATGAGCAGGATGAAAGGGATACTACGACGTTGGAGTTGGATGGTGAACGCGGGCTTGCGCAAGCGCGTCCTGTCCTTTGCGAACTACGCTGAAAGGCAAGCCGGCGTGCACATTTTGCAGGATCCAAGCGCGGGCTTGCCTTTCAGCGTTGTTCAATTCCGACAAACGCTGCGTATCGCGTAGAACCGATCAACTGATCAACTGACCATTGATTAACTGTGAACACCTGATCAACTGATTGACCGATCAACTGACAAACTGGCAAAGAATGCTCGACACGATCCTCAGACAATTCGTCCTCTTCCTCCTCCGCCTGCGGTACCGCATCCGCGTGCAGGGGCTGGACGACGTCGCCGCCCGCGGCCGCGAGGGCATTCTGTTCCTGCCCAACCATCCGGCATTGATCGATCCGATTATCCTGATGGCCGTGCTCAACAATAGCTTCCACGCGCGGGCACTGGCTGACGCCTCGCAAGTGGACCGGTTCTTCATTCGCACACTCGCCGCCCGGGCCGGTGTCCGCACCATCCCCGACATGGACACCTCCAGCGTATCCACCGGCCGCCACGTGCAGCGTCAACTCGCCGCATGCATGGACGACCTCCGCCAAGGCCACTGCATGCTGCTGTACCCGGCCGGGCGGATCAAACGCTCTCGGCTGGAGCAGTTGGGCGCCAATAGCGCCGTCGAGGCGATCCTCCGCCAGATGCCCGAAGTCCGCGTGGTGCTCGTGCGGACGACGGGCCTGTGGGGCAGCCGCTTTGGATGGGCCACCGGGCGGGCCCCAAGCGTGGGGCACGTGCTACGCCGCGGGCTATGGGGCATGCTGGCAAGTGGCGTGTTCTTCATGCCCCGACGCGACGTGACCATCGAACTGGCCGAGCCCGCCGACCTGCCACGCCATGCCGATCGCAACACGATCAACCGCTTCCTCGAGAAGTTCTACAACGCCGACGCCCCGCCGGCCATGTACGTGCCGCTGACACCGTGGGAACGCCCAGGCCGCCGAGTCATGCCCGAACCCGCCTCGCGCGACAGGGGTGGCGAGGAACTGATAATCCCCACAGCCACACGGGCAGCGGTGCTGGAATTCCTCGCTGACCGCGCCGGCGTCAGAAGCGTCCGCGAGGATGCCCGCCTCGCCGAGGACCTGGGCATGGACAGCCTGGCCCGCGCAGAACTGGCGACGTGGCTGGAGAAGGAATTCGGCGTCCCGCCCGCGCCGCCGGAGACGCTCGTCACCGTCGCCGACGTCCTGCTGACCGCTGCCGGCCAGGCCACCGGGGCCGGACAGGCCCGCGTCGCCGCCGCCCCGCCAGCGTGGTTCGTTGTGGATCGCCCAGACGATCGCACAGCCGTTCCGCAGGGCGAGACCATCACGCACGCCTTCCTGCAGCAGGCCCGCCGGTTTCCGTCACAGGTCGCCGTCGCCGACCAGGCCAGCGGCGTCCTCACATACCGCCAAATCGTGCGGGCATGCCTGGCCCTGCAGCCAGCCCTGCGGGCACTGCCCGGCGAACGACTGGGCTTGCTCCTGCCGGCATCGGCCGCGGCGGACCTGTCCTACCTAGCCACGCTCTTTGCGGGCAAGACGCCCGTAATGGTGAATTGGACGATCGGCCCGGAGGTCGTCGCCAATTGGCTCGACCGCCTGGGCGTCCAGCGAGTGCTGACGTCACGCGTGTTCATCCAACGCCTGCGCGAACAGGGGCAAACCCTGCCCGGGGTAGAAGACCGGTTCGTCTACCTGGAGGACCTGCGAAAGTCACTCACCACCGGCCGCAAGCTCGCAGCCGCAGTCGCCGCACGCACCGGGCAGTGGTCGGCGCTCGAGCACGCTTCCGTGCCCGCGACGGCCGCCATTCTCTTCACCAGCGGCAGTGAAAAGCTCCCCAAGGCCGTGCCGCTGACGCACGCAAACCTGCTGGCCAACGTTCGGGCATCGCTTGAGGCGGTCGATATCCGCCGCCACGACGCCCTCCTTGGCATGCTGCCGCCGTTTCACGCGTTCGGGCTGATGGTGACCACCGTGCTGCCCCTGGTGGCCGGCGCCCGTGTGGTACATTGGCCCAACCCACTGGATGCCCCTGGCCTTGCCGCGGTGACGGAGACCTTCCGCCCGACGCTGCTGGTTGGCACGCCGACGTTCCTTGGCGGTGTGGTCCGCGCCGCAACGCCGGGGCAACTCGACAGCCTCCGCCTGATCGTCACCGGGGCCGATCGCTGCCCCGAGCGACTCTACGAGCGCCTCGCCGCCGCCTGCCCCGGCGCGACGGTCTTGGAGGGCTACGGCGTAACGGAGTGCTCGCCAATCGTCGCGGTAAATCGCGTGGAAGACCACCGCCCGCAAACCATCGGGAAGCCCCTGCCCGGGTTTGAGATTGCGATCATCCCGCAGGAAGAACACCCAGTGCAAACACATGCGCCACATGGCGCCGGTCTCCTCCTGGTCCGCGGGCCCAGCGTCTTTGGCGGATACATCGGCGACGCCGCCAGTCCATTCGTCCAGCACGACGGGCGGGCCTGGTACAACACCGGCGACATCGTCCGCCAGGATGCTGACGGCACGCTGGTCTTCGTGGGCCGCGTAAAGCGGTTCGTCAAACTCGGCGGGGAGATGATCTCGCTGACGGCCATCGAGGCCGCACTGGAGACGTACTACCCCCCGCAGGAGCGCGAGGGCAAGCCGCCCGCTCCCACCATCGCCGTCACCACCGCCGGCGAAGAAGGCGCGTACGAGATTGTCCTGTTCAGCACGCAGGATCTGGACCGCCAAGTCGTGAACAATCTGCTGCGCCAAGCCGGTCTGTCGCCACTGCACAACATCCGCCGCGTGGTGAAAGTGGAAGAGATCCCGCTACTGGGTACGGGCAAGACAAACTACCGGGGGTTACCGATTGATCGGTGATCCGACCCGTGTTCAAGGCCCGCTTGCGCCCGCTAAACCGCAAGCGGTATTCTCTTGAACGGGGAATCATCAAAACCACAGAGGTCACAGGGAGAGTCTGCTAGGCAGATTCTCTCTCTGTGACCTCTGTGTCCTCTGTGGTAAATGCTTCTTATTCCATCGGCTTGAGCACCATTCCGGTGGCTAGCTTGGGGTAGAAGTACGTGCTCTTGTGTGGCATGACTGCACCGCTGCTGGCGATTTCCTCGACCGCGGACAGCGGCGTCGACTGCAGACAGATGCCCAGTTGCGCACGCCCCGCCTTGCAGGCGGCCACCACGTTGGCGGCGTCGGGCGTGTAGTCGATGGTCATCTGCTCGGTCTTCCAGGGCACGAGGTCCTTGTCGATGATCAGCTTGTGCAGAATGGACACGCTCAGGTCCCGCCATGCCGGCAACTGGTCCGGTGCTGCCTGCTCCATCGGCTTTGTGTCGGTGAGCGTGGCGATCCAGCAGTCGTCGCTCTTGGCGCCGATCAAGGCCATCGCGTGCGGGCCGTGCACGTGCAGGGCCTTGTCGATGTCCATGACGTTGAGGCCCTCCAGCGAGACACGCTTCCACGTGAACTCAGTGGCCGCCTGCACGAGCTTGTTGATGTCAAACCCGCCCACCAGTCCCTGCACGATGCGGTGCGTCGGCAGGATGATCAGGCCCGGGTCGTCGCGGTGCACCAGGGCGAACAGGACGAAGTTCGCCTCGTGATTGTTGTCGATTCGGCCGGCGGCCTTGAGTTCGTCGCGGTAGTTCATCGCGGTGGTGTAGCGGTGATGTCCGTCGGCGATGAAGACGGGGACATTCGCCAGTGCCTGGGCCATCCGCTTTATGGTGGCCTCGTCGCTGACTACCCAGAGTTTTTCGGTGATCACAGACCGCTGACCAGGCGCATCCAGGCGGGCCTGGATCGGCGTGGGGCGCTCGGAGATCTCCTGCAGCAGGCCCGGCAGCACGCCAGCGTCGCGGTAGAAGCCGAAGATAGGCGACAGTTGCGTCTTGGTGTACTCGGTGAGCTTCAGTCGGTCGGCCTTTGGGCCGGCAAAGGTGTGCTCGTGGGGGATCACATCCTTGCCCAGGGGCGTTGCCCGCACCCCGCACAACAGGGCCAGGCGTCGGTAGCTGTTTGGCCCCAGGTCGAATACCTGCTGGTAGACGTACACGCTTGGGACGTCCTGGCAGAGCACGCCGGTGTGCTTCCATTTGTCCAGCAATGCCGCGGCCTGCTGATAGACGCTGTCGGGTCCAACCTCCTTGGGCGGCACGTGCGGCAGGTCCACCGCGACGATGTTCTCTGCGCTCTGGGCCAGCAGTTGCTGCTTGTCCGCAGCCGACAGAATGTCATAAGGCGGGGCCACGAACTGACCAATATCCTGACGCTCGCCCGCACAATATCGCCAACCCTTAAACGGCCTGATTTCCATTCGTAAGCTCCAGTTCTGTAAGAAAGCCAGAAAAGCCTACGGACCCGGAGCGCGGAAAGCAAGCAGGACAAGCAATTGAGGTGGCCCAAGGTTCTATGGAAGAATGCTGCACTTAAGGAAGACATAGTAAATCCGTTGGCAATATCCTGAGCCCAAAGGGCTCGTGCAGGCAAGCCCAGGGCAAAGCGACGGCAAGTTTCTTTGCCGCCGCGCCGCCCTGGGAATTTTACAATCCACACTCAAGCCCCAAGGGGGCGCTGCAGGTGCCGCCCCAGAGCTGCAGCGCCCTTACAGGGCTTGCTTGCGACCACCGCACCCCAGGGCGGCGCGTCGCAAACAGCGCGACGCTCTGCCCTGGGCTGGACTGCAAGAGGCCTTTGGCCTCTACCGCAGACAACGGCATCCGCTTAGTGGTCCTTTTCCTCAAAACAATGATGCACCCGAGCAATTACGGTGTACCGGAGTTATTGAAAGACGCTGGTCTACCAGGCCGAACAGGATAGACGTAGCGAAACCCATTTCAAGAGAATCCTGTTCGTCATGTCTATCCTGCTGGTCTTGCGTTCACGTCCCGGCGCGAAGGAAGAAGCCGCTTGCGGTCGGCGGGCGCGAGTCGGGGCGCCTGAAGGTCGGCCGAACCGCAAGCGGGCTTATCTTTCTTACCGGCTATCTACTTCGAGGGGTTGGCGTACACGGAATAAGGGCCGGGAGCATCGGTCGTTGGGAACATGTCGCCGCGGATGCTGTCGCAATGGCCGTCGGCCAGGGCCACGTTCGCCGTGTCGCCGTTGCCGTGGCGCCACCCCACGCGGCAGTTACTGTCGCCAGGCCGACTGTTGCTCTGCCGGCCGGCGTAGATCCCGTCGGCAAGGGCAATCAGCCTGGACGGCTTGGCGAACTTGGACGCATTAGTGTTGCGTATATACAGCCCGTTCGAGCCGGGCCCGTAGCCCACCGAGGCAGTGTAGTATGTATCAGGAACCACGCTCTTCACCCCGCCGATCGGGTTGTCGGCGTTGATCCAGTAGCCTTGGCGTATCGTGTGGAACCCAGCCCACAGATTGGCCTCGGCGACCGGTTCGTTGCGGTCGGAGTATCGAATGCACGGCCAGTACATCCAGCCCTTGGCGTTATTAGGATCGGTGCCGCGCCCGGCGCCGACGGCGTCGATATCCGCGATCGACTGGCAGAGGAACGAGCTACCGGACAGTTCCTTGGTGCCGCCGACCAGGCCGTCACGATCAAGGATCGGCCCCCAGCCGTCCAGCGGCGAAGCGTCGCCGCCCTGCGTGCCGGTCATGTTGTACGAAGGTACGATATACTCGTTGTTCTGGGCCTGATAAAGTGCCAATGCCAGCCCAAGATTTTTCATGTGCATCTTGCAGCCAGTGGCGCGGGCCAGTTCCTTGGCCCTGGCCAAGGAGGGCATCATGATGCTCACCAGGAGCGCAATGATCGCGATAACCACCAGCAGCTCAATCAGCGTAAAGGCGCAACTTTTGCGCATACTACGACCCTTTCCACATCCCTGTGGGTATGGATTTCTAATTCAGGGGAAGCTGTTGCGAGGGCGTCTCGCCCTCATTTTGAATACTGACATCCGGGGCTAGTAAGCCGCCGGCCTTGGGACCTAGTCTCTTCCGAGGGCAAGATGCCCTCGCGACGCGCAGGCGAGACGCCTGCGCCACTTTCTACTTCGCCGTCACTTCCTGCAGGGCGAGCACCGCGTAGGCCGTCGTCAGGATCGGGCTACCCTCTTGCCAGCGTGACTCGGTGGCATTCACCCAATGCCCGTCGTCCTTGACCCGCTTGGCCAGGGCGTCCACGAGCTCCTCGCGCCAGTTGTGGTCCTTGCCATCTGCGTCGCGGACCACAGGCTGGCCCCAGGCACGAAGGGCCTTGGCGTAGGTCTGATAGTAGTAGTACAGGCCCTGCTGGTTGGTCTTGGTCGGCAGGTTGGGGTTGGTGTCCAGCGTCCAGAAGCGGCGGATCCAATCAAAGGCCGCACGCACACGCGGATCGTCCTTGGCGACGCCCGCGTAAAGCATGCTCTTGAAGCCGGCGTACGTCATCGAGCCGTAGCTCCGCAGGCCCTTCTCGGCGCCATCGGCGGCCTTGGACTCCACCGGACTGTACACGAACCCGCCATCGTTGCTGCCCTCGGCGGCGAACTTCGAGGGGTTGCTCTCGCTGCGGTTCTGCACGCGGTTGAGGAACTTCAGGGCACGCTGGATACTCTCGTCCTTGGGGTCCACGCCGGCGTCATGCATTGCCGACATCCAGAACGACATGTTGCTCAGGTCGCCCGGACGCATGGTCTTGGTGCCAGGCGCAGGCCTGCCGTAGTTCACCGCACCCACGAACGGGCTGTCCTCGGTGATCTTCTGGCCGTCGGGGCTCTCCATGCCGGGCACGACCTGGAGGCTCTTGAGATACTTCACCGCCTTGCCCATCGCGTCCTTGTATTGGGGCTGGCCGGCCGCCGCCAGGGCCATCACGGCAACGGCGGTCTCGTAGTTGTTTACGCCTTCCTTGGGCTCGTAGATACCGCCGTCCTTCTGCTGGTAGCTCAGCAGGATCTTGTAGCCCTTCTTGACCACCTCGTGATTGGGCCCATACGCGGGGTCCTGCACCAGGGCCTTGAGCACCATCGCCGTCACGGCGGGCTTGAACGCACCCTTGTCCAGGGACCACGAGCCATCCTCACCGGCTGACTCGACCAGGTACTTTACGCCGTTGTCGATCAGCGTCCTGGCCTTCTCGACGTGCTTGGCGTCCATCACCGGCTGCGTTGTGGGCACCGTCGTGGGCTTATCCTGCGCCGTTGCCGGCCAAACCAGCACGGCCAACAGAGTGGCCGTTATGAGAGTGCGCACCGAATTCATTGGTTGTTCCTTTCGTATTAGCGAGCCCCCAAAACAGCGCGCGCATGTTACTATCATAGCACTTGTCATGCCACAACCATAAGCTGCCATCTAATAACCAGTTACAGCTATTGCCGCTCGAAAGGAGCGGCCTCGCTTGCACCATCTGTGTGCACAGATGCACATCTATTGGTCATACGAAACTTGCGATGCGGCGGTGCAATTGGGCCGCGCGCACGCTAATTTGGCCTGCTCGCCGCGATAGCCATCAGGTTCGCCAGCGGGGTCTTCAGCGGGATGGCGCACTCGGGACCGATGATGTCGATCCCGTTCTTGGCCGCGTTGGAGACCTGCTCAGTGACCTGCTCGGGTGTGCCCTTGAGCAGGAGGAAGTTATTCACGCCGCCTGCCAGGCCCAGGCGATCGCCGGACAACTTGCGGACTTCCTCAGGCTGGCCTGACCTGGTGTCCCAATGGAAGCATGTCAGTCCGGTCTTGGCGATCATGGCTATCCGGTCAGACGTATTGCCGCAGATGTGCAGGGCAACCGGCGCGGGAATCTCCGCAGCCAATCGGGTATGCATCGGCAGAAGGAACTCCTCATATGCCCCGGGGCTGCACAGGTCGCGGGTAGCGTGGTCGGCCAGCGTGATCATGTCGGCGCCGGCCTCCACCTGGGCCTTGGCAAATGCGATTGTCACAGGGGCCAGTCGCTCGAGGATCCGCCGCGTCTCGTCGGGGTTGTCCATCGTGCCGATAAGAAAGTTCTCCACGCCGAACAGGTGGTACGCCAGCGTCCAGGGGCCGAAAACCTTGCCGCAAACGGCGGCCGAGCCATTGAGCCGCTTGCGCAGCAGGCCTAGGGCATCCAGTGGCACCTTGCAGGCCGGGCGTGTGAGGAAGTCGGCCGGCACGCGAATATCATCGGAGGTCTGCCAGATGGGCTTGCCGCTGTCGGGCATGGCATCGGGCGCACCCCAGTCGACATTGCAGCCCAGAGCCCCCACCTCGTGACACACCCCATACAGCGGCATGACGTTATCCAGTCCCAGCACAGTATGCCCGGCAATGGCCAGCCGCGCCATCGTCTCGGCGTCCAGGTGCGCCTTCGGGAACCAGGCGTCGGTCAGCTTCATCAGGTCCTGACAAGCAATCGACGTTGGCGAGCCCAATGGAACGCGGCCGGTAGAATTGCGCCGATGCATCGCATCCAATATTAGATTCTTCTGCATGATATATTCCTCTTTGTAGTACTGAATTCGGTTGTCAACCTTCGCTATTTTCCAGGCCCAATTCCCGCATCTTGTTGCGAAGCGTGTTGCGGTGCAGGCCAAGAATGTCCGCGGCCGCCGACTGGTTACCGTTTGTCTTGCCTAATGCATGGAGGATCATCGCCCGCTCCAGTGGCTCGATGGCGGCTGGGAAGAGCTTGGCGCCGGCGGGCAGGGACTGGAGGTATCGCTCAACGGCCTCATCGGCGTCGCCAGCGGGCGAATTTCCCGCGCGGAGGATCTGCGGCAGGTGCTCAGGCAGTATCACCCCACCGGCGGCGATAATCGCCGCGTGCTGCAGGGCGTTCTGGAGCTCACGGATATTGCCCGGCCAGGCGTAGGACTGGAGCATCGCCTGTGCCTTGGGGCTAACGGATGCAAGCGCCCGCGGCGGGTCCAGCCGCCCCAATATGTGCGCCGCCAGCGGAAGGATATCCTCAGGCCGCTGCTGCAGCGTCGGAAGGTTGATCTGGATCACGGCCAGTCGATAGAACAAGTCGCTCCGGAACCGTCCGCGGCGGCACTCCTCGTCCAGGTCACGATTGGTCGCCGCCAGGATCCGCAGGTCCAGCGGGATCGGCCGCACCGAGCCCAGCCGCTCGATCGTGCGATTGTCCAGGAAACGCAGCAGCTTTACCTGGGCCGCCGGAGGCAGGTCGCCCACCTCGTCCAAAAACAGCGTCCCGTGGTCGGCGGCCTCGAAGCGGCCGATCTTGTCGGCGTCGGCCCCGGTGAAAGCACCCTTCGTATAGCCAAACAGTTCGCTCTCGACGAGGTTCTCTGGCAGTGCCCCGCAGTTGACGGCCACCATGGGCCCGCTCGCACGCGGACTGTGTTCGTGAATGACCCGCGCGACCAGGTCCTTGCCTGTGCCGGTCTGGCCAAGGATCAGCACGCTGGCGTCGGACTGGGCAACCTTGCCGATCCGCTTGAAGACTTCCTGCATCGCCGGTGAGGTCCCGATGATGCGGGTGCAACTGGCTTGCCACTGGTCGCCGCTGCCGTGCGGGCCCGGCGCCGCACTAGGCGCGGTCGCCACCGCCGACTGGCTGCGCGAGAGCAGCGCCTGATCGACCAGTTGGGCGGCGCGATCAAGGTCCAGGGGCTTGACGAGAAAATCGAACGCCTTCCCGCGGACCGCGCGCGTGACGGCCTCCAGCGAGCCGTACGCCGAGATGACGATCACCGCCGCATGCGGACGCGAGGTCTGCATCCAATCCAGGGCGTCAAGCCCGTCGCCGTCGCCAAGCCGCACGTCGAGAAAGACCACGTCGGGCCGCTCCCTCTCAAACGCCCCCAGCCCGCCGCGAAACGTCTGCTCGGTGTAAACCACAAACCCGCGGCTGGTGAAATACCGCTCGAACGCGAAACAGATCGCGTCCTCGTCATCCACCACCAGGATTCTGCACTTGTCGGCCACGGGGACGATTTTAGTCTTCCTATTAGCAGGATGAAAGGGATGAAAAGGATAAGCGGACATATCATAATTCATTGGCTCGTTGACTGATTGGCCCGAGATTGTATTGTTTGCCGTGTGTGCTGCCGATTGCACGTGAGCCTCTTGGAATTACTATTCAACTGGAAAGTCGCTGCGTAGAAAGGAAACCCCAATGTCTCGCTTCACCATTACTCGCGGTAATTTCGGGACGTTTGCGACGCTGATCCTTTGCGACACGACGACCGGTGCGCGGGCCGAGATCGCCCTCCGCGGCGCGACGCTCAACTCCTATGCTGTCCCGCACGCCGGAGGACTGCTTAACGTTGTTTCGGGGTACGAGACGCCGGAGGACTTCGCAGTCCTGAAGGGCTCCCGCAGCCGTATCATGGCCCCGTGGTCCAACCGCATCCAGCACTCGCGGTACACATTCCATGGCCAGACGCTCGAACTGCCCAAGAACCCCGCCAAGCCGCACATCCTGCACGGATTCGTAGGCAACGTGGACTTCGATGTCATCGAGCAGCGTACCACCGCCGACGGAGCAGCAGCGACATTTTCCACTATGGCTCTTCGGCCGGGGGCGTTTCAGGGGTACCCCTTCAGCGTTGACGTGCAGGTGACATACGCGCTGACGGCCCAGGGGCTGATGGTCGAGATCGCCGCCCAGAACGTCGGCGACGAGGACGCTCCATTCGGTTGCGGGTGGCACCCGTATTTCCGCATTGGCGATAATGGCATCGACCACCTGCGGCTGTCTGTCCCGTGCCGGCAGAAGGTCGTCACCGATCCGGAGTTGATTCCCGTACCGGACGACTCGGCGTTCATCGCCATCGAGGAGGCCGGCGAATTCGACTTCCGTCCCGACGCACAAGGCAACGGCCGCATGCTGGGTGGCCTGTTCATTGATGGCGCATTCGCCCACCTGGACGCCGACGAGAAGGGCATCAGCCGCTCGTGGATCCAGGACGATCAGGCAGGCGTCAAGTTGACGGTGCTTCAAAAGGGCGGCCTGATGCACGTGTTTACCGGCGACCGCCGCAGCCTGGCAATGGAGCCGGTACAGTTCATGACCAACGCGTTCAATCGCCCCGAGTGCCGCGAGGCCATCACACTCCGCGCCGGCCATGAGTGCAGGTTCATCTTCGGTGTGGAAGTGCAGGCGGCTAACTAGCGTAGTGCGTCATTAGCAGCGTGACTTCTGACGCGTAAGCCCGAATGACGAAGCCCGAATGGCGAATCAATGAAGAGCGGTTCGCTTGCCATTGCGTTTGACCTATTCTTGGATCAGCCAAAGACTGAACAGTCGGCGAAGACTGCGGTATCTGGAAACTCGTCATTCGGGCTTGTTTCGACATTCGAGCTTCGTCATTCGGGCTTTGGGAAGCTCACGATAAGATATGATCTAATTAACGCAGTACACTTCCGCAGACTACGCGA
>Ga0265339_10001495_pt1 | contig 17283 bp, 19 predicted proteins | sample 4CB219metaG_FD_202085 | JGI IMG/M metagenome (GOLD analysis project Ga0265339, IMG submission 202085) | Rhizosphere microbial communities from Carex aquatilis grown in University of Washington, Seatle, WA, United States - 4-CB2-19 metaG | ecosystem: Host-associated > Plants > Roots >... | reverse complement strand
GGAGGCCGCCCTCGTGGGCGTGAACGCGCGCGGCGCCGCGCAGACCACGCTCGAGGCCACGCTCGGCAACATCAACACGCCCAGCGTGTGGATCGACGGCGGCAACGGGCAGTCGTACTACGTCGTCACGTCGTACGACAGCCACGCGGTCGACGACCCGAACGCGCTCGCGCGCATCCCGGTCCGCATCGGCGAGAACGGCGCGGCCGTGCCGCTGGGCGCGTACAGCCGCATCCGGCGCTCGCTGGGACCGATCGCCATCGAGCGCAACCACCTCCAGCGCGTCACGCACGTCCTCATGCAGACGGAGGGCCGCGACATCGGCAGCGCGGCGCGCGAGCTCGAGCAGCGCCTGCGCACGGACCCGCGCACGCGCGGGATCGACTTCTCCTTCGTGGGCCAGGTCGACCTGATGCGCACGACCTTCTCCGGGCTGGGCCTCGCCGTGGGGCTCGCCATCATGGTCGTGTTCATGATCATGGCGTCGCAGTTCAAGTCGCTGCGCCTGCCCTTCATCATGCTCTTCACGATCCCCGTCTCGCTGCTGGGGATCGTGCTCGCGCTCGCCGCCGGCGGTCAGGGGTTCTCGATCACGGCCCTCATGGGCGCGCTCATGGTCGTCGGCATCGCGGTGTCGAACGGCATCCTGCTCATCGACGACGCCGATCGCCGCTTCCGCGAGGGGCTCGACGCGCTCGAGGCGGTCGTGCACGCGGCGCGCACGCGCTTCATCCCCATCGCCATGACCAGCCTCGCGACGATCATCGGCCTCGTGCCGACGGCGCTCGGCCTCGAGGCCGGCACCGAGTCGAACCAGCCCCTCGCGCTGGTCGTCGTCGGCGGGCTGACGTCGTCCACCGTCCTCTCGCTCTTCCTCGTTCCCTCGATGTTCGTGCTCCTTGCGAGGCGCACGAGCGGCGAGCAGGAGCCCGTCCACGCACCCCTCGAGGAGGCCGTCCCATGAAGAACCACGCCATCAAGCTCTGCGCCGTCTCGATCCTCGCGCTCGGGCCGTCCTGCATGCCCCTGTCGCCGACGCCGCCCACCGTCACGGCGGCCGTGTCGCCGGAGGGCGTCCGCGTCGCGGTCGTGGCGCAGTCCTGCTCGCAGGGGCGGGACTACGACGACCGCGGGGAAGACCTCGCGGAGGAGAGCGTCCGCGTCGAGGTCCAGAACTCGAGCCCCGCGAACGCGACCATCCAGCGCGAGCAGTTCCGGCTGCGCACGCCCGACGGGTTCGCGCTCGCGCCGCAGACCTGGGGCGCCGCCGAGCCGCTCTCCGTGAGCGCCGGCGCGACGCAGCGGTTCGAGCTCCGGTTCATGGCCCGAGGCCTCGAGTGCGCACGCGAGGTGCGGCTCGATCCGCGCTCGGGCGTCCGCCTGGGCGACAAGCCCGTCGCGCTCGCCGCCGTGCGGTTCGTTCCGTCGGAGCGCGTCGCGAGCCCGTGAGCCGTTGCGATCCCTCTGCGCTTCGGTACATCATCGGTTCGTGTCTCGCACGGTCATTGGTTTCGCGGCCGTTCTGATCACCTTTGGCTGTTCGCACGCGCCGAGCGGCACCAAGTCGGCGGGCTCGGCCGGCTCGGGAGGCTCGGCGGTGAGCGGCGGCGCGGGCGCCTCGGCCGGAAGCGGCGACGGAACGGCGGGGGCCGCGACCGGCGCCGCCGGCGACAACGCCACGGGAGCCGCGGGAGCCGCCGGCGACAACGGCGGCGACGCGGGCGCGGCGGTCGCCGGCGCGAACGGCGCGGCGGGGAGCACCCAGGACGGGGGCGCGGTCACCGACGGCGCCGTGACCACCACCGGCACCGGCTGCAAGGGCGCGACCGTCTGTTACGACTTCGAAGAGTGCAAGACACCCGCGGGATGGACCGTCCCGAACTACCCGACCGATCCCGGTGAAGGGAACCAGGGGCCGGGCTCGACGCTCGTCGACATGACGATGGCGCACAGCGGGAAGTGCTCGCTGCATATGAAGGACTTCAGCGGCAACCAGCCGCAGCACGCCTTCATCGCGTCGCTCCCGCCCAAGTTCGGCCCGGTCATGTGGGGCCGCGCGTGGGTCTACAACACGGCTACGCCGACGTCGCACGGCGCGCTCGTGAAGACGCGCTACGCGATCCCCAACAGCACCGACGTCGACTGGTACGAGGTCGGTTACGAGAACCACAACTACGACGGCATCTGGCACAGCCCGCTGCCGCCGAGCGGCCTGCCCGAGTGGGTGCTGCAGTCGAACACGACGATCGTCATCGGCAAGTGGACCTGCGTCGAGTGGCTCTTCGACGCGCAGAACGGCACCCAGCCCCAGGCCGCCGATCCGCGCATCTGGCAGGACGGCGTCGAGGTCACGTTCAAGCCCGGCTTCGAGTACGACCTCTCGAACACGAAGGGCCTGCCGCGGCCCACGACTCCCAAGGCCTCGGACTTCGTCGGGATCGAGGTCGGGTTGACCATGTATCACACCATCGATCAGGTCACGAACATCTACCTCGACGACCTCGCGTTCGGCAGCCAGCGCGTCGGCTGCAACGACTGACACCGCCGACCTCCGCGTCAGGAACGTGGCGCGGCCGGGCCCCCGCTCAAGTTCCGGGGCCGCTGCGGCGATGTGTCATCGAAACATGGTTGAGGAGACGACCAGTCCAGGACGGCGCAGCCCTTCCGGCGAGCGCACGAAGCCCATGCCGCCCGCGCCTCCGGAAACGCCGGAGAGCACGCGCCCGTACCTCGTCGTCATCGGAGGCGACAACGTCGGCGCGGTTCACAAGATCGACAAGACGCGCGCGATCATCGGCCGCGGACGCGAGGCGGACATCCGCATCCCCGACGACGGCATCTCGCGAGAGCACGTCGAGGTGCTGGGCGAGCCCGAGCACGTGACCGTCCGCGACCTCGGCTCCACGAACGGCACGTTCCACAACGGACGCAAGGTCGACGAGGTGGAGCTGATCGACGGCGACAAGATCTCGATCGGGTCCACGACGATCCTCAAGTTCAGCTATCGCGACGGCTTCGACGAGGCCTTCGAGCAGCGGCTCTCCGCGCTGGGCATCCGCGACGAGCTGACGCGCGCGCTCAAGAAGGCGTTCTTCCTCGACCGGCTCGAGAGCGAGGTCGCGTTCTCGATCCGTCACCGCACGCCCATCGCGCTCATCATGTGGAACCTCGACGGGTACGACGCCGTCCAGAAGGTCCACGGCCCGACCGTCGGCGCCTCGCTCCTGTCGGCCACGGCCTACGCCGTCACGCGGGTGATCAGGCGCGAGGACGTCTTCGTTCGCTACGGCGGCGAGGAGTTCGGCCTGCTCTGCCGCAACACGTCCATCGACGCCGCCGTCCGCATGGCGGAGCGCCTCCGCGACGTCGTCCGAGACACCGCCGTCCGCGTCGGCACCGACCTCGTGCAGGTCACGGCCAGCTTCGGCGTCGCGACCTGCCCCGCCGCCGCGCCGGGCATCGTCACGCCGTCGGATCTCATCGCGGCGGCGGACGCGGCGATGCGCCGGGCCAAGAGCATGGGCAAGAACCGCGTCGAGACCTAGGTGCTCGACGAGCGCTGCGCCCAGCCGGGCATCAGCGAGTAGAGCTTGTCGCCCACGGTGTCTTCGAAGGACACGCCGAGCTCCTTCAGCGAGGTCTGCAGGCGGCCCTCCGCGAACGCGGCGAACGTCTTCGTCGCGTCGCCGACGAGCCGGCCGCCCACGAAGATCTGCGGAATCGTGGGCACGCCGCTGTACTCGGTGAGGGCCGCGCGGATCTTCCCGCCCCAGTTGTCGTTCTGATAGGCGACGCCGTCGAGGTCGACGGCGCGGTAGGCGATCCCGCAGCGCTTGAACAGCTTGCGGACGCCCCACGTGAACTCGCACCAGGTCAGCGCGAACACCACCACGGGGTGCTCCGGGTTCTCGATCGCCTCGCGCACGAACGCGCGCGCCTCCGCAGTGGGCGCGGCCGACTCGCCCGTCGAGGGCGGCACGTCGGGCGCCTTGTCGAAGCGCGCGCTCGGCGTCGAGTGCGAGATCGCCACCTCGTCGTCGGTCATGTCGACGGGGACGTTGTCGAAGAGCGGCGTCGACAGGTAGCGCTCGCCCGTGTCGGGCAGCATGCAGAGGATGCGTGACCCGGGCTCGGCGCCCGCGCAAACGGCCAGCGCGCCCGCGAGCGTTGCGCCGCCCGAGATGCCCGTCAGGATGCCCTCGCGCATGGCGAGCGTCCTCGACAGCTCGAGGGCCTCGCTGCCGCTGACGGGCACGATCTGATCCACGTACCGGCGCGCGTCCTCGGCCAGCTTGGGCACGAAGTCCGGCGCCCACCCCTGCACCGGGTGCGGCCGGAACAGCGGGTGGCTCTCCTTCGGAACGCCGTCCGCGGGCCACGGCAGGCGCGTCGCGCTCCCGTAGGTCTGCGAGTTGTCGGGCTCGCACACGACGATCTTCGTGCGCGGCGACTGCGCCTTCAGCACGCGCGCGACGCCCTTGAGCGTGCCGCCCGTCCCGAAGCCCGTGACCCAGTAGTCGAGCCCGTCCGGGAAGTCCTCGAGGATCTCGACCGCCGTCGTGCGCGAGTGCACGTCGGCGTTGGCCTCGTTCTCGAACTGGCGGGTGAGGAACCACCCGTGCGCCTGCGCGAGCTCCTGCGCCTTGCGCAGCATGCCCATGCCCTTCTCCGCCGCGGGCGTGAGCACGACCTTCGCGCCGAGGAAGCGCATGATCTTGCGCCGCTCGACGCTGAAGTTCTCGGCCATGACGATGACCAGCGGGTAGCCGCGGCGCGCGCACACCATGGCCAGGCCGATCCCCGTGTTGCCGCTCGTGGCCTCGATGACCGTCTGGCCGGGCTCGAGCGCGCCGCTGCGCTCGGCCGCCTCGATGATCCCGACCGCGAGCCGATCCTTCACCGAGCCCATCGGGTTGCGCGCCTCGACCTTGACGTAGAGCTCGACATCCTTCGGGCCGAGCCGCCGCACGCGCACGACCGGCGTCCGCCCCACCGTCGCGATGATGTCCTCGAACCGCGCCATGTCCCAGACGGAAGGATATTACGGAAGTCGCCCGGGTTGTGGCGCGGTGGCGCGAAGTTACCTTGGCCCGACATGGTGCGCGCTCGCCGCGTCTGCCTGGCGAGCACGCTCTTCGCCTTCTTCGCCGCGGGATTCGCGCCGCCGGCGCGCGCCGAAGGGGAGCGGAACGACCCGGCCGCCCTGTACGACGTGAGCCTCCCCATCGACGGCTTCATCATCGTCGCGAGCTCGGCGGCGATCCTCGTCCCCTATGCCCTGTCGTCGCGCCTCATCACGCCGACGTGCCCGTGCGCCTCGTCCTCGGTCAACCCGATCGATCGCGGCGTCATCGGAAACGCGAGCAACACGGCCGACACCATCAGCAACGTGACGGTGGGCCTCGCGATCCTCGCGCCGCCGGTCGCCGACTGGCTGGCGCTCGGCGCCTCGCGGACGCTGCTCGACGACGTAATCGTCTTCACCGAATCGCTCACGCTGAACAGCGCCGTGAACACGGCCGTCAAGTACGCCGTCCAGCGCCCGATCCCGCGCGCCTACAGTGACCCGCAGGCCGCCGCCTCGCCGAGCAGCTATCGGTCGTTCTATTCGGGCCACACCTCGCTGGCGTTCGCGGCGTTGTCGACCGCGTCCGTTACGCTCGACAAGCGCTACGGTTTCACCTGGCAGCCGTGGGCCGTCTCTGTGCTGATCGGCGCGAGCGTCGGGGCCGAGCGCGTCCTCGCCGGCTACCACTTCTACACGGACGTCGTGGCCGGTGCGGTGGCCGGGACCGCCGTGGGCACGCTGGTGCCGATCGCCCACCTCCGCTCGCACCGCCTCAGGATCTCGATCTTTCGGCCGGAGACCGGCGAGGGCGCCGGGATCCAGATCGGCGGGTTGCTTTAGCCCTCCTCTGATCTTCCCTTTCGGCCCCCTCGTGCCTAGAAAGGCGCGAGGAGGTCGTCATGCTGGGAGACAAGGACGTGATCGCGACGGTGGCGGTGAAGGACCTGGCCGTCGCCCGGAAGTTCTACGAGGGCAAGCTCGGTCTGGCGGTGACGGACGAGGCCGGGTCCGAGGCCATCACCTTCCAGAGCGGCAAGGCGCCGCTCATCGTCTACCGCTCGCAGTACGCGGGGACGAACAAGGCCACGGCGCTCAACTGGCGCGTGGGCGACGGCATCGAGAAGGAGGTGGCCCTGCTGCGCGAGAAGGGCATCGTCTTCGAGCACTACGACTTCCCCGGCATGACGTTGCAGGGCGACGTGCACGTGATGGGCACGATGAAGACCGCGTGGTTCAAGGATCCGGACGGAAACATCATCTCGTTGATGAGCTTCTAGGAAACCGATAGCGCAATAGATAGATCGTCGACGCCCATCGGCCCGGCGCGCGCGCGACGCCCCCCGCGGCGCGCGGCCATCCGCGCGGCATGGTCCCTGCACCGGGCGGCGGGCATGCAAACTCCATCGCTTCCCGAGAACCCTCCGCGGCCCGATCACCCTCTGACCTTCTTGCGCAGGCTTCGCGACTCGGCGCTGTTCCGATTCGCCGTGAGCGGGCTCCTCGTGCTGGTCCTGCAGATCCCGATCGGCTTCATCTCGAGCACGATCAGCGAGCGCCGCGAGCGGCGTGACGAGGCGATCGACGAGGTCACGCGCACCTGGGGCGGAGCTCAAGAGGTCTTCGGCCCCGTCGTGACGATCCCGTACACGAAGCGCTGGGTCGAAGAGAAGGACAAGGACAAGATCGTCCACGAGGTCGTCACGCTGCGCCGCGTGCTGCCGCGCGACGTCCACATCACGGGAAAGGCCCGCATCGAGATCCGCCGGCGCGGCATCTTCGACGTGCCGCTCTACGTCGCCGACCTCCACGTCGAGGGCACGGTCGTGCTGCCCCCCGAATCGAGCGCCGCCTCGGAGGACGGCGTGCCCGGGTGGAGCCGCGCGCAGATCGCTTTTGGCCTCACCGACGTGGGCGCCATCCGCTCGGCGTCGCCGGTGCGCGTCGGCGGCGTCGAGCTGGCGCTCGAGCCCGGCGCGGGCGCGGCCACGTTCCTCGAGACGGGCCTGCACGCCGCCGTCCCGGGCGCGCGCGCCGGGGCCACCCTCCCCTTCTCCGTCGACCTGACCTTCAACGGCCACGGCCGCCTGTCGTTCGTCCCCACGGGCGACGAGACGAAGGTCGAGCTCGCCTCGACGTGGCCGCACCCGAGCTTCGACGGCGCCGCCCTGCCGAACGAGCGCCGCGTCGACGGCGGGGGCTTCGACGCGCGCTGGAGCCGCCTCCACCTCGGCCGCAACTTCCCGTCGACGTGGAGCAACGACGAGGTCGCGCACCCGCGGCTCAGCGCCGCCTCCTTCGGCGTCACGCTCCTGTCACCCGTCGACGCCTACCGCACGAACGATCGCGCCGTGAAGTATCAGCTGCTGTTCATCGGGCTGACGTTCCTCGCCTTCACGCTGCTCGAGCTGCTGGTCGCGCTGCGCGTGCACGCGATCCAGTACCTGCTGGTCGGCTTCGCGCTCTGCTTGTTCTTCCTGCTGCTGCTGTCCCTGTCGGAGCACGTCGGCTTCGAGCGGGCCTACCTCACGGCCGCGGTGGCGACCGTCGCGCTCATCGGCGGCTACGTCCGCGTCGTGCTCGGGAGCGCGCGGCGAGGCTTCGGCATCGGCGCGCTGCTCGCCGTCCTGTACGCGTTCTTGTTCGTGCTGCTGCGGCTCGAGGACTACGCGCTGCTGTTCGGCTCGATCGGCCTCTTCTTCGTGCTCGCGCTGGTCATGGGCCTCACCCGGCGCGTGAACTGGTACGCCCCGATCGTCAAGAGCGAGACGTGACGGCCGGCCCGTCGACCAACTGCCACCCGGGCGTCTCATCCGCCCCGGGGCGCTCGGTGAGCAGCTCGTGAGGATGGAAGCGGGCCTTGTAGCGCATCGAGGCGCAGCCGGCGACGCGGAAGCCCAGGTAGACGTGCCGCTGGCCGCGCTCGCGGGCGAGGCGCACGAGGGTGAGGACGTGCAGCACGCCGGGCGAGTGGGCGGCGTAGGCCGGGTCGTAGAAGAAGTAGGCCGCGCTCCACGCGCGAGGCGTCTCGTCGCAGAGCCCGACGCCGACGAGGCGCGGACCGTCGTAGTAGGCCACCTCGCGCGCGCAGGGGTGCGGGAACGCGAACTGCTGCGCGTAGTCCGCCTCGTCGAGCGACGACGCGTCCCAGCCGCGGCTGTGCTCGCGCTCCGCGTACCAGCGCTGGTGCAGCGCGACCCGCTCCGCATCGACGACGGGCGGCCTCACGACGACGGACAGCGACGCGCCCTTTCGCAGCACGCGGCGCTGCTGGCGCGTGGGCTCGAACCGGTCGACGGGCAGGCGCAGCGACACGCACTCGCGGCACGGCGAGCACGCGGGCCGGAAGTAGTCCGAGCCGAAGCGCCGCCACCCGCGCTCGAGCATGGCGTCGACCTCGTCGGGCGACACGTAGAGCAGCCGCTTGTGCACGAGCGAGGCCGGCGGCTCGTCGAGGTACGAGCAGGGACGCGGCGGCTCGCGGAAAATACCGAGGAGAACGGCCATCGTCGGGACCGTCCCGACTCTAGCAGGCTCAGTCGGAGTCGGGAGCGAGGAGGCCGCGTCGCATGGCCGTGAGGACGGCGTCGACCTTGTCGCAGACCTCGAGCTTCGCGTAGATCGAGCGCACGTGGGTGCGGATGGTGTTGACGCTCACCGCGAGGAGGAGCGCGCACTGCTCGTAGCTGAGGCCGCGCGACAGGCCGCGGACGACATCCACCTCGCGCGCCGTCAGCGCCGCCGGAACCGGTCGTTCGTCCATGTTCCGGTCACGCTACGCGCGCTCCACACGTTCATGCGATGCATCTTCGACATGATATAGATGCACGCGATGCACTCCTTGGCGGGGTTCGACGCGAACCTCCTGCGCGTCCTCGCCGTGCTGCTCGAGGAGCGGCACGTCGTGCGCGCGAGCCGCAAGCTGCACCTCAGCCCGTCGGCGACGAGCCACGCCCTCGCCAGGCTGCGCGCCGCCTTCGACGATCCCTTGCTCGTGCGGGCCGGTCGGTCCCTGGTCCTCACCTCGCGCGCGGAGAGCCTGCGCGGGCCGGTCGCCGAGGTCACCAAGCAGCTCGGCGCGCTGCTCGAGCCGCGCGAGCCCTTCCGCCCGGAGCGCTTCGAGGGCTCCTTCACCATCGCTACGAGCGATCACGTCCGGTTCGTCCTCATGGGCGCGCTCGATGCCGGGCTGCGCCGGTCGGCGCCCAAGGTCGACGTGCACTTCCTCTCGTTCGGGCCGAAGTCGCTCGACGACATGCGGGAGGGGCACGTCGACTATTGCATCGGTATGTTCGATCCGATGCCCCCCGACCTCCGCTTCCGCAAGCTCTTCGACGATCGCCTCATCGCCGTCGTGCGCGAGGGCCACGCGGCGGCCGCGGAGCGCGCCGTCACGAAGCGGCGCTTCAGCTCGCTCACCCACGTGCTGGTCGCGCCCACGGGCGCGCGGCGCGGGATGATGGACGCCGCGCTCGAGAAGCTGGGGCTCTCGCGCCGGATCGCCTGCACGCTGCCGACCTTCTTGGACGCGCTCCACTTCGTGGCGCGCACCGACCACGTCACGACCATGCCCGAGCGCATCGTCGACCCGCTCGTCGACACGCTCGGCCTGCGCCGGCTGAAGGTGGATCTCGCGCTGCCCTCGTTCCGCATCGTCCTCGCCTGGCACCCCCGGACGGACGCCGAGCCTCCCCACGCCTGGTTCCGGGAGGAGCTCGCGCGCTCGGCGCGCAGCCTGCCGCCGCTCGGACGGGGCGGCGCAAGCTCGAGTGCCAGATGAGCGCGCCCTACGGCCTGCACTGGTTCCGGCGCGACCTCCGGCTCGCGGGCAACCCCGCCCTGCGCTGGAGCCATGGCGAGCACGGTGGGCGCGTCCTCGGCGTGTTCTTCTTCGACGCGAAGTTCCTCGCGCGCCCTGACTTCTCGGCCGACCGCTTCGCGTTCTTCCTCGACACGCTCGTGGCCCTGCGCGACGAGCTGCGCGCCGCCGGCGGCGATCTGCTCGTGCTCGACGAGGGTCCGGCCCCTGGCTTCGAGCGCCTGTTCGCGGCCCTCGACGCCCGTGGCGTGGCGCGGCCGGCGACCGTGTCGTTCAACCGCGACTACGAGCCCTTCGCGCGCGAGCGCGACGCGGCCGTGAGCGGTCTGCTGGCCGATCGCTGGGGCGTCGCCGCGCACACCGAGCGCGACCACCTCCTCATCGAGCCCGACGAGCTGCGCAAGCCCAACGCCGCCGCCGACCAGCCGACGTACTACCAGGTCTTCACGCCCTTCGCGCGCCGCTGGTTCGAGCTGCTCGCGACGCCGCGCGTGCGCGCGCGCCTCGACGAGCAACGACGCGGTCTCGCCGAGGCGCGCCGCTTCGCGCTCACCTGGCCGGCGCTCTTCGGCGGCGGCGTGCCGCTCGACGATCACCTGGCGCGCTTCGCGGACCTCAACGCCCGGCGCGTCCGCGTCCCGATCCCGCGCGCCGGGACGGCGGCGGCCCTCGCGCGTCTCCAGGCCTTCGCGCCGACGCTCGCCGACTACGGCGCGCGGCGCGATCGGCCCGCCGAGGACGGCACGTCGCGCCTGTCGATCTACTTCAAGAACGGCTCGCTCACGACGGCGCAGGCGATCGTCGCGCTCGGGCTCGAGGGCGCGCCGTTCGCCGACCGCTCGGGCGCGAGCGCGTTCCTGCGCGAGCTCGCCTGGCGCGAGTTCTACGTCCACGTGCTCTGGCACCGGCCCGACGTCGAGACGCGCGCCTTCTCGCCGCGCCTGCGCGCGCTCCCCTTGGAGAACCGGGAGGACTGGTTCGACGCCTGGAAAGAGGGCCGCACCGGGTTCCCCATCGTCGACGCGGGCATGCGCCAGCTCGCCGCGACGGGGTGGATGCACAACCGCGTCCGCATGATCGTCGCCTCCTTCCTCACGAAGGACCTCCTCGTCGACTGGCGGTGGGGCGAGCGCCACTTCATGGAGCGCCTCCTCGACGGCGATCTCGCGGCCAACAACGGCGGCTGGCAGTGGGCGGCCTCGACGGGGTGCGATCCGCAGCCCTACTTCCGCGTCTTCAACCCCGAGCTCCAGGGACGCAAGTTCGATCCGGGCGGCGACTACGTGCGCGCGTGGGTGCCCGAGCGCCGCGGCGACGCGGCGGCGAAGATCCACGCGCCGCGGGGCGCGCTCGTCGAGCACGCCGTGCAGAAGCAGAAGGCGCTCGCCCTCTACCGCGGCGCCGCGCAGGACGGAATCGGCGCGCGTTCGTCCGGATCTCGGTAGTATCGCGCTCAGTGAGGCCGAGGCTTCCCCGCGACACCTTCGCGAGACGACGCTCGGCGGCGCGGTCTCTGGCCGCCTGCGTGACGCTCGCGTGCGTCGTCGCTGGGTGCGCCACGTCCCGCCATCCGCTCGATCGAGCGTCGCTGCTGGCTTCGCGGCCGAAGACGATCCAGCTCGTCGTCGAGACGACCGATAAGGTCTCGGGAGCCTCCGGGCCCGCCGAGAGGACGCCGTTCTTCCCCCCCGGCCTGATAGGGGGAGTCGCAGCCATCGCCGCGGTGCAGGAGGCGCAGGAGAAAGCGGAGCGGGTCTTCTTCCGCGACAAGGGCCTCGAAGATCCGACGCGGGCGATCGCCGAGCACCTGGCGGAAGGCCTCGTCGCCGACTATGCCCTCGCGCGTCTCGAGACCGCGACCTCCCGACAGACCGCGCGCTGGGCCAAGAAGGCCTCGGATGATTGGCAAGCCGCCCCCAAGACGCCGTCCGGGGGGCCGCGGCCACCGGACCTGGTGCTCGAGGTCCTCACGACCGAGATGTCGCTCGAGCCCGGTCCCACGGGCTGGCAAGGGCTCCGGCTTCGCAACCGCAATCGGGCGGGGCTTCGCTACGAGCTCCAGGTGCGCTTGGTCGACCAGCGCAGCGACCAGGTCCTCGCCAGCGGCAGCTGTGAGGTTCGCGACGTCCGCTTCGCCGCTGCTCGAAACGCCCGCTCGCGCGACGAAGCCGACGCGCTGCTCGCCCCGGCGCCGACCGCGCACGACTTCGTCGCGCTCGACGGGCAGCGGCTCGTCGCCGAGCTCGACCTCGCGGGCGATCGCTGCGAGCGCGACCTGCGCGCCGGACTCCTCGCGCTCGGTCCGCCTCCTCCCCCTCCATCGAACGCCGCTCCGGTCCCGGCGCCGCTCGGCGAAGAACAGACGGACGGCGAGTAGTCACCCCGAGGTCATGAGGTTGACTCCGACGGGAGCGACCTTACGTTTCGGGAAGGGTGATGTCGTGAGACGGGTGAAGGATTTGGACTTCGAGCCGGCCCGCTACCTGAACCTCGTGCTCGGCGCGTGGCTGCTCGTTTCGGCGTTCACGTGGCCCCACTCGGAGGCCCAGTTCATCGCCACGATCCTCGTGGGCGCGGTCTTGACGATCGTGGCGCCCTTCGAGGTCGGCTCCCCGCTGGTTCGAAAGATCAACACGGCGGCCGGCGCGGCGCTCGCGCTCGCGGCCGTCGTGCTGCCGCGCACGACGGCGGTGACCCTGTGGCACAACGTGCTGCTCGGGTTCATCATCGTGAGCGTCTCGTTCTTCGGCCCCCCGCACGGGATCATGCGCCCGCGCCCGGAGGCGCCCGACGACGCCTACGAGGGGACCGGCGGCGTCTGAGGCGACGCCAGCATCTGGTCGCCCCAGTCCTTGATGCGGTACTCCTTCACGAGGCCCTCCAAGAAGAACGGGTCTCCCTTCGCAAAGGACTCCGCTGCGGCCCGCGTCCTGAAGAGGGCCATGTTGCCGCCCTCCGGATCGACGAACGGTCCCACGCCGACGACCTCGCCGCGCGCCACGAACGGGTCGAGGAACGCCTTGTGACGCGGGTAGACGGCCATGATCTCTTCGCGGCTCTTGCCCGCGCTGCTGCCGATGACTGCGAACAACATCGTTCCTCCCTCGTGAGCTCGCGCCGATTCTAACAAAGTCGTTTATGAGGCGGGACCGCCGCCGAGGGAGGCCAACGTCGGACTAGACTGGCGCATGGACGCCATGTCCTGCCGCGCGCTCATCGTCCTCGTTTCGTTGCTCTGCGCGTGCGCCGAGCGGGCGCCGCTGAGCTCGGGCGCCGCGCCCGTTCGCGACGGCGGCGGTGTGACGACCGGGACCGCGGCAACGATCGACGCGAAGCCCGAAGCGAGCGCGCCCCAGCCCCAGCCGAGCCCACCCGCGACGCAGCCGAGCCCGCCCCCGACGCCGAGCCCGCCCCCGACGCCGAGCCCACCCCCGACGCCGAGCCCCGAGGATGCCGGGCCTCCGGACGCCTCGACGACGTTGCCCGCGTGCACGTCGACGACGGCCACTTCGCCGGCGATGTCGGCCGACGACTTCTGCGCCCTCTTCCTCGCGACCTGCGGCACGACGTATCAGGGCTACATGACCTCGGCCGAATGCCACGCAACGTACGCGGCGCTCGCCGCGACGCCCGTGCGGCGCACGTGCCAGTCGTACCACCTGTGCAACGCGGTCGCGACGCACTTCGCGGCGGTGCATTGCCCCCACGCCGCGGGCCAGGCCGTCTGCGCGACGACCAACTGAGCTGAACGGAGGGCCCGCGGAGGCGCCGCTCTTCGTCCAGAAGCCCTTCACGCTGGCCGAGCTCGCGCGCGGCGTCGAGGCGGCGCTGTTGCATCGTGTCGCGCTCGAGTGAACGGCTCCGTGCGCTATCGTCTCGCGCCGTGAGCCGTTCCAGCGGCCCGCGCGACCTATGAAAGACGGAGCAACCGGAAAGATGGACCAGGCCGCCCGGACCGTGATCGCCGCCCTCGCCCTCGGGTGGGTCGCGGCCAGCTGTGCATCGAGCAACGCCGCCGGCTGGGACAAGGAGCGCCAGGCGCGCGAGGCGGCCCGCGCGGCGCGCCCGACCAGCATCCCGCAGGCGAAGTACGAGGACGACTCCTCCTCGCCCGAGATGAGCGTCCAGGGCGAAGAGGGCACGCTGACCGACGTGAACAGCGCGCTCCGCGATCACTTCGGCGAGATCAAGGAGTGCTTCCGCATCGGCCACCGCGCGGCGCGGCCGAGCGGGCGCGTGATGCTGCGCCTGTTCGTGGACGGCAAGGGCGAGGTGCAGGACGTCACCGTGCTCGAGTCGACGATCGGCAACCCACACATCGAGCGCTGCATCGCCGACATCTGTCTCGGCGTCATGTTCGAGCGGCCCGCCGGCAACAGGCCGACGACGATCGACTATCCCGTCGAGTTCCGGCCCGCGCTCGCGTCGCGGCAGCACCGGTGACGCCCGCGATCCTCGTGCACGGGGGCGCCGGCGCTCGGCCCGCCGAGGGCCCCGAGGCCGAAGCCGCGCGGGCCGGGTGCGCGCGCGCCGCCGCCGTCGGGCACGCGATCCTCGTCGCGGGCGGCGCCGCCCTCGACGCCGTCGAGGCCGCCGTGCGCGCGCTCGAGGACGACGACCGCTTCAACGCGGGCCGCGGCTCGGCCCTGACGCGCGCGGGGACCGTCGAGATGGACGCCGCGATCATGAGCGGCGACGGGCTGCGCCTCGGCGCCGTCGCCGCCGTGAGCGGCGTGCGCAACCCGATCGAGCTCGCCCGCCGCGTGCTCGAGGCCGGCGAGCACGCGCTGCTCGTGGGCGCCGGGGCGGTCGACTTCGCGCGCGAGGCGGGGGTGCCGCTGTGTCCGGCCGACTTCCACGTCACCGAGGCGGCCCGCGGCGATCTCGCGCGCGAGATCGCGCGGCGCGCCGCGCCCGCGGGCGGGGGCACCGTGGGCGCCGTCGCCGTGGACGCCGCCGGACACGTCGCGGCCGCGACCTCGACCGGCGGCATGGTCGGCAAACGTCCGGGGCGCGTGGGCGACTCGCCGCTGCCCGGCGCGGGCACGTACGCCGACGACCAGGCGGGCGCCGCCTCGGCGACGGGCCACGGCGAGCGCATCATGCAGGTCGCGCTCACGAAGACCACCATCGACCTCCTGCGCGACGGGCGGCCCGCGAGCGAGGCGGCGGCCGCGGCCCTCGCGACGCTCGATCGCGTCGCGGGCCGCGGCGGCCTCATCGTCGTCGACAAGCGCGGCGGCCTGGGCGTCGCCTTCAACACGACCTCGATGTCGTGGGCCGCCCTCCCCTGATTCACCTATACTCGTCCGATGCGGCTCGGGCTCGGCGGCGTGGTGGTCGCGACCTTCGTGTCGCTCGCGTGCGGCCGCCTCAAGCCCGCGGCGCCCGACGCGGGCCCGTCCGCGACGTCGCCCGACCCGATCGTCCCGACGACGGACGCTCCGGCGGCTGAAGCGGCGCCCGGCGCCGACGCGCCCGCCGCGCTCGAAGACGGGGCCAGCGCCGCGGAGGACACGGCGGTGCCGCGCACGGGCCGCGCGCTCCCCGACGGCGTCCACGCGCCCGTGCGCATCGCCGACGCGACCGCCCTGCTCATGGGCAACGGCCTCGACGCGTGCACGCACCAGACGCCGCCCTCGGGCGACGGCCACCGCTGGTGCGCCTTCACGCTCGGCGCGGCCATGAACGGCGTCGCCGATCTGTGGGTCATCGACGTCACGCGCGCGGCCGCGGGCGACGCGCCTCCCTGCGACGGGACCGACAACGGCTGCCTCCACCTCACGAACCGCGTCGTCACGCGCTCGGCGACGTTCTTCCAGGGGGACACGCTCATCTTCGGCACCGACTCGACGGAGGCGGTGGGCGCGGACTTCATCGGCCGCTTCAACGCGTGGCGCCCCGGCTGGTCGATGGGGCGCCAGATCTCGTCCGAGGCGGGGTTCACCTGCATCGGCAACGTGCACTCGGCCGCCGCGGCCTGCCTCGACGATCCCGCCGGCACCGCGAGCCAGCGCGACAGCGCCAACGTGCGCGCCGGCTATCTCGATGGCGAGACGGGCGGCGCGCTGCCCGTGCTCGGCCGCTATCCGCTCCGCAACGGCAACGACATCCACTGGCAGGCCGCCCTCTCGCCAGACGGCACGGTCTTCGCGATCTCCGACGCCGACACCGTCGGCGCGGCGCAGACGTTGCGCGTCGCCCCCACGAATACGATCGGCCAGGCCACGCCCACGCTCGCGATCCAGGACGTGTTCTCGTGGCAGATCTCCAACGATGGGCAGAAGATCTACTTCCTGCGCGGCCCGTCGCAGCGGCCCGACTTCTACGTCGCCGACTTCCCGTCGGGCGCCAACGAGCGCCGCATCGAGACGACGGTGAACGCGTTCAGGCTCCTCGGTGACCGCCCCGGCGATCAGGCGATCGAGCTCTGGAAGGTCGTGCCCGGCTTCGGCGGCGCCATCGAGCTCGTGACCGATCGGACGGCCGTGGCTCCGAAGACGATCTTCACCTACACCGATTTCCTGAACGGCGCCTTCGTTTCGCCCGACCTGCGCTACACGACGTGGCTCAACGAGGACTTCCGCGGCGTCGTCCTGCGCAACAGCGATCTGCAGGGCTGCACGATCGGCGAGGGGATCAACAACCACGAGGTCTACGAGCCCTCGTACCTCGACGCCTCCGGCCTGATGTTCTGGAAGGAGCGGCCGGCCGGCGATCCCAACTCCGACCTGCGCGACGGCTTCTTCGCGGCGCCCGAGCGCTGCACGGAGAAGACGCGTTACGCGCGCAGCGTGGACCGCGTCGCGCCCATCGGCGACCGCGGGCTCGTCTTCACCGACGAGCTCGACCCGACGGCGCACGCGACGCTGAAGTACGTCGCCCTCTCGCCCGACGGCGCCACCGTGGACCCGGCGGGCCCGGTGCGCGTGCACGAGGGCGTCGGCACGCCGCTCGTCCTGGTCGGCGAGAACCCGCCGATCGTCATCTATCCGGCGAAGGGCCCGACGCCCGAGACGTCGGGCCTCTTCGTCTTCGGCCCGGTGAGGTTCTAGCGGCCGCCGCGGCGCTCGAGGCGCTCGCCGTTCATGTGCTTGTGGGCGCCGCGGCGTTCGAGGCGCGCGCCGTTCGCCTGCTTCACCTCGCCGCGCTGGACGTTGTGCTCACCGCGCGCCTCCAGGCGCGCGGCCTGGACGGGGCGGCCTTCCGCGCGAAGCTCGGCGGCGCGCTGCTCCTGGCGTACGCCGCGCTGCTCCTGACGCGCGCCCCCCATCTGCTTGACCTCGCCTCGCTGCTCCATGTGCTCGCCGCGCATCTCCTTGTGCTCGCCGCGGCGCTCGAGCCGCTCGGGCGTCTGCGCGTGGACGACCGACGGGATCAGAAGAAGCGCGGCCAGAGC
>Ga0265339_10001490_pt1 | contig 17295 bp, 15 predicted proteins | sample 4CB219metaG_FD_202085 | JGI IMG/M metagenome (GOLD analysis project Ga0265339, IMG submission 202085) | Rhizosphere microbial communities from Carex aquatilis grown in University of Washington, Seatle, WA, United States - 4-CB2-19 metaG | ecosystem: Host-associated > Plants > Roots >... | reverse complement strand
GAAGTCGCCACGCGAATTCATCGGCGGCCACAGGTCCGGCTGGAACGGGCCCGGCGGATCGGCGAGCGCCGGTCGGGCGACGAGCGCCGCCGCAGCGCCGATGAGGAATTCGCGTCTCAGCATACCGACCTCCGCAGCGTCCCGCCCATGGGCCGCAGTCGAGAGGACAGGTCGGCCAATTCCGTGGCGAAAAGACGATGAAACGTCCGCGCATGATCAGCGCGGCGCGGTCAAGCTCTCGCGCAGCGGCGCGCCGGCGTCAATCGCCGCCGGCTGTTTGCGACAAATTCGTCGCCAGAAACCGACGCAATTCTTGTTCAGCGCGCGCCGCGGCGGCGTGGTCGTAGGCGAAATGCATGCCCAGGACGATCCGGCCGCCGGCGGAAGCGCGATCGTCGAACAGATGGCCGGCGCCAGGCAGGACAACGAGCCCCGCAGCGCCGGGCGGCTGCCCGCTGACGAACGCCTGGCAATCCGCGGCTGGGGTGACCGAATCGGCCGCGCCGACGAGGATAAGGGTCGGAATCTTCAGAGATTCGCCGAAATGGTTGGCGCAAGGCGGGTAGTAGCCGGCGGCGGCGCGTAAACGCAGGTCGGGCGGCGGCGATGTGGCGACCGCCAGGGCGACGTCAGCGCCCTGCGAGAAACCGACCACGGCAAGTCTGCCCGCATCGACGAACGGCTGACGCGCCAGATAGGCCAGCGCCGCCGCCGCGTCAGTCGGGCCGACGGGAAAATCGACCGAACAGGTCTCGTGCAGGCCGCGCGGCGCAAATTCGTCGATCCAGAGCGCGACATATCCCCAGCTTGCCAATGTGGCGGCGAAAGCGGCGCGGTTCTGCGGCAAGCCGAGACAGGAGTGGATCAGCGCCACGGCGGGGAACGGCCCCGCGCCGGCGGGCGCGGTCAGATAGCCGGTCAGCGGACCGCCGGCGGGCGGCGCGGCTGGATCAGCGACGACGACGCGCCGCTCGGCGGCGGTCGCCGCGCTTGTCGCCGCCAAGCAGGCGAACGCGACGGCGGCGAGCAATCGGCGGGTCAATGAAATCAAGAGACGCGTTCCTTACGGCTTTGGCTGCAACACGCCGCGCCGCGTCCGGTTCGTCAAGGGCTCCAGGCGAGCCAGGCGGTTCCGAAGGCGAGCGTGACGAGGGTCAGCGGCAGACCGACCTTGAAATAGGCGAGGAAGCCGATCGGCGTCCCTGCGGCGCGCGCCTGCTCGGCGACGATGAGATTGGCCACGGACCCGAGCAGCGTGAAGTTGCCGGCAAGCGTCGAGCTCATCGCGACAATCAGCCAGGCGCGGTGGGCGTCGGCGAGCGGCGGGATGAACGGCCTCAGCGCCAGCACCGCCGGCACATTGCTGACGATGTTCGACAGGACGGCGACCAACGCCGACAGCCGCCACGGATCGGCAAGACCGAACGCGTGAACGGAAGCGATGGCGTCCGGCGTCAACAAGGCGCGCTCGGCGCCGGCGACGACGACGAACAAGCCGGCGAACAGAATCAGCAGCGGTCCATCGAGTTCGCGATAGATGCGCTCCGGTTTCAGCGACCGGGTCAGCAGCAGGAAGGCGCCGCCGACGATCGCCGCCTCGGCCGGTCGCACGCCAGCGAAGAACGCGACCGCCAGCGCGACGCAGGTCAGGCTGGCCTTCAGCATCTGGCCGGGATGCGAACGGTCCCGCACGACATGCGGTTCAAGCGTGACGCGGCGGGCGAATTCCTCGCGATAGACCAGGCGCACGACGACGACGACCAGCACGAGGCCAAACGCGGCGATCGGCGCCAGCGCCGCCGAGAAGGCGGGATAGGGAATGCCCGACAGCGCGCCGATCACCATGTTTTGCGGGTTGCCGGTGATCGTCGCGACGCTGCCGCAGTTCGACGCCGTCGCCGTCGCGACAAGATAGGGCAGCGGATCGCGGTGCAGCGCGCGCGTCACGCCGACGACGATCGGCGCCATGACCAGGCAGATCGCGTCGTTGACCAGGAACGCCGAAAGCAATCCCGCCAATAGCGTTGTCGCGATCAGCAACGCCAGCGGCGCATGGGCGTGCTCGACCGCCAGCGCGCCGAGGGTGCGAAAGGCGCCGGAGACCTTCAGATGGGCGACGACGATCATCATGCCGAGCAGCAGCGCGATGGTGTCCCAATCGATGGCGTGGAACGCCTCGTCGAGGCTGAGGCCGCCGCAGGCGATCATCGCCGCGCCGCCGAGAAAAGCGATGCCCGTGCGATCGAGCCGCAAGCCGGGAATGCGCCCGATCGCCACGCCGCCGTAGACGAGGACGAGGATGACCGGGGCGGCGACGCTGGCGACGTTCAAATGGCATCTCGGACGATGAGGGGGGAGGAAGAACTATAGCGCAGATCGCCGCTGGACATTGATCACACAAATGAGAAGAGCCGCCCCCTCGTGAGGAGCGGCTCTTCCATTGTCGCGACCACGCAGAGATCGCTCGAGGGTTCAGGAACGCCTAGCGTCTACGATGCGCGGTAAACCTGCGCACGGACAATGTTCCAGGCCCTGCCAGATCCGCATGGCGATTGACAATGAGACACTGGATCACCTCCTTTCGGGTAGTTGACGACCCGAGTGAGAATAAGGTGATTCGTCGATTTTGAAAGCCCGGAATTGAGGCGCGGGCGCCTCGATTTTATCGGCGCGAGACCGAGTTTTGATCGTGCAGCCTGCCCGCGGGCCAAAGCCCGTGGTCTCGTCGCGAACGCCGGGCCGGGCCGTCTTCCGCCAATTCGTCAGTCCGCAGCCATTTCGGCCGGAGCGTCGCAAGTCGCTCGGATCGCCAGCTCCCGGGCGCGAACGAAATCGACTTTGCCCGACCCCAGAAGCGGGATCTGCGGCACCCGGATGATCTTGCGCGGCAACGAAAGTTCCGTCAGCCCGTGCAGGCGAAAGTGATCCGGCAACACGTCGGCGTCGACCTCGTCGGATTCCGTTAGCAGAACGACGATCTCGCCTTTGCGAGCGTCCGGCGCTCCGACGGCCGTATGGCGCGAGGCGGGCCATCGGGCGGCGACGGCGGCCTCGACTGCGGCCAGAGACACCATCTCGCCGGCGATCTTGGCGAAACGCCGGGCGCGGCCGAGAAGGGTTATGAACCCGCGCTGGTCGATCGAGACAATGTCGCCGGTCTTGTACCAACCATCCTTCACCGGTTGGATCACGCCGGGCTCTGATTGCCGGATATAGCCGAGCATGATGTTCGGACCTTTGACGACCAGCTCGGCGCCATCCTTGACGCCTTCGACCGGATCGAGTCGGACTTGCACCGCCGGGACGGGGCAGCCAACGCTCCCCGCTTTGTAATACATCGGCGCGTTCGCCGAGATGACCGGCGACGCCTCGGTTGTGCCATAACCCTCGAACAGCCTGACGCCGAATTTCTCGCTCCAAATCTGGCGCGTCTCCGGCTTGATCTTTTCGGCGCCGCCGATCGCGAAGCGCAGGAAATACAAATCATGCGGATGCGCCGTGCGCGCGTAATTGGCGAGGAACGTGTCGGTTCCCAGAAGCAGCGTCGCCCCGGTGTCGTAGATCAATTCGGGAATTTCGCGATAGCTCAGCGGCGAGAAATACAGGAACGCCCGCGCGCCGTAGAGCAGGGGCATGAAGAAGCCCAGCGTGACGCCAAACGAGTGGAACATCGGCAGACAGGCAAAAGTCTTGTCGCGTGCGGCGAAGCCGATGCGCGCGCCGAACTGGAATGCGTTGGCGACGATGTTGCGATGGCTGAGCGCTACGCCCTTGGGCGCGCCCTCCGTGCCGGACGTAAAGAGAATCAAAGCAGGGTCGTCGGCACGTTGTCCCAACCGTCCGGCGACCCAACCCGCCGGCGCCCGACTTTTAACAAAGGCGGCCGTCTTGTCGGTCCACCGCTCCGCGGCGACCAGATCTTCGTAATAGACAATTGACACGCCCTTGGCCCGCAGAGTCGCGGCCGTCTGGGCCATAGGGCCTTCGGCGACGAACGACTTCAGCGTGACAACGGTTTTTATCGCCGCGGTTGCACAGGCTTTCGCGCAGTGCTCCGCGCCGGCGGTGAAGTTGATCATCGCGACCGTTCGGCCGAGCGCCTGAACGGCGAAAATCGTCGTCGCGTCGGGCAGACCGTTCAGCATCATCACGCCGACGACTTTTTCCTGCTCGCCCAAACATGTCTTCAACGATCGGGACAGCGCGAAAAAGGCGCGCACAAACGCGTCGTGGGTCAGCGGCCGCCGCTCGGCGTCTTCAAGGCAGGCGCCTCGGCCGCCGCGGATTGGCCGCGTCGCCAGCACATGGTGGAGGATGGTCTTGCCGTCGATGCTGTCGACCGGCAGGCGCTCCATGATGTCGTAGAGCTGCGCGCCCGCCGCCTGACGTCTTGCGTGTCCCTTGATCTCTCTCGGCAGGCGCAGCTTCTGCGGCGGCAGGACCGTCAAGGTCACTTTGGGGAACAGCCGCCGCCGCACGACGCCGCCGAGGCTGGAGAAATAGGAATATTCCAAACCGTCGATCCGGATCGGCAGGATCATCGCATCCGCCTTGTCGGCGATCATTCCTGGGCTCTCGTAGACCTTCATCAGAGCGCCCGTTGTGGTCGGGCGGCCCTCCGGAAAGATCATGCAGGCGCGTCCGCGCTTGAGCGCCTCCACCATTGTCTTGGCCGTCATCGGATGGGCTTGGTCCAGCGAGCAATCGTCGCCGATGCGCCAATACGGCTTCAACCACCATCGATGCGCGATTCCGGCGTGCGTCGCAAACAGCATTCGGCCCGGCAGCAAAGCCGACAGCACGACGGCGTCGAGCGAAGACACGTGATTGGCGACGATGAGAACGCGCGGCCCGGCCGCGGCGAGCTGTTCGAGGCCGCGAATCTCGGCGCGGAAAAACAGCCGCAGAGCGAAACGCACCACAAAGAACGGCAGAACCTTCCGCAGCCAGCGGGAGAAGGCAGCAGTCATCGAACGATACTACGACGCAAGTCGATCAGCGGCGCGCCGCAACCGAACTGGCCCGGCGCCCGACTCGCTTAGGACCTTCGCGACCCTGTCGCAAGAGCGTGAGGCGCGAACGCGCAGCCTGCGGCGGACGGCGGCTGCGACACGGCGCCGCGCAAGGGCCTCGTTACGCCGCCGATTTGGCGACCGCGGCGCAGACGTCGTCGACCAGGGCGTCGACCAGCGCGCGGTCGTCGGCCTCGGCCATCACCCGGATCACCGGCTCGGTGCCGGATGGACGGACAACCAGGCGGCCATGATCGCCGAGCCGCGCGGTCGCTGCGGCGATCGTCTTCATCACCGATTCGTCCTCGAGCGGGCGGCCAGTCTTGAAGCGGACATTGCGCAGCACCTGCGGCAGCGGCTCGAAGCGGCGGCACACTTCGCTCACCGGCTTGCCCTGCTTGTGGACCACCGCCAGCACTTGCATCGCCGCCACGAGACCGTCGCCGGTGGTGGAATGGTCGGTCAGGATGATGTGGCCCGACTGCTCGCCGCCGACGTTGAAGCCCTTCTCGACCATGCGCTCGAGCACATAGCGATCGCCGACAGCGGTGCGCTCCAGCACCAGGCCGCGCTCGGCGAGCCGACGTTCGAGGCCGAGATTCGACATCACAGTGGCGACGATGCCGGGTTTGGCGAGGCGGCCGTCAGCCTGCCAGCTCTCGGCGACGACGGCGAGAATCTGGTCGCCGTCGATGACGTGACCCTTCTCGTCGACGATGATCATGCGGTCGGCGTCGCCGTCGAGCGCGACGCCGACGTCGGCGCGCATCTCCCGAACCTTCTGCGCCAGCGCCTCCGGGGCGGTTGAGCCGACGTCCTGGTTGATGTTGAGGCCGTCCGGCTCGACGCCGATCTTGATCACCTCCGCGCCGAGTTCCCACAGGGCCTCGGGGGCGACTTTGTACGCGGCGCCATTGGCGCAGTCGACGACCACCCGCAGGCCGTCAAAGGAAACATCGCGCGGCAGCGTCCGTTTGGCGTATTCGATGTAGCGCGCGGCGACGTCGTCGATGCGCTTGGCGCGGCCGAGCTCCGGCGACTTGGCCAGCCGGCCGACGAGATCGTCGTCGATCAGCGCCTCGATGTTGGACTCGATCTCGTCGGACAGCTTGAAGCCGTCGGGCCCGAACAGCTTGATGCCGTTGTCTTCGTAGGGGTTGTGCGAGGCGGAGATCATCACCCCGAGGTCGGCGCGCATCGATCTGGTCAGCATCGCCACCGCCGGCGTCGGCGTCGGACCCAGCAGCAGCACGTCCATGCCGACCGAGGTGAAGCCGGCGACCATGGCGTATTCGATCATGTAGCCGGACAGGCGGGTGTCCTTGCCGATGACGACGCGGTGGCGATAGTCGCCGCGCTGGAACAACAGGCCGGCCGCCTGGCCGACCTTCATCGCCAGATCGGCGGTGATCTTGGCGTTGGCGCGGCCGCGGATGCCGTCGGTGCCGAAATACCTGCGCCCCATCACGAAACCCCCGGGTCGACTCGCGGATTGCTCCAATAGCCGATTATCCGACCCGGCTCATTCAAAAATCGTTGCCATTCATGTACGCGCGCGTCATTCCGGCCTGGCGCCGCCAGTCCACGTAACGCTTTTGGCCGCTGTTAATAAGAGCGTAACGGCGAATTCAGGCCTTGGCGGGCTGTTTGACCGGCACGCCGGCCTCGGTCAGCATCGCCTGTAGCTCACCCGACTGGAACATCTCGCGCGCGATGTCGCAACCGCCAACGAACTCGCCCTTGACGTAGAGCTGCGGGATGGTCGGCCAATTGGCGAACTCTTTGATGCCCTGACGGATTTCGGCGTCTTCGAGCACGTTCACGCCAACCACCGGCGCGCCGAGATAGTCGAGAATCTGCACCACCTGGCCGGAAAACCCGCACTGCGGCGACTCGGGCGTGCCCTTCATGAACAGCACGACGGGGTTCTCGGAGATCAGCTTCTGAATGCGCTCTTGGACGTTCGCCATGACTCGGACCTTTCCGCAACGGGGGTCAAGGCCCCGTCTTTCCGCCCCTCATATAGAGCAGCCCGAAGCGCCTCGCCAGCCTTCAGCCGCCGGTCGCGCTCATGTGTCGGCTGGTCGAAGCATGGCTGCCGGCGCGCTCGACGATGAAGTCGTGGCCCTTGGGCTTGCGCGAAATCGCGGCGCGGATTGCCGCCTCGAGCGCCTCATCGCCCTCCGAGCGACGCAATGGGGCGCGCAGGTCGGCCGACTCCTCGCGGCCGAGGCAAAGATAGAGCCGGCCGACGCAGGTGACGCGGACGCGATTGCAGCTTTCGCAGAAGTTGTGGGTCAGTGGGGTGATGAAGCCCAGCCGGCCGCCAGTTTGGGCGACGTCGTAATAGCGCGCCGGACCGCCGCTGGCGTGCGGCGACGCCGCCAGTGTGAAGCGCCGCTCCAGCCCCGCACGCAATTCGGTCAGCGGCATGAACTGGTCGAAACGGTCGCGCTCGACCTCGCCGAGCGGCATGACTTCGATGAAGGTGAGGTCAAAGCCGCGGCCATGCGCCCAGGCGATCAGATCGGACGCCTCGCCGTCGTTGAAACCCTTGAGCGCCACTGCGTTGATCTTGATCTTCAGGCCCGCGGCGTCAGCGGCGTCGATCCCGGCCATCACCTTGTCAAAGTCGCCCCAGCGGGTCACGGCGCGGAACTTGTCGGGGTCGAGCGTGTCGAGCGAAACGTTGATCCGCCGCACCCCGCAATCGGCCAGTTCGCCAGCGAAGCGGGCGAGTTGCGAGCCGTTGGTGGTCAGCGTCAACTCGTCGAGCGCGCCGCTGTCGAGGTGGCGGGACAGCGAGCGGAACAAGGTCATGACGCCGCGCCGCACTAGGGGCTCGCCGCCGGTGACGCGCAGCTTGCGCGTCCCCATCCGGACGAAAGCCGAGCACAGCCGGTCGAGCTCTTCGAGCGACAGCACGTCCGACTTCGGCAGAAAGGTCATGTCTTCCGACATGCAGTAGACGCAGCGGAAGTCGCAGCGGTCGGTGACCGACACGCGAACGTAGCTGATCGCCCGGCCGAAAGGATCGATCAGCGCCGGCGCGGCGGTTGGAGCGTGCGCATTCATTGCGCGAACGTAGCGGCGGATCAGCGCGAAAGAAAGGCGGGGCGGCGGCGGACCTTCAGCGCTCGACGATCACCTTGGCGCCGACGCTGGCCCGGCCGTAGAGGTCGGTCACGTCGTCGTTGGTCATGCGAATGCAGCCGGACGACACCGCTTCGCCGATCGTGTCCGGCTCATTGGAGCCGTGGATGCGATATTCCGAATAGCCGAGATACAGCGCGCGGGCGCCGAGCGGGTTGCCGATGCCGCCCACCATGTGACGCGGCAGGTCGGGTCGGCGCCGCAACATCGGCGCCGGCGGCGTCCAATCGGGCCATTCGCGCTTGTTGGCGACAAAGGTCACGCCCGACCAGGTGAAGCCCGGCCGGCCGACGCCGACGCCGTATTTCAGCGCCTGGTGGTCAGACAGGACAAAATAGAGGCGCCGCTCTTTGGTCGAAACCACGATCGTGCCGGGCGCGTAAGGGCCGTCGTACTGCACCGTCTGGCGCTGGATCGGCGAAGCCATCGGCCGGTCGCTGTCCAGCATGTACAGATCGGGCCTTCCGTTGCGTTCCGACGCCGACAGCGCCGGCGAAGACGCTAACAAGGCCCATCCGACGGCTAAGCCAGCGACGATGAAAGCGGCACGGCGCATGCGACGACCCCCCGGTCCTGACGCACAACCCGCCGACCGGCGCCCCGGCGGCGAATCGCGCTGCGCCAGACAATCCTAGAATCGCGCGATTCCCGCAATCGCTCGACGTCCAATTTGCAGCCTTGCGGCGGAGAAACGGCCATAGCGTTGCCGCAGCGCCACAGTTCAGGTCGGCCCGTTCGGCAAGCGAGCAGGCGACTGGCCTCAGCGCGGGCCAGGCGTCGGAATTCTCGTGACGGGCGCGCCAAAAGCGGCGCCGGAACGCGTCGGTCCCACCCAGACGTCGCCGTCGGCGTCGGTGATGACGCAAGCATCGCCGCCTGTTCCGGCGTTGCAGGCGATATTCACTGGCGGCCGGATTCGCCCGAGCGCTGAGGGTTTCAGTTGATCGTCGCTGTCGGAGAGTTTCTTGTCGCCGATGGTGAAAAACGAGATTCGCCCCGTATCGTCGACGATCACGCAGGCGCCATTGGCGCAACCGATTTTGTAGTCCCTGGCGCCTGCCGCGTTGGGCAGCGCTCCCCATAAGCCAACGGCGAGCGCCGCCGCAATCGTCAGACGCAATCGATAAGGCAAGGCCGCCTCCATTTGCACGGGCGCAGCTCCGATGGGCGCCGGCGCCCTACCCTCCCGCCTTGCGGTCGCTCGACGCCGCCAGGACCCCGATGACCATCGGCGAGCCTTCGCGGCCCGTCCGGTTTTCCTGCAGCGGCGTGAACTAAGAAAGAATGGTGGGCGATGCAGGGTTCGAACCTGCGACCCCTCCCGTGTGAAGGGAGTGCTCTACCACTGAGCTAATCGCCCCCGGACGCGGGCGCTCCGTTTATGGCCGCCGCAGCGGGCAAGTCAAGGCGCTGCCGCCGGCGCGCCGCATCAAGCAGCGCCGCGGCGGCGTCGAACACCGCGTCGAAATGCGACACGACGCGATCGGGACCGAGTTCGGCGACGGGAACGTCGGTGTAGCCGAAGTCGACGCAGATCACCGGCGCGCCGGCGGCGCGGGCCGTCGCGACGTCGGTCTTCGAGTCGCCGACCATCACGGCGGCGTCCAGCGCGCCGCCGGCGGCCCGGACGGTCTCGACGAACGGCTTGGCGGCGGGCTTGCCGATCCCGAAAGTGTCCTGCCCGCAGATGAAGGCGAAGCGGTCGAGGACGCCAAGCTTGCCGAGCAGCAGCTTGGTCGAATGCTCCATCTTGTTGGTGCAGACGGCGAGCCGCCAGCCGGCGGCGGCGCAACGGTCGAGGCAGGGAACGACGCCGGGAAACAGCGTCGTGCCGTCGGCGATGTGGGCGTTGTAATGGGCGAGAAAATCGACAAACAGCCGCTCGAGCGCCGCCGCGTCGATCGGCCGGCCCGACTCGGCGAAGCCGCGCTGCAGCAAGGCGCGGCCGCCGGCGCCGAGCAGGCGGCGCGCCGCGGCGACCGGCAACGGCGCGACGCCCTCGCGCCGCAGCACGAAGTTCAGCGCCCCCATCAGGTCGGGCGCGGTGTCGGCGAGCGTGCCGTCGAGATCGAAAACCAATGTTGCGGCGACGGACACGTTCAGCCTCGCTCCTCAATCGTTCCAGAAATGCGGCTCGCTCGGCGCGAGGCCGCCGCCGATGCGCACCGGGGCGATGCGCCGCGCCAGGCCGTCGGGGCCCGTCTCGACGACCACGCCGCACAACGTCGCCTCGCCGCCGGCCGGCTCGAAACGGGCGGAAGGAATGCGGCGGGTGAAACGGCGCAGCGGTTCTTCCTTGTCCATGCCGATCACCGAATCGTAGTCGCCGGTCATACCGACTTCGGTGATGTAGCCCGAACCGTGCGAAAGGACGCGCGCGTCGGCAGTGGGAATATGGGTGTGGGTCCCGACCGTCAGGCTGACGCGGCCGTCGACGAAATGCCCGAACGCCTGCTTCTCGCTGGTCGCCTCGGCGTGGAAATCGACGATCGCCGCGTCGCAGCCGATTCCCAGCGGGCAGGCGCCGAGTTCCTGCTCGATGCGCTGGAACGGATCGTCGAGCGCATCCATGAACACCCGCCCGAGCAGGTTGATCACCAGCACCCGCGCCCCGTTGGCGGCCTCGAAGACGTTGGCGCCGCGCCCCGGCGTGCCGGAGGGATAATTGGCCGGGCGGATCAGCCGCGGCTGACGCTCGATGAACACCAGCGCCTCGCGCTGGTCGAAGGCGTGATTGCCGAGCGTGATCGCGTCGGCGCCGGCGGCGAGCACTTCCTCGCAGATCGTCTCGGTGATGCCGAAGCCGCCGGCGGCGTTCTCGCCGTTGACGACGACGAAATCGAGCCGCCAGCGCGCCCGCAACGCCGGCAGGCGATGGATCAGCGCGGTGCGACCAGAACGACCAACGATGTCGCCGACGAACAACAGCCGCATCAGCCGCGGCCCCGCGCGTCGATCCATTCGCGCTCGGTGAGGATGAAATCCAGCCGTTCGTCGTGCGGCTCGTCCGGCGCGGCGTCGATCTCCGAAACCGCGTAGGCGACGCCGACGGCGCGGATCGGGCCGTTGGCGCGCAGAAGTTTCAGCGCGCGGTCGTAGCAGCCGGCGCCGTAGCCGATGCGGTGGCCGCGCCGATCGAAGGCGGCGAGCGGCACGAACAACAAGTCCGGCTCGACCAGCGGCGCCGTGGCCGCCGGCTCGGGCACGCCCAATGCGCCGCGCGCCAGCGGTTCGTCGGCCTGCCATAAGCGGAAGGCGAGCGGCGCCGAGCGGCCGTGGGCGACTGGCAGCGCCGTGGCGAAGCCATGCGCCTGGAGGGCGGCGAGCAACGGCCCGGTGTCGGGTTCGTCGCGAATGGGCGAGAAGGCGGCGACGACGCGCGGCCGCCAGCGGCTCGCCCAGGCCAGGCCGACAGCGGCCAGCCGCGCGCTCAGCGCGCCGCGCGTCGCCGCATCGACGTCGCGGCGGCGCTCGAGCGCCTCGCGGCGCAGTTGCGACTTGCGATCGCCGAAGGCGGGATCGCCGGATGAGGGATCGGCTGCAGCAAGAGACATGGACGCGATCGAACTGCCGATCCCGAAAAGAGAAGCGCGGGGCCGAGAAGGCCGTTGGACGGAGATCCCGGGCGCCTACGTAAGTAGGTGGGCGCCGTGTGTCCAAGCCCACGGGCGAGGATAGGGACAGCTCCCATTGGGATCGTACGGCCCCGAGGAATGTGGTCCTGACGCACCCCCCAGCTCCGCAGGGCCCTATTTAGGCGTTGGCGAGCCGGATGGCTAGGGCGTTGAGGCGGCGGGGTGGATGAGCGGGCGCTGGCGCGCCGGCCGGGCCGGTTCCGCCAGGGGGCGCCGTTTTTCCGACGCGATCGAGACATTTCAAGGCGCTGCGGGAGATTTGTCCGCCGTGTTGGCCGAACGGCCGGGATCAGGGATCGAAGGCGTTTCCAGGCGCATCTGTATAGACGTTAGGCTTCGCGGTATTAAATTTCACCGAGTACCAGAGTACAAATAGCCACTGTCATATAATGTACTTCTCGCGCTATTCGTAGCAGGCTCGTCCATCGTCTCCCCCGGCTTCCGCTGGTCAATCTGCCTCTTTCAGACGGGCGGCGAGCAACACTGGGGTGCGCCGGCCAAGGCGAGCGCGATTCTTCAATTCGTATCTTCAACCATTTCCAAAATCGCACTCAAAACATCGACACCTTCGGAGACGAGCGCGCAATATTGAGGGCGCAGACTTGACTCTTTCGGTTTAGACATCGGATTATCTAAGGGCTGCGCGGTCTGCTGGATAAATTTGAGAAATCGGGGCGATTATTTCAGTTTCAACATTGAAGCTGTGAGGAAGTCTCGTGTCGAACTGGGATCTAGCGCCGGTTGAACAGGCTTTCGCGGATGCGGCCGTGGATCCGGCGCTGTGGGTGGACGCCCTCGATACTGTTACGGCTCGCACAGAGAGCTTTGGCGCGATCCTGCTGCCGATCACCGGCGGACTCATTCCCAATGTGCCGTTCACCGATTCAATCCATGAATCGGCAGATACGTACTTTCGTGAACAATGGTATCTGCGAGATGAGCGCAATCTCGGGATTTCTGTGATGATGCATCGCGGCGTCACAGACGATCTGGATGTTTCGAGCGCCGACAAGATAAAGCGTCACCCGTACTACCAGGAGTTCCTGGCCCCATTCGGCCTGCGGTGGTTTGCCGGCGTCAGGATGCTCTGTGGCAAAGACTTGTGGTGTTTGTCGCTCCAACGCACCATCGAGCAGGGTCCATTCTCGGAAGCAGAGAAGGCTCAGCTTGCCCAGCTTTCGAACCGCCTTGCCGCATGTGCGGCGCTGGCTCGCGCCATGGGGCAGGCGACAGCGATGGGGGCGCTGGAGGCGTTCGAGATCAGCGGGACTGCCGCGCTGTTGATCAATCGGATGGGCGAAGCCTTCAGAGCCAATCCGTCCGCAGAACGACTGCTGAAGGGCGACGTTCGGATCGCCAACAGGAAACTGGTGGCGAAAGACAAGAGCGCTACGATCGCGCTGGAGCGCGCCCTTCATGATTTGTTGTGGCGAAGCGCCGGCGGCAGCCTCGCGGCGCCTGTCCCGCTGCCGCGGACCGGCCAAAGACCTCTTCTTGCGTATCCCGCCAGGCTTGCAAGCGTAACCGCCGATATTCTCGTCGATTGCCGAGCGATTGTCATTTTGATCGACCCAGATGATGTCTCGCGGCCGCCGGAGGCCGTGCTTCGGACAGCCTTCGGATTGAGCCCTGCCGAGGCTCGGCTCGCGGCCCGACTCGCGTCAGGCGAAGCCCTCGAATCGGCTGCCGAGCGGTTTGGCATCGCCAAGGACACCGGGCGAAGCCACCTCAAGAACGTCTTTGACAAGACCGGCGTGCACCGGCAGGCGGAGCTCGTTGCGCTGCTGGCGCCGCTCTTGGGACGAACGAAATACAATCTGCGCAACGACAGCTAGAGCGGTCGGCGTTGAATGGGAATCGTCATTGCGAGCGAAGCGAAGCCATCAATGAGGTCGTAGGGCAACGCCCTTTCACCATGGACGGCTTCGTCGCTGTGCTTCTCGCAATGACGTGGTTCCACTGGAAAGCAGTCCGCTCTAAGCCATCTCCGTGGCGCACAGAGCTTCCCCGCGCCTGCAGGACCGTGGGCGTCGCGGCATAGCGAAACTCTGTCACTCCCCCAAATGGGGGTTGGAGCTCTCAAGACTTCATGAGTAGGCTGTGACATGCCCGTTTGATTGTATATCGCGATTTCGTCGTTTCATCGTCCTGTCATTCAGCGATAGCACACGTCGGGAGGTTATAAATGCGTCCGCCGCTCCTCGCTCTCCTGGTTATTTTCCCCATTATTTCCTCTGCTAAAGCTGGCGACCTGCCGGCTGGAGCCGTTGCTTTATCCAGCGATGACGTGACAAAAATATACAGTGGCAAGACGGCGTTCTGGAAAACGGCGACGATATACTTCGCGCCTGACGGGACAATTAAAGGCTATTACGGCAAGCCGGCAAAAGGCGCTTTGGTGGGCACATGGTCAGTCAACGGCAACGAAGGATGCTTCAAGAGCCGAGACGTCCATGAGGACGAGTCAAAAGCGACAAACAACTGTGACAAGTATTGGATGAATGGCAGGACCGTGTGGGACCTGTGGAGCGTCCATTTCGATAATTCCCCCGTCGATCCGCACGGTTATTGGGATAAAAGTCTCGCCGCGTTCAAACCAGGGGACCACGTCGAGAAAGAGTACCGGAAATTCGGCGGCTCTTAATCTGGTTTGGCGGCAGGAGGAGCTCATCCGTCTGATTTCCGAGTCGGGGTGGGAAGTGATTTCGCAGAGCGCGCCGTCCGCCATTGGAATCGTCGCCAAGGATGAATTCGCTGACGCGCGAGCCGCGATTGAAGAATTGACGCGCTGTCGGGACTATGAGGATTGGCTCGACGCGCGCTGGGGTCTGCGCATCGGTCTGGCGATGGCGGGGGTCAACGCCGACATGGTCGTCGTCGACCTCGCGTCGTTCCTGGAATGGCTCGACCGGACGGGAAAGGTCGCCGACGAGCGGGCGCTCGACGTGTTTGCTTCGCTTGCCGCACCGCGGCGACGCGCGCCGACATTGCCGCCTATCTGTGAGGTCCCGGATGGGTCAGCCCTACTTATTCGAGCTTCGGGCAGATTTCGGGCGCGACGTTAGATCGTTCGGCGTTGAATTGGCATCACGCGTGCGTCATTGCGAGCGAAGCCATCCATGAGGTCATCGGGCCGCGCCCTTTCACCATGGATTGCCTTGTCGCTGCGCGCCTCGCAATGACGTGGCTCCACTTGAAAGCGGCCGGCTCTAGCGAGCTGCGGCGAGTACGGTTTCCCGGGCGGAACGCAGTTCGCCGGTAATCCCTGTAATCCGTCCGTGTCGTCTCGCTGTGATCTCCTAATCCAACTGTTACTGTTGGATCAGCGCCAAAACGAGGCGGTGAGTAGTTTCCGAGCCTGTCCTTTGATGTTCGAGTGCCCTAGCGTCGTTTCGGTTAGCTGGGCCGACAAGGACAGCTAATGGCCCGAAAGAGAACAACTAAGGGCCCTGAATAGAACAATCGAAGCGGACAGGATTTGCGCCCAGGCGGCACGGCGCACAGCCGGGCGTTGACCTCGCGGGCCTCGGCCCCTCGCACCGCAATCTGCGCTGCCGACCAGAGGATTTTCTGGCCTCTATCGTGCAATTCCATTGGAGAGGAAACATGGCCCTAAAGAATTTCAAATTGCTCACTTGTCTATTGATCCTAAGCGCGCCGACGCTTGCACAAGCCAAATGTCTTGGAACCGTCAGCGAGATCAAAGCCAATGATGTGAAAGTCAGTTGGCAAGAGACAACCGAGAACGATGGCAAGCCACTAAGGATTTCCATCGCTGACGGAGCCAACGGTCTTGTTTACTCAGCCAAGAAGGCCGGCGTGCCGTGGCTGAGCGGGAACGTGTCCGTCTGTCAATCGGGAAACACGACAGAGATCACCTTGAAAGACACCCAAGCCACAAACAATGTCCCGGCGCTGGCAAGGCTGGGGCTGCCTTCCACGCAGTCGGCCCCCATCGTTGGCGGCCAGATCAAACTGGAAGGCGGAGGGTGGGGCGGAACCTTTGTTGGTCAATAGTTCTCGCCGGTGAAACCCGACATTCGCGCGACATGGGCGCGACCGCTCAGGGCAATAGAATGCACGACCACCCCGCCCGGACTTGAGATTCCCGCTTGCCGGGCGGGCCGCCTCCAACCGGGAAGCGCGGGTCAGGGCCGCGCGGATGCTGTGACCGTGCTTCCGCGTCGGAGCCGAATTCCGGCGTCTCCGTACTCGGCGTCCCGCTGATCAATCCGCCCCTTTCAAGCGCGCGGCGAAGAACGCGACGACTTTGCCGTTCATCTCGTGATGAAAAGCGACGCGATCGAAGCCGTTTGCGTCGCGGCAGATTTCCGGCGCGGCCTGGGCGAGCTGCGGCGAGCACGGCGCGAGGAAGGCGAAGTGCGCGGCCCCGGAAGCGAGATGGAATTCCGGCTTGGTCGGCAGCGCCGTGGCGAGCGCGGGAACGCTCTCGGGCAACACGCCGTCGCCGCCGAACTGCGACGCCCACAGTTGGATCGGCGCTTTGACGTCCTTGAGGCTCTCGGCGGTCGGAAACGCGTTCATCGGGTCGGCGATGACCAAGGCCTTGATCCGCGGATCATGGGTGAAGGGCGCCGCCGGCGCCTCCTTGCGCAGCAGCTGGGCGCAGATCGGCGCCTTGGGGTCCGGACAGGGAACGTTGGCGTTGAGGAAATCCGGATTGCCGCCGGCGAGCGCCAGGCCGGTGAAGCCGCCGCGCGAGAAGCCGAAGAAGCCGATGCGAGCGGGATCGATTCTGGCGGCGTCCGGCCCGCCTTCGAGCATGAAGTCGACCAGCCGTTTGATGTCGGTCGGCCGTTCGATGAATTCCGACATCTCGGCCTGTCGGCTCATATCGGAAAACGTGTCGCCGGGATGGTTGAGCGCCGCGACGACGAAACCGGCGTCGGCCAGCGCCTCGGCGAGATCATGATGGCCGAGAAATGATCCGCCGTGGCCGTGCGACATCACAATCAAGGGCAACTTGTCGCCGACGGTCGGGCAGTCACGGCGCCCGGCCAAGACATTAGGCCCGATCTTGATCTCCTGCGCCGGCTCGGCGCAGGGCGTCCACACCATCGCCTTCAGCGGCGGCCCGTCGGCGTCGACGGGAATCTGGATCGTCGTCACGCCGGCCGCCTGGCCGGACGCCGCGAACAGACAGAGGAACGCCGTCAACGCGATACGTTTCATGCAACCCTCGCAACGTGCAGGACGGACGGTTTTGAGCGGATCGCCGGGCCGAGTCGCAGCCGCACGTCTGCTCAAACCGTTACCGCCGCCTCGCCCTCGCCGGCGACGAATATCGGCGATCATCCAGCCGACGGAAAGCGCCATCGCCAGGCGATCCGAGGGGCGGCGCTTCGGCGTTGACACAAAGACAATTTGTGGATCAATACCGGCGCGGTCACGTAGGTTTGCAAGGGATAGAGATGTTCAGCGTCGCGGATGAATTGACGGCCAAAGCAAGGGCGATGGTTAGTCATCCGCAGTTT
>Ga0265339_10001489_pt1 | contig 17299 bp, 9 predicted proteins | sample 4CB219metaG_FD_202085 | JGI IMG/M metagenome (GOLD analysis project Ga0265339, IMG submission 202085) | Rhizosphere microbial communities from Carex aquatilis grown in University of Washington, Seatle, WA, United States - 4-CB2-19 metaG | ecosystem: Host-associated > Plants > Roots > Rhizosphere... | reverse complement strand
CCGTTGGTCGAGCGATGCAGGTAGCTGTGAGTGTAGCCGTCCGGGTTATTCACGTCTTGGGCCAAGAGGTGGCAGGTCGCCAATAGTGTTCCGTCGCGAGTGGAGGTCAACCATTGTTCGCGGCCGATCATGTCTTTGATTTCGTTCCGTTGGCTCCAAGTTTGCCCACCATCGGTCGAGCGCCAAAGTGGCGTCCATTCTCGGACCTTGCCGCCGGCCAATTGATCCTGGATCAGCCCCACCATCACCAGCTCGCCCGTAGGCAACAGGGCCATGCTCGGCTTGTACGCCTCGCCCAACGCAATCCGTTCCGCCGGCAGTTTCCAGTCGGCCAGCGTGCGCGGGCTGTTCACACGGATTGGCAATGACGTATCGACCGAGCGTACCGGCGTTTCGGCGAGGAGGGGGTGCGCCGTGACGGCGAGGAGGGAAACGATGAGGGCGGCGAGTGTCGTCTTCATGGTATGCCTTCAGCCCGTCGCAATCGCAGCAAGCCGAAGGACAACTTGGCACAGGTTCGAGATGCCGTGAGCTGGCTTCTCAGTCCAGGAATTTTCGAGGATTTCTCGTTTCACGGCAATACCAGTTGGCTCTCCGCCGAGACGGCCTTCGACGACCTCGATGCGCCAATCCAGCGGATCGCTGCGCCCGATACGCCGTTGCCCTGTGCCTCAACCATGGAGCGAGAATACGTGCCGAGTGTGGAACGGATTATCGAAGGGGCAAGGCGTTTGGCTCGGGAATGATTCCGGTGTTCTTGCCAAGACACGCCTGGGCATGGCGCGTCGCCCGCACTTGCCGTCACGGGGTGTGCTTCCGCTGGATGAACCTTATTTGGCGACATCCACCCGATGCACTGTCTGCTCGGTATTGCCCGCTTTGTCGCGAGCAAACGCAACGATCGTCCCATCGGCGCTGGCTTCGACCGTGGTTTCCCAATCGACGACACCGGCGCCCGACGACTTGACGATCGCTTGCTGATCGTTGACTTGGACCCCGACGATCTCGCCATTGTCGTGCGAGACGCCCCGCACGACAAACCGGTTCTTGGCACCAGCCCCCCCTTCGCCAGACACCGGCTCGATCCGCACCGACGTGATGATTGTCGCGGGCGCAACGTCATCCACTTCGTCTAGCAACTCCGGCCAGACAATGTCGTGAACTTCGGCGACAACCGACTCGTCGCCGGTCAGTGGCGGCAATACTCCGTACTTGTTTCCGTCGGCCAACAAGTCCTTGGCCTTGGTGCTTACGATCTTCGCGTGGCGGCCCGGTCCGAAGTAGTCGTGAACAAAATACGGCACGCCGCGATTGACGAACGGATCGACTCGCACGCTACCGCCGCGGTTGAACACCGGCCTCCCTCCGTCTTCGGTCTGCCAGACGACGTTGCGGAAGTGGTTTTCCGAATTGCCCGACAGGTCGATGTCGGTCATGTGGACCACCGGGTGCCCTTGGTTGCCCCCCTTCAAGTCGGCGATCGTCAATCCATCGACCGTGATCGGCCCGGTCTGGGCGCTGGCATCGTCCATGCCGCGATTGAAAGGCTCCGAACCGATGCGCGAAAGCCGAATGTCGCGGTAGACGTGATGGTCCAGCGCAGGCCGGTACACGCCGTACTCCGCACGATCGATGCGCAGGCCGTCGATCAGCATCGACGGACTGTGCGGGCGGAACCCATAGTGGGCGTCCCAGATGGCAAACCGGCGGATGACGTGCGGGTGGCGCGTATCGGGACCGGTCCAATCGACGCTCTGAATGAGCTGAAGCATCCGCTCGTCGTCGATCGGCGCGTCGGGCTGATTGCAACCGTTGGCCGCGACGACCATGCCCGCGAAGTTGGTGTGGGCTTCGTTGTCTTCGAATCGCCAGATAGGGATCGTGCGCACGTCGACGGTTTGCAGCGTGCCATCGCCTTGCCGGATCGGCAAGCGGCAGTCGAACTGGCTCGTGAGCTGCATGTCGTAGCGGAAGCCGTATTGGTCGTTCTCGCAGCCGACATTGCGGACGAATGTATTGCGGCCGTTGGCCCACCAGAACGCCGCACCATCGTTGGCGTCGAACGGCAACACCTGGTTCGGCAGAGGCCGTCCCGCGTAAGACTGCACCCCCAGGTTGCGGTCCAGCAGGTTAAAGATTTCGGTGCCATCTTCGAGAAAGTAGCCGTGCCCCACGCTCTGAAAGCCCACGCAATCACGCACGACCAGGTACTGCGTACCGTGGATCGTGAGCCAGCGGTTGTGCGAATCGACGATGGCCGCGCCGCGCAGACTCGCGCCGCGCATTGTGTCGCCGACGAGGTGAAAATGAATGGCATAGCGCCCCAGAACTCCTTCTTTGCCAAGGTGGGCGAATCGGGCGTAGCTGATTCCGCCGCGGCTGAACCGATGGTAGACCGTGTGCCCGCGCACGCCGTCGGGATCGGCGCTTTCGATGACCACGTTGCGCGAGAGGTTGGCCACCTCGCTGCGAAACTCACCCGTACCCTCGTGATCGAAGCGAAGCGGTTCATCGAGCGAAAGCGCCGAACCGTCGATCGCCGTAACTCGACGCGTTTCCGTTTGCGCGCCGGCCGACCGCTCCGCGTCCGGGCGATACGAACCGTAACCGGCGCCGCGTTTCGAGGCGGTGACGATCACCTCATCGCCCACGCGCCAGTCGTCGACCGGTTCCGCGACGACGACCTGTTTCTGGCCAGTTCTTGCGTCGTCAGCCAGCTTGACCCAGGTGCGGCCGAGCGGCGCGCCATGAATTTCCATCCTGGCGGAACAGCAGGCAATCGCCGGCGCGTCGTTTTTTTCCATGCCTTCGAGCGCGTGGAGCCGAATCCACGCCGTGTGTTCGGCCGGAATCGGCTCGTCCGGCGTGCCGATCAGAAGCGCCGGCATCTCGCCGCCGGGCGCGTCGCTGGGCTCGCCCGCCTTGGTAACACCGTGGAAATCGCAGGCAAACCCACTTTCGCTGCACCTGTCGCTGTCTTGCACCTTGATCAGGCCGACGTTCAATTCCGTGTCGCGATCGCGCGCGAATCGGAGCGTACCAACCACCTGCAGAAGCCGAATCACCTGCTTGCTCGCCACGTCGTATTCCACTTCCGTACCGCGACTGACCAGCACGCGGTCGCCCTCACCGGGCACTTGGGCCGGCTCCCACGTCGCGGCATCCGACCACTTGCCGTTGGAGATCGAGCGAACGGCAAAATCGACGTGGACGGTACCCTCGTACCAGCCCCAGGTTACCGGGCCAATGGTCAATACGACAACTACCGTCGCCGCAAAGACATTCCATTTCGCGCTGGGCAGGGACATTGCCGGACTCCTTGTTTTCTGGGACGGCCAAGTGGCGCGGATTGGGGGTTCGGACTTACTTCCTCACTTGTTCGAAGTAATTCGCACCCTTCTTGTTCGCCGTGACCACGTCGAGCAATCCGTCGCCGTTGACGTCGGCCACTTCGAACTGCGTCCCCACGCCGCTGTCGTGGTCGAAGACATGTGGGACCCAGACGGGCTTCCCTTCCTTCCTGGTCAGTTCGAACCAGCACATCACCGCCGGCTCGTTGGGGTTCACGTCGCCATTGGGTCCGTGGGCCCACCAGCGCTTGCCTGTGATGAAATCGGTCAATCCATCGCCGTTGACGTCGGCGAAGCACATGGCGTGAGTCTGCGAGAAGCTGCGGTCGATTTCGTGAGTCTTCCAACCGTCGGCCGACTGCTCGTGCCACCAGATACCCAATTGATGCGCGGCCGAGCTGAGCACGTCGTTGTCGCCGTCGCCGTCGAAATCGTAAACAAACATGTTCGCGCAGGGTTGTCCGAACGGGGCCTGGTGGAACTTCCACTCGGAATCACCGCCGCCGGCGGGGGCTTCCCACCATCCCTCGGGCACGAGCACGTCCTGAAGGCCGTCGGCGTTCAGGTCGCCGATTCCCAGCCCGTGCGAATAACGATCCGTCCCCGGCGCGGCTTTAGCCGAAATCGCCTGCAGCGTCCAGGGCGCCAGCGGATCGGACCCGGGCCGGGCGAAGCCCAACCGCCGTTCGGGGCTGTCGTATTTCCCGTCCGTCGAGAAGCCCAGGATCAGCTCGCGTTTGCCGTCGCCATCGACGTCGAGGTAGGCGGGACTTTCGTTGTTCGTGATCGGCGTCACCACGTGCTTCTTCCACGGCCCGGCGGCCGTTTGCGGATTCTCGAACCACCAGGTCTGCTCGCCGGGGAAGTCGACCACGATCAGGTCGGTCCAGCCGTCGCCGTTGAGGTCCTCGGCGAAGTTACAGAAACTGTGGCTGTAGTTGTGCGGGTCGTATTCCTCGGGCTTTTCCGCGATCGCTTGCAACTTCCAGTCGGGCGCGGCGTAATAGACGCTGCCGGCGGCGACGTCCATTTTTCCGTCATGGTTGAAGTCGCCGACGGCCACCCCTTCGCTGCGGAAAACCGCATCGAGCTGAGCGCGAGTGAATTCGATCTTCGCGGGCGCCTTTTCGTCGGCTTGAGAACGAGTAGCCGTGAAACCGGAAAAAAAGATGAGGAGATTGAAACTGACCGCGGCTGTGCGAAACGTCGCTTTCATGTCGATATCCAGTGTTGTGTGTGATGAGGAAGTAGGTTGGCCATCCCGGCTGAAAAAACCGTGTGCGATCACACGGCGAAAAATCCCGTCAGACTAGAAAGCCTAACCTACGAGTGTACCCTCGCGGGCGTCCCCGTGGTAGCTGCCGGCGATCGAAGCGCCAACTGCCGTTCAGCCTTGAGAATGGGCTCGAGTAGGTTGCGGATTTCACTTTGCTCCGCGACGCTCAGGCGGCGGTTGGGCGGGCGGGGTGGGCCAAAATCATGGCCCACGAGCGTCATACCGTATTTCAGCAAACTGATATTAAACGAGTCTCCGTCGCGCGCGCGGTAGTCCTCGATCGGCCGGATCAAACGCAACAGCCTCATTGCCTCAACCGTGTCGTCGCACGACAGAGCGCGGAACATGGCCAGCGTCAAACGTGGGCACAGATTGCCCGCCCCCGTGGTATACCCCTTGGCCCCGGCCAGCATGAAAAAGGGAGCGAAACGCTCGGCCGTGCCGCAATACAGCCCGAGCTTCGCGCCATGATGGTCGGCGAACCGAAGGAATGCGTCGAGATCGTTGACCGAATATTTGACCCCTGCCAGCTCGCCCGACGCACCCAGTTCGCCCAACAACTTGTCGCTGGGTACCGGGCCCTTTTTGTAGGCCAATAGGGGCAATGGCGCCTCGACCGCCAGCGCGCGGAGGTAATCGGCGAAACCGGCGTCAGAGAGGTAGGGGTGGACGGGCGGCATGACGAGCAAGGCGTCGGCCCCGGCCTTCTCAGCGGCGCGTCCGATGGTCAGGGCATGGTCAAGACTCAAGCCGACGGGCGTGAGCACCGTCGCTTCGCCCCCCGCTGCCCGCCGTGTAATGCGGGTACACTCGATGACTTCGGTGGCTGTGAGCGAATGGAATTCGCCCGTTCCTGCGGCAGGAATGAAAACACGGATACCCGCCGCATAGGTTTCTCGCACCTGGCGATCGAAGGCTTCGGGCACCAGGTGCTTGCCGTCGGCCGAAAACGGTGTGAGGGGAACCAGTTGCACGGTTGCGAGGCGGGTCAAATCAAGCATGATGGTTGTCCGTGGCCCTTGGTCCGATGTTAGTCGTTAGTTGTTAGTGGTCATTGGTCACTTGTCAGTGGTAATCGGAACGCGATCGACAGATACAAATGACATCCCTCATCCTTCAGCCTTCTAAAAATCGTCGGATCACGTTCGCCGTGATTTTCGATACGGCGTCGTCAACCAATACGGAGCTAGTCCAAGTGATGGAGCCGGCGGAAAAAACCTCGCCGCCGCTGGGCGTGTCATAGTAGATCATCTGAGCGCCACCATTATCGCGATTGGTACCTTGAGCCAGCAAGCGGACGTTCTTGGGGGAGCTGGGCGAAATCTTGTCGGTCTCGTGCCCCGAGGCGCCTCCTTCGCAGCGGCGGTGCAGGCTCCGCTGGCCGAACACCTCACCGGCGCTCAAATGCGTGCCGGCGAAGACCCAGTGTTCGGCATCGACGACACGGAAGGGCGCGGCGGTCATGGCGCCGGCCTCGGTGAAGACCACACCCAGCAGGTTCGCCTCGGACTCGTGACGCAGGTGGAAGCGGCTTTCCAGCTTGCGACGGTTCATTTCGCGCTGGTCACCGTTGCGGCAGATAATCGTCGTGCCATCGATGAACTCGACTTCGCAGTTGATACCGTTGCCTCCCAGGTAGAGCAGCTTGCCTCCCTCTTCGAAGACCCAGCGTTTGAGCCGCTGATACATCGAGCGCGACCAATACTCGGGGTGCGTGCTGATCACGAGCGCTTTGTAATCGCTGAGATCAAGGTCGCCGTAATGGAATTGGGTCTCGGCATACAAGTCGCAGGCGAATTGTTCGCGCTCGAGCCAGGCGAGAAACCGCCACTCGGCCGGCGCCACGTGGCAGGCGGCGCGCCCTTCGATGGGATCGATGACCCGCTCGGAGGCGGCAATCGAGTTGATGGGCTCCGGTCGGTCGAACGAGAGCGGATCGTAGGCTTCGCAGTCGTAATGCAGATGCTCGGGGTCGGTATATCGTTTCAGCTCCTGTCGCGAATTGACCGTCGGCGTGGGCGGGAAGCGGTCGGCATGAATGTAGTTGCTCCGCCCGCCGAACGCGTTGTAGGCATTCCAGGTAATGTTCGAAGCCAACACTGCCAACTTGCATGTCGGCTGCCCCGGCGCCACGATCCAGGGGAACGAAAAGAACGCCCCCGACGCCGTGCTGGCATGAAAATAATAAAGGCCGCTGCGCTTGGGGGCAGTAACGAACTGCCGGTGGACCTTGATGTTGTACCCTGCCTGATTCCAGCGAACTCCGGTCTGGGTATAATCGCCGTCGGGCGTGATCTGCATCGTCGCCCGCGGCCCATGCTCATCGTGCCAGCCGAGGTTCCGCAAGAATTCCTTTTCGAGGCCATAGCGCCACAACTCCAGCTTGTAAGCCTCGACCGAATGGACGCGGAACTCGGCCTCGTCGCCCACTTTGACCCATTTGGGCCAGATGTAACCCAAAAGGCAATCAGACAAAAGCCGGAACTGGTATGGCTCGCCCGGCCGTGCACTCATTCGTACGCGCTTCGAGCCGAAGCCCTGCTTCGAGAGCACGACCTCGTAGTCGCCCGGCGACAGATCGGCATTGACCGATCCGCTCGCGCGCGAACGGGCTTCGACCGAGATGCCGTTGCCGATGAATTCCAATGATACGTCCGGCAAAGCCACGTAACGTTCATCGCTAACGTATCCGATGAGCATGGTGGAGAACGGTGAGTGGTAAGTGGGCCCCTTGGAAATCTACTGCACTGTCGGCTCCAACACGAGCCGGTTCTTGGCAATCGCTTCGACTTCGGACCAGACAAGCGGCACTCGATGGTAACGCGCGGCGAGCCAGTCGGCCAGTTGGTCGGCGTAGTGCGGGCTACCGGGGTGCCCCGACTGGCTGCCGGCGTCGACGGCCCACAATTCGGGCGGCACGATCGACATATCGACGATCATCCGGTAACCCGCCCCCGTCGTCGCTTGCATGGCGGCGTCGTTGCCCGTGTTGCAAACCGTGAGCATGTCGCCCTTGACCGGTACACTGGCGTGGTCCAACAGCGTCCCCAAATCGCCACGGCTCGAAAGGACGTGGGGCTGTCGGAGCTGGTGCAAACGGCCCCAGGTCCAACTCAACATGTCGGGGCCAAAGCTCGCGGCGAGTTTGCCCAAGGCCTCACTGAATGCACGTCGGACACGCACTTCAACCGCAAACCACCGAAGCGGGCTGTCGGCCAACAATTCGGCGGCGAGTCCGCCGGCGGCTCCCGCGACGAACGTCGCCACTTGCCGCGGCAAGCACTCCTCGGCTACTTTCTCGGACCAGAGGGTGAAGAACATGTCAAAAATCGTGGCTGCGACCTGGTCGGTCTCCATCCGACCGTCCCAACGCCGAAGCAGGTCAACCGCCTGGCGTATTTGAGGATCGGTCTCGCCGGCAAACAACTCGATCAAACGCGGCACGCAGTCCCTGGCTCGCAACGAAAGAGTATCGTGCTGCATGGCGAACATGTCGTCGTGGGTGAGTTTATCGACGGCCTCGATCATCTCTCTGATCCGCCGCGCCCGGTGGCCGCTGGTCCAAGTGCCGGCCAGGTGAAAGGGGAAATCGTCAGGTGCCGTACGGTTGTTCGCCGTGACGACGAATCCCTGTGCCGGGTCGGACAGTCGCGGCATGCCTTCGAACGGCACCAGTCCCTGCCATTGGTGATCGGGGTCCCAACCGCGCCGGTAGCCGCGCTCGGGCTGCTTGCGCAACGGTATCCGGCCGGTACACTGGTATCCGATACGGCCCTCGGAATCGCAGAACACCAGACTGAAAGTTGGCACCATCCAGGGACGCGTCGCCTCGCGGAATTCCTCGGCCGATTTGGCCCGGTCCATCGCCAACAACGCTTCAAGCCAGCCACACCGCTCAAACCCCAACCAACGTAGCGATACCGGCCCGGCATTCTTTGCGGGGCCGGGCAACACCTCGTCGACAATCGGCCCATTGCGCGACGAACGGATTGTCTTGCGAACCGACTCTTGACCTTTGACGTTGATGATTTCGATTCGCTCCGCAAGCGGCTCCCAACGGCCGTCGTAGCGGACGCAGCCGGGAAAACGCGAATCGATTTGCTCAGCATACAAATCGCGCTGTGAACAGATGTTGTTGGTGCATCCCCAGGCGACCCGCTCGTTCCGGCCGAACATTACGGCCGGCATGCCCGCGTAGGCCATGCCCGCCACGTTGAATGAACCGCCGCAGAGGTGTGCCTCGTACCAGCACGACACGGCGGCGAAGGCAATATGCGGATCGCTGGCCAACAGCGGTTTACCGCTGCCGGTGCGTGCGCCGGAGACGACCCAGTTGTTGCTCCCCTCGCCTGAGTCGAGATCGCCACCACCGCCCGATGACGTAACGCCCATGGGCCCAGGAGCGTATGAACCGCGCGGCAAGATGCTCTCGTCGTCGGCCTCAGCCAGCAGAAAGGCCCGCTGTTTGAAGCCCTCGCCAAGCTCTCGGCGGATCAGCTCCGGGACCACAATCACCGGGAAACGGCCGGTGAGGTACCAACGGAATTCTCCCACGATCGCCAGGCAATCGGCGGGTGACCAGGGCTCGGGGCGATAGTCCAGCAGGTCGAATTCGATCGGCGGCCGATCAGCCGTGTCGGCAATCAGCGCGTTCACACCGGCTGTGAAGGAATTCAATAATCGGCGCAGCTCGTCGCTCGTCGCGTTCCACTCCGCCTCAGCGATTCGACCCAGACCAACGGTGCGAGCGAGCAAGTCGAGCTCGAAGGATTCGGGACCCATGACTTCGGACAATCGGCCCCATGCGCGTCGACGCAGATAATCGAGCTGGAACAAGCGGTCTTGAGCCATTGCGTAGCCAAAGCCGAAAAACAGGTCGTCGTCGCGCTGAGCCTTGATGTGCGGGACGCCTCGCTCATCGCGCGCGATTTCAACGGCCGCTTCGACGGCAGCAAGTCGCGAGCCATCCGCCGCTGGTACGCGGCCGGCGATTTCCGCATTCCACCAATGATCGAATTCATTTCGCCCGATCCCGGCCGCCGCGGCGACCTGGGCGATGGGTTCGCCGGCACCAAGGCGCTTCAGGATTTCATTGCCGGAGATTCTCATGGTGTCAGTTCCTCGCACAATCGTTTGGCCAGCTTCTCAGCCCGTTCGTCATCGAGGTGCAGCGGGTTGACGACCAGCTTCGCCGCGCGCAATTGTCCGTGGCCAACGTAACAAGGGGGCGAGCCGTCGCGCAGCCGGCGGCAGACGTCGAAGGCCGTGCGGCCCAAGGCGGCCTCGTCAATAGCAACCTCCAAGAGCGGCAGTCCTTCACCGTAGCGGGAATCGACGAGCGTGCATTTCGCCGTCGCGCCGACCAGGCGTTCGATGATCCGCCGCAAGCGGCGGCGGTGCGATTCGATGTCCTGGTTGAACGCTCCCGCGGCGAACATCCTGAGTGCGGCGAGCAGGGCCACGATCTGTTCCTTCGAGACCTTGCCGCCGCGACCGATACCGTGCCGCGGAAGCCCGGCGAAACGCGACTTGTCGATGAATTCGGTGGGCGGATCCCAGAGCTCGAAATGGTCGTCCATGTCCAAGAACTGAAGGGCGGCGGCACCCACCAGGTCGCGCCGGCCGCAGAGGATACCTGTCGCCTGGGGCCCACGGATTGCCTTGCCCCCGCTGAAGGCCACCAGGTCTGCTCCCGTGGCAATGATGGACTTCAGGTTCGCACGCGGCGGCAGCTCGCCCGCCGCGTCGACCAACACTGGCAGTTCTCGTGCGTGGGCCTTGGCAACCACCTCGGCCAGCGGCGGCTGGGAGTCTGGAGAAAAAACGTACAGTACACCGGCCGTTCGCGGACAGAACGCCGCCTCAAATTCCCAGGCCTCAACCCGTCGCACGCCCGCGTTGGCCACGATTTCGTGGAACCCCACCTCCACCAACTTGGCGCCGGCGGCGCGGACGGCGTGATCGTAACCGTTGCGTTGCTCGCGCGCGACAACGAATTCGTCGGGAAACAAGCCATCGCAGTGCGGCAGAAGCTCCATGCGCCTCAGGTCATTGCCCGACAGGATGGCCGCCGCGCCCAAGGTCAAAGCCGCGGCGGCGCCGGCCGTGACCAGCCCGGCTTCGGCGCCGGTGACCTCAGCGATTACTCGGGAAGCGGCGGCTTGAAGCCGTTCGAGCGGCACACACTGCCCCGCCGCTTCGTGAAACGCCGCCAGTACTTCGGCGGGCATGGGCGCGCCACCCAATCGCGTGACCGCGCCGGACGCGTTGATGATCGGCGTCAGTCCCAATTCTTCGTACACACCCACACGGCGCCTCGCAGTCGCTCGAAAGCCGACGGTCGAGCGACTTTTCCCTTGCTCGCCGTGCCAGGCACATCATATCGCCCTTGATGTGGTTTTGCACGGTCGGCTGATGGGTTGGGATGAGGCTAGCTGAAGATGTATCCCTCTTCGCCGTGTTCAATCTGATCAAGACCCTCCCTTTCTTCGTCCTCAGTAACCCGAAGACCGATGGTTGCCCCCACCAGAAGGAGCAAGAGGTACGTGGCGACAGCGGCCACGATCCAGGTCATTGCCGCCGCGACGATCTGCGCAGCCAGCACGGTTCCGCCTTCCAAGATTCCAAGGGGTGCCCCTTTCCCAATATCCCAGGCCGCCCGCGTCGCGAACACGCCGGTCAAGACTGCTCCGAGTGTCCCTCCCAAACCGTGCACGCCGAAAGCGTCGAGCGAATCGTCATAGCCGAGTTTCGATTTGAGCTTCGAGCAAGTGAAGCAACACATGACGCCCGCGGCAATACCCATTAGAATCGCGTGCATCGGCAACACAAAACCGGCGGCGGGGGTGACACACACGAGCCCCGCCACGGCTCCTGAAGACGCTCCCAGCAGAGTGGGTCGGCCGCGAGTGATCCATTCGACGGCTGGCCACGCGAGCGCACCGGCGGCCGCCGAAAAATGGGTGGCGGCAAAGGCGCCGGCCGCAATCCCATCTGCGGCTATGGCGCTGCCGGCGTTGAACCCGAACCAGCCCACCCACAACAAACCGGCCCCCAGCGACGTGTACGTCAGGTTATGGGGCGGCATCGGTTCGGTGGGAAATCCCACTCGTTTTCCCATGACCAGGGCGCAAACCAGGGCCGAGACTCCAGAACTGATATGCACCACGGTGCCACCGGCGAAGTCGAGCGCACCGCCGCAAAATACTCCCTGGGCATGGGGGCTTCCATAAGCCAGAACACCGCCGCCCCAAACCCAGTGGCATAACGGGCAATACACCAGCGTTCCCCAGAGGGCCATGAACACCACCATCGCACTGAACTTCATCCGTTCCGCGAACGCGCCGCAAATCAGAGCCGGCGTGATGATGAAGAACATTCCCTGAAACAACATGTGCGTCAGCATCGGAATGTTAAACACCGGATGCAGCGGAATGACCGACCCTTCGCTGCTACTCCAGACGGCCTGCACGCCTTGCATGAAAAAGTGGTCGCCATTGCCGATCCACGGTTCGCTTCCGCCAAACGCCAACGAGTAGCCGTAAAGGCCCCAAATGACGGTCATCAGGCCCATCATCGTCATGCATTGCATTACGACGCTCAGCACGTTCTTCTTGCGAACCAACCCGCCGTAGAACATCGCCAGCCCGGGAGTGGTCATCATCAATACCAGGGCCGACGAAGTCAGCATCCAGGCATTGTCGCCGCGGTCGATCTGGCGCGCCGCGGGCGGGGGGGGTGACTCACTCATAGCGGGTTCTTCCGCCCTGGGCTTGTCGCCGTCCGCTACATTCGCTTCTTCTGCTACCGCGCAAGGAACTGTGCCCAGTGCAATGACCAATGCCGCCAAGATCGTGCGCATCTGCAATCCAACCATTGTTCGCATGGGTGATACAACAATTCCTGAAGCTCGTTACTTAATGAACAACATCTCTTGGTAGGTGGGCAAAGGCCATAGGTCATCGGCGACCCAGCCCTCCAAGGCGTCGACATATTTTCGCACCGACGCCATCGCGGGGACGACGTCGTCGCAGAAGTACCTAGCTTCGGCTTCCAGCCCTTCGCCATCATGGTGCAGCATCGTTTTTTCAAGAACCGCAATACTGTCTTGCAGGCATTTCACCAGTTCGGTGATCTTGTCGAGCGTGTCGGTGTCGAAATCGTATCCAATCAGCTTCAGGTTGGCGCATGTCGACGCCAACTCGTTCTGGTACCGAATCGCGGCCGGGAAAATGAGCGTTTTGGCCATTTCCACGGTCTGCAGAGCTTCGACTCGGACCGTCTTGCAATACTGCTCGAGGTAGGTATCGAGCCGGCTCTGAAGTTCCCTTTCCGAGAGGACCTCGTATTTCGTGAATAGCTTCTTCACCTCGGGCTCGCCTAGTTGGCCGAGCGCATCGGGTGAAGTCTTAAGATTCAGCAGTCCCCGCTTGGCGGCTTCTTGGTGCCACGCCGCCGAATAGCCGTCGCCGTTGAAGATAATGGGCTCGCACTCGTTGATGATTTCCGTAAGCAGCTTCTGCACTGCCTCGTGCAACCCCTCAGGCTTGCCCCCCGTGGCCTTTTCCAGTTTGGTTGCGCAATAATCGAGCGATTCGCAGACGATGGTGTTCATGGCAACCAGAGGTCCGGCAATCGACTGGTTCGCACCTACGGCACGAAATTCGAACCGATTGCCCGTAAACGCGAACGGGCTGGTGCGATTGCGGTCGCCGGCATCCTTCGGCAATGGCGGCAGCACATCAACGCCGACGGTCAAGGTCCCCTTGCTCAGCGAAGTTTTGGCCCCGCCGGCTTTCACCTGGCGGAAAATATCGGTCAACTGGTCACCCAGGAAAATCGAAATGATCGCGGGAGGCGCCTCATTGGCCCCCAAGCGGTGGTCGTTGCCCGCGGTGGCAACGACCGCACGAAGCAGGCCTTGGTATTTGTAAACGGCTCGCACCACCGCCGCGCAAAAAACGAGAAACTGGGCGTTCGAATGTGGCGTGTCACCTGGATCGAGCAGGTTGCCCTGCGACTTGCTACCCAAGGACCAGTTGACGTGCTTGCCCGATCCGTTCACGCCGGCAAATGGCTTTTCATGCGTCAGGCATGCCATGCCGTATTTTTCAGCCACCCGGCGGAGGGTAATCATCACCAACTGCTGATGGTCGGCCGCCAGGTTGGCGGACTCGAAGACTGGTGCAATTTCATACTGGGCCGGCGCCACTTCGTTGTGACGCGTCTTGACGGGGATGCCCAATTTATACAGATCGCGCTCGGATTCGAGCATGAATGCCAACACGCGTTCCGGGATAGCCCCGAAGTAATGATCTTCGAATTCCTGCCCTTTTGGCGGCTTCGCGCCGAAGAGCGTGCGACCGGCCGTGAACAGATCGGGCCTGGCAAAATAGAAGTGGCGGTCGACCAGAAAGTACTCTTGCTCCGGCCCCGCCGTCGATGCGACGAAGGCCCCGTCTGTCTGGCCAAATAAGTTGAGAATTCGCTGGGCTTGCTTATTCAAGGCCTGCATCGACCGCAATACCGGGGTCTTCTTGTCTAACGCTTCGCCGGTCCAGGAGACAAACGCCGTCGGAATACAGAGCGTGGTACCATTGGGATTTTCCAGAATGTAGGCCGGGCTGGTCACGTCCCAGATGGTATAGCCCCGGGCTTCGAACGTGGCGCGGATGCCACCGGTTGGAAAACTCGAGCCGTCGGGCTCGCCCTGGATGAGCTGCTTGCCGCTGAATTCAGCGATTGCTCCTCCCTCACCGTCGGGCGAAAGGAAACTATCGTGCTTCTCCGCGGTGATGCCGGTCAGGGGGAAGAAGACGTGGGCGTAATGCGTGGCTCCCTTTCCGATCGCCCAATCGCGCATGGCTGCGGCCACCACGTCGGCGACGGAGGGATCGAGCTTGCTACCAGTTTCTATCGTCTTCATCAGCGACTTGTAAACCGGCTTGGGAAGCCGCTGTTTCAGTGCGGCCGGACCAAAAACGTTACAAGCATACAAGTCCTGGGCTGGGCTCTCCGCGAAATTCAAGGGCGGTGAAATGGGTTTCCAGTTGGTTACCGCCGATACGGCGGCGACACGGGCCGACTTACTGAATGAAGCGCCGTTCGAGTTGGTTGCCCCGGCTGCCGCCATGCTCTGGCCATTTTTCACCGCATTTGAAACACTCGTAGTCACGGGAATCTCCTCCGCCTTTCAAGGGATGTCCATTGTTTTGCATCGTGAACTATGAAGGCAGCCGCAGCCTAGCGCCCGGGGACTGACTCAAGTCACATCAATTCAACTGCCGTGGCCAACAGCAACCCGCGTGCCGATTCTCACAACTTCTGATTTGACATGTTGGGCAGCGGAGGCGATCAGCGACTTTTGTCGGTTTTCGCGCCCTCATTTACCTATTGTGATTCGCTCGTTGACGGGGGCGACCTAAATGGTGCTGCGTAAACGAGCTACGCTTGCCCGGATATTCAGCACGGCATGTGTCCGCTGACTGCCCGTAGCGTCATGTGATTGGCGTCGAAACACTAAAACCTGACCGAATCGGAGCATGTCGGCCTGGGTTTTGCAGTGGCCAAGCGGATGGACGATACGGCCTGTTCACGAAAAACCGCCGACCCAGCCTCCGTTTTGGATCATGAAGAACTCTTGGCGCAGAATCCTGATCGGGGGAACGTTTTTCGGGATGAGCTGCATCATTGCGATCGGCGGCTACATGCTCGCCGGTTGGAAGTTGCTCGACGCCGTGTACATGGTCGTGATCACCGTTTTTGGTGTGGGCTATGGCGAGGCAAAGCCTCTCGAAAGTCCCGAACTGAAGATTTTCACGATGGGAGTGATCATCGCCGGCTGTTCGTCGGCGATTTACGTAGTGGGTGGCTTCGTACAAATGGTGGCCGAGGGGGAAATCAACCGCGCTTTGGGAGTTCGACGGATGTCCAAGGGGATTGAAAAGCTCACCAACCACGCGTTGATCTGCGGATTTGGACGCGTGGGTCAAATGCTGGCCCAGGAATTGGCAGCCGCCAATTTCCCGATGGTGATCGTCGATTCGAGCGAGGAACGCGTGCAAAAGGCCCAGGCCGACGGTTTTCTGACCGTACTCGGCAGCGCGTCGGAAGAGCAAACACTTTTAACGGCAGGTATTGGGTCGGCGCGCGTGCTGGCCACGGTGCTCCCGGACGATTCGGCCAACGTTTTCATCACGCTTACCGCCCGCGACCTTAATTCCACGATTGAGATCATCTCCAGAGCCGAATCTCCATCGACGGAAAAGAAACTGCTCCGCTCAGGTGCAAATCGGGTCATCATGCCGGCCGTGATTGGCGCCACGAGAATGGCGCACATGATCGTAACTCCTTCGGGCGATGAATTGTTGACCAAGGTCATCGGCAAGGGTCATCTCAAGGAGGATCTGAAACAGGTTGGATTGGAAATCAATGAAATCGAAATCCAGGCCAATTCGTCTTTGGTCGGACAAACCGTCGGGCGAGTCGAGATTGGTGGCAAAGGGGGGTTTGTGATGGTAGCCATCAAGAAATCGGATGGCTCGTTCATCCGCAATCCAACACCCGACTTGAGCCTTAACGCCGGAGATGTGTTCATCATACTCAGCCATCAGGATCTCGTGCCTGAGCTTGCAGCTCGGGCCAAACCTCGGGCCGTGGCTTACCATCGGGGCGTAGTCGTTAGCAACTGAACGTGGCGGTGTCTCAATGAAACGATTCAAACTGGCCTTCACTAGTATCAATGTTGCGTGTTTCCTGGTAGCGATGTGCTTCATATGGGGGCCCGCGACCCAGGCGTTCTACGACGACCCACCCGTCGCGGGCGATGTGGCCCAACCGGCGGACGAGCAACCTGCGCCCGTAGGGGAAGTTCCCGCACCAGCGGCCGACCCATCCGTTGTGGGAGATGTGGCCGAACCGGCGGACAAGGAACCTGCGCCCACGGGAGAAACTCCCGTACCAGCGGCCGACCCACCCCAGTTGCCAGCTTACTTCACCGCCACAACGGCCGATCCGGCGGGAATGAAGGCCGGAGTCTGGACGACACCTTCCTCCGACACCAAAGGCGGCGGCGACGTTCCGTCCGCGCTAGACCTCAGCGGAGTCTATGATCGCGTCGCGCACAATCTGTACGGCATCAACATGGTTTGGACGTTGATCGCTGGCTTCCTGGTGATGTTCATGCAGGCGGGGTTCGCGATGGTCGAGGGGGGCTTGTGCCGAGCCAAGAATGCTGGACACACCATGGCGATGAATTTGATGATCTACCCGCTTGGATGCCTGGCCTTTTGGGCCTACGGATTTGCCCTTGGATGGGGCAACTGGTTCAATGGCCCTGTCGCGCCAGGTTGGTATCCGTCGCTCGGACCTGGTCTGGCCGTTTTGAATTCCGGCATCGGCGTCGGCGGCACCGAAAATCTCCCCACGTATGGCCTAATGGGAACGAAGGGCTTTTTTCTGAGCGGAATTGACGATGTGAGCGTGATGGCCCTGTTCTTTTTCATGATGGTCTTCATGGATACCACGGCCACGATTCCGACTGGCTCGATGGCCGAACGTTGGAGTTGGAAGAATTTTTGCCTCTATGGGATCTGGGTGGCATTGCCTTATTGCCTATACGCCAACTGGGTGTGGGGGGGTGGATGGTTGGCGCAGATGGGTAAGAACTGGGGCT
>Ga0265339_10001488_pt1 | contig 17299 bp, 10 predicted proteins | sample 4CB219metaG_FD_202085 | JGI IMG/M metagenome (GOLD analysis project Ga0265339, IMG submission 202085) | Rhizosphere microbial communities from Carex aquatilis grown in University of Washington, Seatle, WA, United States - 4-CB2-19 metaG | ecosystem: Host-associated > Plants > Roots >... | reverse complement strand
ATCGCGAATGAGCGGGCGGTCACACCGATATCAAGAAAGTTCGATACTCCTGCAGTTCCCAACACGCTTTCGGGCAGCAAGTACGGGGGGTGTAATAATGCTTGCCAAGAACCTTTTCAGAGGATTGCGGTATGCGAGTCAGGGGGCAGTGCATTTTTCGGGCGATACTACTGTTTTTTCACGTCTTTTTCTTAGCATTCATTTCCTTCTCTGCCGCGGCTCAGACGACCGCGCCGAATGAATGGACATGGATGGGAGGGCCGAGCACCGGGGCCGCGCCGCCGGTGTTCGGCAAACTGGGAACGCCGGCCGCGGGGAACATCCCACCCGGACGCTACGAAGCCGCGACCTGGACAGACAAGAGCGGCAATTTCTGGCTGTTCGGAGGCGACCTGGGCTACAGTCCGTGCTGCGTTCTGGCCAACGATCTTTGGGAGTTGAGCGCAGCGACCAAGGAGTGGGCCTGGATGGGGGGAAGCGCCACCTCAAACACGCCGGGAGTTTACGGCACGTTAGGGACGCCTTCAGCCCAGAGCGCTCCGGGGAGCCGGGAAGGCGCGTCGAGTTGGACGGACAACAAGGGGAATCTGTGGCTCTTTGGGGGCTATGGGCTGGATGAGAACGGGAGCTGGGTTGTTCTGAATGACCTATGGGAGTTCAGCCCGGCCAGCGGCGAATGGACATGGATGAGCGGAAGCAGCGTGATTGGAAACAGCTGCGCTTTCAACGGCTGGGGTTGCGCGCAGCAAAGCGACTACGGCACATTGGGGACGCCTGCGCCGGGAAATACGCCGGGAAGCCGCGATGCCGCCGTGACCTGGACGGACCAGCAGGGAAATTTGTGGCTGTTCGGGGGGCTGGGTTACGACGTGATGGCCCAGGACCAGTACTCGTTTAACGAGCTTTGGGAGTACGACATTTCATTAAACGAGTGGGCATGGATGGGAGGAAGCAGCACGAGAGAGGGCAGCGCGTGCCTTCTCGACCTTGAGTTTCTTTACTACAGATGCGGCGAGCCGGGAGTGTATGGCACGGAGGGCACGGCTGCTGCCGGCAATATTCCCGGGGGGCGCGCGGGGGCGACCGGATGGAGAGACAAGCAGGGGAATCTGTGGCTTTTCAGCGGAAATGGATTTGACATCAACGGCTACTATGGCGACCCGAACGACGTTTGGGAGTTCAATCCCTCAAGCATGCAGTGGACATGGATGGGGGGCAACAGCGCGATAACGGCGAATGGATGCGATTACTACGACTGCAGCGGCCCGTCGCTTTATGGACCGCTGGGGAGTGCGTCCGCCGGGGACTTGCCCACGGGGCGGGACCACGGCGTGGGATGGACAGACAGCAGCGGCAACTTCTGGCTGTTTGGAGGCGGCGGCGGGGATGAGCCGGAATTCTGGTCAAATGGATGGATAGTGGATCGGTACAACGATCTGTGGGAGTTCAACCCATCCACGAACCAGTGGACGCTGATGGGAGCGAACTGGCCGACTCTGTGCGGCGACGCCTGCGTACCGGACCCCGGAGCGGTGTACGGGGTGATGGGAACGCCAACTGCGGGCGACAATCCTGGATTGCGAATCGCGCCTGCGGGCTGGACAGACAGCAACGGCAACTTCTGGTTGTTCGGGGGCGAAGCGTTTGACCCAGTGGGTTATTACAACGACCTATGGGAGTATCAACCGTCTGCGGCCGGGGCTCTGCCCACGACAGCAACGCCGACCTTCAGCGTGCCGGCCGGGTCCTACGCTTCAGCACAGAGCGTGATGATGAACGATGCCACGGACGGCGTGTTTATTTACTACACGACCGACGGGACCACGCCCACGTTTAACTCGACTTATTTCAACCCGTCGTTCTCACCGCCGATAAGCGTGCAGCACAGCGCGACGCTGAAGGCGATCGCGGTTGCGGACGGGTGTTACACCAGTGCGGTGGCAACTGCAGCGTACGCGCTGCCGGCGCCTGCAGCCACGCCCACGTTCAGTGTGCCCTCCGGGACTTACACTTCGTTCCAGACGGTGATCATCTCCGATGCGACACCTGGCGCGACGATCTACTACACCGTGGATGGAAGCACGCCGACGGCGCGTTCAAGTGTGTATAAGGGACCGCTCAGCATTGAGGGCAGCCTGACCCTGCAGGCTGTGGCGACGGCGAGCGGCTATACCATCAGCTATGCAGGCAGCGCGACGTACACGCTCGCTCTGCCGACCGCGGCTATGCCGACCTTCAGCGTGGCGGACGGAACTTATACTGCGCCGCAAACGGTAACGATGAGTGACTCTGCTCCTGGGGCAATCATTTATTACGCCATCAACGGCTACCCGTCGGCATCTTCTTCCGTGTATAGCGGCCCGATCACCGTCTCGGCGTCGGAGACGATACGGGCGCAGGCGACCGCGAAAAACTACTATCCGAGTGGTATCGCCGGCGCCACCTACGTCATTAACCCGAACGCGCCTCAAACAGCCGCTCCGGTTTTCAGCGTGCCCGGGGGGACGTATACCACGCCGCAGACGGTGACAATATCAGACACGACGCCGCTGGCGGCGATCTACTTCACAACCGATGGATCAACTCCGACCACGCAATCCAATTCCTACTCTGGTCCGATTTTGGTGAACCAATCGGAAACGCTGAAGGCGATAGCCTCGGCGGACGGAGACACCATCAGCGCCGTCACGAGTGCCACCTACGCCGTCAACCTGCCGACACCCAGTTTCTCGATTACGGGAACGGCGATCAGTGTCGCTCCGGGAGCGGTTACAGGAAACCTATCCACGATCACCTTCACACCCGCCGGGGGGTTTACGGGCGCCATCAGCGTGAGCTGCGCGATTACGCCGACGGCGGCAAGCGATCCTGCCACATGCAGCATTGTTCCCGTTGTGTCCATCACCGGATCTGCGCCGCAAACAACGGCTCTTACCGTCTACACCACTTCGCCCAGCGTGGCTCTCAACGGGGGCAAAGGGCTGCTTCGGCCGGCGGTGGGCGGCTTGGCGCTCGTGTGCATCTTCTTCGCGTGGATCCCATCCGGGCAGCGGAGAAAATGGCGCGTTCTAACCATGATCGTGTTGCTCTTCGCCATTTTTGGAGCCGTGCCGGGCTGCGGCGGGGGCGGTAACGCAGGCGGCGGTGGAGGAAACAGCGGCACTACCCCGGGTGCTTACGTCGTCACTGTCACTGGAACTTCAGGCAATATTACGGAGAAGGGTGCGGTGTCTCTTACGGTTCAGTAAGGTTCCCCGCGATGTGGAAGCGCTCAAATGAAACACAGCGACCACAGCACGCCGCTCGTGCTTGCCTCGCGATCAACCCGCGGCCTTGGGCAGATTACCGGCTATCCGAAGACCATGGCAGGCCGCGAATGTGCACCTGGCTCAGGAGTTATTCGCCCTTCCGGCCACCAGCATCGACTCCAATATCTGGTCTGACACTTCCTTGACCGCCATCGGCGAGTGGGACAGGAAGAGCGTGTTGGTCTTGTCGTTCTCGCCAATTGACTTGAGCGTGTCGAAATACTGAGTTACCAGAACGAGTTGCATGACTTCCTTTGAAGTGGCGCCTTCGACCGCTTTCTGGAACTGCTCGACGGATGTTTGCAGGCCCTCAATGATGGCCTTGCGCTGGTTGGCGATGCCCTGGCCCTGGAGCGCCTTGCTCTCCGCCTCGGCTTCAGCCTTCTTTACCACGAGGATCTTCTCCGCCTCTCCGCGCGCGTTGGCGGCCACCTGCTCGCGCTGCGCGGCATTGATGTCGTTCATGGCCGACTTGACCTTGGCGTCAGGAACGATATCGGTGACCAGGACATTGACAATCTCATAGCCGAAAGCCGACATATCCGAATCGAGCTCCTGCTTGACGGCCGCGGCGATGCTGGACTGCGAGGCGAATACCTCATCGAGGGTCATGCCGGGGACGTGGCCGAGGATGACCTGCTCCACGTACGACTGGATCTGCTGCGAAGGATTGGCCAGCTTGTAAAACGCGTCGAACACCTTCTCCGGCCGGACGCGGTTTTGCACGCTGATGGGAATGGTGACGAAGACGTTGTCCCTGGTCTTGGTTTCCATGGTGAGGCTGATCTGGTTGACGCGGAGGCTGACGGCGCCGGAGACGGAATCGAGATATGGCATCTTCCAATTCAGCCCCGGTTGGGCCACGCGAAGGAATTTGCCGAAGCGTGTTACCACGGCCACTTCAGCGGTTCTGACGGTGAAAAAGCTGCCTAAGACCAGGCTGAGAACGATAATGGCCACAATTGCGAGAACTATAACGGCAAAGATTTCCATGGGAACCCTCCACTCAAGCATGTTTGCGTGATGGCGAATTATACCGCCGGAATGCAGCGGAGGAATAAAAGGCGGCGGGGTTGAGGGGTGAGTTCGGGCGCGGCTCCCCACACCACAGCCGGTATGGAGACCTGCGGCATTTCGCGGCACGGCTGCGCTGCCGTTTCAAAACCGGACTTACGCCACAAGCTGTCAGACTCCGCTCGCCCGGCAATCTTCCCCAGAGGTATACTCACGGTGTCGGGGTGTGCGCGGGCGAGGTCGGGCAGCATCCCGAGCCGGCGTGAAGCCGGGCGGGCGCAGTGTTCCCGCTAAAGCTTGTGGCCGCAAGGCCTGCTGATTTTCCTGGCCGGGGGGCTCGCATGCGTTCGTTCTTCAATTTTGTCCAGGCGCCGGATTCCGGGGCGCATCCAGAAAGTCCCCAACTCCCTTCTGCTCACACTCGATCGCGCTGGGGCACGGCATTGGTTGCCACCATTGCCGCGCTTGTGGCGCCGCTGCTCACCGGCTACTTTGTACACGTGCGCGGCGCGGCCGATGCCCCTGCTTCGATCGTTGTCGACTATCCGCTGAACCAATCTGTTTTCCCGCCCGACATGGAGCCGCCCACTTTCCAATGGCGCGACAGCTCCGATGGCGCGACAACGTGGAAGATCGACGTGACCTTTGCCGGCGGGGGACCGGCGATGCACGTCAGCTCGGATGGGCCGCGGATGCAGGTGGGCGAGATTGACCAGCGCTGCGTGGGCCCGACCAACAAGCTGCCCGAACTCACTCCCGAGCAGGCCGCCGCACATACCTGGAAGCCCAACGCCGCCAACTGGGGCGCGGTCCTGAGGTATGCCGTGGAGAGCCCCGCCACCGTTGTCATCACAGGCTACGCCGCGAGCGACCCCAGCCAGGCCCTTTCGCGCGGAAAGATGCAGTTGACCATCTCCCGCGATCCGGTGGGCGCGCCCATTTTTTATCGCGACGTGCCGCTGATGCCCTCGGCCAATGAGAAAGGCGTCATCAAGCCGCTGGCGGAAGGCGCGGTGCCGCTGATCAACTGGCGCATGCGCGACGTGGGCGAGCATGAGAGCCACATCGTGATGAACGATCTGCACTCCTGCGCCAATTGCCACTCCTTCTCACGCGACGGCAAAACCCTTGGCCTGGATATGGACGGGCCGCAGAACGACAAGGGGCTGTATGCGCTGGTCCCGGTGTCACGCGAGATGACGATTCGCACCCAGGACATGGTCTCCTGGGCCACGTTCCGCAAGGAGCTGGACCCGCAGCTCCGCGTCGGCTTCATGTCGCAGGTTTCTCCGGACGGCCGCTACGTGGCCACTACGGTGAAGCCGCCGCATACAAAGAACTCTCAGTTTTACTACGTCTCGAATTTTACGGATTATCGCTTTCTCCAGGTCTTCTATCCCACGCGCGGCATTCTTGCCATCTATGACCGGCAGACAAAACAGTTGAAGCCGCTGCCCGGGGCCGACGATCCGGCATTTGTGCAGGCCAGCGCGGTGTGGAGTCCCGACGGCAAGTATCTCCTGTTTCTCCGCGCCGCGGCCAAAGACCCTTACCGGGAAGACGGCCTGATGGCGAAGTACCCCAACGATCCGAACGAGGTCCAGATTCAGTACGACATTTACCGCATCCCCTTCAACGACGGGCAGGGCGGCACGGCTGTGCCCGTTGAGGGAGGCGGCCAGAACGGCATGAGCAACAGTTTCCCCAAGGTGTCACCCGACGGGAAATGGATTGTCTTTGTCCAGGCTCAAAACGGCCTGCTCATGCGGCCGGACAGCAAGCTCTACATCATTCCAGCCGGGGGCGGCCATGCCCGCCTGATGAATGCCAATACCCCGCTGATGAACTCCTGGCATAGCTGGTCGCCCAACGGACGCTGGCTGGTCTTCTCATCGAAGTCGCGCTCGCCTTACACGCAGATGTTTCTCACCCACATCGACGAGAACGGCAACGACACGCCGGCGATCCTGATTGAGAACTCCACCGCGGCCAACCGCGCAGTCAATATCCCCGAGTTCGTCAACATGCCTCCGGCAGGCATCAGCCACATTGCCACGCCGGCGGTGGATTTCTACAAGCAGTACGACGTGGCCGCCGGCCTGTTCAAGAAGGGCGACTACGCGGGCGCCGTTCCCGAGTGGCGCAAAGCGCTGGCAATGGAGCCGGACGATCCCCGCGCCCACAACGGCTTTGGCGAGACCCTGGCCAGGGACAGCAAACGCGACGAGGCCATGGTCCAGTTTCGCGCTGCCATTGCGGAGAAACCCGAGTACGCCGAGGCCCACAACAATCTCGGTATTCTGCTTGCCTCTCTGAACAAGCCTGCCGAGGCGACAACCGAATTCAACGAGGCTCTCGAAATCAATCCCGGCTATGCCGACGGCCACAACAACCTTGGCCTCCTGCTGCTGGAGCAGCATCGCGTGCCTGAGGCCATCGATCAGTTCCAGGCGGCCATCGAGATCAATCCCGCTTTTGCGGAAGCTCACAACAACCTGGGCTCCGCTTACCGGAACCAGGGAAATCTCGACCAGGCTATTTCCGAATTTCGCGCCGCGGTTGACGCCGACCCCAAATACGCCCACGCGTTCAACAATATGGGGCTCGCCCTGGCGGCGCAGGGCAAGCTGAATGACGCGATCAGGAGCTTTGCGCGCGCCGCGCTGATTGAGCCCAACGATGCAAGCGTTGAGGCAAACCTTGGCCGCGCGCTCCTGGACAAAGGCCGCCCGGCCGATGCAATCACCTACCTCAAGAGGGCTGTCGACCTGGGCACTGAGACCGCTGACGTCCACTCCAATCTCGGGCTCGCCCTGGCGCAGACCGGCCAGTTCGCCGACGCCATTCCTCACTTCCGCAGCGCGCTCAAGCTGGCCCCCGATGACGCTGAAGCACGCTACTACCTGGGTGAGGCGCTGGTGATGAACGGGCAGCCAAAGGAGGGCCTGGCCGAATGGCGCGAAGGCCTTCGCCGCAAACCGGACAGCGTTCAGATCCTGAATGACGAAGCCTGGTTGCTGGCCACCGCCCGCGACGCCTCACTGCGCAATGGCGTGGAGGCCGTTACGCTGGCCCAGCGTGCTGTCCAGCTCAGCGCCTCACGCCAGCCAGCAATACTGGCCACCCTTGCCGCCGCGTACGCTGAGACCGGCCAGTTTGCCAAGGCCATTGAGACCGAGCAGCAGGCCGCTACTCTTGCCGGGCAGCAAGGCAATGGCGACTTGGCCAAGACACTCTCTGCCCGCCTCGAGCTCTTCCAGGCCCATAGCCCCATCCGCCAATGAGTTTCGATTCCGCGTGTCCAGCTTCTGAATAGCGCTGACTCCCGCCAAGTCAGGCAATAGCGCTTTTCGAACCTCCAAGCATCACCCAGCACTCTTTCTGCTTCCTACCAACCAGTCCGTAAAGCGCACCTGCTTCCGCGCCGCCTTCCGCATATTTATGTCACTCCTCTATTCACTCACCACCGATACCGCCACCGCCGCCCGCAAGCGCCTCGGGGCAAACATTTCCCTACGCGTCGACGCCTTTTCCTCAAAGAGTGAAAAGGAGCAGTCCATCCTGCGCCGCGTCGAATTCGCCGACAAGCCCGGCATTGTGTACGTGGCCACCCATAAGAACGCGGAGACCATCGCCGCCGATCTCAATCGCGCCGGCATCCCCGCGGTCTTCTACCACGGAGGACTGCGTCCCCGCGAGCGCGATGAGGTTCAGGACAGTTTCATGAGCAGCAGGGTTCCGGTCATCGTCGCCACCAACGCGTTCGGCATGGGCCTGGACAGGACGGAACTCGACAGGCCCGACATCCGCTTCGTCTATCATGCCGATGTCGCCGACTCCCTGGATGCCTATTACCAGGAGATCGGCCGCGCCGGACGCGGCGGCGAGCCTGCTGAGGCCGTTCTCTTCTACCGTCCCCAGGACATCGCCGCCCAGCAGTTCAAGACCGGCCCCGCCCACATCGACGCTGCCGCTCTTGAAGCCGTCTACAACGCACTTCGCCGGCGGCGCCACCCCATCTCCCGCCACGACCTGGCAGACGCCTCAGGAATTCCTCCGCGCAAACTTGCCGGCCTGCTGCAGAAACTTGAAGACTCAGGCGCCGCCAACCTTCTTGAGACCGGCGAAGTGGAGGCCGCCAGCAAGCGCCCGCTCGCGGAGATTGTGGACGAGGCCTCGCATCGCCAACAGGCGCAGAAGGAGATCCGCAAGCTGCGCCTGCAGAAGATGCAGCAGTACGCCGAATGGCGCTCCTGCCGCCGCCAGTTTCTGCTCCGCTACCTTGGTGACGACAACCACGGCGCCTGCGGCAACTGCGACCGCTGTGAAATGAGCGGGGTGCTGGGGCGGGCGGCGTAAACAGTTTTCAGTTGTCGGTTTTCAGTTGTCAGTCCCCCACCAAAGAATCCGGCTGGCTTCCAACTCGCCCGCCGGATTTCTGAATCAACTGTGAGCTTCGAGACTATTCGACTTCACCCACGTAGACCCCGAACGGCTGCAACACCACCGCATCCAGACTCGCGGGATCGGCGCCTCCCGGCGATTTCAGCAGCGTTTTGGCGTGCGTGCCTTTGAGGTTGCCGCCCGCGGTCAGGTTCACGGTCTGCGGATCGGCGGTAAAGTTGCAGCTCACCACCACCTGGCTCCCATCCGCCGCCTGCCGCATCCAGCTCAACACTTTATCGTTCGCGGCATCCAGCATCACATTGTTGCCGTGCGCCATCGCCTCATTGGTCTTCTTCAGCTCAATCAGCGACTCGTACCAATGGAGCATCGAGTTCGACTCTTTGTCCTCCGCGGCCACGTTCACCGTTTTGTAAGTGGGAGGCACCGGCAGCCAGGGATTGTCGCTGGTGGTGAAGCCCGCGTTGGACGTGTCGATCCATTGCATCGGAGTGCGCTCGCCGTCGCGTCCCTTGAAGAACGGCCACGCCACTTTGCCCACAGGGTCCTTCACGTCTTCCTTGCGCATGGGATCAGTGGTCTTCATCCCGATCTCGTCGCCGTAATAGAACAGCGCCGCGCCCCGGCTCTCAAACAGCACCGTTGCAATCACCCGCTCGATGCCGGTGTTGTGCGCGCCGTCGCCATAGCGCAAGTCCAGCCGCGGGTTGTCGTGGTTGTCGAAAACAATCAGGGGAACGTTCCCATCCAGATGCAACTCCGCATCGTCGATGCGCGCCCGGAACTGGGCCACATCCATCTTGTTGATTTCCAGAATCTGCGTATCCATCGGCAACTGGAACTCCGGCTTCCCCGGCGGCCCGTATTGCGTCTCCAGCTCCGCGATGTTCGGCAGATACGTCTCCCCGATCAGCACCCGCGTCCCCGGAAATTCGTTGGTGTCGAACTGGTCGATCGTCCGCCGGGTCTCCTGCATTACGTCATGCACTCCGGGCAGGTTGTTGGTCATCGTCTCCTGCAGCTCGATTTCGCCGTTCGGCCCCTTTACAGGGTTTCCATTCTTGTCCAATGCCGGCAACTCGTCGCGCCACTCCGGATCCTCGAACAGCGTCGTGATCGCGTCGAACCGGAATCCCGCCACGCCCTTCGCCAGCCAGAACGAGATGATCTGCTTGAATGCCTCGTGCACCTTGGGATTGTTCCAGTTCAAGTCCGGCTGCGCGGCATAGAACTTGTGGTAGTAATACTGGCGCGTCTTCGGGTCCCAGGTCCACGCCGAGCCCCTGAAGTCTGACCGCCAATTGTTAGGTGGCTGGCCAGGACTGGTCGCGGTTTCGCCCTTGCCGTCCTTCCACACGTACCAGTCGCGGTAGGGATTGTTCTTTGACGACCGCGATTCCAGGAACCACTTGTGCTTGTCGCTGGAGTGGTTCATCACCATATCCATAAGCACCCGGATGTTGCGCTTGGCCGCCTCCGCCACCAGCCGGTCGAAATCCGCCATCGTCCCGTACTGCGGATCGATCGCCTCGTAATCCGCGATGTCGTATCCAAAATCCACCTGCGGCGATGGATAGATTGGCGTCAGCCAGATCGCGTCCACGCCCAGGCTCTTCAAGTAGTCCAGACGCTCGGTGATTCCGTTCAAGTCGCCGATGCCGTCCCCATTCGAGTCCTGGAAACTGCGCGGATAGATCTCGTAGAACACGCCGTTCTTCCACCAGTCGGCAAGACTGCCGCTGGCGGGATTCTGCACGGCGCTTGTTGTGGCCTGGTCGGCCTGGCTCCCCGCCGCCGGCGCAGCTTGCCCCTTCACAGCCGCAGATCCAGCCCCCGTCAGGAGGCACAGAATCGCGGCCACCTTGCATTTGGTCCAGTGCATTGCGGTCTCCTCGCCGGTGAGCCTCGGCGGCATGGGCTCACGGTTCCAGGCTTCAGAATTGTTCCCGTTACTCGTGGATTCGGCAACGGCGTTTCGGTCTGAAAACTATCACACTCCGCGCCGGTTTTACCAACCGCCAATCGGCCCGACTGAAGCCGTGTCCTTTCAAGGCTCGGATCATGCAAGCAGTTCCAGTAACTGGAAGCCAAGAATCGATCCGCCGCCGCCGCCTCGCCATTCCCTACTCCCTGTTCCCCGGCGTCTCCGGATGCGTGCCCCCCATCCTCCCAAAATCCACACCGAACTCCGGATTCTCCCGCGTCCCCCGAATCTTGATCGGTACCAGCGCTCCCGCTCCGCCCTTCTTGAAGAACCGGTCCGCCGGCTTCAGCAGGAATCCTTTCCATCCGCCCACCATTTGAGAAACTGTCGCCTGCATCCGCGCTGTACCGTCAAAGTGCAGGGTCCCGTCGATGCCGTACGTCCCATTGAGGCTGATTTCCGCTCCCGGCACTGTGTACTTCAGATCCGGCAGCGCGATCACCCCATTCGCCATCTGAAACCTCCCCTGCATCATGGCAGTGATGCTCTGGGGATCTGTGTCCTTTCGCGCGCCCGGTTTCCCCTGCCCGCGCAGGCTCAGGCCCTCCATCTTGTCCTGGACTTTCTCATTGGTGAACCGCACATCGTTCAACTTGAATTCGCCATCCAGCTTTATCCGGATGGGCACAGGCTGTTTCCCCGGTGGAATCTCAAAAGCCGCGCGCACCGCCACTCCGCCGGTCATCAGAGGCGTCCCGCTCTTGCTTACCAGCTTCATGAAATCATCCAGCCTCGCCGCCGGCACATCCACTTTCATGTCAATCAAATGCCCAATGCTGATTTGTTCCTGTCCCTTCCGCGCGCTCGCTGGAACCTCCTTCCCGTTGGCGTCCATCAGCACCCGCACCACCTTGCCGGTCAACCGGAACTGCGACTTGCCGAGCTGCGCGTCCACTTTATCCAGGTAGGTGTCCCCGTCGGTTCCGTTCACCTGCGCTCTGAAGTCCGTGTCCAGCTCCATCTCCGTTCCGTACTTCGTCAGCTTGAAGTCCGGCACATCCGCCGTGCCCGCCACCGCCAGGTTGCGCAGCACTCCCTGGTACGTTCCCGTCGAGCTCAACGTCCCCGCAATCCCGTTGAACTCGCCCAGGTTCGCCTTTTCGAACCGGTACTTTCCCTCCACCGCGCTTTCGCCCGGGTCGTCCACTACCCACGGCCCAAAGCTGCCCGCCGTGTGGATCAGCCCCGTCGGCTTCGCATTGGTCAGCTCCGCGTCAAAGCCCATCGGACTTCCCGCCGCCAGGTGCGTCAGAGTGATTTTCTTAATCTCAAACGTCAGAGGCAGTTTCGCCGGATTCGCCGTCTCCAGCTCGAGTTCCACCCCCTGACACACCACCCGCTCCACCACCACATTTCTCAGAATCCCCGTCCTGCTCGCGTCGTCTTGCTGCCGTCCCGTCGCCGCCTCAATCCCCGCCATCTTCTCCCGCTCCGGCTTTGGCGGCACCACAATCTTCAGCCCTGTCAGCCTCACCTCCGGAATCCGCCAGGCCTGCGTCTGCTTGTATTTGAGCGGCACATGAAAGGAAAACTCCTTCAGTTCGATCAGCGGCACGGAATTGACCGCCGTCTCCAGCGCCTCGTTCCCGCCCTTCCGCTGCGGCGGCCAGATGCGCAACCCCCGGCCCTCCGCCCAGATTCCCCACATCGACTCCTGCCCTTCGCGCACCGCTACGTGAAACTGGTCCAGCTCCACGCGCGTATGAAATCGCGTCTCCAGCTCCGCTACTATCTGTGCGCGCAGAAACGGCTCCAGGTGCCGCGCCAGCACCGCCAGCGTCACTCCCAACGCCGCCAGCAACACCCCCGCAGTTACCAGGAAACCCACTAACACCCGGTGCCGCCGCCAGAACGATCTCTTTTCTTCCTCCAAATCCATTCCTCAAATCTCTTTCGATGCGCGCAAACTCGATAAGTCCGTAACCAAAGCCCGTAGCCGACAGAAATCAGCTAGAGGCTATCAGCTACCGGCCACGATTTCTGTCCACTATTCACCATCTGCCATTCACTGTTAGACTTCAATTCAACCGTGATTGCGCTCATTGACAACCTGGTCCGGCTGCAATCCCTCGAACTGGAGCGCGCCCGCCTGGCCCAAGCCGCCCGTGCCCTGCCTGCCGAAATCTCCCAGGCTGAGTCCGCCCTGGCCAAGGCGCAACGGGCCTCCGCTGACGCCTCCGCTGCTCTCGATCGCGAAGAGACTCTCCGCGCCCGTCTTGAGCGCGACATTGCCGCTCTCCGCCAGAAGGCCAGCCGCTACCGCAGCCAGCTCGACACCATCACTACCCCCGCTCAGGCCCAGGCCATGGAGCATGAAATCACCTTCGCCGAAGGTGAAATCGAGCGCCTGGAAAACGAAGAGTTCGCGAGTCTTGAACGCACCGACTTACAGGAGGCCGCACTGGCCGAAGCCCGCCGCCAGGTCGAGCTCATGGATGGGGCCCTTCAGAAGACCCGCGAACTGATCGCCCTCCGCCAGAGCGAAATCGCCGCCCAGCAGGACTCACTCTCCGTTCAGCGCAAGGAACTCCGTGCCGTCATCGACGAGGACTGGCTCGCCCGCTTCGACCGCCTCGCCGCCCATCGCGGATCCGCCATGGCCCGCGCGGAAAACCAGCAGTGCTCCGCCTGCCGCATGGGCATCCGCCCCCAGATCTGGAATCAGGTCCGTTCCGGCGAACTCCTCCCATGCGACTCCTGCGGCCGCCTCAATTACTACGACCCCAGCATGGCCAGGCCCCCCGAGTCAGAATCTGCCGCGGACTCCGATGCCGCCCGCCAGAACTCCGCTCCGCCCGCCATCCCCCGCCCCCGCCGCGTTGTCTAGTTCGCACTGTTTGACGACAGCGGAATCCCGACACATGAGACCACTGCAGAATACGGCGGGAAAGCTGTAATCTGGCTCTTCGCCACCATGGCGTTGTGCGGAGGGGCAGATGAGGGTTCTCTTTATCGGCGGCACCGGAAACATCAGCACAGCGTGCACAGAGCTCGCAGTGGAATGCGGCATCGATCTAACTCTGCTGCGGCGCGGCCAGCGGGCCGCATCCGTTCCCGCTCCTGTTCGCACCATCGCCGCCGACATTGCCGACGAGGCGTCGGTTGCACAGGCTCTTGACAGCGAGAAGTTCGACGCGGTGGTGGACTGGATCGCATTCACTCCTTCGCACATTGAACGTGACATTCGCCTCTTCCGCGATCGCACCGACCAATACATCTTCATCAGCTCGGCAAGCGCCTATCAGAGGCCGGTGAGTCACTACCTGATCACCGAATCGACGCCGCTCGCCAATCCTTACTGGCAATACTCGCGCGACAAGATCGCCTGCGAAGATCGGCTCATGCATGAGCACCGCGAATCCGGCTTCCCCATCACCATCGTGCGGCCCTCGCTGACGTATGGCGATACGCAGATCGTTCTCGCGGTGAATAGCTGGCAGAAGTCGTACACCGCGGTCGACCGCATGCGGCGCGGTAAAGAGGTGATCGTTCCCGGAGACGGCTCTTCGCTCTGGGTCATCACCCATAACAGCGACTTCGCCCAGGGACTCGTCGGGCTGCTGGGACATCGTCAGGCCATCGGGCATGCGTTTCATATCACCAGCGACGAAGTCCTGACCTGGGATCGGATCTACACCATCACGGCACAGGCCGCCGACGTTGAGCCGCGCGTCGTTCACATAGCTTCAGATTTTCTCGGCACGTGCATGCCGGATCTCATCGGCAGCCTCACCGGGGACAAAGCCTCGAGCGTCGTGTTCGATAACAGCAAGATCAAGCGCTTTGTCCCCGGTTACAACGCCAGGATTCCATTTGCTGAAGGAATTGCGAAAACCATCGCCTGGTTCGACGCCGACCCCGCGCGCCAGGTGGTCGACGATGAGGCAAACACGGCTTGGGACACGATCATCGCCGGCTATCGGAACGGGCTCGCGAACGTGGTGGGGCAGTTGCGCCCGTAACGGATTCGTCGCCAGGTTCTGAGCGGTTGGCCCGGAGATTGAAGGGGCAGGCGGCGCAGGGTCGCGAGGACGAAGCGTTCGACGATGAGACCCGCGAGCATATCGCGTCCTTTGGACGTAATGAAGATGGTGATGAGCCAGGGCCTGCGCCTCACCGTCATCGGCCTCGGCATCGGGCTCTGCGCGGCCCTGGGTGCGGCGCGGCTGCTGGCGCCGCTGCTGTACGGCATTCGCGCAGACGATCCGGCAACCATGACGGCAGTGGCCCTGGGACTTGCCGCCATTGCGCTCTCCGCATGCTACCTGCCCGCGCGAAGAGCCATGCGCGTCGAGCCCTCGGTGGCACTGAGATACGAGTGAGCGGTTTGCCAGGTCGGCGACCCGGACCCGGGCGGCCATACCTCAGCGTGGTGTTGAAGCTCTGGTCGAGCATGGAGGGCCGAGGAACTGCTGCATGGTGAGCACATCAGAGACGGGCAGGTCGCCTGCTCCCGGCATGGCGCGCCTCGCGCGTCGATCCCATGCAGGCCCTCCGCACTGAATAGCCCCCGGCAACAGCAAGGGCGCGGAGATCATCCGCGCCCCGTTCTTCGTGTCCCCTGGTCCCTGCGTTATTGCTTCACCGGATCTCGCGGCTTCAGGTGTGCGGACGGTGCGGCGGGCTCTTCGGATGAAGTGGGCGCTGTTTCCTCCCCAGGAAATCCCTGCCCCTTCTTGATGTGCAAGTCGCCCACATCGGTGGAGAGGATGATCTTGTTCGTTCCGCCGCCAATCCGTCCCGTCACCGTCTTGCTTTCGCCGCCGGAGATGTCCAATGGATAGTCGGAAAGGATGTCGCCTTTGTGTGTGCGTCCGTCGATCGTTGCCGAGGCATTGGGCGGCAACGTGATGTCGAGATTCCCCTTGCCGCTCGAACTCATCGCTTGGATGCCGTACGGGCCCGCCGGTGCAATGGAGATGTTCGCGTCGCGATCGTCAACGTAGGTGTCGCCGTAAATCTGGCTCAGGTCCACGTTCTTCGCGTGGGTCACAACGCGCACGTTACCCTTTGCCTCGGTCATGCGAAGGTCTTTCTCGTCCATCGTCATGTCGCCGGGCAGGGACCCGAATTGAAGATCAGTAACCGACGTGTGCAGATGCACCGGCCCCGAAACGTTCTCCAAGTGCACTTCGCCGAAGATATCGCCATTCACGCTGATCCCGCCCTTCACCTCAGAGAGAGTAAGGTCGTTGCAGCGTCCGTCCGCCGTGATGTCGCCGGTCACCCGGTGCGCGGAGAAGTCTCCCTTGTCGGTGGAGAAATGCACCTGCACCGAGCCCGTGATCATGGTCAGGTGGATATCCCCGTGGCCCGCGGTCAGGTTTGCGCCGCTGCCCAGACCCGCAGCGGTCACGTCACCGTGGCTTGCATTGACCGTCACCAGCGCAGTCTTGGGCACACTCACCGTCAGGTTCAAGCGGCCGCTGGGGTGGCCGGCCGACTGCACCAGCACCGTGCTGCCGCTCACCGTCACATGGGCGGCCTCGGAGTCGAAGATCGTCTTAGCCTCGTCGTCTGAGTTCGCAAAGGCAATCTCGTGCGCCTGCACGTGCACGTTCTGTCCGTCGGCCGCAGTAATGCTCACGTCGCCGCGCGGGTTGTCGATATTCACCACTCCGCCCGACGGAATCTGCACGTTTAAAACCATCTGATCCAGGTCGTGCTGCGGCCGGCCCAGCGCGTTCCAGAAATTGTCGTTCTGGACGTCCGATTGGTTCGTGGGTGACTTCAGCAAGATTCGGTTCTTGGGAAACAGCCAGATTCCGGCACAGGCCAGAGCGATGATCAGAACGGCGCCGCCGCAGATGAGGCCGATCCTGCTCCAAGGGAGAGCCTTCAGATCGGTCTGGCTAGATGCGCTGACGCGATCGGTGGCATCTTCGTGTAGCCGAGTTTCCGTCGCGATTGTTCCAGCAATCTGATCTGGTTGCGCAACCTGCCTGACTTGCCGTCCGCATTTTGAACAGAATCTCTTCCCCTCAGTCAGTTGAGCGCCGCATTTTGAACAGAATCGGTTTGCCATATCAGTGGATTGCACCCCCGCACTCTGCGCAGAAGGAGGCGCCCGGTTCGGCTGTCTGACCGCATTGCTTGCAAGACCCCTGATCCGCGGAGCGGGATGTGCTACTCGCCGCAGTGTGAGTTGGCACAGAGGCCGGTGCAGTGGAGAGTCGCGCCTGTTCATGGTTGATAAACGCAGCGGGCGACGCCGGGACCGGGATCCTCTGGGTGTTAGTTGCGATCTCCACCAGAACCACGCTCAATTCTGCCAATGCGTACGAAATTACAATTCCAATAAAGGCGACCAGAAGCCCAAGAACTGCAAATTCGACGCCGCCGATGAAGCCCGAACTTTCACCCTGCATGAATGGAAAACTTCCGAGCGAGCCGAACTCCGAAAGAGGGCTGAAGTCTGCAAACCAGATAAACAGGCAACTTCCGACGCCCATCAGCGAGTATGTGACAAAGAAAATCTCGCCGTTTAGCCTCAAAAGGATAGAGAGAATCGGAAGGACGGTAAAACGGCTGTCGCCTAGTTCCAAAGTCGAACGCGCACGGAACATGCAGAGGCTAAAACAGAGATATC
>Ga0265339_10001483_pt1 | contig 17325 bp, 13 predicted proteins | sample 4CB219metaG_FD_202085 | JGI IMG/M metagenome (GOLD analysis project Ga0265339, IMG submission 202085) | Rhizosphere microbial communities from Carex aquatilis grown in University of Washington, Seatle, WA, United States - 4-CB2-19 metaG | ecosystem: Host-associated > Plants > Roots >... | reverse complement strand
GGCATGCCCGGCTCAATGGTCGCGGCGGTCCACATGGCCGAGATGACGCAGGAGGTGCGCTGGCGCCGCCTCTTCGAAGTGCAAGCGGACCGCCTCTTGGCCGAACTGGAGGACACACCGCAGGGTCCGCTTTGGACCCAGGACCTTTACGGTATGAAAGACCGCTTTCTCGGGCCCGTGCATGGCTTCGCTGGCAACGTCATCCCATTATTACTCGGGTGGGATTGGTTGACGCCGGCGCAGCAAGCGCACGTGACTGACTTTGTCCCGAAGACGCTTGAAGCGAATGCATGGCGGTACGAAGTTGGAACAACCTGGGGCCCAAGAAGCAAGCGCGAGAAGCGGCTTTTCATTTGTCAGCATTGTCACGGCGCGCCGGGAATGGCGACGACCTTTGCTGATGCGCCATTCGCTACGCCTGAATTTGACGCACTTCTGTTGGATGCCGGTCGCTTCACCTGGACCGCAGGACCACTTACCAAGGGTTCAAATCTTTGCCACGGCACGGGTGGGAATGGCTACGCATTCCTCAAGCTCTACCGCCGCACAAATGACCCGATTTGGCTCGACCGTGCACGCCAATTCGCCATGACGGGCATCGTCCAGTATCGCGGCTCTCAGATAGCCGTTGGCCGTGGACGGTATTCTCTTTGGACCGGCGATGTCGGCCTTGCAATTTACCTCTGGGATTGTCTCACCGGGGAGCCTCGCTTTCCGACGATCGATGTCTTCTGACCAATACGGCGTCACGACTTATCGAAAACGCGAAGAACTCAGACGCGAGCAAATCCGGTCCGCTTTACGTCACTATTCGGACCTCGACGAGGCTCTCGTCTCGGCCGCTCAATATTTTGGGCGAGGCACGCAGCCAAACTGATTCGCCCCCCGCACGGCGGATCAGATGAATTTCTCTCCGGTCGCCTCCCTCTACGGGAGCCGAAGCTCAAAAAAGCGCTGCGGCAAAAATCGAATTTCCCGAAAGGTCTCAATCTGATTCGGGTTGTCCAGTCCTCCCGCAAAAAATATTTCACTTCTGTTTTTCAGAAATATATGTCTATCTCCGCACCGTCCCGCCTCGAATCGAGGGGCGTATCGCGATCGTCACGAACGTTGGGCGCGGGATGCGGTGGACGCGGCGGCGCTGAAGGACGAGCAGCGTTTGCGCGGACGGCGAAATCGTGTGGTTCTGGCACCCCATGGCCGGTGCCAAGTTGGCAACGATGCTTGCGCATCGCGCCGATGACGGTGACAACAAAGTCTGGTTCACCGGGAAGAGCGCGGGATAAGCCGTAAAACCACTGCGCAGGGAAGGCCGGTTGTTACCGCCTGTACCTGTGGTCAGCGCGCTCGCGCAAATTTCCTTTGCGCGGGGGCCCCGGGTGCCTGCGGCCACCCGGTCTTCCCTGCGCCCTCCGACTTTCGAGGGACAAAGACGATGCAAAGCTCGGGCGCGACGTGTGCCGCGAGAGCGCAGAGCCACGTCCCATGCTGTTTGACACTTGAATCAGAAGCTACACCGTCGTCATGGCGAGGAGCGCAAGCGACGAAGTCATCCAGATGTTTCTAGAATGACGGCCAGCGCACAAAAAGAAAACGCCCGTGGGGAGCGGGCGTTTTCGGTAGTCGACTTGGGGGTAGTTGGGTCTTCTACATATCCACGCAGCGACTTTGGGGGGCTGGTAAAGGGCCGCGTGAATTCCTTTAAAACTCCTCCTCAGCGAACCATGGAGGTGTTTGAACTGCTCACCGTGAGCGGCGCCCCGGCCTTGATGACGCGCGCGCTCTGCGCGTAGCCGTCATCGGAATGGGTGCGAGCCGCAATGCCGAGGCCTGCCACTACGACGCCCGCAACGAGCGCCACGACCACGATCTTCTGGTGGGTCGACCGATCTGCGCTGTAGATCGAGTGGTTCACGGAACTTCCTCCTCCTGCTCTAATTGGTCGGAGACCTCCAGAGGCAGGTTCAACGTCTCGCACTCGAAAACGTGGGGATTGCCGCTTCGGTTCCACAGATGTGATCACATCGCGGTGAAAAGACGTGAATGCCCGCGACTTCGCGAGGAGGGAGGCAAAAATAATTTATCTGTATCAGTGTGTTAGATGAATTTTGACAATTCGGTGGCGAGCCGGAGGCAGGCAAGCGGGGCCAGAAATCATTTGCCTGTGGCGGAAAAGCACAGGGGGAGGGGAGGCGTAGAGAGGGCCCGGTCCTAGACGCTTCCGACCGTCTTCAGCCGCGCCCTGGGGTGGATCTCCGCCTGCGACAGCACCGTGGTTTGCGAGCGGAAGCGCTCGACCAGCGAACGCACGAACGGGCGGATCGCCGCCGACGTGACCAGCACGGGCGCCTCGCCCTCGCGCGCCGCGCGCTCGAAACTGTCGCGCACCGAGGCCATGAACTCCGACAGTTTCGACGGCTGCATCGCCAGCGTGCGGTCATCGCCCTGGCCCACCAGCGACTCGGCGAAAGCCTGCTCCCATTTCGCCGACAGCGCGATCAGCGGCAGGTAGCCGCTCGGCGAGGAATTCTGCGCGCAAATCTGCCGCGCGAGCCGGGCGCGGACGTGCTCGACCATGGTTGCCGGATTACGCGAGAACGCCAAAGCATCCGCGATCCCTTCGAGAATGGTGGAGAGATCGCGGATCGAAATCCGCTCGGCGAGCAGCAATTGCAGCACGCGCTGGATGCCGGAAATCGTCACCTGGCTCGGCACGATGTCCTTGATCAGCTCGCTTTGCTCCTTCGGCAATTCCTTGAGCAGCTTCTGCACCTCGCCATAGGACAACAGGTCCGACATGTTGCCCTTGAGCAGTTCGGTCAGATGCGTCGACAGCACGGTGGGGGCGTCGACCACGGTGTAGCCCTTCAGCGAGGCTTCCTCCTTCAGGCTGGCGTCGACCCAGGTTGCCGGCAGCCCGAAGGTCGGCTCGATGGTGTGAATGCCGGGCACCGCGACCTGCCCGCCGCCGGGGTCCATGACCATGAACTGGTTCGGCCAGATCTTGCCGGTGCCGGCGTCCACCTCCTTGATCTTGATGACGTAGGTGTTGGCCTCGAGCTGCACGTTGTCGAGGATGCGCACCGCCGGCATCACGAAGCCCATCTCGATCGCCAGCGAGCGGCGCAGCGCCTTGATCTGTTCGGTGAGGCGATCGGTGCCGTCGGGACCGTTGACCAGCGGCAGCAGCGCGTAGCCGAGCTCGATCTTGAGGTCGTCGATCTTGAGCGCGCTGGAGATCGGCTCTTCGGCGGCGGCCGCACCCGGAGCCGCGGCCGGAGCGGCGGCGGCTTTCGCGTCCTCCGCGGCCTTGGCATGCTTGTGCTTGTGCGCGTTCCAGGCAAAGCTCGCCGCGCCGCCGCTCAGCGCCAGGAACGGAATGGCCGGAATGCCCGGCAGCAGCGCCAGCACGAACATCACGGCGGACGCCATGCCGAGCGCCTGCGGATAGCCGGAAAACTGCTTGATCAGCGCCTTGTCGGCGGCGCCGGACACGCCGGCCTTGGAGACCAGCAGGCCTGCGGCGGTGGAGACGATCAGCGCCGGCACCTGCGTGACCAGGCCGTCGCCGACGGTGAGCAGGGTATAGGTTTGCGCCGCCTCGCCGAACGAGAGGCCCTGCTGCGCCACGCCGATGATGATGCCGCCGATGATATTGATGAATACCACCATCAGGCCCGCGACCGCGTCGCCGCGGACGAATTTCGAGGCGCCGTCCATGGCTCCGAAGAAGCCGCTCTCGTCTTCCAGCGCCTTGCGGCGCTCGCGCGCGACCTTCTCGTCGATCAGGCCGGCGGAGAGATCGGCGTCGATCGCCATCTGCTTGCCCGGCATGCCGTCCAGATGAAAGCGTGCCGCGACTTCCGCGATGCGTCCCGAACCCTTGGTGATGACGACGAAGTTCACGGTCACCAGAATCGCAAAGACGATGATTCCGATCACGAAATTGCCGCCCATCACGAAGCTGCCGAACGCCTGGATGACGTGGCCGGCCGCGTCCGTCCCCTCGTGCCCGTGCGACAGGATCAGCCGCGTGGAGGCGAGGTTGAGCGACAACCGCAGCATCGTCGAAATCAGCAGGATGGTCGGGAACGACGAGAATTCCAGCGGCGCCTGGATGAACAGCGCGGTCATCAGGATCAGGATCGAGAGCGTGATCGAGATCGCGAGAAACAGGTCGAGCACGAACGAAGGCAGCGGCAGGATCAGCACCACCAGGATGGTGAGGATGCCGAGCGCCAGCGCGATATCGCCGCGCTTGATCAGGCTGCCGATCTCACTGAGCTTGGGGAATTTGCTCAGCGCCGCGCTTGCGCCCTGGCCCGCCGTGACATCGACCATGGTTGCCGCTTCTCCCCGCGTGTGCCGGTCACGCGCCCCAAACGTCTGCGCGGCGGCCGAAGGGCCACCGTTTCGAAAGTGAGGCACCGCACTGGCGTCCACGGAGGGCTCCCCCGTTTTACGCGGTCGACGACACTCAACTTCACCCGGCAATTTTTGCCCGGTGTATAGTTAGGAAAGGGTTAACGGGGATGCGGCGCGATGGAACGGCGGGCCTTCCGGTCGCCCGGTTCGCCTCATTCAGCGGGCTCCGGGACGCGGACCTGCCGGACCGCTGTCTCGCCTTGCGGCGGGGAGCCGCTGCGTTCCGCCGGGGGCAGTCCAAGGCCCTTAACCAGTCCGAAGATTGCCGGAATCACGATCAGCGTCAGGAGCGTCGAGGAGATCATGCCGCCGATCATCGGCACCGCGATGCGCTGCATGATTTCCGATCCTGTCCCCGTACTCCACATGATCGGCAGAAGGCCTGCCATGATGGCGGTGACGGTCATCATCTTCGGGCGGACGCGCTCCACCGCGCCCTCCATGATGGCCTCGTGAAGATCGGCGCGGGTCAGTACGCGTCCGCCGCTGTCCCGCCTCATCTTGATCTCGGCCAGCGCCTGATTGAGGTAGATCAGCATCACGACGCCGGTCTCCGCTGCGACACCGGCAAGCGCAATGAAGCCGACGGCGACGGCGACCGAGAGGTTGAAGCCGAGCCACCACATCATCCACAGGCCTCCGACCAGTGCGAACGGCAGCGACAGCATGACGATCAAGGTCTCCGTCATGGACCTGAAGTTCAGGTACAAGAGCAGGAAGATGATCATCAGCGTGACCGGTACCACGATCTTCAACCGCGCGGCGGCGCGCTGCATATATTCGTACTGGCCGCTCCACACCACGTAGTAGCCTGTCGGAAACTGCACGCCGTCGCTCACCGCGCGCTGCGCGTCGGCGACATAACCTCCAATGTCACGGTCCCTGATGTCGACGTAGATGTAGGTCGCGAGCTGTCCGTTCTCGGTCCGGATCGCGGTCGGCCCGCGGGCGGGCTCGACCTTTGCCACTTCGCCGAGGGGCACGGCGCCTCCGGCCGGCATCGGCACCAGGATGTCGCTGGCGATCGCCTTCGGATTGTCCCGCAGGTCGCGGGGATAACGCATGTTGACAGTGAACCTTTGTCGGCCTTCCACCGTCGTTGTGACCGTCTGTCCGCCGAGAGCCGCCGCGATAGTGTCCTGGAGATCCTGGATCAGGATTCCATAGCGGGCCAGTACCTCGCGATCCGGCGTGATTTCGAGGTAATAGCCGCCGATGCCACGTTCGGCATATGCCGATGCAGTACCTGGTACAGTCTTGAGAATACGTTCGATCCGCTGGGCAAGCTTATCGATCTGGACCAGATCAGCGCCCATGACCTTTACCCCGATCGGGGTGCGGATGCCCGTCGACAACATGTCGATGCGGGCCTTGATCGGCATGGTCCAGGCGTTGGAGACGCCCGGAAACTGCAACGCCCTGTCCATCTCGGCGACCAGGCCGTCGATCGTGACGACGGGGCCACTGCTCCTTCGGCTTCAGATTGATGATTGTCTCGAACATCTCCATCGGCGCAGGATCGGTTGCGGTCGCTGCGCGTCCGGCCTTGCCGTAGACGGACGCGACTTCCGGGAAGGATTTGATGATTCTGTCCTGCGTCTGCATCAGTTCAGCCGCCTTGGTCACCGAGATGCCCGGCAGCGTCGTCGGCATGTAGAGCAGCGTTCCCTCGTTCAATGTCGGCATGAACTCGGTGCCGAGCTGGCGGGCCGGCCAGACAGAGACGGCGAGTATGGCAAGCGCGAGCAGGATCACGAGCGTCTTGGTGCGCAGCACGCCCTTGATCACGGGCCGGTAGATCCAGATCAGAAAGCGGTTGATGACGTTCTTGTGCTCCGGAACGATTTTTCCACGTACGAAGATCACCATCAACGCAGGGACCAGGGTTACGGACAACAGAGCTGCTGCGGCCATGGAGAAGGTCTTGGTGAATGCAAGCGGGCTGAAAAGCCGGCCCTCGTGAGACTCCAGCGTGAAGATCGGCATGAACGAGACGGTAATGACCAGAAGGCTGAAGAACAGTGCCGGACCGACCTCGGAAGCCGCTTTGATGAGAATTGCAACGCGCGATCGTCCAGGCTCCGCACGCTCCAGGTGCTTGTGGGCGTTCTCGATCATCACGATCGCGCCGTCGACCATGGCTCCGATCGCGATGGCAATGCCGCCGAGGCTCATGATGTTGGACCCGAGCCCGAGCAGTTTCATCGCGCCGAAAGCCATCAGCACGCCCACCGGCAGCATGACGATCGCGACCAGCGCGCTCCGCACGTGCAGGAGAAACAGGACACAGACGACGGCCACGATCAGGCTCTCCTCGACGAGAGTGTGCTTCAGCGTGTCGATCGCCGCGTAGATCAGGTTCGACCGGTCGTAGACCGGGACGATCTCGACGGACTTGGGAAGGCTGCTGGCGATCTCCTTGAACCGCCTCTTCACATTCTCGATGACGTCGAGGGCGTTGACGCCGAAGCGCTGCAGCACGATCCCGCCGGCGACTTCGCCTTCGCCGTTGAGTTCCGTGATGCCACGCCTTTCGTCGGGGCCGAGCTCGACCCGGGCGACGTCCCGCAGCAGCACCGGAGTGCCGTTGTCGGTCTTAAGCACGATGTTGCCGAGATCGTTGATGCTCTTGATGTAGCCCTTGCCGCGGATGACATATTCGAACTCCGAGAGCTCGACGGTGCGGCCTCCGACGTCGGCGTTGCTGGCGCGGATCGCCTCGCCCAACCTCTGCATGCTGATACCCCGATCGCGCATGCGTTGCGGGTCCAGGATCACGTTGTACTGCTTCACGAAGCCACCGATGCTCGCGACCTCGGCCACACCTTCGGCCCTGGCCAGAGCGAACTTGAGATTCCAGTCCTGGATCGTGCGGGTGTCAGCCAGGTTCAATTCCTTGGACATGACCGCGTACTGATAGACCCACCCCACGCCGGTGGCGTCGGGACCAATCGTCGGCGTCACGCCAGCGGGCAGTCGCGATGCGGCGCTGTTCAGAAACTCCAGCACCCGGGAGCGCGCCCAATAGATGTCGGTGCCGTCCTCGAAGATGACGTAAACGAACGAGACGCCGAAAAACGAGAAGCCGCGCACGACTTTCGATTTCGGGACCGTCAGCATCGCCGTGGTCAAGGGATAGGTGACCTGATCCTCGATCACCTGCGGTGCCTGCCCGGGATATTCCGTGTAGACGATTACCTGCGTATCGGAGAGATCGGGGATCGCATCGAGCGGCAGGTGCACGAGCGCGTAGAGGCCGGCGGCGGCCGCAAAGCCAGTGCCGAATAGTACCAGCAACAAATTGCGGGCCGACCAGGCGATGACACGGGAAATCATTGGTGGTCTCCCGTGGCTTTCGCATCGGAAGGCGCGGACGCCGGCGGAGCGCTGGCTTCGGCAAAACCCTTCAGCGCCGACTTCAGGTTGCTCTCGGCGTCGATCAGGAAATTGGCCGAGGTGACGACCGCCTCTCCCTCGGCGAGGCCTTCCTTCACCTCGACATAGCCGTCGCCGCTTCGTCCAAGCTTGACGGAGCGCGGCTCGAAACGACCTTCGCCCTTGTCGACGAGAACGGCCTGCCGGCTACCGGTATCGAGCACGGAACTGTCGGGAATGGCGATGACCGGCTCCTGACTGCCAATCTCGATTTCCGCATCGACATACATGTCCGGGAGCAGGGCGAGGTCCGTGTTTGTCAATTCGATCCGGACTCGCGCGGTCCGGGTCTGGCGGCTCACCTGCGGATAGATCACGCTGATCGTCCCGGCAAAGATCCGGCCAGGAAAGCTGCGGGCACGCACGGTCACGCGCTGGCCGACGGCGATGCCGCCGAGGTCGCGCTCCGCCACCTCTGCCAGCGCCCATACCGCCGAGATGTCGGCAATCCGAAACAGCACGTCGCCCGGCTGCGCCCGCATCCCTTCGATCGCATTACGTTCCAGCACGATGCCGTCGCGCGGCGAGGACCATTGAATGGCAATCGGGGCGGTGTGCGTCTTCTCCATCGCCGTAATGACCGGTTCAGGCACGTCCAGATTCATCAGCCGCTGTCTCGAGCCGCGGCCGTAGAGCTGGATGCCGCCCGTTGTCCCGGACTCGATGGTTGCGAGATATTCTGCCGCCGCAGACGAGACGGCAGGGCTGTAGATTTCCATCAGCGGCTGCCCGGCCGATACGCGCGTCCCAGTGGTGACGTCGGCGACCTTCTGCACATAGCTCTCGGCGCGCATGGCGATGACCGAGATGCGGCGCTCGTCCAGTTGGATTGTTCCGGGCGCTCTCACCAGTGTCCGGATCACGTGGCGCTCGACGGGTTCCGACTTCACGCCGGTGCGCTGGATCTTGCCTGGCGAAAGTTTGACGGAGCCATCGTCAGTATCGTCACCCTCATAGACAGGGACATAGTCCATTCCCATCGGATCCTTCTTGGGGAACGGCGAGGTGTCCGGCAATCCCATTGGATTGCGGTAGTAGAGAATCTTGTGCGTTCGTTGCGCGGCCTCCGGTTTCGGCGCTCGCTCCACAAGCGATGGTTCTTCGTCATCGAAGACCGGCAGGTAGTCGCGACCCTGTCGGTCCTTCTTCGGGCCGGCCGACCAGAATGGCGCGCCGCTTGGGTCACGATAGTAAAGTACCGACCGCTCGGAGATTGCTGCCGAAGTGGCGGCCTGTGCGCGCAGAAACCGGGACGGATGTTGCGCCGACCAGTAGCCGGCGGTGCCCAGCGCTATGCCGAGCGCAAGTGTGGCGAGGAATCGAAGCATGCTCATGGCGTTTGACCCGCGGATCGCGTGAAGTGGGGCTGCACGGAGGAAGCGGGAGCGCTCCGGAAGGGAGCGCTCCCGGACCTCACTTGTTGGCCTTGATCATGACCTTGCCGGTCACCGTCTCCGCCTCGCCTTGCATCTTGGCCGAGAGGCTGAGCTGATAGCGTCCGGCCATCGGCAGGTCCGTCTTGAAGGCATAGACGCCCGGTTCCTTCGCGGGTTGCGAACTGACGGGCGACTCCATCTCCGCCATTCCCTCCGGGGCCATATCGACGCGGGTCCGAATGATGACCGCGTCCGACACCGGCTGGCCTGTCTTCTTGTTGATGAGACGGACGGCCAATGTGACGTCGTCGCCCTTTTTCATCTCCGCATTGACAGGCTCGAACACAAAATCGTTCGCCGCCGCAAAGGCTGCGGAGCCGGCAAGGCTGATCGTCGCGGTCAGTGCGGCAACGCGCGTGAACTTCGAAATCATGAACTTTCTCCTCATGGGTCTGATCTCGGCCCCGGCTTCCAGGAAAAGCCGCGTGGCAAGCATCATGGCGCGCGAACGCCAAGGCTCACGCGCAGGCAGCGTTTTGCGAGACGATCAGACTCGAGGAGGCCGGAAGGGCGGACTGCCGCTGTGCAAGGCGACGATCTGGTCCGCGAGGAGAGGAAGCAGATTTCCCGCCAGAAGTGGAAAATCATAATGAAAGCCGGCCGGAGAGGCGATGCTCACGAACGGAGCGCAGCAGAACGCCATCGGGCACGGTCCGCCATGCTGGTGGCCCGGTTTGGCCTTCGCATCGTCCGGACAGCAGTCATGCATCGCCCCCTGCATATCGGAGGGCATGACCATGTCATGGGCGATGCCGGTCTGCGCCATCGAACCGACTACAGGCATCGTCGATCCCGCCGTCGGCAGCAGCGCTACCGACAGGGCGATCAGCAAAGCCAAAATCACGCGAGCACGTCGCATAGTCCTCCAACCAGGTCGACCATATCGTATGTGCGGGTCAAGCGGTCAAGTTCCTTCGCTAACCATGGACCCAGGGAAGCGGATATATCGTTGATTTGGCTCAACTTGTGTCCAGGCCCGCGAAGCCGCTCCGGAAGACGATCTAAAGCATCCGCACCGTGTTTGCGGCAGGCGATCGGGGTCGCCATGCGCCCGCATGCCTAATATCTCGGCATTGTGGGTTGACCCCGGGCGCTCCGGCGGGGAAGTTGAGAGGGCTGTGCACGCGCCCGCCAACCGATCTCACGACTCACCTGCGTTCGCCCCCGATTCACGTCAGGCCTGGGTGCGGCTTGCGCTCGCGCTGGTGATCGCTTCGATCGGCGCCGTCGGCATGTGGACGGTGGTCGTGGTGTTGCCGATCGTGCAGGGCGAGTTCGCCGCGAGCCGCGGCGCGGTGTCGCTCGCCTTCACCATGACCATGCTCGGCTTCGGACTCGGCGGCGTCGTCATGGGGCGAATCACCGACCGGTTCGGCATCGTGGCGGCGATCGCGCTCAGCATCGCCTTCCTCGGCGTGTCCTACGTGCTGGCCGGATTTTCGGCCGCGCTGTGGCAGTTCATCGCGATCTATTTCCTGATCGGGCTCGGCACCTCGGCGACCTTCGCGCCCCTGATGGCGGAGGCCTCGCACTGGTTCGAGCGCTATCGCGGGCTGGCGGTCACCATCGTCGCGAGCGGCAATTATGTCGCGGGGACGGTCTGGCCGCCGCTGGTCAATTGGGGGGTGCAGACCGCCGGCTGGCGCGCCACCCATATCGCGATCGGCGTATTCTGCGCGGTGTCGATGACGCTCTTGCTTCTGGTGCTGCGCGCGACCATCGGTGACGAAAAGATTCGCGATCACGCCAACGCGCCGCCGCCGCGGGTCGATCTGAACCTCTCGACCAACACGCTCACCGTGTTGCTTTGCATTGCCAGCATCTCCTGCTGCGTGGCGATGTCGATGCCGCAGGTCCACATCGTCGCCTATTGCGGCGATCTCGGCTATGGCGTGGCGCGCGGCGCCGAGATGCTGTCGCTGATGATGGGGTTCGGCATCGTCAGCCGCATCGGTTCGGGCTTCCTCGCCGACCGGATCGGCGGCATCCGCACCCTGCTGATCGGATCGCTGGCGCAGGGCTTTGCGCTGCTGTTCTACCTGTTCTTCGACAGCCTGACCTCGCTCTACCTGATTTCGGCGATGTTCGGCTTGTTCCAGGGCGGCATCGTGCCGAGCTATGCCATCATCGTGCGCGAGGCGATGCCGGCGCGCGAAGCCGCGACCCGCGTCGGCATCGTGATCTTTGCCTCCGTGTTCGGCATGTCCTTCGGCGGCTGGATTTCCGGCGTGATCTTCGATGCCACCGGCTCCTATGCGGCGGCCTTCGTCAACGGGCTTGCCTGGAATGCGCTCAACGTCGTCATTACGCTCGGCCTGTTGTTGCGCGCACGCGCGCAGTCCGCGCGACCGGTGACCGCGTAATTCCATTGCGGCCTCCTACCGGATCGAGTTGCAGAAATCGTCGATGTCGGGCGAGGGACGCGCCGAGAACACAAGGCACGTCATGCCCCGCGCATGAGGCGCATCCAGTACGCCGCAACCTCTCAATTTGATCTCGGCTCTTACAAGACACACGTTCGCCTTCCCGCGGCAAGATTTGCCCGAGGTTTGCATCATCTTTGTCCCTCAAGAGTTATGAGGGCGCAGGGAAGACCGGGTGCCAGCCGCACCCATGGCCTCGCGTGCAACAAAAAGCACGCGAGTTAGCGACCACAGGTACCGCCGGGTCAGCCCGGCCTTCCCTGCGCGATGGTTTTAACGGTTTCCTGCGCGCTCTCCCCGGTGAGCCAGACTTTGTTGCCACCGTCATCGGCGCGATGCGCAAGCATTGCCGCCGACTTGGCACCAGCCTTGGGGTGCCAGGACCACGCGCCTTCGCCGTCCGCAAAAGCAGCCGTTCGTCTTTCGGCAGCTTCGCGTCCACCGCATTCCGACCCACGTCCGTGACGATCGCGATACGCCCCTCGATTCGGGTCGGAACAAAACGAGAACATAAGTTTGAGTCGGGGGTGAGTCAAGGGGCGTGTACGCCCGAGAACCCAATCGATTTGTACGGAGATCAAGGGGCCGATTAGGTCTCATACAAACCGCATCCCAGCGATTCCGTTTTGCCTGGCACGCAGTCTGCTAAACCAGCGCCAAACCACCACCGGCATTGGACACTTGGAATGGGCAATACGAAAGCGCAGCCAGAAGATATCCAGGTCCCTGCGTATGACGACATCGTTGACGCACACGGCCTAACCATCCTGAACGAAGTAGGAGATTGGTCAGTGGAGAACGGTGACCTCTTTTTGACCAAGGATGGAGACTTTAAGGTTGGCGACACTGCCTACAACGGCCTGTTTCGGCTCGTTCAAACCTGGCGCTTTAGTGAAGCACACCTTCGGTATCTGTTCGATACGATCGGCAAGGTGCTGGCGTGGCGTAAGAGCTTGGATGAAAGGCTGAACGCATTGGGCGAGGAACGGGCATCGAGGTTTAGCCTGGAGCCAGACCCCGACTTTTGGCGCGCGCTTCATGCGATTGACGACCAGCAAGCGGCAACCGTCTTCGGAGCGAGCATCTATGCCGGTGCGTTGATACTCATGCTTAGCGGGGCGTTGCTTCGCTTCAGAGATGATATCGATGGGAAGGACCATTGGACCAAGGTCGGACCGTTCTTCAATGGGCATTCGGTAGGAGCGATCATCGAGGCCGGTGCGAACGGGTTTCGCCACGCGGATGAGTGGGCCAAGACCCGAACTCCCGATGCGCGGCAGAAGCGCTCGCAAGACATAATAAACGGCGCGCTTTCAGGGTCGCCTCCACCGGATGAAAGCAGTATGGGAAAGTGCGTTGAGTTGCTTCAGATGCTTGGCGGCGGCAAGTTTAAAGGTTTGGCGACCAACGTGTTTACATTCGCTCATGGCTTAGCCGTAGAGGTTCGCGCCAAATCAAGTTGAGCGGCTACCTCAGGGGAAATGATGTCTGATAATCCACCAACCTTCACCCATTTTAGCTCTACGGCAGCGGAACTGCCAATCTCCTACTACACGGCAATCGGCCGTGCGCTCTATCGTTGGTCACAACTTGAAGCGACCGTCTGCAGCATAGCCGCGTCAATACAAGGGCCGTTTTGGCTACAGGCCCTAAAGGAGCTTCGAGGCTCTCGCGGTTTCGCAGTGAAGAAGGTGTTCCAGCAGCTAAGGGCGGCGGCACAGAGGCGCGAAAGCCCATCGCAAGTACTTCAAGACCTGAGTAATGCCGAGAGGCTTTACTCGTTGCGGAAAACCTACTTCCACTCTGTGTGGGGACACATCACTGGTCCAAACCGTGCGGGAGTTGGCATGCAGGAATGGTCGAACGATACCTACGACAACTTTAAGGCTGTTGAGTTAAGCGAACTTGAGGCGTTCGCCGCAGACTGCGCTGCGACATCAGAGGGCCTCATGAAGACCGCAATCCCACTTTTCCACAGCAGCCCCACCATTGCGGTAGATGACGGCGACGGCTTGACGAAGGCACTCGAGTGGTCACCCGAGCACCGGAGCGAGTAATGCCCTCCTTCACCGAAGTGCTCACCGCAGTGGCAGAGCCATGACAGCAACAATCATTGCTAATTGCGAAGACTATCTTTTCCCAGCTTTGAAGCTGAACGTCTGGGAACGCGTTGTGTATTATCACTTGCTGCGCCACAGCCATCTCGAAGGGAGGGCAACAATCTTAGTCGCGTTAGCCCCGCTAGCGAACGCGATGGGGATATCGGAGACCACAGTTCGTGAAAATATCCGCAGCTTGGCTGAGCGGGGGTGCTTCAAGATTGAAGAACGTTCGCGACACGGTCATCTGATCCGAGTATTGCTTCCAGAGGAGATTGCGGGGGTTCTACCAAAGGCCGTCGCTGCGGAGCCTATTGAGCTAACCGCATTCGACTTCTTCACTGGCAGACGTTTTCTCACGGCTCTTCTGGCGCGCGAGAACAACAAGTGTTTCTACTGCCTTCGAGCAATAGATGCTCCCTCGTGCGAACTAGACCACGTGACATCGCGAGTTAATGGAACCGACAACTCGTATCGGAACATTGTCTGTTCGTGTCACGAGTGCAACACAACAAAGCAAGCGCAATCTCCCAACGAATTTCTGCGCCAGCTCTATCGAAAGGGGACACTTTCCCAAGCCGAGCTTGCTGAGCGCATATCAGCACTAGAGCAACTTCAAGCGGGCGCCCTCGTCCCGGATATTGAGCTAGTACGCGGCGTGATCCGGCCAGCAAGTCCTTGATGATGGTAGCAGGACACGGTAGCAGTCACAGCGCAGCGAAGGTGATTCGCACATATTTTTCAGTACCTTCTTTTCGCGCCCGGTCCTTCAGCTAGGGAGCGAGACGAGCCAGGCCAGCGCATTGGCGGATCATGCCATCGACACGCTGCCGCATCTGTTGGAGTTGCGGGGCATTTAGGACATCGCCACGCCACTAGCCTCGCGAGTGAGTTGAAGAAGTCGGAAGCGCGTGAGAATTGCCGTAGAATCTCGCTCACATCCGGAGATTCCGGGCTCGATGCTTTCGCGTCGCTCCGGAAGGACGCCAGGCTGCAATGCTCACGCCCCGTTACGCGAGTTCACTTGCAACGCACTGCCTTGGTGCTTTTCAGTGGGATTGCCGAAGCCGCGCGGGCGGGGCGGTTCCCGTGGTGCCTCGCGCAGGGCTTTCCCTCGCTGTTTTTCGCTTTGGCACGCTTCTGCTGCACCGTTCGCGAATATAAGCTGCCGCCAACTTATTGCAGCGTCCACCAACTCGTTGCAGAGGGCAAAACGTGCCCACCAAACCTACCGAACGCAGGCTCGCGGCCATTCTTGCCGCGGACGTGGCTGGATACAGCCGCTTGATGGGAGCCGATGAGGGGGACACTCTTCGCCAGCTCAAGGCCCATCGCCGTGCGCTTGTAGACCCGAAGATAGCTCAGCACCGCGGACGCATCGTCAAGACCGCCGGCGACGGAATGCTGGTGGAGTTCGCGAGCGTCGTGGACGCGGTGCGCTGTGCGGTCGAGATGCAGCGTGGTATGGCCAAGCGCAACGTGAATGTGCCGCAGGACAAGCGGATCGAGTTCAGGGTCGGCATCAATGTCGGTGACATTGCGATCGATGGCGAGGACATCTTCGGTGATGGCGTCAATCTGGCGGCACGCCTGGAGGCACTCGCAGAGCCGGGGGGCATATGCGTTTCCGGCCGAGTGCAAGAAGATACTGTGGGAAGGCTTCCTCTTTCTTTCGAGGACCGTGGGGAGCAGCACGTCAAGAACATTGTCAGACCCGTTCGTGTCTACGCTCTCGGTCCAAAAACCATCGCCGAATTGCCATCCTCAACAGAGATGAAGCTGGCCTCTGGGAGCCACGCCTTGGATTTACGTTACCTGGCAGTCGAGCCATTCGATGGTCAGCAGCAACACTGCTGATCATTGCGGTCGCTGGCCTGCGAATGTGGCCGGGGTCCGAGCACTCAGGCAAGACGACGGCCAGGTACTCCATCGAGAATATCGCCCAATCCTCAGTACCGACCGTCGCGGTACTGCCTTTCGACAACCTCTCGGGCGATCCGGGTCAGGATTATTTTTCGAACGGTCTCAGCGAGGAACTCACTACGGCCCTCAGCCAATTCGAGCCGTTAGGCGTGGTAAGCCGCAGCACGGCGTTCGCGCGCAAGGGCAGAACGACGGTCATTTCAAAGATTGGCCGCAAGCTGCGGGCACAATACGTTGTCGAGGGCAGCTTCCGGTACGTTGGGGACGCGATCAGTGTTACCGCACAGCTCATCGATGCTCGCACTGGCAACCATGTTTGGGCTCAGACTTACGAGCGTGACGTCGGCTCAACGAGCCTGTTGACGATACAGAATGAAGTCGCGCGACGTATCGGTACCGCTATAGGCGATCAACAGACAGGAGCAATAGCGAGGTCCATATTGGAGCGGTCACGCTCGAAAGTGCCGGGTGAACTGTCGTCGTACGAGTGCCTGCTGCAAGGATATCAGTATCTTAGCGATCAAGCCGCTTCGGAACCTGCCCGCCGGGCACGTCTGTGTTTGGATACCACTGTTGGACGCGAGCCGGCAAATGCTTTCGCCTGGTCCATGCTCAGTCGCGTTTTGGCCGCCGTACGAATGTGGGGAAGCGGGCTCGATGGCCCCGAAGCCGATGACGTCGAGAAGCGCGCTTATCTCAGCACCCGCGCTGCTGAGGCGGCAAACCGCGCGGTCGATTTGGCACCAGGAAGTGCTGCAGCTCACTACGCCATGTTCGTAACATATTACGACAGGTGTCAGCCGGAACGGATGCGGCTCGAAGCCGAGAGAGTGCTGGCCATCGACCCGAATGATGCAGCCCTCCTCGGTCCCCTGGGGAATAGTCTCGCGTATGCCGGTCTTTGGGATTTGGGGGTGCCAATTGCCGAGAAGGCACTCGCCCTTGGAGGACCGGGCGCCCCACGGTGGTGGTGGTGGGCCACGGCAAAGGACCATTATCGGAAGGGGGAGTATGAGCAGGCTCTCGAGTATTTTCGGCGAGCCTATGTCGATCAAAATTGGCTGGACCACCTGCATCTCGCTTACACCTTGCCTTACGTTGGAAAGGTTGAGGAGGCACGAGCGGAAATCCCGATCTTGCTGAAGCTCAAACCGACGATCAGCGTCCAGGAAGCGGATCGCTATTACGAACTGTGGTGCTTCGACAAGGATTTCCGCGACAAAATGGCGAAAGCTCTGAGGCTCGCGGGTTTGCGAGAGGAGCGAGATCAGGTCAGCAAGAGCAACTGAGTATTGGCTCCGGGTCAACTCGCCAACCCGCCCCACGTCTCACCACATATTCCCGACTGCGCCCCTGGGGTATGCCAAGGGCACAGTGCCAGAGGGACAATTCCGCTCGGAGAAAAAATCGCATATCCTCGCGTCGACAAGGCGAGAAGGGCGCTCGACCGTCAACAGAGAAGTGGGACCCAAGGGAGGACTGCAATGCGCTTCCAGATCCCGTTTGCCACGACCAGCTTGCCGCCCGCAGCATCATCACTCGCCGTTGCATTGGCATTGTCATCGGCGATCACGGCCGCAGCGG
>Ga0265339_10001482_pt1 | contig 17327 bp, 17 predicted proteins | sample 4CB219metaG_FD_202085 | JGI IMG/M metagenome (GOLD analysis project Ga0265339, IMG submission 202085) | Rhizosphere microbial communities from Carex aquatilis grown in University of Washington, Seatle, WA, United States - 4-CB2-19 metaG | ecosystem: Host-associated > Plants > Roots >... | reverse complement strand
CGCGCAGGACAATGGCTTCCAGGCGGCGATCGTCAACACCGTCATTCTCGTCGCGACCCTGCCGATCTGGGTCATCGTGCCGATGGTACTCGCCATCCTCATCCACCAGGGGGTGCCGGGCGGCAAGCTGTTCCGGGCGGTGTATTTCTTTCCGACGGTGCTCTCGAGCGTCATCGTCGGCTCGATCTTCAACGTCCTGCTGCGCTTCGACGGGACGGTCAACGCCATCCTGAAGCTCGTCCACCTGCCGCCGGTCGACTGGCTCGGAAGCTCGTCGACGGCGCTCGGCATGCTGATCGCGGTGCAGCTCTGGGCGACGTTCGGCGTCAACCTGCTGCTGTTTCTGGCCGGGCTCTCGACCATGTCCAAGGAGATGCTGGAAGCGGCGCGCCTCGACGGCGCCGGCCTGCTGCAGCTCTGGTTCTACGTCATCATCCCGTCGCTTCGCCCGATCATCGAGTTCGTCGCGGTGGTGACCACGATCGGGGTGCTGACTTCGATGTTCGGCATCATCTACGTGCTGACTGCCGGTGGACCGGGAACGGCCACCACGCTGCCCGAATTCCTCATCTGGCTCGAGCAGGGCAAGATGAACCAGCCCGGCTATGCCGCGGCGATCTCCATGGTGCTGTTCGTGTTCATGGCGGGGCTCGCCTGGCTGCAGATCCGCACCATGACGCGCAACGCCAACATCTGAGGAACGGGCATGTTCGCGATCAGGGAGAAGGGAGCCTTGTGGAGCGCCGTCGTGCCGATGGCGATCCTGGCGGTTACCTGCGTCTATCCGGTGTTCTTCACGCTCAACAATGCGCTCAAGACGAACCGGCAGTACATCCTCGACCGCTTCGCGCTGGTCACCGCCCCGACCTTCGACAATTTTGTGCAGGCCTGGGGCCGGTCGCACCTGGGGGAGTATTTCCTCAACTCCATCGTGGTGACCGTGGGCGCGGTGATCGTTCTCCTCGTCGTCTCCTCGCTCGCGGGATTCGCCATTGCCTGCCTGCGCTTCCCCTTCCGGCGCGTGGTCTTTGTCGTGATCCTCGCTTCGCTGATGATTCCCGTGCAGGTGATCCTGGTCCCGTTCTCCAAGATCATCCTTGCCCTCGGTCTGCTCAACACCCTGCCGGGGCTGATCATCTCCTACACGGCGTTTTTTCTTCCATTCAGCGTCTATCTTATGACGGCGTTCTATTCGGGCCTGCCGCGCGAGCTGATCGAGGCGGCAAAGATCGACGGCGCCCGTCTCATCCAGATCTGGTGGTATGTGATGCTGCCGCTCGGTCGTCCGGCGCTGATCACACTGGCGATCCTCAACACGCTCTGGTGCTGGAACGACGTCCTCATTTCGCTGCTGGTGCTGCAGAAAGACCGGACGCTGATGGTCGGCATCGCGGCGCTCAAGGGCGAATACGACAACAGCGTGCCGCTGCTCATGTCGTCGATCTCGATCGCCGCAGCGCCCATCATCCTCATCTACATCATCTTCCAGCGCCAGATTGTGAGCGGCATCGCCGTGGGCGCCGTGAAGGGGTGAGACGACCCACGGCGCGAGAGCGCGGTCGCGACTTTCGGTTGCACAAAAGAGTGGAGGCATCAATGCCAGCGGGACGGATCGGCCGGCGCAGCAAGCTCAAACCCGAAGGGGTCGCGGCCTATCGGGAATGGCATAGCAAGGTCTGGCCGGCGGTGCTCGAGTTCAATACCGCGGCGGGCATTCGCAACTTCTCCATCTTCCTCGATGGCACGGATCTGTTCTCGTATTTCGAGGTCGACGAGGTCGCCGCGGCGCTCGCCCGCCTGAACAGCCGCGAAATGGTGACGAAGTGGCTGGAGCTCATGGCGCCGCTGATGGACGCGCCGGATCCGATGACACCCTGGGTCGACCTCGAGGAAGTTTTCCATCAGGACTGAGGGAGGAGGGCGCTCGCCAATCCGGCTCGGCCGGCCTTAGTAGAGGCCCATGTTGCGCTGCAGGGCATTGGCGAAGTGAACCTGCAGGGCCGCCTGTGCCTCGCCCGGCTTCCTGCGGCGGCAGGCCGCGATGATCGCCAGATGCTCCTGTAAAAACCGCATTGCCAGGGGCTCGGTCTGTCGTCGATCGAGCCGCAGGATCCGCAGATAATTGTGGATGCGGCGGTAGACGTTCTCGACCAGCGGGCTGTTGAGGCTCGCGATGATCATGTTGTGGAGGTGCGCATCGAGTTCCTCGATGGAGTCGCGGATCTCCGGCGTTAGCCCTTCGCGCTCGAGCGAAGCGACGGCCTCTCGGTGCACCCGCTCCATCTCCTCCATGTCGTGCGCGTCAGCCGTTTCGGCATAGACCGCGACCGCCGCCGATTCGATGATGCCACGCAGCTGGTAGGTCGATCGCAAGAGCTCGAGGCCCGGCTTGATGAACTCGATGCCAAGCCGTGAGTGGATGGTCAGCAGGCCTTCCGCCTGCAGCACCCGCAACGCATCGCGGAGCGGTCCGACGGGAACGTCGATCAGTTCCACAAGCTCGGCCTGGGACACCATCGCCCCGGCCGCGATGCGCCGGTCGAAGAGCACTTCGAGCACGCGCTTGTAGGCGAGATCGCTCAGCGAGGGCTTACTCGCTTCGGCCTTGGTGGCCCTGGTGCCCTTGGGGGTCTTGGTGGCCTTGCCGCTCGTGGCACTCTTGGCGGCGTTCCCGCGGGTCTTGTCAGCCAATGACGGCCTCCGGTGGCAATTTTCGTCCCTGATCGATTAGCGTTTCGCCGTCCTGAACTTGCAAGGCCGCTCCGTGAGTTGGGCCCCTGGATTCGGCAGCGTGGGCCTTTCGGTTCCCCTTTGCCGATCGTCGCGGCGCGTCGGCGTGCTCCGTCTTTGCGAGAAACATGTTGCGCTTGATCTATCAGATGGTAGTTTCTGGTATAGCTGTGCGTCACCGTGATCTAGCACAGAAATGGGCGCAGATGGCCAGAAGCCGTGGCGCCGGTGGAAACAGGGAGGATTGGACGATGAGACTCGATCTTGCTGGCAAATGGCTTGGCGTCGTTGGCGGCCTGGGCTTGTCGCTGATGGCGACCGCGGCGATTGCCGACCCGGTGCAGATCAGCGTCTGGGCTGACAGCGCCCGTCTGCCGATGTTTGCGGCCTACCAGGCGGCGCATCCGGACGTGAAGCTCAACGTGACTACCGTGGGCCTCGACATGGTCGCCAAGCTCCAGCTCGCGTTGCGCGCCAAGAGCGGGGTGCCCGACGTCGTCTTCCTGCCGATCATCAACTACCCCGCCCAGCTGTCGACCCGCGCCACCGACTATCTGATGGACCTGACGACCCTGGTGCCCGCGGACAAGCAGGCCGAGTTCTATCCGAACTCGAACGTGCCGTGCACGATCAACGGCAAGCTGCTGTGCCTGCGCAATGACATGGCGCACTTCGTGTTCTGGTACAACAAGCCGCTGCTCGACAAGCTCGGCGTGCAGCTGCCCACCACCTGGGAGGACTTCGAGAAGACCGGCGCCGACTTGGCCAAGCAGGGCTATATCGTCGGCAGCGGCACGGAGCCGGTCGACGTCATGAACATGCTCGTGTCCGACGGCTGTGACCTGGCGCTGCCCGATGCGCAAAAGGACAACACCCTCAAGATCGATCTCACGACCGATGCCTGCAAGAAGCCGGCGGCGATGCTCGACCGCATGGTCGCCAGCGGCGCACTGGCCAAGATCGGGGTGTTCGAGCCGGCCTTCATCGACCTCGCCAAGAGCGGCAAGCTGGCGATGATCTTGGGGCCGACATGGTTCGGACCAACATTCATGAAACCAACCTACGAGTGGGCGCCCAAGACGCTCGCGGCGGGGCTTCCGCCGAAATGGGCCGATCAGCAGCAGCCCTCGACCTGGAGCTGGGGCGGCGGCACCTATGGTGGCTGGAAAGGAACGCAGCATCCCAAGGAGGTGCTAGACATCATCACTTGGATGGCGACGAACCCGGACATGCAGAAGACCGCCGAGACGATGCCGGCGGATAAGCCCGCCTCGCTCGCGTGGAGCGCGCAGATCAAGGCCGATGGCTACTACGCGGACGACCAGGTGTTCGACGTTCTCCTGAAGGCTGCCGATTACGGCAACCCGGGCTATGGAACGCTTCGCTTCGACGTGGCCGGCGACATCGGCAAGGTGGTGACCCCGCAGCTCGCGAGCGGCGCCAAGCTGGTGGATCTGCTCCCCGCGCTCCAGCAGGAGCTGACCAACGACGCCAAGGTCGCCGGTTATCAGGTCGAACCGTAACTCCCGGGCTGTCGCCGGGCGAGGCCACGCGTCCCGTCCGGCGACAGGTCCGAGCGAATTGAGTTGCGAATCGGGGTCTTCGTGCTCCGCTTCGCGCGGGCTGCCGATGGGAAGAGCGGAGCGCGGACGTGACCACAGCTGATGTCACCAGTGGAGCGTTGACTAACGCCACCATGCGGCGCGCCGGCAAAGCCCGCCGCCGCCGCGAAGTCCTGGTCTCCTATCTCTTCCTGCTTCCCTACATCATCCTGTTGCTGATGTTTGGCGTGCTGCCGGTCTTTTACGCGTTCGGCCTCAGCTTCTTTGACACCATCGGCGGCACGTTCTGGTGGTTCACCAACTACATCACCGCCTTCGGTGATTTCCGCTTCGGTGCGAGCGCCCTGAACGTACTGACGTTCGTGGCGATCTGGGTGGTGGGGATGGTGCTGGGCGTCCTCGCGCTGTCGCTGATGCTCGATACGCTGCGCCGGACGGCGGCCACTACGCTCAGGACCATCTTCTTTTTGCCCGGCGCCATCACGTCTTCGGCGATCGTCGTGCTCTGGCTGTTCATGCTCGACCCAGTGGTGAGCCCGTTCCAGCCGCTCCTGCATCTGTTCGGCTGGACCTCGCGGCAGAACGTCGTCTCGGGCGTCGGCTTTGCCGGCGTGTTCGCGCTGATGGCCTATTTCTCCGGCTCGGGCGGCTGGATCGTCGTCTTCGGCGGTGCCCTGTCGAGCCTGCCTCAGGAGGTGATGGAAGCCGCGAGGATCGATGGCGCCAATCGCTGGCAGATCGCCATGCTGGTCAAGCTGCCGATGATCTGGCGCTCGGTCGCGCTGATGGCGATCCTCTGCTGTGCCGGTGGCCTGCAGATTTTCCTCGAACCGCAGCTGATGCGCCTTGCCGGCGAGCAGTACTCGCAGACGGATTGGTCGCTCAATCAGCTCGCCTTCGTCTACGCCTTCAACATGGGCGATTTCGGTACGTCTGCGGCCTTGTCGACCATGCTGCTGGCTGTGTCGATCGCCATCGCGCTGATCATCATCTTTGTAACCAAGTTCTACAAGATCGATTAGGAATCACCATGGCCGCCCGCGCGCAAGTCCAGTTCTCGATCGGTCGTTTCGTGATCTTCGCGGTCCTCGCCTTCGCCGCGATCTTTTACGGCGCGCCGCTGCTCTGGCTGTTCATCGCCGGCACCCGCTCGCGGGATTCGCTGTTCACCGGCACGCCCTACGACCTCGGCGACTGGGCCAGCATGGTCCAAACCTGGATCAATCTCTCGAGCTACAACAGCTTCGAGCTGGGCCAGTGGGCGCTGAACTCGGCGATCTACGCGATCGGCGGCGTCTTGGTGTCGCTGCTCACGGCGATCCCGGCCGGCTATGTGCTGGCGCTCTACAATTTCCCCGGCCGCCGGCTGATCCTGATCCTGACGCTGATCGCTATCATCACGCCGAGCGCGGCGATCGTCCTGCCGATCTTCCTCGAGATGACGCTCATCGGGCTCAACAACACCTATGCCGGCCTCATCCTCGCCACCGGGTTCTTCCCGTTCGGCGTCTATCTCGCCTACATCTATTTCGCGTCCTCGATGCCCGCGGGGATCATGGATTCGGGCATGATCGACGGTTGCAATCGTTTCCAGCTGTTTCTCTATCTCGGACTGCCGCTGGCCGGCCCGCTGGTCGCGCTCGTCGCGTTCTTCAGCTTCCTCGCCAACTGGAGCAACTACTTCCTTGCCCTGGTGCTGCTGTCCGACGAGCGCCTGTTCAACCTGCCGGTGGGCCTCGGCGCCCTGATCGACGGCGCCGGCGCGCTCAGCAACCAGCAGGGCGGCGCCGCCGACATCCCGATCAAATTGCCCGAAGCGATCCAGGCGTGCATCGTCGTGGTGCTGCCCGTCCTGATCATCTTTCTGGTGTCGCAGCGCTACGTGCGTGCCGGCCTGCTATCGGGCGCGGAAAAGGGCTGACGCCGTTCTATCTCTGAGAGGAAAGCATGAAAGTTGCACTGGTGACCGGCGCGTCCAGAGGGCTGGGCGCAGAGATCTCGCGCGCCCTGGGGGCTGCCGGCTGGGCCGTGGCGGTCAATTATTTCCGCAACGAAGCTGCTGCCGGCAGGACGGTTGCGGCGATCAAGGCATCGGGAGGCAATGCCATCGCCGCGGGGTTCGACGTCACCGATGACGAGGCGGTCAAGCGCGGTCTCAAAGCGATCGAGGCCGAGCTGGGGCCGATCGATCTGGTCGTCAACAACGCCACCGGCGAGCAGCCGGACCTGTCGATCATGGAGCAGACCTGGCAGGACCACCTCAACCAGCTGACCTTCTTCGTCAAGGCGCCGACCTTCATCCTGCAGCAATTGCTGCCCGAGTGGCGCAGGAGAAAAGCGGGGCGCGTGATCAACATCGGCAGCGAAGTGGTCGAGCTCGGCAATCCGAACCTCGCGCCTTATGTCGCCGCGAAAGGCGCGATGATCGGCCTGACCCGATCGTGGGCACGCGAGCTCGGCCCCGACAACATCACCGTCAACCTCGTCTCGCCCGGCTGGATCCCGACCGAGCGACACGCCGATGCGACCGCGCAGGCAAAGAGTGACTATGCGCGAATGGTGCCGCTCGGCCGGCAGGGCGAGCCGTCGGATCTCAGCGGCATGATCGTGTTTCTGGCCTCCGACCAGGCAAGCTTCATCACCGGCCAGACCTTTGCGGTCAACGGCGGCCGAACGCTCGCCTAGAGGGGCAGGCGTGAGCGCTCATCTCACCGCGGGATAAATCCAGCGGCCGCGAGGTTGTCCCAGAACGCATCAGGGATCGACGTGGTGAGGAAGCTGATGTTCTGGGATACCTCTGCCGGCGCGCGCATCCCGACTATGACCGAGGCCACGGCCGGATGTCGCAACGGGAACTGCAGGGCCGCGGCCTGCAAGGGCAGGCCATAGCGGGAGCAGACGGTCTTCAGCCGCTCGATGTCCGCCGAAACGCTTTCGGTAATGGGCCCCTGGCGCCATTGCGATCCACCGGCCAGCGCGCCGGACATGTACGGTCCGCCGATGAAGACCGAAATGCCGCGCTGCCGGCATGTGTCGAGCAGGCCCTCCTCGCCCTGGAAGAGCACCGAGTAGCTGTTCGCCAGTAGAAAGCAGTCCCAGTCGCCGAGCTCGAGTGCAATCCGGCACGGACCGGGCGCGTTGACGCCGAGGCCAATAGCGGTGACGGCGCCCTCCGCGCGCAGCTCGGCCATCGTCTGGTAGGCCTCCTTGATCACCGCGGGCAGGGCGCTGGGCTCGGAACTGCGGTCCGGATCGTGCAGCAGCAGGATGCTTGGCCTCGCTCCCCCGAGGCGCTCGATGCTGTCGCGAAGCGATCGGCGAATGGCGTCGGGGCTGGTATCGTAGACGACGGCGAAGGGCAGTCCCTCCGCCCAGTCGGACGCCAGCGGCTGTGGCTCCGTCGGCTCCAGCAGGCGGCCGACTTTGGTGGAGAGCACGAGGCCACCGGTCGGAAGTTGCGCGAGACTCTTGCCGACCCGGCGCTCCGCCAGGCCCTCGCCGTAGAGCGGCGCGACGTCGATGAAGTTGATGCCGCCGGCCAGCGCCGCCCGCAGCGTGTCGAGCGCATCCTGCTGCGACGAAGCGCGATACAGCCCGCCGAGCGGCGCCGCGCCGACCGCCATCACGCTGACGTCGAGGGCGGTGCGGCCGATCCGTCGCCGGGGAAGAGCTCCTGGGGGTCGATCAATGGTCATCTGGCATTCCCGGTCTCGGCACGGTCGGGCCAACGAGGCCCCTCAATCGCCACGCATCTACACCCAACTGATAGATTACAAAAGCCATTTACACATATCAGAAGGCTCGCCTATAACAGGCGACATCAATTCGTGGCGTCGAAAAGCGCCTGGCCTGATTGATATTGATCAGGTCCATCCTCGAAAACCCGGTTGGTATCGCCTTGTCAGTCATCAAAAAAATCGAGCTCATCGACTTCCTCTACCCGGTCGAAAACGTCGGCATGGGCGAGAACGGCTTCGACATCTTGTACGCTCCGGATGCGCCGGTACCGCTTTCAATGCCTGCGACGCGGATCGAGACGGTGGACGGCGTGGTCGGCGAGTATGTGGGTGGAATGTCCCTCGCTCTCGGCCAGGCGGCCTATCTGGCCCGGCATCTGATCGGCAAGGACGCCTTCCACCGCCTCGAGTTCTACGAAGAAGCCAAGCGCGCTTTGCGCAAGTTCGACAAGATGGGCGCGGGGATGCTCGACATCGCGCTCTGGGACTGGGCCGGCAAAAAGCTCGAGACTTCGGTCGCGAACCTGATCGGGTCGAACCGAACCCGCATCCCGGTCTATGCCAGCACCTATCACGGCGACCGCAATGGCGGCCTCTCATCGCCCGAGGATTTTGCGGACTTCGCCAAGCACTGCCAGGACCTCGGGTTCAAGGGGTTCAAGATGCACGGCTGGGGCGAGGGAATTGTCGAGGAGGAGATCGCCAGCATCCGCCTCATCCGCGAGCGCGTCGGCCCGTCCATGGACCTGATGCTCGATCCGGCCTGCCACCTCAGGACCTGGGCCGACACCGTCGCCGTCGGTCGCGCCTGCGATGAGGCAAACTTCATGTGGTACGAAGATCCCTCGCGGGACGGCGGCATTTCGCAATCGGCACATCGGCTGTGGCGGGATCGCATCGCAACGCCGCTGCTCGTCGGCGAGCACATCCGCGGTCTTGAGGCGAAGGCCGATATGGCCGTGTCCGGCGGCAGCGACTTCGTTCGGGTGAACCCCGACTACGACATGGGCATCACGGGCGCGCTGAAGGTCGGGTTCATGGCCGAAGCGCTGGGGCTCGACGTCGAGGTCCACTCGTGCGGACCGGCGCACCGGCACTGCGTCGCGGCGTTCCGCAACACCAACTACTACGAACTGGCGCTGGTTGGACCCAAATGCGGCGCGTCACCGCCCAAGGTCTATACCAACGGCTATTCCGACGACATCGACGCGCTCGACGCCGATGGGCAGTTCCCGGTTCCCACCGGGGTCGGCCTCGGCGTCGAATACGATTGGGACTTCATCCGCAAGAACGCGCGTTCGACGGTCGTGTTCGAGTGATGTGCCTGCGCTTCCGCCGTCGCGGGACGCCTGCTTGTTCCTGTGACGGCGCGGTCGCCCGATGAAGCTCGCGGTTCAGGAGCATCTCGTTCCGGGCGCGACGATGCTCGACAAGTGGAACGTCGTTTCGGCCCTTGGTTATGCCGGCATCGAGCTGCGGGGCAAGGGTGACGCTGAGTTCAAGGAGCGGCTGCCCGAACTGCGCGACGCAGTCCGGAGCGGCGTCAGCTTCCCCTCGATCTGTGCGACGCTGCCGGGGGTGTTTCTCGGCAGTCTCGAAGCCGACGCCCGCGCCGATGCCGTGGCCAGGCTCAAATTGTTGCTTTCGGCCGCGGCCGAGCTTGGGGCTGCCGGCGTCGTCGCCCCCGCATCCTACGGCATTCACCCCATTCCGCGCGTGACGTGGCCGCGCACCCCGGAGGAGGACAACCGCATCCTTGCGGACGGCTATGCCGAGCTCGGTCGGCACGCCGCGTCGGGAGGCGTGCAGATCTGGATCGAGCCGCTCAACCGCTACGAAGACCACATGATCAATCGGCTCGAGCAGGCGGCGTCGTTGTGCGACGCTATCGGGCTGCCGTCGGTGGGCTTCATCGCCGACCTGTTCCACATGGGCATCGAGGAAACGAACGTGTCTGCCGCGCTTGTCGCCAACCGCCGCTGGCTTCGCCACCTCCACGGTGCCGACAATACGCGCGCCGAACCCGGCAGCGGCCAGACCAACTTTGCGGCCATCAAGTCCGCCCTTCAGAGCATCGGTTATGACGGATTTGTCGCGCTCGAATGCCGGCTGACCGGCGACCCAATCGAAGCCCTCCGCCTTGCCGTGATGACGCTCTCCTAGCTATGCCGGAGTGCGCGCTCGGAGGCTGATCGGTGGCGACCTGTTGCTCCTGCGGTGACGGAACTCATCGAAATATCGGCGCCGCGCGTCGTCGGCGACCTCCTGCTTCACGACATTGTCCGCCGGCACGAAGCGGGCCAAGGTCCGAAACAGGCGGGACGCCGCGGGCGCCTCGTCGAAGGTTTCGATGCTGGGGTGCGACTGCAGGACGTTCTCGAGCAGCGTCGTCCCGGAACGCGGGAATCCGGTGGGCATCTAACGAATTGCCGTAGCGGGCGATGTCGAAGCGGTAGGTCAGCCCTTCCTTCGCTCCCATCCGACGCATCTGGTCGTTCATCGCAACCGCCTGCGCCGGCGGGAGGCCGTGCTTTTCGGAGAGTATCTGGTTGAGGTTCATGTCCGAGATGCGCGGGGCGGCAGGATCGAGCTGATAGCTGCGCCACACCACCTCGACGCCGTCGGCATGAGCGAAGCTCGACAGTGCGCTGTCGAGCCGGTGCTTGCCGATGTAGCACCACGGGCACGCAATGTCCGACCAGACTTCGATCTTCATGATTGTATCTCCTTGTCCGGACTCAGCCGAACACGCGCTCGAGCGCGTCACGCTCGCTGTGCAAATCCCAGTAGAGCGGTGCAATGGCGTCGGCGCTGGTCTCGGCGTTCTGGCCGATGAACGTGCCGATCGTCACGTGACCGACCTGGACGCCCGAGGATGCGACTTCGGCATGGAGGGCAAGGGCCCAGTTGCGCAGCGCGCCCATGGCGACGCCTGCAGTAGCAAACGGAGCATAGCCCTTTTCCGGGCGCACCGAGGAGGCACCGGTGGTGACGAGGATGGTGCCGCTCTTGCGCTCCAGCATACCCGGGAGAACTTCGGCGACGGCGGCGATCGCGCCAAAGAGCTGGAAGTCGAACCACGGCTGCAGCGTCTCGCGGGTGATCTGCGAGGCAGTCGCCTGCGGCAGTTTGGGGTTGGACGGCGAGTATTCGAGCACGTCGATGGCGCCGAACCGCTGCTTCACGGCAGCCAGGCCCGACTTGACCGAGGCGGCGTCGGTGACATCGGCGCGGAACGCTGCGGCCTCGATGCCGGCAGCGGCCAGTTCAGCGACGATCGGCTCGAGTCTAGCCGGATCGCGCGACAGCAGCGCGACCTTAAAACCCTGCTTGCCGAACAGCTTGCCGATAGCCTGGCCCATGCCCTGGCCGGCGCCGACGATTGCGATGACGGACATTCAGTTCTCCTTGGCGTCTTGCGCACAAAATGTACGTGACGATATGTTTGTTATCGAATCTGTTCCGCAAGAACGCACAGGACGGTGGTCTACGATCACCAATTATCGGATGGAGAGACCGATGGAACTGACCAACGCCAAACCCGCGATCGGCCCGGCCCGCGCCGATCACTGCCGGGTGGTCGCCGCAGTACTCGATCGGATCGGCGACAAATGGACGATCATGGTGGTCTCAGTCCTGACCGACGGGCCGGCACGGTTCACGACGATCATGCGCGAGATCGGAGGGATCACGCACCGCATGCTGACGCTGACCTTGCGCGGCCTCGAGCGGGACGGGTTGGTCAAACGCACCGCCTACGCCACCGTGCCGCCCAGGGTGGAGTACGAACTCACCGACATGGGCCGCACGTTGACCGCGACCCTGATCCCGTTGGCCCAATGGAGCGAGGCCAACTGGCAAGCCATTCGATCGGCTCAGCAGCGTCACGATACTCAGCCGAAACCGGCTATGTCTGCTTAGAGATCCGGCGACCCGCCAGGGGGTCGCGTCATGCGTTCTGGTGTGTGATTCCCTTACCCGGCCGCCGACTCGGGATCATCAAACTGGCTCGATGGTCCGCTTTTGGCGCCAGGCGGACCCACGCTTGCGGTCGGTCGCGACAACTGAGGGGAGGTTCGCAGCCCGATCACAAGCACCTGCAGCCCAGTCGCTGAAATCCGTGCTTGTTGTGCAGTCGTCTGTCCCCCCCGTCTGTCCGTCGGGTGCCAAATCCGACAACACGCAGGAACGGCCTGAGTGGTCCTCACTCCCTCTCCCCCAGTTCCTCCCAACCCAGCGCGTCCCAGAGTGTTGCTAACTCCGCGTCGCATCGGGGCTATTGCGCGGGGGGTCTTCACTGCCGATCGAACGCGACGGCACCTCGTCCCGGGCGGTTCAAACCGTAGCCTCTGGGATGCCGGGCGCCTCTACGACGTTGAGAGCCGGACTCTGCCCGCGGGATTTGCAGGAAAGTTCAGGCTGGTTGCCCACACCAGGCCGCCATCCATGCACACCTCGACAAGACCGTTGTCGACGAAGATCTCGAGAGTGGACGGATCTGATGTAAGCGTGAGGGGAACCAGATAGTCATGGTCGAAGCCAACCATCTCGTGGGGCGAGGATCGCCGGAGCCGCATCATCGGTGGTCCGTTAATCGGTCGTTGGATTTCTATCTGCGGAACGGACTCGGAGAACAGAGCGACCGAGAGTGACTGTGATCCGGCCAGGGGAAGAGACAACCGATAGGTCCCGCTTTGCGGAACGGCGGAATCGTCGACCAGACGCAGTTCGTCGAAGTGTTCGGCGACGCCTGCCGGGATTTCGGCCGCGAGCCGAAGCCCCACGCCGGTCTCCAGCAGACGCAACTCGCGGGGAAGGGCAAACGACCCACGAAAATTCCGCGTCGGTGTCTGGCGCGCATACTGCCAGTTGCTGGCCCAGGCGAGAAGGGTTGGGGGCCGATCGCCGGCCCCGGAGAAACTCTGGGCGGCGTAATAGTCTCGGCCATGATCCAACCACAGGCTCACGTCCGGCGCGTTGGCGTTCTCGAACCTGCGGCCGTCGAAATCGCCCACGAAATATTGCGTACCCGAGCCGCCCGCGAACGCCCCGTCTCCAATTCCGACAATGAGGACCCAACGAGTCTTGCCATCCGGACCGAGCATCTCGATAAGATCGGGGCATTCCCAGGGGCCGGTGGAATGGCGGCCGTGACCTTCGCCGAAAGTGCTTTCGAGCGACCAGTGTCGACGGTTCGGCGAAGAATAGAAACCGATCGACTGGCCGTGCGTTAGAACCATGATCCAGCGCTGCGTGAGGGCGTGCCAGACTACCTTGGGATCGCGGAATGCCCGCAGACCTGGATTCGGAATGATCGGATTTAAGGGATCCTTGACGAAGTCGAGCAGGTCAGACGAGCCGCGCGCGACGCATTGAGTCTGCAGATCCTCGCCGTTCGCATCGACGCGGTGGGCGGTGTAGAACAGCTCCACGTCGCCGGCGGCGGTCTGGATGGCGCTGCCTGAAAAGCAGGTCCCGTTGCTGTCCGGGTAAAGGGCGATCGGCTGCTCGGTCCAGGTCACGAGATCTGGTGTCGTGGCGTGGCCCCAGTGCATTGGGCCGTGCGTGGTGCCGTCCGGGTAGAACTGGAAGAAGGCGTGCCACAGGCCATCCACGCGGATCAGGCCGTTGGGGTCGTTCATCCAACCGCGCTTCGGCGAAAAATGACGAGCCGGCCGATAGATTTCCGCGTCGACAACACTGGTCACGACAGGCCCTCTGCAACTCGCGCAGAGCTATGGGAAAATGTCTCACGTTGTCAATGGCGATTGCTGGCCCAGGGACTGCCGCTCGATGAACCGGCCGGGCAGCTCCAGGACCTGCACTGGTCCCGGAGGGGGCTCGATCGCCATCAACATCGCGGCCCGGCCCATCTCGTAATAGGGCAGCTGCATCGTCGACAGGCCCGGCCGGAGCAGGCTGGCGATCGGCTCGAGGTTGTCGAAGCTTGCCAGCCCTACATCGCGGCCGACGGAAAGGCCGAGATCGGCGAGGACGAAGTAGACGTTCATGGCCAGTACGTCCTGGCCACAGATGATCAGGTCGGGGCGCTCGCCGACGGGCGCGGCCATCAACGGACGCAGGATCTCGTCGGCCGCGAACCGCACCTCGCCGCGTTGCTCGAAGACCGCCGTATGGATGCGTCCGGTCATGTCGACACCGAACTTTCGGGCGGTCGCGACGATCGCTGCGGCGCGCAGTTCGGCGGCGACGATGGTTTCAGGCAGATTGAGGAAGATGGGCCGCCTGAACCCTCGCTCCATCACGATTTTTGTAAGCGTTTCAGCGAGTTGATAGTCGTCCGGCACGACCGAATGGTGTCGGGATTTTGGGTCGAAGCAGTTGAGGAGGATATGCGGAACGCTCGCCGGGGGCAGTGTAACCGGCTGGTGAAAGCGTGCCGCATAGATCACGGACTCGGCGCGAAAGGCGGCCAGTTGAGCGTCGGCGTTGCGATGGCTCTGCGTGCCCCGCTCGATGTTGAACAGCATCATCTGCTTGCCGTGTTCCCAGGCGGCATCCTGGGCTCCGCGCACGAGCTCGATGGAGGATGATGTCGTGGCGACGCGGTCGGCGAGGAAACCGATGATGTTGCTGCGCTGCGAGCGCATCATGCGCGCGGCCTGATGAGGCTCGTAGCCGATCTCCGCGATGATCGCTTCAATGCGGGCGCGGGTTTGCGGATTGACCAGCGGGTCCTGGTTGATCACCCGAGACACCGTCTTCAGGGACGTCTTCGCCCGGTCCGCTATTTCGCGCTGGTTGGCCATGTCGCCCTTGTCCGCAGTTCATATTCTCCGTGGGCCGGGTCCACGCAAGTGCGCTCGGACCGGCCCTTCATAGCGAATTTGCAGGCCTACCAAACCGAGAATCGCAAAATAGGCTAGACCTCCGCCATTGACAACGTGAGACAATTGCGAATATCAAGGCCCATCCGGTGCGGTCTACGCGGGCTCATCCCCGCTTCCGCCGGTAATGATCGGGAGGACAACATGAGACTTTCATTGACGGCCCTTGCCGTCGCGTGGCTCGCGGCCAGTTCGGCGTTCGCTGCCGGCCCCGCCATCCCTCCACAGGGGGATATCGTTCCGCGAGAGATCAGCTGGCTTGCGTCTCGGCCAAGCGATGGTCCGGTCATCAAGACCGTCGAGGCCATCGCCGACGAGTACGCCAAGACTCATCCGGGCTTTAAGCTCGACATCATCGAGACGCCGGATCGGCCGTCCTATCTGCAAAAAGTGGAGACGCTGGCCGCAGCCCGTCAGCTGCCTGAATTCTTTGACACCGACGCCACGCCGTTTGCCCAGAAGCTGCAGCAGCAGGGGTTGATGGTCGATACCGCCGCGATCCTCGACAGCCTCAAGCTGACGGACCAGTTTCGTCCAGTCGCCCTCAACTATGATCGCTTCGGCGATGGCAGCCTCTACCTCATCCCGCTCGAGTTCGGCTTCGAGATGTTCTGGTACAACAAGGCCATGTTCCAGAAGGCAGGCGTCGACGTTCCCAAGACCCTCGACGATCTGCCCGCCGTTTGCAGCGCGCTCGCCAAAACCGGTGTCCTGCCGATCGCGCTCGACGGCGTCGATGGCTGGCCGCCGATGCGCATGATTGCGTGGTATCCGTTCCGGCTCGCCGGCAGCGACTATTTGCAGAAGCTGAAGACCGGTGCCGCCAAGATGAGCGACCCGCCGGGCGACAAGGCAGTGAAGTGGCTCGCGAGCCTTCAAAGCGCAGGCTGCTTCTCCAAGGACTTCTCGGCTCAGGGCTACACCGACGCGCGTGATCTCTTCACCCAGGGCAAGGCCGCCATCTACTACATGGGGACCTGGGAGACCGACGCGATGACCAACGAGGCCAGCCAGGCCCCGGCAGTCCGCGGCAACATCGACTACTACACCCTGCCGATGACGCCGGACGCCAAGACCACCGCCGACGAGTTCTTCGTCAACTCGGGCATCGGCATGGCGGTGGGTTCGACGACCTTCGATCCGCTGGTCTATGACTTCCTCAAATACCTCTTGTCGCGCTACCCCGCGATGTACGCGGCGACCGGCTCCCTGTCGCCGATGACCGCTGCCCCCAAGGAGCTGCCGAACAAGTCGCCGATCTACGCCAAGATCGTCGGCGAGCTTCCCAAACTCGGCGCCGAGTTCGCCGTGCCATGGGACACTCAGCTCGATCCGACGTCGAACACGGTCATCCAGCAGAACATCACGCTGCTGCTGCAGGGCAACATCACGCCCAAGCAGTTCGAAGACACGGTCGACGCGGCGATCGCGGAGAATGCGCCCGGGTTCTTTGGGAAGTAAGCTGCCGACAACGGATCGGGCTCGGCGACGAGCCCGATCACGCTGCAAGCGAGGGCCCCGATGCTCACCTACAGGAATCGACTTGCCGTCGCCGTGTTCCTCGCGCCGCCGCTTCTCGCCTATCTCGTGGCGGTGGTGCTGCCGATCGGCCAGTCGCTCTATCTGAGCCTGTTCAAGTGGGACGGCCTGTCCGACCCTCGCTTCATCGGCCTCGGCAACTACAGCAAGATGCTGACCGCCGATCCCGCCTTCTGGGCATCGCTGCTGCACTCGCTCGTCTATCTGGTGATCACGCTGATCTTCCAGCTCGGTCTCGCCCTGCTGGTCGCCAACCTCCTCACCTATGCCGGTAAGGGGCGCGAGGTGATCAAGACCCTCGTCGTGCTGCCGGCGATCGTGTCGACCGTGGCGATCGCCCTGCTGTTCCGCCGCCTCTACGCCTTCGATCCGCCCGGGCTCATCAACGACCTGCTGTCCTGGGTCGGCCTCGGGGCCCTGGCGCGGCCCTGGCTCTCCGATCTTTCGACGGTGATGTCGGCCGTCTCGATCCCGGAAGGCTGGCGCTTCTTCGGCATCTACATGCTGATCCTCTATGGCGGGCTGCTGGCCGTGCCGCGCGATCTCGAGGAAGCCGCCAAGCTCGATGGCGCCAATGAGTGGCAGGTCTTTCTCTTTGTGCGCTTTCCCTATTTGCGTCCGGTCTGGATCACCACGGCGATCATGGCGACGACCTACGCGTTGCGCGGCTTTGACGTGCCTTACCTGCTGACCAATGGCGGACCGGGGCAGGCCTCGGAGCTCCTCACGACTTACATGTATAAAACGGCGTTCGCCAACACAAACTTCGGCTATGCCAGCGCGCGGTCTGTGGCCATCGTCGTCGAGTGCCTGATCGCCGTCGGCGCCATTCTCCTGCTGGTTCGCCGGCGAGGTTTCTCGGTATGACGCTCGCAATGTCACACGCTCCGGGCAAGACTTCCGGTTCAATG
>Ga0265339_10001477_pt1 | contig 17358 bp, 12 predicted proteins | sample 4CB219metaG_FD_202085 | JGI IMG/M metagenome (GOLD analysis project Ga0265339, IMG submission 202085) | Rhizosphere microbial communities from Carex aquatilis grown in University of Washington, Seatle, WA, United States - 4-CB2-19 metaG | ecosystem: Host-associated > Plants > Roots >... | reverse complement strand
CCCTTGCCGGTGAAGTCAAGCCGCAGGAGCGGCGCCTGCTGGCCGGCAATACCTGGAGCATCTCTGCAATCGTGCTCTGGGAGTTTGCCAAGCTCGTCCAGCTCGGCCGCATAGACCTCGATCTGACCGAGGCCGAAGTCGTACGCACCTTGTCGGGCCTTCACGTCTGGCCACTCGATCTCGCGGTCAGTGTCCAGTCGACGCGACTCGACTTTCACTCCGACCCCGCCGATGAGCTCATTGCCGCCACCAGCATCGTTCACGCCGTGCCACTGCTCACGCGCGATCGTCGGATCCTCAAATCGCGGATCGTTCCCTTCTCTTAGCGGTACAGCTACAGCTCACGCGTGGACCCACGGCTCCACGTTGGCCGACTTCTTCCAGACCTTGTACATCCGGATGTAGTTGGCGTTGGTGGCGCCGGCCTGCGCCATCCACGGGCCCTCGGCGGCGGTGGCGATGCCGGGACGAATCACCGCGATGTGGCCGATGCCGCCGCCGTTGTTCCACGACGCCACGACGGGACAGCCCTGGTTGGCCTGGTCGACGGCGTCGGACAGCGTTGTCTTGCGCCACCCGAAGCGGGCACCGTGCTGGTGCAGCCACTCGTTGACGGCGTTGGCGTTGAGCTCGTTTCCTTTGAGCACGGTCGGATTCCCGCTGGCATCGACCCAGTGCGGGATCTCCGCGCCCATCGCGCGCGTCACGTCCCAGGCGAAAATGTTGCAGTAGGTGCTGCCGTTCTGATGCGCGTAGCGTGGGTTGTTGCCGGCGGCGAATTGGTTGATCACATTGTCGTACAGCGTGGGGCTGCGCTGGCCGGGCTCACTGTGCAGCGGCGGGTTGGTCGGGAACGAGCGCCGCGTTTCGGTCGTGCCCGGCGCGGGTGTCTTCCCGTCGTATGGACCGGTGACACGCGGCGGTTGCGTCGAAGGAGGCGACGGCGACGGCGTGGGCGACGGCACAGGTGACGGCGGCAGCGTGGGCGCGGGCACGGGCGCCGCCGAGGGTGCAACGATCCGCGTTGCCCCTTCCGGGAAGCTGCGGGCCTGCGTCGTCACGAAGAGCGCGTTGTGACCGAATTGATCGTAAGGCACCTGCTGGGGCCGCCAGTCCCAGTTCTTGCCCGCAGCGAAGCGGCGCGTGTAGTCCTCCCACTCCGCGCGCGTCGGCGCGCGTCCGTTGGCGCGCTGGTAATAGACCTTGGTGTCCGCGACCTCCGTGGCATTGCCCACCGGACTGGGGATCTGGCCGGTCAACGTCTGCAATGCCAGCCGGCGGGCGGCCTCGGGCAGGCGCGCCCAGGGCGTGGCCTGCAACGCGAGAAAGTTCTTCAGCTGGCCCATCGGCACCTGGGTGCCGGGGTAGGTCTCGGACCGCGTCGGTTTGAACTGGCAGCCGGGATTGTCGAACGTCGAATTGCACTTTGCGACAAAGTCCTTCGCCGACGCCCAGTGACGCAAATAGGGCTGCAATGTTTGCGAGTACTGGGCCAGGAATCCGCCAAAGCTGCCCCACCCCGGCACCTGATTGCGAAAGAACGCGTAACGGTTGAGCATCGCCCACAGCGTGCCGCGATTCTCGGCGTTGTCGCGGCCGCCGGCCTCACCGACGAGGAATCGTGCAGTGGTCACGAGATCATCGGCAGTGAAACGATATTCAAATGGCTTCCGGCCAGGGACCTGGCAGATCAGCGTGCCGAGCGCCACGCCCGGACCGGGCGTCGGCCCGGTCGACGGCGACGGCGACGGTGTCGTCGGTGATCCAGCACGGAACGCCGCGAGCGCCGGACGAACCAGGCGATCGCGGATCCTCAGCCATTCGGCGGCCAGACGTCGCTCTCGCGCGGCGATGGGCCGACGCTGCCGGTGGGGATGCCGCGCAAAGAATACGCCGTCGGTGAGCGCGTTCTCGTCGACGACGCCGGCCGCGATCTGACTTCGGATCGCTCCCGTCTCCGTCGGCGGGGCGGACGACTCGTGATTTGACCAACGAAAAGTTTCCGAGTTGGGGGCGGCCATGGCCGCCACTTTTGCGAGAAGTGTGCCGGCGCGATCGCCGCGCGCGTCGCGGGCGCCCCCGAAACTCTCTTCGTCTGTGCCATCGGCAACGCGTGCGCGACGAAGCTCACTTCGGCGACGATCGTCGTTGCGCTGTTTGCAGCACGCGCGTAATAAATGAGCGCGCTGGGAATTTGCGGCCGCACGCGCCGTTCAGGACGCACAGGGCTGCCCAACATCGACGGCGTCGTCGACGCCACCGACGGCGCGGCACAGTTCTTTTCGAAGTTGACGGGGAACGCATGGAGCTTGGCTTGCGGCTGCGGCTGATCTGCGACGATCCCGGCGGGTGGTTGCCCCGGGTCAACGCGGGGCTGCGCGCGCACGGTCTGCTCGCCGACGATGGCGCGCATCCAGAGCCGGCTTCGGCACGCCCCGCGACGCTGCTCCTCTTCGACGAACTGTCACCGCAGGTACTGAATGCCGTCGATGAGACAAGCCGCGCCGGACGCGATCGCACGCTCGCTGTCGCCACGAGCCGGCGCGCGCTCGGCGACAACGGAGTCTGGAGCCTGCTGCGCCGCGGAGCCTCCGATGCCTTTGCGTGGGACGACGTCGCCGATCCGATCGCGCAAGTGGCGGCACGCCTCGAGCGCTGGGGGCGCATCGACTCGCTCATCGAGACGCCAACCGTGCGCAACCATCTGATCGGTACGAGCCCGGTTTGGTTGGCTTGCCTACGACAGATTGTCGAGCTGTCGACGTTCTCCGACGGGCCCGTGCTCCTGCTGGGCGAGAGCGGGACCGGCAAGGAGCTGCTGGCGCGGCTGGTGCACGCGCTCGATCCGCGGCCCGACCGACGCGACCTGGTCGTGCTCGACTGCACGACGGTCGTGCCCGAGCTCTCGGGCAGCGAATTCTTCGGCCACGAGCGCGGCGCGTTCACGGGCGCGGCGGCGGCGCGCGACGGCGCGTTCGCGCTCGCCGATGGCGGCACGCTCTTTCTCGACGAAGTCGGTGAGCTACCGCTCACGTTGCAGGCTCAACTTCTACGCGTCGTGCAGGAACACACCTACAAACGCGTAGGCTCGAACGCCTGGCAGCGAACCAACTTCCGCCTCATCTGTGCCACGCACCGCGATCTGCGCCAGGACGTCGCCGCGGGACGATTTCGCGCCGACTTCTACCACCGCATCGCCAGCCGCATCTGTCATCTGCCCCCGCTGCTCGCGCGCGGCGAGGACATTCTTCCGCTGGCGGAGCATTTCTTGCACGCCGGCAAAGCCGGATCGTCCTGCCCGGGGTTCGATCGGGCGGTCGCGCGTTTCCTCACCGGCCGTTCCTACCCCGGCAACGTGCGCGAGCTCCGCCAGCTGGTCGAGCGGATCGGCGACCGTCACGTCGGGCCCGGTCGCATCACCCCCGGCGACGTGCCCGAGGACGAGTGGGCGTCGCTGGCCGAAACCGCGGCGCCCGCGCCGAAGCCGACGCCGCCGGCGCAGGCGAGCGTGGCCGACCTCTCGGAGGCTCACGACGCTCACTCCGATACGAACGGAATATCGACGAGCCTGGTCGCCTTCGACGACGCCATCGTTCAGGCGCTGCAGAGCGGTTGCAACCTGCGCGAGATCGCGCGTCAGGCGACCGAGACCGCGATCCGCCTCGCGCTGGCCAGCGAGAACGGGAATCTGCAGCGAGCAGCGAAACGTCTGGGCGTCACCGACCGGGCGCTGCAGATGCGGCGCGCGCAAAGGGCGGACTGACCTCGGTCCCGGCGGGCGCATCGGCTCGCAAGGTCTGCCCTCTTCCGAACCCTCCCGCGCGGACGGGGGAGGCGATCGGAGTTCTTTCCGCGCGTTCCGGGCCGAGCAAGCGCAGGATGTTGCCGCCCAGCACTTTGCTCGCCGCCTCGGGGCGCAAGCGGAGCGCGTGAATCTTTGCGATCTCGACTGCCGGGTGCAGCCAAGGGCCGTCGGTGCCGAACAGGATCTTGGCGGCGCCGGCGCGCCGGACCGCCTGCTCGAGCAGATCAAAGCGCCGCACCCCCGACGTGTCGGCGTAGACGTTGGGGAAGCGCACGAGCAGATCGATCGTCGCCACCTGCGCTCGGTAGTCGTCGCCGAAGCTGCCGAGGTGCGGAACGATGAACGACACGTCGGGATAGGCACCCGCTACCAGATCGACGGTCGTGGTCTCGCCCATGACGTCGTAGAGGATCGGCACCCGGAAGCGGCGCGCGGCCTCGCACACTTCGCGCGTGATGCGGCCGTCGTGCTGGTGAACCTTGATGCCGCGGAATCCGTAGCGGCGCACCGCAGTCTCCATCAGCGCCATCACCTGCCCTTGGTCCTGGCGCGCGTTGACGAACGCGAATCCGATCAATCGATCGGGATGCGCGGCAACGACCTCGGCGACCCGGCGGTTGGCAGCAGCGTAGTCGGAGTGAAACGCCGAGAACACGACGGTGCGATCGATCCCGGCGCGCTGCGCTCGTACCAGGTACTTGTCGATTGGCGCGCTCGTGTCCCACGGACCGGTGAAGCCGTCGCCCTCGCCGGCGTGACAGTGACAATCAATGATCATCGGTGCTACTCCTCGCGTGGCTCGTCCAGAGGAATGGATCCGGTCCCCTCTCCCGTCAGCGGGAGAGGGTTAGGGAGAGGCCCTTGCGAGAGCGAGCGCGCGCCGTCGTTGCCGGCCGCGCGCCCGCCACTCCGCCGGGATCAACCTCCTCCACCCCCTGCGTTCTGATCGTCGCCGCCGCCGTCGTCGGACCCGCCATCGTCGCCCTGGTCCTGCGGCTGCATCTGCTGGCGCAGTTGGCGTAGCAGGCGGATGCGCCCGAAGCGTCCGAAGCGCCGCATGCCACCGACGCGGCCGAAGCGCGCCCAGCGACGACGCCGGCCAAAGCCCCGTCGCATGCGGCCACGCCAAAACTCGCCCTGGCCTTCGCCCTCGAATTCGGGGTCGCCGTCGCGAAAACGGCGGGAGAGGTGACCGCGAAAATCGTCGGTCAGGTGAATCGCCTCGGGACGGCCGTCGCGGAACACCACGTAGACGCCGCCACCCGACGGTGGGTCCTCGTGCAGACCGCGCGGGCGGCGGTCCCAGCGGATCTGGATGTGCCGGCCATCGGCCCTGATGTTGTCGGGGAGCTCGCCCGCGGGGGGCGCGCCTCCGTCGGGCGAACCGCCCGCGCCCGCGTCACCGCCGGCGGCAGCGGCGGGCGGACCACCGGCATCCGGTGGTGCGCCTCCGTCGGGTGGAGGCCCTCCAGCGTCGGGCGCGGCGCCAGCGTCGGGCGGCGGCGCGTCCGGTGCCGGCGGCGGCCCGTCAGTCGGGGGCGCCGCAACGATACCGGGGGGCGGCGGCGGGAAGAAAGGAGGCAGCGGCGGCGCGATCACCGGCGGCGGCGCCGCGTCGACCGGCGGCGGCGCAGGCAGGAAGCGCCACAACCACGACGGCATCGTGTTGCCGAAGACCCAGGGACGCCGGCGCGCTCCCGAGTACCAGGGCGCCCCCAACCGGTATCCAGTGCGGTAACCGGAGGGATAGCCGCCACGGGCCCAGGGCGCCAGCCGAGTGCCGTAGGCGCCGCGCGCGCCCCAGAAGCCCGGGCGGTAGCCGCCGCGCCAGCCGGTGCGCAAACCGCCGCGCCAGCCGCCGCGCCAGCCACCGATGCCGGGACGGTGGACCCACGACGCCAGGCGCGGGCCGCCGAAGACGCGCCGCGGGCCCCCGAAGAAGCCGCGCCGCACACCAAAGGTTCCAAAGGGGCGCGGCCCGCCGAAGACCCGGGGCCGAAAGCCCACGGGCCCGCGGAAGACCGCGCGGGGAGCAAATGCAGATCGAAGAATCATGGTCAGGCCTCCAGGTTGGACGGATGAAACGACGAAACGAAAGACGAAGCCGATTCGGCAGGGGTTGAAAACTGTGGCAGCTCGCGCGCCGCCTCGGACAGCGCATCGGTCGCGGCAGCGATGTGCGCGTCCTCGTGCGCCGCGGTGACGACGAAGGTCAGCGAGAGCTCGCCGCTGCAGCGCGCGCGCCGCACCACCGCGTGCACCCCGCGCCGCACCAGCCCCGCATGCAGCGCACGCGCGGTCGCCACGTCGGGCAGAGGGACGCGCTGCATGGGAAACGATCCGCCGCGCACGGTGAATCCACGCGCCCGCAGCGCCGCGCGCAAACGGCGCACACGATCGCCGAGGCGCGCGCGACGCGCGTCGGCCGCCGCGCCCTCGAGCGAAAGCGCGCGCCGCGCGGCCACCAGCACCGGTTCGGCGGGCGGGCTGCAGTGGACCAGCGTCTCGCTGTCGGCGGTGAAAGCATCGATAAAGGCCCGCGGCCCGGCCACCAGCGCCAGCGGCGCGCCGAACGCCTTGGCCAGCGACGCGACGGCGACCATCGCCGGATCGCGCTCGATGCCGAGCCGCGCAAACGAACCGCCACCGCCGTGGCCGTAGGGCGCAGGCGCCCCGGCGCCGCGGCCGTAGAGCCCGATCGCCTGTGCGTCATCGACGAGCACGATCCCTCCGAACCGGCGCGCCAGCACCGCATACTCGTCGAGCGGCGCCGCCCGCCCGCAGCCCGCGCAGAGGCCGTCGGTCACCACCCACGGCGGCACCCGATGCGGCTGCGTGCGTTCGAGCGCCCGCCGCAGCGACTCGGGATCGAGGTGCCGGAACGCCCGCGGCCGCGCGCCACGCCGCAGGGCGCGCTCCATGCCCCAGCTCGCGATCGGATAGACCGCCTCGTCGTACAAGATCGCCGCCGGCGGCCGCCAGGTGCATCCGAAGAGATCCGAGAACGCGTGCAGCGTCGACGTCATCGCCACCGCTCGCTCGCAGCCGACCAGCGCCGCGAACGCGCGCGCCACCCGCCGCGCGGTCGGCGACGGGCGCAGCGCCGCCGGGGTTCCTGTCGAAAGCGATTTCCATGACAGCGTTCCGCTGGGGTGGGCCAGGCCCAGCACCAGCGCGGACGTGAAGTCCGCCACCGGCGCCGGGCCTGGTCGTCGCTGATTCACCGCGCCTGTGCCTGGGTGAGCAGGCGGTTGCGCAGATGCACCGAGGGCGGCAGGAACCGCGTCTCCGCCGAGCGCGAGTCGGTGATGTCGGCCGTGAGGTCGACGCTGGTGGCGACGCGATACGCGTGGATGTAGCCCTGGATCTCCGCCCGCCAGTAGCGCGCCCAGTTGGCCGCGCTCGCCGGGTCGTTGATCGTGCTCCAGGCGCCCCAGCGCACCGAGAGCAGGACCTGCTCGCCGAACGTCGCCAGGTCGCGGAAGTGCACAACGCTGGTGTCGGTCCACCCCTTGAGCGTCTTCACCGAGTCGACGCGATCCATCCACGGCTCGGGGTACGGCACCATGACGCGCGAGCCGAGGAACTCACGCACCTCGGGGCGCGAGAGGATCCACTGCTGCATCATCATCTCCTGGCGCGCCTGTGACGGCAGGTTGCCGAACTGATTCGACGCGCCCTGCGCCAGCAGGTAGTGCGTCTCCTTCAGCGCGTTCAGCACCGGGAACGCGTCGGCGATGACGGTGGTCTGGTCGTCCTGGGAATAGAACTGCGTGCAGCGCCAGAGCAGGTTGTGGAACGCCTCGAGGAACTTCGAGCGCCGCTCGGCGACGCGCAGATCGGCGAGCGCCTTGCCGTGCAGCGTGAAGCCGTACTGGTGCTCGTACTCGTGCGCGCGGCGCAGGACGCTGAGCCGGTTCGTCTCGTCCTGCACCCAGCCCCAGATCAGGTTGCTCGCCGGGCGCAGCGGATCCAGCTCGAGCTGGGCCAGCGGATCGCGCTCGCCATTGGTGCGCAGGTTCTGGAACCGACGCGTGATGCTGTTGAACGACTGCACCAGCATCCCCTCCTCCATCCAGTACGACCAGATGAGCTCGAGCAGCACCGGGTGCATCAGCTTCTCCTGGATCAGCGCCGCCTGTTGATCGACGGTCCCGGCCAGCGCCGGCCGCACAGTCGCGATGTCGCCCAGCTTGCGCCGGATCAGATCCAGGTAGGGCAGGATGCGCGCGTGGCGGCCGTCGATGCCGCCGAGCGGCTCGAGGTAGTGGTGCCACATATGCTCGAAGAGCGCCGGCAGGCGGTGGCCGAAGCGCTCTTCCTCCTCGTGAGTGTTCGGCCGCAGCGTCTCGGTCCGGAGCACCCCGCAGCGGGTCGTCACGAACAGCTCGGTCGCCGCCTTGAGCACGCGATCGGTGTCGACGCTGTTGAACACGAACGTGTCGATCGGCATGTCGAAGTTCTCGAGCGTCCGCTTGCGGTCATGCCCCGCAGCCTGACCGAAGCGCGGGTTCGAGAACACGCCGTCCATGAAGTCCTGGTAGGCGGAGAAGCTGAGCGCGTTCGAGCAGTTTCGAATGACGATCCAGAGGATCTCGTCGCGCGTGTTGGGCACGCGCGAGCGATTGAGGCTGACGTCGACCGAGCGCGGGGGCTCGCTGCTGCCGCGCGCATCGCCGCCCTCGAGGTGGAACGGCACCGCGGGCGGCAGGAAGGCGGCCTGGAAGACCACCACCTCCTCCACGGTGGGCCGCGTGTCTGCGTCCTCGGTGACCGCGATCGTCACCGAGCCCTGGTGGCCCTGCGGCTCCAGCTGCTCGACGAGGACCTTGACCATGCGCAGGTTGCCGTCGAGCTCGACGAGCGCCCCCTGGGGAATCGCTCTCCAGTTGGTGCCGCCGTCGAAGCTGTACCACCAGTGCAGCGGCTGGTCCGGCACGTACGAGAAGTCCGGTCGCTTCTTGCCGCCCCCCTCGTTTTCGTCGGCCGTGAAGATCGCGGCCTGGAGCTTCTTCTCGGCCTTGGTGTCGAAATGCGGTCTCGGTTTGAGATTGTGTGCCATGGGACGGGTCCTCCTATCTCGGGTCTTCGAGGTCAGTGATTGGCCGCGCCCGCCGGCGGCGCGAGGGCGGTTGCGACCGGTGAACGAAGCCAGATCGGTGATGACGGCGGTGACGGCGGAAGGTGAGAGCCGCGACGCGCGACCGCACACACCTCCGTGACGTCGACCGTCGCGCGCCAGGCCCAGTGCTTGAGCAGCCGCGCCAGAAGCTCGCTCTCGAGCTCCGGGCTGAGACGGCCGTCGAGCCGCGCCTGACCCAGGACCGCGAACGCCAGCGTCGGCGCCGCGCGCCCGAGCTCGGCGGGGCGCGCCTGCCACGCGCGATAGAGCGCGGCCAGCGGTTCAGGGCGGCGCCCGCGATCCGCCAGCGCCTGCGCCAGCGTCGCGTGGCCCAGGCGCGGTGAACGGTGGGCGAGCAGGCGCTCGACCAGTGCGGGCATCGTCGCCTCCAGCTGCGCGAAGCGTTCGCGCTGCACGGGCGGCAGCCGCCCGACGTCGTAGAACGACTCCCACATCCGCGTGAGGCGGCCCCAGTGCGGGTGCGGATAGAGCGCGTTGCCGAGCGCGGCGGACAGCTTCACGCGCAGGTACGGCGACGGGTGCGGATCATCGGCGTCGATGCGGAAGACGAACGCGGCCGGCAGGCTCACCACGCCGATGAGACCCGACGTCGCGGTCACGCCGAGGCGCGCGACCGACCAGAAGTCGGCGACGATCTCCGAGATCCACTTGCGCCACACCGACCAGGCCCAGTCCGCGCCGGCGCGCGGCACCGCCACCGATGCGTCGACGTTTCCATTGTCGAAGCCGTCAGCCGCGGCGATGTGGGGCGGCGGGTGCAGCAGATCCGCGCGCAGCGATGCCACCAGGTCGAGCAGCGCCGCGCCCTGGTGCCCGACCTCGTGCACCAGCGACGAGGCGATGCCGGTGCCGATCATTCGCTCGCGCGGCACGCGGATGATCGCGACCGGGTTCGATTCACCGCCCGGCAGGCGCGTGCGCGCGCGTCGGATCGCCGCGCCCGGCCCGCGCGCCAGGTAGCAGATCACCGGCGGCGGATCGATCACGCCCGGCACCTCCAGTGCGTCGCGCGCCACCACGTCGAGCCCGGCGAGCCACACGCCGTTGTCGGCTTCGGATCGCTGGGAGAGCGCCTCGCTGAAGATGTCGAAGTGCGACAGGATCACGTTGAAGCGGAGGCGCAGCAGCGTGAACCGCCGCTGGGCGTCGGCCGGCGACGTCGCGCGCGCCGCCGGGCTCTTGATCCAGTCGAGGAAGCGATGGATCTGCTGGCGCAGTGACTTGCGGCCACGCACCAGGAACTTCTCGATCCCCGACTGGGCCTCGACGCTGAGGCTGGCCGCCGGAACCATCGTCTCTTGCAGCGCGAACGACTGCAACCGCCCCAGGCGGCTCAGCAGCGCGCGCCCCTCCTGCTCGAGATTCCAGAGCGCGAATGGTTCCGACGACGCCAAGACTAGACTCCGTAGATGATGACTTTGTTGCCCTTGCGCACCCAGCGGCCCGATGTGCCGCGACCGCCGGCCGCACCGGCGTGGAAGTCGGGCTGGCCACCGCCCGCGGGCTCGAGGAGCCCGGGCGCGTACTTCTGCGCCGCGCTCGCGACCGCCTGCTGCGCCACCGCGGCCGGATTCTGCCCGGGCGCCGCGTGCGCCGCGGCCTGCGCGGCGTCGGCGGCCAGGCGAACGAACTGCTTCGCCATCTCGAACTCGCGGTCCTCGTTGCTCAGCCCCTCGAGCTCGAGCCCGAACATCGAGCCGATCCCCGACGCCAGCTGGCCGCCGATCTGACCACCGACGCCGGGCGCGATGTAGTTGCCCAGCGCCTGGCCGGCGATCGGCAGCGCGGTGCGCGCGACGTTCTTGAGGATGCCGCCGACCTGCTGGCCCACCGGCGACTTCACGAAGTTGCCGACCGCGCCGGTGACCTTCTTGAACACGTCGCCCAGGAACTGCTCCAGCTCCTGCTCGTTGGTCACCGACAGGAGCTCGCTCGCCAGCTCGTTGAGCTCGTTCTCGCCGGCGACCTCTCCTTCGTTCTCGAACTCGCCCTCGTTTTCCGCCTGGAACTCGTAGGACTCGAGATTGGTTCGGCCCATGGTCCTGTCGATGTCGTGCATGGTCATCGCTCCTTGAAGATTGTTTGCGTCGGTGGGCCGCCTGCTCGGCGTGCGTCGCCCTCGCGAATCCGGCAAATGCAGGCGCGATGCCAGCGCGCGAGATCGTCATTTCGCGGACATCTCGAGGGAACGGCGTGTGCCACGCGACGAGATCGCGAAGCGAGCTTCGTTCGAGGCGGCGAACGAGCGCAAAAGGCCCGAAGCTCGCTTCGCCGGCGCGGCGCTCGCCGGGGTGACCACCCCGCGCCGCCACGAGATCACGCGGGCGCCTTCGTTGGCACGCAGACTGCTGGAGCGGACCGCAGCGAGATTTTTGCGCGCTTCATTCAATGAGAGAGAGCGCGCGGTCACCGTCGAGAAAGGAGCTCTTCATGAGCACTCTGCCCAACCGCATCAGCGCCTTCGGGCCTTTGACCCCGGGCCGCGAGGTCGCCCTCGCCCGCCAGCTACTCGAGATCCAGAGCGAGCAGGAGCTGGATCATTTCCTGCCGCTGCTGGCGATGGCGGCGCCACTCATTTCAAATATCGCTGGTCCTCTACTGAAGAACCTGGCCGGCGGACTCTTCGGCGGCGGATCGAAGAAGCGCAAGCCGCGCGACCAGCAGGAGTACTTTCTGGGCGGCATCGTCAAGGGGCTGCTCGGCGGCGAGCTCGAGACCAGCGAATACGAGAACGAGGCAGAATTCGAAACTGAATCGGAAGCCGAGTCCTACGAACGAGAGCAATTCCTGGGCGGGATCCTAAAGGGGATCATGGGCGGCGAGCTCGAGAGCGCCGAGCAGGAACAATTCCTCGGCGGCATCATCGGCAAGCTGTTCGGCGGGCGCGAGCTCGAAGCCGAAAACTACGTGCAGGAGCAGTTCCTGGGCGGGATCCTCAAGGGATTGATCGGCGGCGAGCTCGAGGCCGAGGCGGCGGGACCGCCCGCGCCGGGGCCCGGCGGCCCACCGCACCACGGGCACCGCCACCTGTTGCGGCGCGCGCGGCGCTTCGTGCGCTACGTGCACACTGCGGCCTGCCGCGTCGCCGCCGAGCTGACCAACTTCCAGCGCGCAGGCCATCGCCCGAGCCCGCCGGAGCTCCAGCGGATCGTGCTCGGCGCGTTGATCGCCACGGCACAACGCCTGATGCCCCGCCTGTCGGCGGTGGCTTTCCCGGGCGGCGCCGCCCCGACGGCCCCACCCCCGCGCGCGTTCCCCGGGGCGCCCGGCGCACCGGGAGGTGGCGGCCCGCAGCCGACGATGCTCGAGATGATGTTCTCGGAGGCGACGCCGCTCGGCGCCGCGCCGGCGCGTTTGCGCAACGGCCACGTGAACGGCTACCCGCTCGGGTGAGCCGTCAGGAAGGGTCCGGCAGCCGACGCGGCTCGCAAGGCTTGCCCTCTCCCCAACTCCTATGCCGTTCTGTTGAGCGCCAGGACGCCAGGAACGCCATCTCCGGACCATTGAAATCGGGACCCTGGCGTTCCTCGTGTCCTAGCGTTTTCTGTTATCCGAACGGCATTGTCCCTAACCCTCGCCCGCAAACGGCGGAGGGGATCGGAGAGCGGCCGAGCGGGAGCGCGCGCTCGTGCGTGCCCCGCGGAGCGCGGCACGCGCCTCGGCGGCGTGCCAGCCGCGCGGCGCCAGCAGCAGGTACTGGTGATAGGCATTGCGTACCGCCGCCGGGTGCCCGGCCCGCCGCTCGGCGTGCGCCAGGATGACGTAGGCATCGGGATCGGCGTCCTCGAGCGCGAGCGCTCGGCGCGCCCAGTCGCCCGCGTCGGCGTAGTGGGCGCGCGCGTGCTGCGCCTGCGCCACCTTCATGGCCACGCTGGCGTCACGCGGGGCAACCTCGAAGGCACTGGCGCACGCCTCGACGGCCGAGCGCCAGCGGTGTCGGTCGTACGCCGCACGGCAGGCAGCCAGCGCAGCGTCGCGCGTGCCGCTCTCGGCCGGCGTCACCGTGGCCAGGTCGTCCCGGGCGGACGGCGCCGCGACAGACGGCGCTGCGCCAGCCGATGAGAGGGTGCGGGAGTCCCCGCTTGAAAGGGTGTGGGAGTTCCCGCTCAGATCGACGGTCAGCGCGAAGGCCGCCGCCGGGACGGCCGGACGGTCCAAGATGGCCGCTGCGTGCGCTGCCGCCGCCGCGCGCGCCTCGGCCGCCGCTCGGCGGCGCGCGCGCAGGTGTCCCCCGAGCGCGAACGTGCCGGCCGCGACCACGGCGAGAATCGCCATGGTCAGCAGCCGTAAGCGCAGCGAATCCCGTTGCAACCGCAGCTCCGCGGCGGCACGCGCCGCTTGTATCGCCGCGAGCGAGGCGCGCACCTCCTCGGACGGAGGCCGCGTACCGGCCCGCGCCAGCAGGGAGTCGACCTCGGGCCGCGCTCCCCCCGCATTTTCCTCGGATCGTGATTCCGAATGTGACTCCATTTGCCGATTGAGACACGTCCCGGGGCGATGGGCAAAAAAACCGTCACTTTTCGGCGGAATCTTGCCCACACACAGCGGACTGGCAGGTCGATTGCTGGTTCGATCCGGTAGCCGCGGCCCGATGAGAAGAGTACGCTCCCTCGTGCGTGGCAGGGGGCGCCCAAACCAGCGAAGCACGGGGCTTGCCCCCGGAGGCTGTCGGATCCGATCCGGGCGGGGACTCCCGTACCCTTTCAGGCGGGGACTCCCGCACCCTTTCAGCTGACTCGAGCATCATCAGCGAGGAACGGCTGCGCCGCCTGGCGGATGCGATGCCGCAGATCGTGTGGATCACCCGACCCGATCACACGGTTGAGTACTTCAACGCCCGCTGGGTCTCGTACACCGGCATGCCGCTCGAAGAGGCGCTGACCCTGCCCGGCGAGATCTCCGAGCTCGTGCACGCCGAGGATCGCCCGGCCATCGCGCGCAGCTGGCAACGCGCCAATGCGGGTCCCGCGCCGGCCGACTGCGAGTTCGAATACCGGTTGCGCCGCCACGACGGCGTCTACCGCTGGCACTTCGCTCGGCTCGTGCCGACGGACCTCGGCGACGGCGACCTACGCTGGGTCGGCAGCGCGGTCGACATCGACGAGCGCAAGCGCGCCGAGCAGCACCGGCGCGTGCAAGACGAACAGACGCGGCGGCTGCACGAGATGTTCCTCGCTGTGGTCAGCCATGACCTGCGCAACCCACTGAGCTCGATCCTCACGACCGCAAGCTATCTCGAGAAGCGTGGCAACGATCCGCCGATGCTGGTGCGCATCCGCGCCGCCGCTCAGCGGATGAACCGCATGGTCGAGCAACTGCTCGACTTCGAGTCCAATCGGCTCGCCGGCGGAATGCCGATCAACCCCGACGAGACGGACCTTCATGAAGTCTGCAGCGCGATCCTCGATGAGGTGCGCGGCGCGATCCCCGATGCCCCCGAGCTCCGGCTGTTCGCGAGCGGCGCCACCTCGGGCCGCTGGGACGCCGATCGCTTGGGCCAAGCGCTGTCGAACCTGATCGTGAACGCGCTCCAGCACGGTCGGCGCGACCGGCCGGTGGACGTGGTGATCGCCGCAGACGGTGATCCCGTCGAGCTGTCGGTGACCAATGAGGGGCCACCCATCGCGCCCGACCTCCTGCCCGTGCTGTTCGATCCGTTCCGGCGCGCCGACCGTACGGTCGCAGCGCGATACGGGGTCGGCCTCGGGCTGTATATCGTCAACGAGATCGCCCTCCGGCACGGCGGCTCGGTCGCGGTCGTCTCGAACGAGGACCACACCCGCTTCACGCTGCGGCTACCGAGATAGCGTCCCCCTCGCTCGTCGGACATGATACGTTCGCGACGCGTGACGTGCGCGGCGTGCGATCCGGGTGAGCGCTTGGGTGTGTTCACCCCGTACGTCTTCATGGTGAAAGCCGCCTCGAGATTGGCAGGCGGATTCGTGCCCGCAATGTAAGGCCGGCCAGCGACTTGTCTACCGTCGGTGTTGACGACGGAGTCCACGATGCACACATGGTCAGTACACTCGATGAGCTGGGCGTTGACGATTGGGATCGCTTGCGCAGCGGCGACCCTCGCCGCAATCCTGGGCGCGCTGGGGATGCTGTTCACCCTGCGGCGCCGTGCCCCGGCGGAGATCGCGCGCGCGGGCACGGGCGTACCCGCACCGACACTGGTACCGCCGCCGCCGGCGCTCCCGGTGGCGGCGACCACCGCCCCGCAGGCTGACGGCCGCGCCACGGAGGATGTGCGCCTGCGCGCCGAGCGCGACGAGATCGCCCGCCGCAGCGCGGAGATCGAGGCCAGCCGGGGCGCGCTCGCGACCGCGGAGCGCGTGCGCAATCTCATGATCTCCAAGCTAAGCCACGATGTGCGCACGCCGCTGAACTCGATCATCACGCTGTCGCAACTGCTGGGCGACGGCACGACCGGGCCGCTCGCGCCCGATCAGCGACGATACATCGAGGTGATCCATCGCAGCGGTACGACGCTGCTCGGTCTGATCAACGACGTGCTCGACATTTCGCACATCGAGTCCGGACGCATGGATCTGCAGATGGGCGCCGTCGACGTGCGGCCGCTGATCCGGGGTGTCGGCGCCGCCAGCGAGGAGCGCGCACGCGGCAAGGGATTGCCCGTGCACCTGAACCCGCCACGCGCGCCGATCCTCGCGCACGCCGATGAGGATCGCCTGCGCCAGGTGCTATCGGCGCTGGTCGAGCACGCGATCGTGGAGACGACCAACGGCTACGTCGAGCTGTCGAGTGAGAACGATGACCGCACCGTGATCATTCGCGTGAGCGACACCGGCCCCGGGTCGAGCCCCGAGCTCCGGCACGCCGGGTTCGAGGTCTTCCTGACTCAATCCACCGACCGGCCACCAGGCCCGGGCATGATCCTCGCCGGCAAGCTGACCCAGCTGATGGGCGGGACGCTGGTGGTCGACAGCGCGCCCGGCGAAGGGACGACGTTCTCGCTCTCCTTCCCGCGCTCCACCGACGGAAGCGACGCCGCGCGGGCGCCCGAGCCGCCCGTGACGCGGGCGCCAATCAGCCCGGCGCACGTGCTGCTCATCGAGGACGACGAGCTCGAGCGCCAGCGCGTCGCCGATCTCTTGCAGACTGCCGGTTACCGGGTCTCGGTGGCCTCGTCCGGGCAGGAGGGGCTCAACAACCTGCGCGAGGGGCGCTTCGACGCGGTCGTGCTCGACCTGGTGATGCCGGGGATGACCGGGCTCGACGTGCTGCGTGCGGCGCGCGCCGACGAGCATTTGTCCTCGATCCCATTCGTGGTGCTGTCGGCCCTGTACATGACCCGCAGTGAACGCGAGGTGCTGGGGCCGACGGTGGCGGCGGTGGTGCGTAAGGGCGAAGGGACGGGGGACGAGCTGACCGAGCACCTGGCGCGCGCGCTGTCCTCGCGCACGACCGTCGGTGCGCCGGCGCCGCCGCAGTCCACCGAGCGGCTCGCGCGCGTCCTCCTGATCGAGGACGACGACGAGAACCTGTTCGCAATCGAGCAGGTGCTGGCTTCGCTGCCGGTCGCCATCGAGACCGCGGCGACAGGCAAGGACGCCGTCGAGATCTGCCGGCGGCGGGCGCCCGACCTGATCCTGATGGACGTCGAGCTTCCCGGAGCGTCGGGTCTCGACGTGAGCACCGACATCCGGCGGCTGCCTGACTGCGCCGATATTCCGATTATCGCCCTCACGCGGACCGGGGACCGTACCGAGCGCGCCCAGCCCGGCAATGGCGGCTGTGACGCCTACCTCTCGAAGCCGGTCAAGCCGGGAGACGTCATGAATGCGGTGACTCGCGCGCTGCAGCTAGGGATTCACTAGCCGGTCTGACCTTGGCGGAGGGCCGCGTTCGGCCCATCTTTATCAGACTCTCATTCGACTGTCCGGACGGCCCCGGTCCATGGTAGCCGTAACGAAGGTGGAAGCCACAAAGATGCTCGACATATTGCTCGTCGATGACGAGCCTGATTTTCGGATGCTGGTGGGCGACGCCCTTCGCGACGCCGGACACCGCATCACGCTGGCATCGAATGGCGCTGAAGGGCTGACGCTGATCTCGTCGAACGTCTTCGACGTGATGATCTGCGACATCCGCCTGCCCAAGGTCGACGGTTTGACGTTGTTCCGCCGCGTGCGTCAGGAATCCCCGAGCACGGACGTCATCCTCATCACCGCGCATGCCGCCGTGTCCGACGCCGTGGCCGCGCTCAAAGAGGGCGCCTACGACTATCTGACCAAGCCGTTCGACGTCGACGAGATCATCGTGCAGATGGACCGCATCGCGGCGCAGCGCGCGTTGAAGCGCGAGCTGGAGCAAGCGCGCGCGGAGCTGTCGCAGCGCAAATCGGGCAGCGCGATCATCGGGCGCAGCCCGCCGATGCTGCGGCTGC
>Ga0265339_10001476_pt1 | contig 17368 bp, 14 predicted proteins | sample 4CB219metaG_FD_202085 | JGI IMG/M metagenome (GOLD analysis project Ga0265339, IMG submission 202085) | Rhizosphere microbial communities from Carex aquatilis grown in University of Washington, Seatle, WA, United States - 4-CB2-19 metaG | ecosystem: Host-associated > Plants > Roots >... | reverse complement strand
TTGAAACCGATACGTGAGAAATAATGCATCGAACGATCCTGTGAAATGACAACCCTGGGGTGTATCGAATTATCAAGGCCGCATTAGGAAATGCTTAAGGCTAACGGTTGACCGCGCACCCACGTCGACGAGCGCAGGATCGCAATTCGGAATCGATTGCAATACTCGGTATTTTCCCTCAGGCAAACTTGAGCGAAACGATGCACGCAAGCAGGCTCCGAGGCACCGAGGCATGCGTCGAGTGAACCATCACAGGTTGAGCCGGTATTTGGTCCGGAGCGACACCTCAGGCATCGGCCGCATTGCGACCCGGGCGCGATGCCTTGAAATCGATCGACCAGGGGCCGACATGGATCGGCAAACCGGACGATGGTCATGGCGAGGTCGGCTCATACGGCATTCGGTCCCGTTAGGGCGGCGTGCGCCCGGCCGATGTTTGCGCTCGCTGCGGCGGTAATCTGGGTCGGCGGCATTGCGGCAGGCCGGGCTGCCGATGCCGCTGCCCCCTCGCCGGAAAAGCTCGAGCGCATCACCGCATTCTTCAATAACGAGGTGACCAGCGGCCGCTTGCCGGGCGCCGTCGTATTGATCCAGCAGCACGGCCGGCCGGTCTATTTGAGGTGCTTTGGCGTCCGCGACGTCACGACCGCCGTTCCGATGACGACGGATACGATATTCGCGCTTCATTCGATGACCAAACCCATCACCAGCCTCGCGGCGATGATGCTGATCGACGCCGGAAGACTCTCGCTCGCGGACCCCGCGGCCAAATTCATTCCGGCATTTGCCGACGTGAAGGTCGGTGTCGATGCCACCGCACCCGACGGATCGCCGGCGCTCGCCCTCGTGCCGCCGGAGCGGCCGGTGACCGTCAGGGAGCTGCTGCGGCAGACCTCGGGCATCACCTACGGATATATCGGAGGATATCTGATCAAAAAGGCATACGCGGACGCGCATATTTTCGACGGGCATTTCGACAACCGGGAGTTCGCCGAACGTATCGCCAGATTGCCCCTGGCGCGGCAGCCCGGGACACTGTGGAGATACGGGCATTCGACCGACGTCATCGGCCGCATCATCGAGATCGTATCCGGCCAGACGCTCTATCAGTTCGAAAAGCAGCACATCCTCGATCCGCTCGGCATGACCAGCACCAAGTTCGTTCTCGACGACAAGGAACGCGCGCGAATGGCGGAGCCGCTCCCGAACGACACCATTCTGAAAGTGGCGGAGGCCGGGCGTCGCGCGCATCCGGAATGGCAATCCGGCGGCGGGGGACTGGTCTCGACCATCACCGACTATGCCCGCTTTGCGCAGATGATCCTTGATGGCGGCCAGTTGGACGGCAAACGCTATCTCAGCGAAGGTGCGTTCAAGGCGATGACAAGCAACCAGATCGGGCCGGGCTCCGGCGTGGCGCGGGACTATTTCTATTTTCCAGGCGACGGTTTCGGCTTCGGCTATGGCCTTGCAGTGCGCACCGATCCGGGAAACGCCAGGCCGCCGCCCCCGGGTTCGATTGGCGAACTCAAGTGGGACAGCGGCAGCGGCACCTACTTCGGCGTCGATCCGAAGCTGGACATGATCTACCTGCTGTTCCAGCAGACCCAGAACGAGCGCGGACGCATCGTGCCTGCCTTCAAGAAGCTGGTCTACGGCGCATTCGCCACGCCGATCGATTCGCGCATTTCCTTATCGCCCGGCTTCGGATATTCCGAGGGAGACGAAACCTGCAGGTAAGGGGGATCGATGCCGAAGACTTTATGCGCGACGGGAGTTGTGATTGCGGCCCTTGCGGGGTCGCTGGCACTTCCACCTGCGGTGTCCGCTCAGCAACAACTCCTGCTTCCGGCCCGGCCGAAGGCTGCCGCGCCGCGACCGGCAGCGGCCTTCACGCCGCGCGCCGCCGCCTGCCACAACGGCGCGAGCTTCGACAAATTCCTCACTGAGCTCAAACAGCGGGCGATCGCCGAAGGCGTATCGCAGCGCACGGTCCTGGAGGCGTCGCCCTACCTCGTCTACGACCAGGGCATCGTCAACCGCGATCGCGGCCAGCGCGTGTTCGGACAGATTTTCACCGAATTCGCCGGCCGCATGGCCGCACCCTACCGAATGCAGCAGGGACAGGCGCATATCAGGACTTACGCCGCCGCGTTTGCACGCGCGGAGAAGGAGTATGGCGTGCCGCCGGCCGTGATCGCGTCGTTCTGGGGTCTGGAGAGCGACTTCGGCGCCAATATGGGCAATCTGCCGACGCTGCGCTCGCTGGTGTCGCTGGCCTACGATTGCCGGCGCTCGGAGCGATTCCAGAACGAAACCATCGCCGCGCTGAAGATCATCGATCGCGGCGACCTCTCGCCCGCCGAGATGGTCGGCTCATGGGCCGGCGAACTGGGTCAGACCCAATTCCTGCCGACGCACTACGTCACTTACGCCGTCGACTATGACGGCGACGGTCGCCGCAATCTATTGCGCAGCGTGCCGGACGTGATCGGCTCGACCGCGAACTACATCGCTACCGGATTGAAGTGGCGGCGCGGCGAGCCGTGGCTGGAAGAGGTGCGCCTGCCGCAGAACTTTCCCTGGGACCAGGCCGATCTGACCATCCAGCTGCCGCGCACGAAATGGGCGCAGCTCGGCGTAAGCTATCCCGACGGACGGCCGCTGGCGAAGGACGACCTGCCGGCGTCCGTGCTGTTGCCGATGGGCCGGATGGGACCGGCGTTCCTGGCCTACGCGAATTTCGCCGCCTACACCGAATGGAATAATTCGCTGATCTATTCCACCACCGCCGCCTATCTCGCCACCCGCATCGCGGGCGCGCCGCCGATGCGCAGGCCGGCCGCGGCGGTGGCGCAACTGCCGTTTGCCGAGATCAAGGAATTGCAGCAGCTTCTGGTGCGCGAAGGCTTCGATGTCGGCAAGGTCGACGGGGTGCTCGGCCAGCAGAGCCGCAGCGCGGTGAAGGCGATGCAGATCAAGTACGGGCTGCCAGCGGATTCCTGGCCGACCGCGGAATTGCTGGCAAAGATGCGCGGGCCGCGCGTGCAGGCCGAGCCTGCGCCGTTGCGGGCCGCGCGCTAGTGTCGTTACTCCAACGGTTCATTCCGTCATTCCGGGGCCCGAGCACAGCGAGGGAGCCCGGAATCCATAATCAACGGCCGTGGTTATGGATTCCGGGCTCGCCGCTTCGCGGCGCCCCGGAATGACACCGAATGAATCAGACGTGAGAGACACAACACCCCGCACCTTCTACGCCACAACGGTGTTGACCTCGGCAAGCGCGATCTTCTTGGGGTAGCATAGGCCGTCGTCGCGAGGAGAAAGTACCCTTAGGGCGCTCACCCGCAGTTCGCGCATTTCGTGCCGGTTTGAAATTCGAACGAATTGTCCCAAATCCGGCGCTTGCGCGGCTCGTCTGCGCGCCACGAATAGCTCTCGGCATTGCGCGGACCGCGTTAATGGCCAATTGTCTGTCACCTCTCATTTCTTTCGGAATCCCAACATGAGCACGCCGACAAAACTCTTCGAGCCGTTCAAGCTCGGCCCGATCACGCTTGCGAACCGCCTGGTGATGGCGCCCCTGACCCGCAATCGCGCAACTCCTCCCGGGATGGTGCCGAGCCCGCTGGCGATCGAGTATTACGGCCAGCGCGCATCCGCGGGCCTCCTGATCACCGAGGCGAGCCAGATCTCGCAGCAGGGCCAGGGCTATCAGGATACGCCCGGCATCTACTCCAAGGAGCAGGTCGCGGGCTGGCGCAAGGTCACGGACCGCGTGCATGAGCGCGGCGGACGGATCTTCATCCAGCTCTGGCATGTCGGCCGCGTGTCCCATACGTCGCTGCAACCGGGCGGCGGCAAGCCTGTCGCGCCGTCGGCGATCCGCGCCAAGGGCAAGACCTTTGTGAACGGCGCGTTCACGGAGATCTCCGAACCCCGCGCGCTCGAATTGGCGGAAATCCCCGGCATCATCGACAGCTTCCGGCGCGCAGCCGCGAACGCCAACGAGGCGGGCTTCGACGGCGTCGAGATCCATGGCGCCAACGGCTATCTGCTCGATCAGTTCGCCAAGGACGGCGCCAACAAGCGCACCGACGAGTACGGCGGTTCGATCGAGAACCGCGCAAGACTGATGCTCGAGGTCGCCAAGGCGGTCGCGGCGGAAGCAGGCAGCGAGCGCACGGGCATCCGCATCTCGCCGGTGACGCCTGCGAACGATATCTCCGACAGCAATCCGCAGGCCCTGTTCGACCACATTGTCGCCGGGCTCGACGCGCTGAAGCTGGTCTACATCCATGTCATCGAGGGCGCGACCGGAGGACCGCGCGACTACGCGCCGTTCGACTATGCCGCCTTGCGCAAGCGTTTTTCGGGGGCCTATGTCGCCAACAACGGCTACGACTTCGAACTGGCGACCAAGGTGCTGGCGGCGGGCGCGGCCGACCTGATCGCCTTCGGCAAGCCGTTCATCTCCAATCCCGACCTGGTCGAGCGCTTGAAGCGCGGCGCGCGGCTCAACCAGTGGGACAACACGACCTTCTATGGCGGCGGCGCGAAGGGATACGTCGACTATCCGACGCTCGGCGAAACCACGGAAGCCGCGCAGTAAACTGCTGCGTCATCGCGAAACTAGTGGTCCTATCCTAACATTCGCATCCGATCCGGGAGCCACGTTTGCGAATGTCAGGATCAAAGGACCACTGGCAAGTCATTGTTGCTAGTGTCCCTTTGGTTCTGACATTCGTAAAAGGGACTCGCTGCGATATGATACGAATGTCAGAATCGGGACACTAGCGCAGACCCGGGATCCATACTCACGATGGTGGTTAGAGATTCCGGGTTCGCTCGTTCCACTCGCGCCCCGGAATGACCGCGTTTGCGCTTCCTCGACACGCGTTCTTTGTTCTAATCTCCCCGCCGTGACAGAAACGGCCGAGGACATCGTTCGCCGTGCTACCGCCGCCTTCAATTCCGGGCGGGCGGACGAGGCGCGACGACTCTGCCAGCATGGTTTGATGCGCCAACCCGGCGAACCCATGCTGAGCCACCTGCTGGCCGCGGTGCTGTTCTCCGCCAAGGAGATCGAGCCGGCCCGCCGCCATATCGAAACGAGTCTTGCCAAGCGCGGAGACAATGCCGCAGCGCAACTGCTCGCGGGCCGCATCGCGCGGGCGGCAGGCGATTTCGACGGCGCGCTGTCTCATCTTGATCGCACCATCGCCCTGGCGCCGCAGCGCGACGCCTTTGTGGAGAAGGCGCGCACGCTCGATCAGGCCGGCCTCAAACACCGGGCGCGCGAGGTGTGGCAGGCGATCCTGAAAGTCATTCCACAGCATCAGGAGGCAGCCGCCCGGCTCGGGCGGCTGGCCTGGGAGGATGGAGATCATGCCACGGCGCTTGCCCTTCTTGAGCGCGCCACCGCAGATGATGCGCCCGCCTCGGTCTGGTTCGATCTCGGCCTGGTGCGCCAGGACCTGCGCGACTACGGCGCGGCGGCGGTCGCCTACCGCCAGGCGCTTGGGATCAAGCCCGATCATGCGCAAGCCGCACTCAACCTTGGTATCGTGCTGCAGGAAGGCGGCGATCCCGACTCCGCGATGCGCGCCTACGCGACAGCCTATCGCCTGCGTCCCGACATGTTCGGTTCAATCGCGATGGCGCTGACCTCGGCATCGCATGGACGACTGTGGCTCGATGAAGCCGAACTGCGCCGTTCACTAGTGGCCCTTTGATTCCGACATCCGCAAACATGCCCGCTGCAACGGGATGCGAATGTCGGAATCGGACCGCTAAAGCGCGATGGTTCTAGGTTGAATCGCCATCGCGCTTTAGCTTGCTGTTTGCGCATGATCTTTTCGGAAAACCGCTACACACTTTTCCGGATCATGCGCTAGCTCCGTAAGCGGCCGCGCCGCGCGCGGAAATGCTTGCGATAGACGCCGGGTTTTGCCAGCACTTCGGCAACCGTCTGGGAGTAGGCCTTTTGGTGCAGCTCATCGAAGCTCTCGAAGACGAGCTGGGGGCTGTCGCGCGGGACCGCAAAGCACTGCGCCACCGGCGTGCCTTTCGGCAGGACGCCGGAAAAATCCGCATCTTGCCAGACCGCCGGGAAATTGATTCCGCCGTCATGGAAACGATCGGCGTCCACCAGGCCCGACAGCAGGCGGAACGGCAGGTCGTCGCGGTTGACCGGATGGGTGGCGAACAGCGACCAGCCTTGCTCAAGCTCGACAGTCCAGAAGCTGTTGAACTTGATCGCGGCGAGCTTCCCTCTTGCGAAAGGTGCCCCCCTGAACTGCGCCGCGACGTGAAAGCTCAGCGGCGAGCGCGGATGTCCCGGCGTCAGAGGCTCCGGAACATCCCAGTCCCACGAGAACGCGCCGCGATCAACCGTGATGTCGCAGGGCAGCAGGAACATCACGCCATGGGCCATCGCGTCGACAAATGGGGGACATTGCTTGACGGTGCGGATGTCGCGGCCGTGGATATCCGAGCGCGCGTTCGCAGGCATGTCGCGCAGCCAGTCCGGCAGCCGGCTCCTCGCCGGAACCGGCCGCGGCAGATGATCGGCGAGCAGTGGGTCGCAGCGGAAGATCATGCGCATGATTGAAACTCCCTCTCCGCGCTCGCGGGGCAAAGTGATCGAACCCGCGGCAACGATCTGAGTCAATCGTCCAGAAAGCAAAAGGCCGGGATCGCTCCCGGCCTTCGCTGTTCAAAGGGATGGCCGGGTCGAGCCCGACCAAGACAGTACGGAGAACTCCGTCAGTTCAGCGACGCACGCTTGGGCGGAGTGGCCGGCCACGACTTGATCAGCGTGTCGTAGTCAATCGTCTCGCCCTTCGGCTTCTCGTTGGCAAGCTTGCGTTGCGGGGCAATGTTGCCGTCCTTCGCCGACTTGTTGAACCAGTACTCCGCCGTCTCCTTCTTGTTGAGCTTCGGCCCGCAGGCGCCCTGCACGCCGGACTTCTCGAGCCGTTCCATCACCGAGTCCTGCGCGGCCGCGAGCGCGTCCATCGCCTGCTGCGGCGTCTTGGCTCCCGACGACGCATCGCCGATGTTCTGCCACCACAGCTGCGCAAGCTTCGGATAATCGGGCACGTTGTTGCCGGTCGGCGTCCACTGCACGCGCGCAGGCGAGCGGTAGAACTCGATCAGGCCGCCGAGTTTCGGCGCGCGCTCGGTGAACGACTTGTCCCAGATATCGGATTCACGGATGAAGGTGAGACCGACGTGGCTCTTCTTCAGGCTCGTCGTCTTCGAGACGATGAACTGCAGATAGAGCCAGGCCGCCTTGCGGCGATCGATCGGGGTCGACTTCAGCAGCGTCGCCGAACCGACGTCCTGGTAGCCGAGTTTCATGCCGTCCTTCCAGTACGAGCCATGCGGCGACGGCGCCATGCGCCACTTCGGCGTACCGTCCTCGTTCATGACCGCAAGGCCCGGCTTCACCATGTCGGCGGTGAAGGCGGTGTACCAGAAGATCTGCTGGGCGATATTGCCCTGGGCAGGCACCGGACCGGCCTCGGAGAAGGTCATGCCCTGCGCCTGCGGCGGAGCATACTTCTTCATCCAGTCGAGATACTTGACGATCGAATAGACCGCCGCCGGACCGTTGACGTCGCCGCCGCGCTCGATCGACGAGCCGACCGGGCGGCAGCCTTCCATGCGGATACCCCATTCGTCGACCGGCAGTCCGTTCGGAAGGCCCTTGTCGCCGTTGCCGGCCATCGACAGCCAGGCGTCGGTGAAGCGCCAGCCCAGCGAGGGATCCTTCTTGCCGTAGTCCATGTGACCGTAGATGCGGACGCCGTTGATCTCCTTGACGTCGTTGGTGAAGAACTCGGCAATGTCCTCATAGGCCGACCAGTTCACGGGAACGCCCAGGTCGTAGCCGTACTTGGCCTTGAACCTGGCCTTGTAGTCGGGATTCTGGAACCAGTCGTAGCGGAACCAATAAAGGTTCGCGAACTGCTGGTCGGGCAGCTGGTAGAGGTGTCCGTTCGGCGCCGTGGTAAAGGACTTGCCGATGAAGTCGTTGACGTCCAGCATCGGATCGGTGACGTCCTTGCCCTCGCCCGCCATCCACTCCGTCAGGTCGACCGCCTGGCCGTAGCGGAAGTGCGTTCCGATAAAGTCGGAGTCGTTGATCCAGCCGTCATAGACGTTCTTGCCCGATTGCATCTGGGTCTGGATCTTTTCGACGACGTCGCCTTCCTGGATGATGTCGTGCTTGACCTTGATGCCGGTGATCTCCTCGAACGCCTTCGCAAGCGTCCGGGATTCATATTCGTGCACCGTCAAGGTTTCGGACACGACGTTGATTTCCATGCCCTTGTACGGCTCGGCGGCCTTGATGAACCACTGCATCTCCTTCATCTGGTCGTCTTTCGACAGGGTCGACGGCTGGAATTCGCTGTCGATCCACTTCTTGGCGGCAGCTTCATCGGCGTAGACAGGCCGCGTGATCGCGGCCGAGGCCACCATCATCGCGACCGCACTTGTCATCATCAGAACCCGGGTCCCGCTCAAAGGCCCCTTGCTTCGCTCTAAACGTCGCATGTTGTTCCTCCGTTGCTGCGACAGACACAATCAGGCCCGGGTTGATTCCCGGATCTGCTTCTCCTTCGTTGGCTAAACGGTGCGGAAAATGATCACGGCCGCACCCAGCGAAACCAGCGTTGCGAGCCACAGGCTCGATATTTCAAATCCCTCTTCACCGATCGGAAGCGTCGCGATGGCGTCGGTGCCGACAAGCGCGATCCACAACAGGTGGATGATCGCCGTCATGATCAGCGAGAGGAACAGCCGGTCTCCGCGCGTGGTCGGAATGCTCAAGATTCCGACGCGCTCGATCTCCGGATAGGCAATGGCCAGCCAGATCATGACAAGAAGCATGGCCGCAAGCAGCGCGAAGAAGATCGCGGTCGGCAGCGTCCATGCCATCCATGCGATGCTTTCCACGGTTCACTCCTCGCCCATGACCTGATCGGAAGCCCCGTATCCACTGTTCTGGATCATGCGTCCCTCCTAGACCCTGCCGAGCGCGAAACCGCGCGCGATGTAGTTGCGGACGAACCAGATCACGAGTGCGCCGGGAATGATGGTCAGAACGCCGGCCGCCGCCAGCAGGCCCCAGTCCATACCGGCCGCGGACACGGTGCGCGTCATCACGGCCGAAATCGGCTTGGCGTCGACCGACGTCAGCGTGCGCGCCAGCAACAGCTCGACCCAGGAGAACATGAAGCAGAAGAACGCGGCGACGCCGATCCCGCTCGCGATCAGGGGCATCAGGATCTTGACGAAGAAGCGCGGGAACGAATAGCCGTCGAGGAAGGCGGTCTCGTCGATCTCCCGCGGCACGCCCGAGACGAAGCCTTCGAGGATCCACACCGCGAGCGGCACGTTGAAGATGCAATGCGCCAGCGCCACCGCCCACGGCGTATCGAACAGGCCGATCGCGGAATAAAGGTTGAAGAACGGCAGGGCGTAGACCGCCGCCGGCGCCATGCGGTTGGACAACAGCCAGAAGAACAGGTGCTTGTCGCCGAGGAAGCGATAGCGCGAAAACGCGTAGGCCGCCGGCAGCGCGACGGAGATCGAGATGACGGTGTTGATGACGACGTATTTCAGCGAATTGATGTAGCCGGAGTACCAACTCTCGTCGGTGAAGATGCGCACATAATGGTCCAGCGTCGGCTGATGCGGCCACAGCGTCATGGTCGAGACGATCTCGTTGTTGGTCTTGAAGCTCATGTTGACGAGCCAGTAGATCGGCAACAGCAGAAAGACCAGAAACAGCGAGAGAATGATCCGGCGGCCGGGAATCGAATGCATCATTTGACTCCCTTCTTGAGGCCGACGCGGCGCTCGGCGCCGGCGTTGGTCATGACGGTGTAGAACACCCAGCACACGATGATGATGATCAGGTTGTAGACCAGCGACAGCGCCGCGGCCTTGCCGAGATCGAACTGCCCGAGCGCAATCTTGACGAGTTCGATGGAAATGAAGGTCGTCGAGTTGCCCGGGCCGCCGCCGGTCACGACGAACGGCTCGGTGTAGATCATGAAGCTGTCCATGAAGCGCAGCAGCACTGCGATCAGGAGCACGCGGTTCATCTTCGGCAGCTGGATTGCGGTAAACACCGCCCAGCGCGAGGCGCCGTCGATCTGGGCGGCTTGATAGTAGGCGTCGGGGATCGATTTCAGTCCGGCATAGCAGAGCAGCGCAACCAGGCTGGTCCAGTGCCAGACGTCCATCACGATGACGGTCGCCCAGGCGTCGAATTCGTTGGCGACGTAATTGTAGTTCAGTCCGATGCTGTTGAGCGCGTAGCCCAACAGCCCGATGTCGGGCCGGCCGAAGATCTGCCAGATGGTTCCAACCACGTTCCATGGAATGAGCAGCGGCAGCGCCAGGATCACCAGGCACGCCGCGACCTGCCAGCCCTGCCGCGGCATCGCCAGTGCGATGACGATCCCGAGCGGCACTTGGATCGCGAGTATCACCGCGGAGAAGAACAGATTGCGCAGCAGCGAGGCGAGAAACCGGCCGCCGAGATCGGTCGTGGGATCGAGCAACTCCTTGAACCAGCCGACGCCGTTCCAGAAGAACTGATTGTTTCCGAAGGTGTCCTGCAGCGAGTAGTTCACCACCGTCATCAGCGGGATGATCGCCGAGAAGGCTACCAGCAGGAACACCGGCAGCACCAGGAGCCAGGCCTTCTGGTTGACGGTCTTGTCCATCAGGCCGCTCCCTCGACCAGACGACTGTCGGCGTAGACATGCACGTGCGACGGGTCGAACTTCAGCCCGACCGCGCCGTTGCTGCCGGAAAATCCGTCTCGCAGGCGGGCCGCGATTTTCACCTCCCCGACCCGAACGCGCGCAAAGCGCAGCCGTCCGAGATCGTCGATGCGATCGACATTTGCCGTGAGCAGCCCGGACGCGGGCGGCGCGATCTCGACGAATTCGGGACGCACGCCGATCTCGATGTTCGCGCCCGGCGGCAGCGCGTCGTAGGCGCGGTTGAGCCTGATGGTATGGCCGCTGATCCGCGCCTCGCGGCCGCGCACCTCCGCCGGCAGGATGTTCATTCCCGGCGAGCCGATGAAATAGCCGACGAAGGTATGCGCCGGCTTCTCGAACAGTTCCGCCGGAGTTCCGCTCTGCACTACGCGCCCCTCATGCATGACCACAACGGTGTCGGCGAAGGTCAACGCCTCGGTCTGGTCATGAGTGACGTAGATCATCGTCAGATCGAGCTCGCGGTGCAGCGCTTTCAGCTTGGAGCGCAACTGCCACTTCAGTTCCGGATCGATCACGGTGAGCGGCTCGTCGAACAGCACCGCCGCGACGTCGGAACGCACGAGCCCCCGCCCGAGCGAAATCTTCTGTTTTGCGTCCGCGGTGAGCCGCGTCGCCTTGCGATGCAAATTGGCCGTCAGATCAAGCAATCTGGCGATCTGCGCGACCCGCGCCTCGACCTCGGGCCGCGGCATGCCGCGGTTCTTCAGCGGGAACGCCAGGTTCTGCCCGACAGTCATGGTGTCGTAAATCACCGGAAACTGGAACACCTGCGCAATATTGCGCTCGCGGGTCGACAACGGCGTGACGTCCTTGCCGTCAAACAGGATCTTGCCGCGCGAGGGCGCGATGATGCCGGAGATCAGGTTCAGCAGCGTGGTCTTGCCGCAGCCGCTTGGCCCGAGCAGCGCATAGGCGCCGCCCCGCCGCCAGGTCATCGAGATCGGCTTCAGCGCAAACGTCTCGATGTCGGAGCTGTTGCCGCTGTAGGAATGCGCGAGATCGACGAGGTCAATGCGGGCCACGCTGCATCTCCCTCACGCTGTGTCGGGCGAGGCGACCAGCCGGCCGGTCGCGTCGAACACAAAGACATTGTCCGGATCGAGCACCGCTTCCAGCGTCTGTCCAGGTTCGAATTCGTGCACGCCGTGCAGTACGGCCACCCAATTGGAGGTCTCGCGCGCAAGATGCACGAAGCTTTCCGAACCGGTGATCTCGGTCACGGTGACGGTCGCCGGAAAGGCGTGGCGGCCGGCGAGGCCGTTGGCGATTTGCAGCTGGTGGGCGCGGAAGCCGACACGATAGGCGCCGTCGGACAGGCGCGCATAAAGCCCGGACGCCGGCGCTGCAACGCCGCCGGCGTATTGCACCGAGCCCAGCTTCTTTTCGATGGCAACCGTGTTGAGCGGCGGATCGGAAAAGACCTGCGCGACCCGCAGGCTGTCCGGATGCCGGTAGACCTTCGAGGTTTCGCCGGCCTGCAGGATGCGGCCTTCCCACATGCACACCGTGCGGCCGCCGAGCAAGAGCGCTTCGGACGGCTCGGTGGTGGCGTAGACGAAGATCGCGCCCGACGCCTCGAAGATGCGCGGCAGTTCGGCGCGCAATTCCTCGCGCAGCTTGTAGTCGAGGTTGGCAAGCGGCTCGTCGAGCAGCACGAGGTCGGCGCCCTTGACCAGCGCCCGCGCGATTGCGGTGCGCTGCTGCTGGCCGCCGGAGAGTTGCAGCGGCGTGCGTTCGAGATATGGCTCGAGGCGCAGCAGTTTGGCGACCTCCGCGACGCGCTTGCCGATTTCAGCTCTTGACTTGCCCTGCACCCGCAAGGGCGAGGCGATATTCTCGTAGACCGTCAGCGAGGGATAGTTGATGAACTGCTGATAGACCATCGCGACCGACCGCTTCCGCACGTCGATGCCGGTGACGTCCTCACCGTCCACCAGCACGCGGCCTGTGGTCGGCTTGTCGAGACCGGCAAGCAGCCGCATGATCGAGGTCTTGCCGGACAGCGTCGGTCCAAGCAGCACGCTCAGCGTGCCGTTTTCGAGCGTCAACGACACGTCGCGCATGGTCGGAATGCCATCGACGATTCGCGTGACGTGGTCGAGCATGACGCTCATGTCCGTCCTCGCGCTTCCAGCAGGGGACCTTGGTGACGCGTGCCGTTTGCGGCGATCCAGTCGTCGACGGCGGCAATTTCGGCAGCCGACATGCGCAGGCCCAGCTTGGACCGCCGCCAGACGATGTCCTCGGCGGTCAGGGCCCATTCCGACGCCATCAGGTACCTAACCTCGCTCTCCGTCAGAGTGGCGCCGAAGGACTGGCCGAGATCGGCCGGCGATTTCGCATCGCCGAGCAGTTTCGACGCGCGAGTGCCATAGGCGTGCGCCAGACGGCTCGCGTGCTGGTGGGTCAGGAAAGGGTAGTTGCGCCTAAGCTCCGCGATCAGCGCCGGCACCGCCGAGACGTCGAAGTCGCCGCCGGGCAGCGGTGATCGGGCGGTCCACCCCTCGCGCGCTGTCGTGCTCTTCAGGTACGGCGAGAGCCGCTCCAGCGCTTCCTCGGCGAGCCGCCGGTACGTCGTGATCTTGCCGCCATAGATCGACAGCAACGGTGCCCCGCCGGGAGTATCGAGTTCGAACACGTAATCGCGGGTCGCAGCCTTGGCTTCGCTCGCGCCATCGTCATAGAGCGGGCGGACGCCGGCATAGGTCCAGACGACGTCCTCGGGCCTGACCGGCCTCGCCAGATATTCGCTGACGGAATCGCAGAGGTATTTGATCTCTTCCTCGGTGGCCTTCACCTTCGACGGATCGCCGTCGAAATCGCGATCGGTGGTGCCGATCAGCGTAAAGTCCTCCTGATAGGGAATGGCGAAAACGATGCGGCCGTCGGAGTTCTGGAACATGTAGGCGCGATCATGCTCATAGAGCTTGCGGACCACGATGTGCGAGCCCTGCACCAGCCGCACCTTGGCCCGCGCATTCACCCCGGCACCCGATGCCAGCACTTGCTCCACCCAGGGTCCGCCGGCATTGACCAGCACGCGGGCGCGGATGGTGGAGCGCGCGCCGGTCACGGTGTTCTCGATCGTGAGCTGCCAGATTCCGTCGCGCTGCCGGATTTCCACCGCGCGGGCGCGGGTGCGAATGTCGGCACCGCGATCGGCCGCGTCGCGCGCCGACAACACCACCAGCCGCGCGTCGTCGACGAAGCAGTCGGAATATTCGAAGCCGCGGCTATAGCGGCCCGGAATGAGCGGCAGGCCGACCACATCGCGCGCCAGATCGACCGAGCGGGTCGGCGGCAACAGCTTTCGTCCGCCGATATGGTCGTAGATGAAGAGTCCCAGCCGCAACAACCAGGCCGGGCGTAAGCCCGCGTGGTGCGGCAGCACGAACCGGAGCGGACGGATGATATGGGGCGCAATCTGCCAGAGGATTTCGCGCTCGATCAGCGCCTCGTGCACGAGTCGAAACTCGTAATATTCCAGATAGCGCAAGCCGCCATGCACGAGCTTGGTCGACCAGGACGACGTCCCACTCGCCAAGTCATTCATTTCACAAAGAAAAACAGTGTTGCCGCGGCCCGCCGCATCCCGTGCGATGCCGCAGCCATTAATCCCGCCGCCAATGATCGCGAGGTCGAAAATCGGCTCCAAAGACGCACCCCCGGCGCTCGCCTCTTCGTTTTTGGCGATTTAACTTTCGGTTTTCAGTAGATCACAACCAAAAACGAAAGCAACCGAAAAGCCGGCGCCGGAATACGAAAGTTTAGGACGGTCGATGCGAAGGCTGAGACGGACTACGTCCGGCGGAAGGGGATCGGGGCACTTTCCGAGGGCGGCTCGACGGCGGGTTCATCGATCTCAGTCGACGGCTTGGGCATCGCCTCGATCACCTGGATGCCGCGGCTGTGGCAGATATTGGCAAGACCGGCCGGCAACGCCGAATCCGTGACGAAGGTCTGGATCTGGCTGATATGGGCGATGCGGACCGGCGCGCTGCGCGTGAACTTGGTGGAGTCGGCGACCAGCACCACGCTGCGCGCATTCGCGATGATCGCCTGTGCGACCTGCACCTCGCGATAGTCGAAGTCGAGCAGCGCGCCCTCCTCGTCGATCGCGGACGCGCCGATGATGGCGTAGTCGACCTTGAACTGGCCGATCAGTTGCGTGGCGGTCGAACCGACCACGGCGCCATCGGCGCGGCGCACTGTGCCGCCCGCGACGACCACCTCGATCCGAGGATACCGGTAGAGCAGCATCGCAACATTGAGGTTGTTGGTGATGACCAGCAGGTCCTCGTGCGAGGCCAGCGCGCTGGCGACCTCTTCGGTGGTGGTGCCGATATTGATGAACAGCGAGCAGCCGTTGGGAATCAGCGCCGCAGCGGCCGTCCCGATCGCCTTCTTCTCCTCGGCGGCGACGAAGCGGCGTGCTTCGTAGGCAAGGTTTTCCACGCCCGAGGCAATAATGGCTCCGCCATGGATGCGGGTCAGCGCGCGCTGTTCGCAGAGATCGTTGAGATCCTTGCGGATCGTCTGCGCCGAGACCTCGAACCGGCGCACCAAGTCCTCCACCATCACCCGGCCCGACGCGCGCGCGATGTTGAGGATTTCGGATTGGCGATGGGTCAGGCCGGTCACGGCGCCACCTTGCATGAAAACCGCCCCATGGTGCGGCGGTTTCGGCGAGCGGTCAACGCGGGAGATTGGTTAACCAGGGCTTCGGCAAACGAGGATCAGACCAATCGCGTCCGTCTCCGGCTCGTCCCGACCTTGACGAAATCCTAGGCTGAAACCGGCTTCTCGTTCTGCGCGATCGCCTGCGGTCGGCCCTGGTCGTCGATGGAGACATAGGTGAAATTGCCGTCGGTCACCAGGATCGACCGGCTCTCCTTGCGCCGCAGCACCCAGGCTTCGAGATGAACCGTGACCGAGGTCCGGCCGATCCGCACGAGGTTCGCATGCACGGACACGAGATCGCCGACAAAGACCGGCTTGCGAAAATTCATCGCCTCGATCGCAACGGTCACCGTGCGCGACTTCGCGATCTTGGAGGCAAAAACGCCGCCGCCGAGATCCATCTGGCTGAGCAGCCAGCCACCAAAGATATCGCCGTTGGCGTTGGTGTCGGCCGGCATCGCCAGCGTGCGGATGCAGAGATCGCCGCAGGGTTCGGTTTCCGTGTTGACCGGCGCCTGCACATGGATATCGGTCATCTGGAATGCCGCCTCACTTGAAATCCTCCCATCCTGGATCGGGGGCGAACCTGCCGCCGAATTTGTCCGCCAATGTGCGAAGTGCGGCGGCGACATTATCGGCGCCGCGGGTCCGCGCATAGTTCAGAGGGCCGCCGCGGAACGGCGCATAGCCGGTGCCGAAGATCATGGCTCCGTCGACCACGTCGGCATTGTCGACGATGCCTTCGCGCAAAGCCGCGACGCAGACGTTCGACATCGGCAGGATCAGCCGGTCGGTCATTTCCGGCGTCGGCTGCGGGAGGTTCGGCGCGGCCGGCGTCTTGTCGGCCTTGCCCTCCTTCCAGTCGTAAAAGCCTTTGCCGGCCTTGCGCCCGAGTTCACCGCTCGCGACCTTCTCGCGCAGCCAGGCGGGCGTTGCCGGCATCAGGTCGCCGAATTTCGAGCGCAGCATGTCGCCGACATCGAGGCAGATATCGAGCCCGACCTGGTCGGCCAGTTCGATCGGCCCCATCGGCATGCCGAACTTTTCTGCCGCCGCGTCGATGGTGAGCTTGTCGATCTTCTCGTCGAGCATCAGCATCGCTTCCAGCATGTACGGCGTCAGCGCGCGGTTGACGAGAAACCCGGGCGAGCTTTTCACCGGCAGCGGCAGCCGGTCGATGGCGCCGACAAAGGCGAGCGCCTCTTTCAGGCGTTGCGCGTCGGTGCCGTCGTGGCTGACCACCTCGACAAGCTGCAGCCGCGACACCGGATTGAAGAAGTGCAGACCCAGAAGCTGCTCGGGCTTTTGCAAGCCGGCGCGCAGGTCCTGCAGCGGAATGCTCGAGGTGTTGGTGGCGAGGATCGCCCCTTCCTTAAGTCTCGGCTCGACAGCCGCATAGACCTTTTGCTTCAGCTCCAGCTTTTCCGGCACGGCTTCGATCACCAGATCGGCGTTGCGGACACCCTCGCCGTCCAGGTCCGGTATCAGCCGGTCCAGCGCGTCGCGAACGTCGGTCGGCTTCCGGATGATCTTGCCGAACAGATCGGCCGCGCGTTTGATCGCGCCGGCGACCGGCTCCGGCTTCATGTCGGCGAGGGTGACGCGCATGCCCTCGTTCGCACACCACGCGGCGATGTCGCCGCCCATGGCTCCCGCGCCGATGACGTGAACGTGGCTGATCCTGTTGCCGGAGCCGGCCAGCTTCTTCATCTGCTCGCGCAGGAAGAAGACACGGATCAGGTTCTGCGCGGTGGCGGTCACTATCAGATGGGCGAACGAGCTCTTCTCGGCGGCGAGCATCGCTTGCTTGTCGCCGCCGTGCTTCTCCCAGAGGTCGATCAGCCCGTAGGGCGCGGGATAATGTTCGGGCGGCGCGA
>Ga0265339_10001470_pt1 | contig 17411 bp, 9 predicted proteins | sample 4CB219metaG_FD_202085 | JGI IMG/M metagenome (GOLD analysis project Ga0265339, IMG submission 202085) | Rhizosphere microbial communities from Carex aquatilis grown in University of Washington, Seatle, WA, United States - 4-CB2-19 metaG | ecosystem: Host-associated > Plants > Roots > Rhizosphere... | reverse complement strand
GGGCGATCGCCGGTCCATTCCAGAAGCAGGTTGCCCCATTTGTCGGATCGAGCGAGTATCCGGTGAATGTCGGCCCACTGCGTGATAGCAGCAATCACCGCGTGTTCATTGAACGGCGCTGTGGGTGCATCAAGAACCTGTTTGAGCACAATGTCACGTGACGCTGCATTCATGTTTGAGTCTCCATGCCCCTTGCAGAAAACCGCTAATGCAAGAACCATAAAGGGAACAAGCCCGATTTGGAACAAAATCGCGAAGTTTCTTGCGTCCCCAAGTGACGTTTTGCAGGCACGCAGGCATGGTCATGGCCCTAACTGACTGCATGATACCACTTTACAATGTGGAGGTGCGGCATTGAAGCGACCGCAAAAATTCTGTTCAAAAGTTCAGGTATTCCCCTTACATCCTCTTGCATCCTTTCGTAGATTTCTTATAATGTGCTTACTTGATCAGGGTTCCGCAGGACACACAGTTGTTGCGAAAGGGAACAGATCAAGTTGATTTTGACCCCCTTTCGGATTGGTTCCCCCCCGGCCAGTCCGAATGCCTAGGCGGCCTGTGTCGTCCCCCCCCGCGACACGGCCGCCGTTTTTTTTGCGCACAGATATTCATCCGCAGATTACGCAGATTACGCAGATGAAGAGGACGTAGCTCGCATACCAGACGATTTCGAACAAGCTTTTACGTGACGGGGTAACTTCGCATAAAGGCAGAGCCCGCTCGAGTGTCAGGCAAAAATGCTGCTTCTTAAAATCTGCGAAATCTGCGTAATCTGTGGATAGCTTTCTTGCCGTTCTTCTCTGAGTTCTCCGTGTACTCGACGATTCCGAACAAGCTTTTACGCGACGGGGTAACTTCGCATAAAGGCAGAGCCCGTTCGAGTGTCAGGCAAAAATGTTGCTTCTTAAAATCTGCGAAATCTGCGTAATCTGTGGATAGCTTTCTTGCCGTTCTTCCGTGTCCTCTGTGGCGGTCGTCAGTGTTGCATGGCCTTGTCGAGGGCGTTGAAGAGGTCCTGCTTGGAGAAGATTCCGCGGAGGCGAATGGGTTCGCCGCCGTTTGGCGGTAGGATAACCGTGACGGGGATTGCATCACCGAAATGACGTAATGCGGCGTTGGCGGGTAGGTCCTTTGTGGTCGTGTCGCCCCTGACTGCCAGGATCCCCTGATCCTTCAGACGCTTGGCGACCTCGGCATCGTTGTATACCAGTTTCTCGACGGCCTTGCAGTTGATGCACCAATTGGCTGTGAAATCGATCAGCACAGGCCGGCCCAGCGAGAGGGTCTGGTTGATTTCGTTCTCATTGAACTCGACAAACTGCGTCCCCTGCGGATGCGGTGCGGGCGGCATGAGCATGAAGAAGCCTGCGCAGATAGCGACGATTGCCGCCACCGTGCGGATGGTCGTCTTCTTATACAGCGGGGCGTCGTAACGGACCCACGAACCCCACATCCACAGGCAAAACGCCAGTACTATCGCATAGGCCAGGATCCAGAACGGGTACGCGTCGGCGGAGAATGTGCTGGTCAGCCACACCGCCACTATCAGCAGCACAAAGCCCATCGACTGCTTGAAGTGCTCCATCCACATGCCTGGCTTGGGCAGTCGCTGCACCAGGTGCGGCATGCATGTGAGCACTGCATAAGGCAGGGCCATGCCCACACCGATCATCACGATACCCAGGCTGCCCAGCCAGAGGGGTTGGCCCTGCGCCCATGCGAAGGCGGCGGTGAGGATCGCAAAACTGCAGGGAGTGGAGAGAACCGCCGTCAGGACGCCCATGCCAAGTGCGGTGGCGTGGCCCTCGCCGGTCTCGAGTCGGCCGTGGGCGGCGTGCGCGTGGCGCGGCGCCAGGACCGTGAATCCGCCGAACATATTGACGGCCAACGCGACCATCAGCATGGCCATGCCGATGCGGAAGGCCGGGATCTGGAAATGCTCGCCCCACTGGAACGCGTCCTGCAAGACGACCTTGAGTATGGCGTTGAACAGGGCCAGGGCCACGAAGAACAGCACGATGCCGCCCGCAAAGCACATGCCCAGTGTGATGAACCGATGGCGGGATTCTTTGGCCTGCTGCGCGATGGATAGGACCTTCAGGGGGATCACCGGCAGCACGCAGGGCATGATGTTGAGGATCAGCCCGGCCAGCAACGCCAGCGCCAGCCCGCCGATCGTACCGTATTCCGTCAGTCCGCCGCCGGTGTACTTGCCCATCGTTTTACCGGCAACGCTCAGTTGCTCCGCCGGCTTGGCCTGCGCCAGGGCCTGGGACATCTGCAGGGTCCAGGCCGGATTGGTCTGATCCTTGTCAGCCACCGTGACCATGGCCGTGGCAACAAGCTTGGGGATCTGCACGCACTGGTTTTCGCCGCAGATCTGGCCGCGGGGACTGATGGTCACCTGCCGCTCGCCCATCGTGGCGTCCTTGGGCACGGTAACAGGCACGAAGATAGTGATGGTGCCCATGTAGGCGTTGTGCGTCTCGCCGAGCGTCTCGTGGGGCGTGTGCGGCGGCCAGAGCACGGGCCCGGCCTTGAGATTGCCGGCATCGGCGTCGACACTGCCGGGGAGTACTGGCATGCCCTCGCCTGGCTTGGGACTGTACCAGGACCAGCCGTCCTTGAGCGCGACCTTCAAGGCCACGTCAAACGTCTGTCCGGGCGTGACCTTCAAGTGCGATGAGACGGCTTCGATGGAGATTCGACCCGCCGGGTCCTTCGCCGAGGCAGCGATGCTTGGCAGGCCAATGTCCCCGTTCAGCCAATCGTTGCCGCCGGGCACGTTGGAGGTCTGTGCCACTACCGGCAGGGAAAGCAGGCAGAGCAAAGCAACCAGACCAATGTGGAATGCCAAATGCGGAATGCGGAATCCCGGGTCCGAATGCACTGTATCGTGCAGAACTGGGCGGGTTGTCGCGGTGAGTCCCATAGAACAAGTCCTCGTCAGAGCTTGACTGGACATTGTATCGTGCCGCGGTGGCTTTGAGTACATGTGAGAATGTCCAATGCTCATGCTCAATGGCCAATGACCAGTCAATGCTCAATAACCGAATGCTCAAAACCGTCCGGACGGATATATTGGACATTGGTTATTGTACATTGACTGGACATTGAGCGTTCGAGCATTGGACATTTGCTGCAACGCCTTTTCTCACCACAGGTACTCGCAGTCGCCGCTGAGCAGCCACTGCAAGTATGGGTTCATGGGGCACCGGCGTTGGTAGCTGCACTTGTACGGGGGCGGGGCCTCCGTGTTGTAGTCCGGACGGCACACTCCGCCCGGAGCACTGTAGCCAGGGGCCGGTGGATTGCCCCCCAGGGGCGAACCCGATCCGTTGCCCGGCGTGATCGGCGAATATACGTACGCGTGCCTCGTGGAGCCCATGATCGGATTGTAATCACCGTATGGATCCGTGTAGTACGGGCTGCCGTCGTCATAGGGGCTGCGATCGTCATACGTGCTGGGGACGCCCGAGTACCGGCTGCACGAGTCGCAGAGGTTGTAATCGCCGCACAGGCTGCACCCTCCGCACCCTCCGCACCCGCCGCACGAACCGCACGAGCCGCATCCGGCCAACAATAACGGCAAGGCCGTCAACCCCACCAACAGGATGAATCGGAACATCATGTGTCTCCTATGCCCCTTTCTTGGAGTCATCCGGTCGCGTGCTCCGATAACTCACTAAAGTATAGGTCATCTACTAAATCTGTGGATTTCCCACCCGCCTGTCAGGCTGCTATAATCGCGGGGACTTCTTAACCCTGATCAGGGTGCAGCTGATGGCTGATGAGTTGCTCCGTTGACAGTTGAACAGTTAATCAGGCACGGATGCGCGAATCTGGACCTGACTAACTGATCGTCTGCCAACTGAACAACTGTTCATGCCACCCGCACCAAGTAATGAATAGAGGTATGAAATGCTCGCTCGCGTGATTGTTCTGATGATTGCCGTTGCCGGTGTTCTTGGCGGGTGCGCTACCGCCCCTTCGGGCTCGACCCGCGTGTTTGATGCCAGTCAGTACAAGCGGCTGTTCGATGCCACGCAGGATGCCCTGTCGCAGTACTCGTTTTCCGTGGTGGAGGCCGACGCCCAGACTGGCACGATCCTGGCCCGCCCGTTGTACGCCGACAACGAGTCCCAGGGCTTGTTACAGTCCCTGCCGACTCGGCGGGTGGCCAGTGCCCAGATCATTCAGGGGCGGGGGACTGTCTCGGTGCGCCTGACTATCGAGGTGCAGCACCTGGTCACGCAGGCGAGCCAGTCGACCAACACCGGCCTGACCGAGACCTACAGCGGCGTGCCCCACGATACGCCCGCCGACGGGGGCGCGGCCACCACGGCCCAGCAGAACACCGCCTGGCGACGCGTCCGGTTCGACCGCCAGATGGAGATGGCAATGCTCGACGACATCAGCCGAGCCATGGGCCTGCCGACGGAACCGACGTCGCAACCCGCGTCCAGGCCGGCGAAATAGGGCCGCAAGAAATGCGGAATGTGGAGTGAGGAATGCGGAATCTCTTTCTTGCAAACTTTGGGCATTGCCAGGAACTTGCAACGCTCAGCGCCCCTCGAGAATCTGTTTCGCACCGTGCTATTGGACGAGGAATTCCGCATTCCGCACTCCGCATTCCGCATTTGGAACGTGTCGAATCGCTTCTGTGCGGGAAACCAACCAAGAAGAAGTAATGCATATTAAGGCATGGCATATTGATGGCTTTGGCGTCCTGCATGACCGGCGGGTCGATGGCCTTGCGCGGGGGCTGACGGTGTTTGTTGGCCCCAATGAGGCCGGCAAGAGCACGCTCCTGGGCTTTCTTCGGGCCATGCTATTTGGATTTCCATCCAAGCGATCGGGCGACCTGCAGTATCCCCCGCTGGCCGGTGGGCGTGCGGGCGGGACGCTGGTGCTTGAGGTGCCGCCCCACAACGGCTCGCCCGGCGGCGAACTGACCATCACCCGATACGACGAGAAACGCAACGGCCTGTCCGTGATCCTCCCCGGCGGCGTCGCCGGCACGGAGCAGGACCTCCAGTCCCTCCTGGGCCAGGCGGATCGCGGCCTGTTCCAGAGCATCTTCGCCTTCAGCCTCACCGAATTGCAGTCACTGGCATCGCTAAAGGAACAGGGCGTGCGGGATCGCATTTTCTCCGCCGGCATCGCGGGGGCCGGGCGTTCCGCCTGCGGCGTCATCAAGCGATTGGGCGAGGACCTGGAGTCGCTCTACCTGCCTGGCGGCCGCAAGAACCGCATTCGCATCCTGGTCAACGAGCTGGAATCGCTGTCCCAGGAGATCGACGAGGCCCGTCGCCAGGTGCATCGTTACGGCGAGTTGTGCGCCCAGGAAAGCCAGTGCCAGCAGGAGATGGAACTCGCCGCCAAGCGAGAGGACGAACTCCGCTCCGAGGCCGCACGGTGGGGACTGCTGGAGGAGCTTTGGCCGGTGCATCTGCGGGCCAAGCAACTGCAGGCCCAGCTGGACGAATTGCCGGCGGTGGACGAGTTCGTGCCCCAGGGGCTGACGCGGCTGACGGAACGGTTGGCCCGTGTCGAGTCAGCCGGTGGAAAGGCTGCTGAGTTGGCGGCCGCACTGGCGACTGTGCGACAAGAGCAGGCAAAGCTGGCCAGCGGGCTTGACGAAACGCTGGCTGCCGTTGCGGCGGCGGTGGAGGCCCACGCGGCGGACCTGAACTTGCACCGTGATCGGCTGCAGCATCGCTCTGCCGCCGACCTGGCGGTGACGCAGGCGCAGGAGAACTTGGCCCTGACGCTGCGGGACCTGGGGCCAGGATGGGACGAGGATCACGTGGCCGCGTGCGATACGTCGCTGGCCCGTCAAGAGGAGGTCGGCGCGTGGCGTGAGCAGCTGGCGCGTGCGGCGACGGATCAAGCCGACGCCCAGCGGCGGCAAGTGCAGGCGCAGCGGCAGCAGCAGGAGGCGGCGCAGGATGCGGCCGCACTTGCGGAGCGGCTGGGCAACGCGCCACGGGCGGACGTGGGGCAGATCGACCAGGCGGAGGCTGCCATTCGCGAGTTGTGGAAGGACCTGCCGATGCTGGATGAGCTTCGGCGCCAGCAGGCAGCGGCGGCAGCGGCTCCGGCGGCGGGGGATGGGTCCAAGGATCGTCGCATGCCGATGGCGGTGGGCGCGCTGGCGACAGTGCTGCTAGCCGTGGCAGTATGGCGACTCGTGGCGGGGGACGTTGCGACGTTTGCCGTGATGGCGGTAATGGCGGCGGGCATGGCGGCGTGGGCGATTCTGGCGCGGACACGCCGAACAAAACAAGATACCCACAATGTGCCGGGGCTACCCGCGCGGACTGCCCAGGTGCAGGGCCGCGTCCTTACGCGAGCGAAGGAACTGGGACTTTCGGGTGCTTGCGAAGTCGTAAGCGATGCCGCCAAGATCGCAAGTCTTGTCGGAGAGATCGCGCGAGAATTGCCTGCACTAGAGCAGCGGTGGCGAGCTGTGCGTCGCCAGGCGGATCAGCAGGACATGCTCGCATCGCAGGTTGCGCAGGCGCGGGAGAAGGTCTCGCGCCGCGAGGCGGAGCTTGCCCATGCGGCGGCGGACCTTGAAAAGGCGAACCTGGCCACGGCGGAGTTGGGCCAGCAGTGGCGGCAGTACAAGCAGGGGCTGCGGCTGGGGGATAGTCTATCGCCCGAGGCCGTGATGGTGTTTCTGTCGAAGGTCGAGTCCGCCCGCAAGGAAGTGCTTGGCGTCTCCCACGCTCGTCAGCGTGCGGCGGACCTGCGTGGGCAGATCGCGGCGTGGCAGGATCGGGCCGGGGATCTTCTTAGGCAGGCGGGCCGGGCCGTCCCTGCGAGCGAAGGGGCGGTGATTGACGCGCTGGTGGGACTCAAGCAGGACGTAGCCGACGATCGTCGACGTCGAGGCGAGCATGCCGAGGCATCGCGGCGGGTAACGCAGTTGGAGGCCCAGGCCCAGCAGGCGAACGTCCAGGCCCAACAGGCGCAGGAGCAGCTCGCGCAGCTATTGACTGAAGCCGGCGCCGACGGCGAGGCCGCCTTCCGCCAGAAACATGAATGGTACACGCAGCGCCAGGAGCTTCGCCGCCAGTTGGTTGAGGCCCAGCAGCAGTTGGCTGCCCGCGTTGGGCAGGGCCCGCAGGCGGCGGCGCTGAGCGAGGAATTGGCGGGCGGGCAGACGGCATTGTGGCAGCAGCGTCGCTCGGCCGCGGCGGGGGAGTTGCCGCAGGTGCAGGCGGCGCGTGAGTCTGCCGTTCGCAGGCATCAGGACGCTGCAACCGCGCGGACGGCGATGGAGGAGTCCGCCGACGTGCCGGCCCTGGAGGTGCGGATTGAGTCCCTGCGTTGCGAGCTGGCGGCGGCGGTGGACCAGTGGCGTGTCAAGGCACTGGCCAAGTCGCTGGTCGAGACGACGCTGGGCGAGTTTGTGCGTGCCAGTCAGCCGGCGGTGCTGGCACAGGCGTCGGGCGACTTTGCCCGCGTGACGGAGTCGGCCTACACGCGGATCGAGCAGGACGTGGAGGCCGCCAGCCTTGCCGTCGTCGACCGCAACCACGCCCGCAAGGGGCCCGAACAGCTCAGTCGCGGCACGGCGGATCAGCTTTACCTCTGCCTGCGCCTTGGCCTGGCGCGGGAGTTCGCCAGCCAGCGGGTCGCACTGCCGGTGGTGATGGACGATGTGCTGGTGAACTTTGACCCGCACCGCGCGGAGCTAATGGCGGCCGTCCTTGCCGACTTCGCCCGCGACCACCAGGTGCTGCTCTTGACCTGCCATCCCAGCACGGTGGAATTGCTGCGCTCCGTCTGCCCGGGCCTTCGCGTGGAGCAGATGTGAATACTCAATGGGAAGTAAGAACGAATGACTGACAATTTGACTCCCGAGACTGTTCGCCCACGGAAGAGGCGGTTGTCACGTCCGTTTATTACAACTGTCCTCCTGGTGTTGCCGCCGGTGTTGATGTGGATTCAGTTGTCCCATCCCTTTATCCTGCGGCCTGGGGGCGACGATGCGCCGCGCGCCATCACTTCAACTTTGCCGGCGACCATTCCGACGGAGCGTGAGCTGGCTAGGGCCGCAAAACGCGGTGCCCTGGATGTGTCCGCCATCTCTTGCCTTGCGGTCAGCTTTCCACTTGGACTGGTTGCCCGGACAAAGTGTTTTCCATTGGCGTTCCTTCTGGGCCTCTATCTGACTGTAGGCTTCATACACTATGATGGGATGGGAGCCTTTATGGGCCCGATTATGCTTCCGCTCGCGTTTTGGCCATTGATTCGTATCGGACGTGCGCTGAAGCCGGATTCGTGGATCATTGCGGACAATCGCTGAGATCACTGGTCCGCCATTGGCTGGACATACGCGCGTCTCAGACGCCCCTACGGGGCTCAATTCGCACTATACGCCAACCCAGGGCTCCCTTTGGTCGCCCTGGGCTATACTAGACGCCGCTACGCGGCTGACAGCAATATCCACATCCAAGCAATTTCACTTCCACGCATGTCTTGACCATCTTGAGTTTCAGTCGTAGCATCACGTAAGAAGCGTCCTCGCCTTGTGGCTTGTGGCTTGTGGCTTGTGGCTGCTTCTTGAGGCAAAGTCATGCGAATCTTGAGTGGTATTCAACCGTCGGGCCGACTTCATGTGGGCAATTACTTTGGCGCCATTCGCCAGCACATTGCATTGCAGGAGCAGGGGCACCAGTGTTTCTACTTCATCGCCAACTATCACGCGATGACCAGTTCCTCCGACAAGGCTGACCTGGAGGCCAACACCCTTCACGTGGCCATGGCGTACCTGGCCTTGGGCATGGACCCGACCAGGAGCGTGTTCTTTGCCCAGAGCGACGTGCCGCAGGTGACCGAGCTTTGCTGGATACTTAACTGCGTCTGCCCGATGGGCCTGATGGAAAAGGCCACCAGCTACAAGGACAAGATCGCCAAGGGCATCTCCGCCAACGTGGGGCTGTTCGACTACCCCGTGCTGCAGGCGGCGGACATCGTGATATATGACTCGAATCTCGTGCCCGTCGGGGCCGACCAGAAGCAGCATATCGAGATCACGCGCGACCTGGCGGTGAAGCTCAACATGGCCTACGGGCAGGAGCTGCTGGTGGTGCCCGAGGCGCACATCGTGCCGGAAGTCGCGATCGTGCCAGGCATCGACGGTCAGAAGATGTCCAAGAGCTATAACAACACGATCGAGATCTTCGCCACGCCCAAGGAGACGGCAAAGCGGTGCGGCCTGATCGTGACGGACTCCACGCCGCTAGAGTCGCCAAAGAATCCCGAGCAGTGCAATGTCTTCGCGCTATTGCGGCTGCTGGCTGAGCCTGCGGAGCTGGAGGAGATTGCGGGCAAGTACCGCGCTGGCGGCTACGGGTACGGGCACGCCAAGAAGCGATTGGCCGAGCTGATCAACGACAAGTTTGCCGCCGCCAGAGAGAAGTACGCCCAACTGGAGAAGCAGCCTGACATGGTTCGCGACGTCCTCCGCGATGGCGGCCGCCGCGCTCGCGAGGTAGCCGAAGTCACCATGCAGCGTGTGCGGTCGGCTTGCGGGCTTATCACAAATAGGTGATTTAGCCAACGACAGCCGCAGAGGACACAGAGATGCAGAGAAAAGCATTATCCACAGATTACGCAGATTTCGCAGATTAAGCCGGGACTGTTGGTCTGAAGCGCACAGCGGGCTCTGCCTTTTTATCCCTTCGCCTGGCGAAGGAAAGAGAAAAAAGGCAGAGCCCGCTCAACTGTAAAGCCCGGAGCTTATGCGTTTCTATCTGCGTAATCCGCGGATAGAACTCTCTTCTCTGCGTTCTCCGTGTTCTCTGTGGCAATTATCTTTCGTATCTCGCGTCATGCCGTGGTGAAATTGACGATGACCGGCTGCACGGAGAAGGTGCTCGTGTCAGCGGCGACCGTCATCGTATTGACTCCACTTCCGCCTCGCAGGATCACGTTGGAATTGAACACGTTGGTGTTGCCCAGGTCGGTAGGGTTAGCAACAGTGACACCCGTGAGCAGCGAGTCGTTCTGTCCACCCATATTGACCGAGACGATGCCGGCAAAATTATTCGGAGTCCCGGTGGCGGGTCCCAGTTGCGCCAGTTGCATCGTGTCGGTACCGGTCCCCGTATTCACGACCATGTTGTTGAGGCTGCTGTTGTCCACCGTCACCACGTCAGCGTCGGCACCGGTCTTGATGTTGGTGGTTCCAAGGACTCCCAGGCCGGCCATGTCGAACGTGTCCACGCCCCTGTTGGCGGACATTGTCAGGTTGCCGCCGACCGTGGAGCCGTTGGTAAACGTAACGGTGCTGCCGCCGTTGCCCAGGCTCGTAACGACATTGGCGCCCATGGACGTATTATCGAAGGAGATAATGTCCACACCCGTGGCGCTGGAAATCTTGACGTTAGCCGGAGGCAGATTGTTTGGCTGGTCGCCGATGCCCAGGCTGCTGCCTGTGGCGGTGAAGGTGTTATCCCCTGAACCGGCAGAAACGGTCACGGCCCCGTTGACGGTCGTGTTGGTGAAGCTGGCTGAATCCACGCCGCTGCTGCTGCGGACAAGGACCTTGCCGGTGGCGGTGCTGTCGGCAAAGGCGACGCTCGAACCACCCGAGGAGTTATTGACCGATATGTTGCCGGTGACATTGGCCTGGTTGAAGTTGACCGTGTCAAGGCCTGCCCCGCCAGTGACCGTCGTTCCGGCGAATGTACCGCTGAGTGTTGCAGTGTCGTCCCCGGCACCCAGGTTGACCTTGGTCGCGCCGGTAGTGGTCATAGCCAGTGCGGTCAATGTGTCGTTGCCAGTGCCCATCGTGATGGCAACCGGGGAGGCGGTGATGGCATTCATCGTCAGTATGTCGTCGCCGACGCCCATGTCGGCGGTGACTTTGCCTGTGATGACGGCCGTGTCGAACAGTACCTGGTCATTACCGGCCAGCATCTTAATGCGGACCCCCCCGGTCACGTTATCGATCGTGACGATGTCGGTTCCGCCGTTGACGGTGGTCGTGCCGTCGCCGGAAGTGACAGTGAAACTGTTGGTGCCCGCCACCTGCGCGACGGCCACGGAGTTGTCCTCCGTGTCGCCGGTCAGCACGAGATTGGTCCCCACCAGCGCCGCGGTGACATTGCCAGACAGCAGCGTGCGCGCCTCCAGGGCCTCAAAGTACGTAGCCTGATGCATCTGATTCCCCTTTCTAACGAGATGTCCACTGCCCCGCGGCGAATGGACCGCCCGACCCCCATGCTTACGGTTATTATACCCCCTACGGCACTTTACCGCGGCGTCCCAGAAGATAATTGGGGAGAAATGCCTACGGACGAGTATCGCTAATTCGTGGGCTAACTGGTTATTGATTCGGCCACAATGCAGTTAGATTAACTGGGTAACATGTTGATTGGATCTTCACGGGAGCTTTGCCTTCTTGCTCTTTTTTTTCGCGGGCGGGGGAAAAAAGCAAAAAGGCCGAGCCTATCTTTGCCGTGCGGAGTTAACGCTGGTCGAGACCATACGCATCTTTCTTAATTCGTGCAATTTGTGCAATTCGTGCCATTAGTGACATCTCTCGTGCCCCTCTTCCCCCGCGTTTTCGTCTGCGAACGAGTTCAACACCAATTGCTCGAATTACACGAATTGCACTCGAACTGCCGAAACGGGTCAACTGGTTAGTTAAACAGTTAATCCGGCATGCCGTGAGAGTGTGGGCCTGAGCAACTGATCAACTGATCACTACTTCAGGCACGGGGTAATAACTCGCTGACTGTAGGGGCGGCGGTAGGCCAGATGCCTCTGGATGGCCGGCTATTGCGAAGAGCAAGCCCGATCGAAAGACTTTACATCCCCACGCCGACAGGGCGGGGCGGGCGACCGTTCTTCAGGTCCGCCAGCTGGCTGCGGGCCAAGTCGAGATTCTGTTTGGCCTCGGCGTAGTCTCCGCGGAGGAACAGGCTTTTTTCAAACGCGCGGGCTGCATCTTCCAAGGCTACCCTGGCCTCGTGGAACTGCTGTCTGCGGGCCAGCTCGTTGGCGTGGTCGGCCAGTAGCTGACCCAGACGGTTATGGGCCTCGGGCCAGTCGGGTCGTTGCTGGATGACCTGGTTGATGGCCTCGACGGCGGAATCGTTCCATCCAAGGGCATGTAGCGTGAGGCTGAGCATAAACAGCCCGCTGGCGCCGCTTGGGTCCTGGGCATCGGCTTTTTGCAGCAGCGAGGCCATGTCGAGTCGCTTGGGCGTCAGCTCCATGGATGGGAGAGACTTGGCATAGGCTCCATCCCGCCGAACGAACACGACGAACCGTGCGTCGACGTAGGCGACGGCCCAGGCGCCACTGCGGGCCAGTGTGTACGTCAGCGCCCAGGAGTGGGGGTCCACGCGGAGGAGAACCGCATCGAAACCGTAGCGTGCGTGGAGGTCCTCGAATTCAAGGGGCCTGTCCGTCATGCCCGGGACCCAGAACGCATCCAGGACCATTTTCATCACGTGAGGCGGGTAGGCCCAGGTATTGGTCACCAGCGGCACATCGCGGTGGGGGTGGGTGAAATAGTAGACGTTGGATGAGCAGTATAGATCGCACCATACGCGACTGGAGGCGCCAGGTGCGGCCAGGTGCTCGCTGACGAAATCCGACGCGCCCAGCGGAATATCGATCGGCGAAAAGCCCAAGCCGAACCGCGTCATGGTCCGCTCATCGAAGTAAAAGCGATCGGTGGTCGCCTGCCACGCCAGCAGTCCGGCGTAAAGTGTGATCACGGTCGGCACGGTCAAGGCGGCCAACCGCCAGCCGCCAAGGACGCTAATCCGCTCGAGCAGCGATCGCACAACGGTTGTCCGTTTGACGAAGATTGCGAAGATGCCAACCGCCAGCGGGACGATAAGCATGGCGGCCGGCGCGATGTTTCGCCGCATGGAGAACGAGACCGCGACCATACCGGCAATGATCAGGCTCCAGGCCAGGAGGGGCGTGTAGGAGTCATGGGCGCAGGTGGCGTCCTGCCTGTGCGTCCCCGGCAAAGCGTTGCCGGGGCGTTGGTCCACGCGAGCAACGTTTGCAGTTCGTCGCCACTGCACGCACACTGACACTATCGCCATCACTATCGCAGCGAGGGCAACTGCCAATAAGACGAAATAGCTGATGGTGGCGCGGACGTTGCCGAAGTCGCCGAATGGACTGAAGAATTCGCCGATGATCGACCAAGGATGTGCGCCCGGGTGGTATTGGCCGGCGATTTGGTTTTCCCGCATGAACAGGAGCGTCTGAACCGGAAGGGCGGCCAGCCGCCAGGTCCATGGGTTCACGAAACACGCCACAAACTGCACGCTTAGTGTGATCAGCAACATCTTGAGGCGCCGGCCCGCCAAGGCCTGCTCGGACGCCGCCGCATCCCTTGGTGCCCGCCATCGCCACACGGCGGCGTCGATAACGTACGCCGTCGTGACGGCGAGTCCCAGCATGAAGTAACTGTGAAAGTTCACCAGCAGGACCTGCAGCAGCCCAAGGGCAACGACCTGCCTCACGCGGCTCTGCCAGCCGACCAGGATGTACATCTGGGCCACCAGTATCAGGTAGCCGAACATCTCCGGGCGGAGCATGAATCGCTCGTGTGCGGTCATGGTCACCAGCAGCATGGCGGCGGCACATGCCAGTGGCCCGGCCCCCAGGCGGCGGAGGGTCAGCAGGATCAGGACGATCACGCCGGCGACCATTGCCGGCAACAGCAGCGATAGTGCGATCGGCCCGAGCCATGTGTTCACGGCGGCCATCACCACCTGCGTGCCCCAGTTGGCGTTGGGGAACCGGTAGCGGCCCTGGCTGTCGTACCAGCAGCCCGGGGCGAGATCGGTGCGGTCGGCGGTGTCGTCGGTGAGGGTGAAGATGTAGGGGTTATGATCGACCGGCCGGCCCGTGCGCCAGAACTCTTCCCCGTAGGCCAGGTGATACCCGATGTCGGGGCTGGCCATTTTGCGGATACTCAGCAGCATGGCCAATGCGATCACCGTCGCCATCGCCAGCCACGCCATGCCAGTAGCCATCCACCTGGCCGTTCGAGGCTGTGCGTCGAGTTGTTCGACAGTCTGTGTCACAGGAGAGATTTTACAGTTTGCAGCCGCGAATTGCGCGAAGAAGAAGATCGATTAACGCTGAGGTAACAGAAGTAACGGAGGACGGAAAGAAACAGTAGTTGTTACTTCCTTCCTCAGTTACTTCTGTTACCTCAGCGTTAAGCCGGCTTTGCTGTTAAAATCTGCGTAATCTGCGGATAAAACTCTGCGGATTAGCCACGGTCGTCCTTGCCCAGGTCCGCCAGGCGGGTGCCGACTCGGCGGCGGGCTTCCTCTCGGCCTTTGCGGGCCGACGTGATGCCCGCAAACAGCAGGTGCATGCAGAGGTAAATGATGATGCCGCCGACGGCGGAAAAGAGCATCAGCACGCCCGTGTTGACCTTCTGTGCCGGCTTGCCGAAGACGGTGAAGTCCGACAGCAGGCCGCCCTGTAGGATCGTGATGAATGCGCCCATCAGCATCATGCCACTGCTGAAGACAACGAAGATGTACCCTTTGATCGTGCTGAAGTTCATGGACTCACCTTTGCAGCAGGCTCAGGACCTGGGCGTACTGCCGCAGTATAGCGTGAAAGAAATCGTAGAAGATCATGACGACGACGCTGGCAATCGCCAGCCACGGACCGTAAGGAAGCTCCCGCTGGTTGCGGCGAGCCAATAACCACAGGGCCCACAAGAGCCCCATGAATGGGGCGACGAAGAACGCCACCGACGGGACGATCCATCCGCAGACCGCGCCGACGCAGGCCATGATGTGCACGTCGCCCATGCCCATGGCCTCTTTGCCAAACGCCAGCGTGCCCAGGATTCGCGTGCCCCATATCCACAGCCCGCCGATAAGGTAGCCCCAGATGGCCGCCAGGGCGCCTACCAGGTGCGGCGCCAACAACGGGTGCTGGCCGAAGCTCAACAAGTCATTCCATACCTGTGCAGCCGCCGGCACGTGCTTGAGCATGGCCCAGGCCGCCACCGCCAGCACGATGGCGGGCGTGAGGAACAGTAGCTCCCGCAGTACTTCGACGCGGGGATTGACGCCGTTCGCACTGGTCAGGGCCACCGCATGTGGATGGCTCGCCGGGGTGGAGTGGGGCGAAGCCGGGGCGGGCTCCTCCGACGGCGCATTCAGCTTGGCCTTGAGGGCAGCCTTACGGGCCTTGCGTGCCTGCTTGCCGGTGAGCTTGGGCTCGGATTCGGGGGCGACTGGTCTTGGTGCGGGCGGCTCGATGATCGGGGCGTCAGTGGCGTCAATGAAGCTCTGCTGCAGGTAGCCAAGCTTCATCAGCACAAGGGCAGCCACCAGGCCTACGCCGGCAGCCAGGCCAATCGCGCCGGTGCCTGCGGATACGGTCGGCATGAACGGGTGCGGCGCCGCCGCTGCCGCCACGACGCCGATAATCGCCACCACCCAGGTGACCTCAAGCGGCACGAGCCACATCTCGATGTCCACGGCCGAGCACACCAATAGCCCGCACAGCAGGGCTGCGTGGGCAGTGAACATGGGCCAGGCGTCCATGAAGTTCAGGGCGCTATAGGCCAAGTGTGGCGGCACAGCCCGCACATGGAGGATGAAATAGGCGACGTAAAGCCCCACGACCAGTATGGCGGTGACGGCCTCGATAATAATGTACCGCGGCGAGATGGGGGTCTTGCAGAATCGGCAGCGGCCTCGCAGCATCAGCCAGCTCAAAAGCGGTATGTTGTCATACCATTTGATGCCGCGTCCGCAGATGGGGCAGTGGCTGCCGGGAAATACAATGCTCTGCCCGCGCGGCACGCGGTAGATGACCACGTTGAGGAAACTCCCCACGCACGCGGCCAGCAGAAACAGGAATATGATCACAATTGGGTCCATGCACCTTGTCCGATCTATCAATACGTCGGAAAGGTATCACGGATCACGTGAGAAAACAACGGCCCAGCGACGAGCGACGGGTGACGAGGGAGCAGTTATGAGTAACCAGTGACGAGGTTCGTCCGGGGTCAGCTTTTGGTTTAGCGTGTTGTTCGCGGTGCACACCCGCTAAACCGCAAGCGGACTTTCGAAAAGTGTTCTGTGCTCGCGCTCTGGTCGTTCGTCACTCATCGCTTGTTACTGGCTTGCTTGCAACCTATCCATGCGTAGCTGTCGTAATCGCGGACGAGGTAGGCCTCTGGCACGTTGGCCAGAACCGTCTTCACTACGTCATGGCCGACAAGGCAGAACGGCCTGAGTTCCGGGCGCATTACGGCGCTGAGCTTACTGATATCCCGGTGGTTGATGACCTGCCACCGGCGCGCCTGGCTGTACAGGAGGAACGATTCCTCGTCGGCGGACACGAAGATGAGCGTATCGCTGGGGGCCTTGCGGAATTCCATCGCCAGTTGGCGGGTGCTCTGGATGTCGTAGATGTAGCTGGCGGGGCCCATTGCCAGTGCGGCGAAGGTAAGGGCGAATATCATGGCGCCGGCCAGCACCGAGTCGATGCGGCGATCCTTGGCGAGCAGTCGGACCATGCCCGCCACGGCCAGGGCTGCGACGGCCAATACCACGATGCCCCGGACAAGCGGCTTATGGAAGTAGATCTCAATGCCCAGGGGCACAGCGGCAAAGATCAGCACGACGATAGCCAGCGACACCGCGCCGGCACTCATCGTGCGGTCGCGGGTGGGGGAGTTGTCCCAGTCGACAAGTAGTTTGCCGATTGGCAATGCCAAGGCTGGGAAGACCGGCAGGATGTAGTTGATTAGCTTGGTGCTGCTGAGTGCAAAGACAAGCACGACGCCGATGGCGGCAATCCATGCGAAGGTCAGGGCGCGGCGCGTGGCGGGGTCGGTCTGCTGCCACGGCAGGTATCGCCAGATGGCCCCGGGCAGGTACACCGACCACGGCAGCATGCCGGCGAACGCAATGGGCACGTACAGGATGCCCGGCCATTCGTGTTTCAGATGCCCGCCGCCGGCAAACCGTTGGAAATTTTGGCGGACGAAAAACTCCTGCAAGTAGCCGCCCTGGCGACATGCGATGGCGATATACCATGGGGCGGCCACCGCTGCGAATGCCACCAGTCCCACCGGGTGCAGCAGGATCCATAGGCTGGACCATCGGCGCGTGATCAGGATGTACAGGCCGGCCAGGGCAACCGGCAGGACGACGCCGGCGGGGCCCTTGAAGAGGACCGCCAGGCCAGCCAGCAGATAGAAGCGCAGTGATGCAGACCAGTGGCTTTGGCGGCCTCGGGCGTCGTGCAGGTAGAAGACGGTGAGGGCGGCCCACATGGCGGCGCTGAAGGGCATGTCCATGCGGTAATACCGGGCCAGGAAGAGGAACTCGCCCGCCGAGGCCACTGCTAGGGCCGCCAGCAGGCCTGCGGCC
>Ga0265339_10001467_pt1 | contig 17421 bp, 14 predicted proteins | sample 4CB219metaG_FD_202085 | JGI IMG/M metagenome (GOLD analysis project Ga0265339, IMG submission 202085) | Rhizosphere microbial communities from Carex aquatilis grown in University of Washington, Seatle, WA, United States - 4-CB2-19 metaG | ecosystem: Host-associated > Plants > Roots >... | reverse complement strand
TCGGCAAGTGCTTCTTCGACTTGTCGAAGGCGTCCGGGATGTCAGCGGCGGCGTTCTTCGCCTTCCACTGCTTTGCGCCGGCCGGGCTCTTGGTCAGCTCCCATTCGTTTTCGAACAGGTTCTTGAAGAAGAGGTTGCTCCACTTCGTTGGCGTCTGCGTCCAGGTGACCTCCGGACCGCCGGTGATGGCGTCGGCGCCGATGCCCGTGCCATGCCTGCTCTTCCAGCCGATGCCCTGATCCTCGATGGCGGCGCCTTCCGGCTCCGGGCCGATCAGCGACGGATCGCCGGCGCCGTGGGTCTTGCCGAAGCTGTGCCCGCCGGCGATCAGCGCGACGGTCTCCTCGTCGTTCATCGCCATGCGGAAGAATGTTTCGCGGATATCTTTCGCGGCAGCGACCGGATCCGGATTGCCGTTCGGCCCTTCCGGGTTGACGTAGATCAGGCCCATCTGCACCGCGCCGAGCGGCTCCGCGAGCTGGCGTTCGCCGCTGTAACGTTCGTCGCCGAGCCAGGTGCCCTCGGGACCCCAGAAGAGCTCTTCGGGTTCCCAGACATCGGCGCGGCCGCCGGCAAAACCAAACGTCTTGAATCCCATCGAGTCGAGAGCGACGTTGCCGGCGAGAACGAACAGGTCGGCCCAGGAAATCTTCCGGCCGTACTTCTGCTTGATCGGCCACAGCAGCCGGCGTGCCTTGTCGAGGTTGGCGTTGTCTGGCCAGCTGTTCAGGGGCGCGAAGCGCTGCTGTCCGGCGCCCGCGCCGCCCCGGCCGTCAGTAATGCGATAGGTACCCGCGCTGTGCCACGCCAGGCGGATGAACAGTCCACCATAGTGACCGAAGTCGGCTGGCCACCACGGCTGCGAATCCGTCATCAAGGCCTGCAGGTCCTTGATCACGGCGTTGAGGTCAATACTCTTGAACTCCTTGGCGTAGTCAAAACCCTTGCCCATCGGATCGGACAGGGAAGAGTTGTGGTGGAGAACCTGGAGGTCCAGCGTTTCCGGCCACCAGTCGCGGTTGGTGTGGCCGTGGGTGAACGGGCACTTGCCCGCGCTCTTGTCGTCGGTCTTTGCGTCCATGAGGTGTGTTCTCCACTGAGACTGTGCGCGCCGAAGGGGGGCAGGCATGGGAAACGTGGCGCGCGCCTGCGGCGCTTATATGAAGCGGCCTCGATCAGGTCCAATCGGATTGATTGGTCCCAGCAATAAGATTACCTTATTACCGTGATCACTTTGCGTCAGTTGCGTTATTTGACCGCGCTCGCCCGGCACAGGCACTTCGGCCGCGCCGCGGAGGAATGCGCGATCAGCCAGCCGGCGCTGTCGATGCAGGTGCGCGAGCTAGAGCGTGAGCTCGACGCCGAGCTGGTCGAGCGGCGGCCGGGCGAGATCGTTCTCACCGACACCGGGCTCGACGTCGCGCAGCGTGCCGAGCGCGTCCTCGCCGCCACGCGCGACCTCGTCGACTTCGCGCGCCATCGCGACGTGCTTAGCGGCGAGCTTCGCCTCGGCATCATCCCGACGCTCGCGCCTTACGTGCTGCCACGCGTATTGCCGCGCCTGCAAAAGGAGCATCCGAAGCTGCGTCTCGAGGTGCGCGAGACCCAGACCAAGACCCTGCTCGGCGAGCTTGCCGGCGGCGTGCTCGACCTCGTCATGCTGGCGCTGCCGGTCGAAGGCGCCGATGTCGAGACGCTGCCGCTGTTCGACGACTCGTTCCTGCTGGCAGTACCGGCCACTGACAAGTTGCGCGGCCGTGTCGAGATGAAGGACGTCGACCAGCGCCGCCTGATCCTGCTGGAGGAGGGGCATTGCCTGCGCGACCAGGCGCTCGCCTTCTGCGCCTCGCCGAACCGCGCCGGCGTCGCCAGCCTCGGCGCCACGTCGCTTGCGACCGTGATGCAGATGGTGGCGAACGGCTACGGCGTGACGCTGGTGCCGCATGTCGCCGCCGACACCGAAGTGCGCGATGCGCGCGTGCGGCTGCTGCGTTTCGCCGACCCGCAGCCCGGCCGCACCATCGGCCTCGCCTGGCGGCGGACTTCGCCGCGCAAGCTGGATTTCGTTGCTTTAGGCAAGACCGTGACCGCGGCGCTCGGCGTCAAATTGCGTTAGTCTGCGTCCATGCCCGATTTCGTCACCACGCCGACCTTGCGCATCGCCTACGAAGCCGGCGGCCCGGAGAACGGCATGCCGGTGCTGCTGCTGCACGGCTGGCCGGACGATCCGCGCACCTGGGACAAGGTCGCGCCGGCACTGCAGCGCGCGGGCTTCCGCACCGTCGTGCCTTACCTGCGCGGCTTCGGGCCGACGTCGTTCCTGTCCAAGGACACGATGCGATCCGGCGAAATGGTGGCGATGGCGCAGGACGCGCTCGACCTCGCCGATACGCTCAAGCTCGGCAAGTTCACGGTGGTCGGCCACGACTGGGGCGCGCGCATCGCCTACGCCATGGCCTGCCTGTTTCCGGATCGCGTCACGCGCATCTGCGCCATGTCGGTCGGCTGGCAACCCGGCGAATTGCCGACGCCCAGCCTCGAGCAGTCGCGCCGCTACTGGTACCAGTGGTTCATGGCGACCGACCGCGGCAACGAGGTCGTGCACAAGAGCGGCAAGGCGCTCGCCCACGACCTGTGGGAGACTTGGGCGCCCAAGGGCTGGTTCAGCGACGCCGAGTTCGAAGCGACCGCGAAGTCGTTCGAGAATCCGGACTGGGCCGCCATCACCGTGAATTCCTACCGCGTGCGCTGGGGTGAGGCGGAGAAGGACCCGCGCTACGCCGCGCTCGATGCGCGCGCCAAGGCCGTCAAGACAATCGCGTTGCCGGCGCTGATGATCCAGGGCGGCGCCGATGGCGTTACGCTCGCCAGCACCACGGCCGGCAAGGACGAACACTTCAGCGGCGGTTATGCGCGCCACGTACTCGACGGCGTCGGTCATTTCCCGACGCGCGAGCGGCCTGACGCCGTCAGCAAACTGCTGCTCGATTTCCTCAAATAAAAAGGGCGGCCCAAAGGCCGCCCTCCGTGTTTTTATGGAGCTTGCGGATTACTCCGCCGCGCCGCCCGCTGCTTGCTGCGGCTGGCCCTTGTGCTCGATGTCTTCGCCGGTGGTCTGATCGACCGCCTTCATCGACAGGCGCACCTTGCCGCGCTCGTCGACGCCCAGGAGCTTGACCTTCACCTTGTCGCCTTCCTTGACGACGTCGGAGGTCTTGTTGACCCGGTTCGGCGCGAGCTGGCTGATGTGGACGAGGCCGTCCTTTGCGCCGAAGAAGTTCACGAAGGCGCCGAAGTCCATCACCTTGACCACCGTGCCCTCGTAGATGTGGCCGGGCTCCGGGTCGGAGGCGATCGACTTGATCCAGGCGATCGCCGCCTTGATCGACTCGCCGTCGGCGGAAGCGACCTTCACGCTGCCGTCGTCCTCGATGTTGATCTTGGCGCCGGTCTTCTCGACGATCTCGCGGATCACCTTGCCGCCGGTGCCGATCACTTCGCGGATCTTGTCGGTCGGGATTTTGAACGACTCGATGCGCGGGGCATGCTCGCCGAGCTCGGCGCGGGCGCTGGTCAGCGCCTTGGACATCTCGCCGAGGATATGCAAGCGGCCGTCCTTCGCCTGGGCGAGGGCGACCTTCATGATCTCCTCGGTGATGCCGGCGATCTTGATGTCCATCTGCAGCGAGGTGATGCCGCCTTCGGTGCCGGCCACCTTGAAGTCCATGTCGCCGAGATGATCCTCGTCGCCGAGGATGTCGGACAGCACGGCAAAGCGCTTGTCCTCGAGGATGAGGCCCATGGCGATGCCGGCGGTCGGCCGCTTCAGCGGCACGCCGGCGTCCATCAGCGCGAGCGACGAGCCGCACACCGACGCCATCGACGACGATCCGTTCGACTCGGTGATCTCCGAGACGATGCGGATCGTGTAGGGGAACTCTTCCTTCGACGGCAGCATCGGATGGATCGCGCGCCAGGCGAGCTTGCCATGGCCGATCTCGCGCCGTCCCGGCGCGCCGGTGCGGCCGGTTTCGCCGACCGAATAGTGCGGGAAGTTATAGTGCAGCAGGAACGTCTCTTTGTACGTCCCCTGCAGCGCGTCGATGAACTGCTCGTCTTCCGACGTGCCGAGCGTCGCCACCACCAGCGCCTGCGTCTCGCCGCGAGTGAACAGCGCCGAGCCGTGAGTGCGCGGCAGCACGCCGACTTCAGCGACGATTTGACGCACGGTCTTGAGGTCGCGACCGTCGATGCGCTTGCTGGTGTCGAGGATGTTCCAGCGGACGATCTTGGCCTCGAGCTCCTTGAACACGCCGCCAACCGCCTGCTTGTCGTAGGTCGGCTCGGCGCCTTCCGGGAAGAAGTGCGCCATCACCTTTGCCTTCACGGCGGCGACGGCGTCCTGGCGGTCCTGCTTCTTCACGATCGCGTAGGCGGTGCGGAGCTCCTTTTCGGCGAGACCGAGGATTTCCTTTTCCAGCGCCTTGTGGTCCGGAGCGGTGAGCTCGCGCGGCTCCTTCGCGGCCTTCTCGGCAAGCTTGATGATGGCCTCGATCACCGGCTGGAAGTGCCTGTGTCCGAACATCACCGCGCCGAGCATGACTTCCTCGGACAGCTCCTTGGCTTCCGATTCCACCATCATCACGGCGTCGGTGGTGCCGGCAATGACGAGGTCGAGCTGGCTTTCCGGCATCTCATCGATCGACGGATTGAGCACGTACTCGTTGTTGATGAAGCCGACGCGAGCGCCGCCGATCGGGCCCATGAACGGCGCGCCGGACAACGTCAGCGCGGCGGAGGCCGCGACCATGGCGACGATGTCGGGATCGTTTTCCATGTCGTGCGACAGTACGGTGCAGGTCACCTGCGTGTCGCAGCGCCAGCCGTCCGCGAACAGCGGGCGGATCGGGCGGTCGATCAGGCGCGAGGTCAGCGTGTCCTTTTCGGTCGGACCGCGTTCGCGCTTGAAGTAGCCGCCGGGAATGCGGCCGGCCGCGTAGTATTTTTCGGTGTAGTTGACGGTGAGCGGCAGGAAGTCGATGCCTTCCTTCGGCTGCTTCGCCGCCACGACGGCGGCGAGTACTGTGGTCTCGCCGTAGGTGGCGACGACGGCGCCGTCGGCCTGGCGGGCTATCCGTCCTGTCTCGAGGGTGAGCTTGCGCCCGCCCCAGTCGAGCTCGACGCGATGAATGTCAAACATAGTGTCTTTCTCTCATGGTTCTCGGCACGCCCCGAAAGCCATGAGCAAGACGGCGAGAGGCTGCGCGTCATCGTCGCGATGCGAGCAGCGTCTGGCGATCCTGCCATGGCGTTTCGAGCCTTGCCTTGCGCGGGAGCCGGACCTCTCCGGTCCCGTCTTGTCGCCGGCGGCGCCATCGCCGCCGGACCTCAAACGCGAGCGCGTGAAAATGCGCTCGCAACGAAAACCGCGCAGCACGGGCTGCGCGGTACAAAATTATCGGCGGATGCCGAGTTTCTCGATCAGGTCCTTGTAGCTCTTCTCGTTGGTCCGCCGCAGATAATCGAGCAGCGTGCGGCGCTGGCTCACCATCTTGAGCAACCCACGCCGGGAATGGTTGTCCTTGACGTGAGCTTTGAAATGCTCGGTCAGATTGTTGATGCGCTCGGAAAGGATCGCCACTTGCACTTCGGGCGACCCGGTATCGCCGGGCTTTGTCGCATAGGTCTTGATCACTTCGGCCTTGCGGCCGGTGGTTACCGACATCGGTTACCCTCGTTTTGCTCCGGCACTGCCCACCAGGCCGGAAAGGTTGAACACGCGCTTGGGGACGATCTCGCCGCGGTCCACTTCGGCCAAGGCCAACAAGCGGCCTCCTGCCGTGACATAGACCGGACCGCGGAAATTAGGGGCGTCCCGTCCGCGCAACAAAACGGCTTGGCCCCGATGGAGCCTTGCCGCATCAGGTCCGCTGACAGCCAATGCCGGGATGTCGTCCAGCGCGGTTTCAACGGGCATGATTGTGTCGGCGAGGCGAGCCTCGCCAGCCGCGGCTCTATGGCACACGGCCTCCAATTCTTCCAGTGAAATCATGGTTTCTGCGCCAAACGGGCCGACTTCGATCCGGCGGAGCGCGCAAACATGGCCAAAACAGCCCAAAGCGCGGCCCACATCGCGCGCCAGTGACCGCACGTAAGTACCTTTGCCGCATTCGGCCTCGAATACGGCGTGGTCGGCGTCGGGCATCTCGACCAGCTCGAGCCGCGTGATTTCGACCGGCCGGGCCTGCAGTTCGACCTGCGCGCCGTCGCGGGCGAGGTCGTAGGCGCGCTCACCCTCGATCTTGACGGCGGAGTAGCGCGGCGGCACCTGCTGGATGGTACCAATGTAGGAGGGCAGCAGCGCGCGGATCGCCTCGGCTGACGGACGCGCCGCGCTGGTCTCGATGACACGGCCCTCGGCGTCGTCGGTGTCGCGCTCCTCGCCCCACTGCACCGTGAAACGGTAGAGTTTGCGGCCGTCCATCACGAACGGGACGGTCTTGGTCGCCTCGCCGAGCGCGATCGGCAGCATGCCGGAGGCGAGCGGATCGAGCGTGCCGGCGTGGCCCGCGCGCTTGGCGGTGAACAGGCGCTTGACGACGCCGACCGCGTGCGTCGAGGTCATGCCGACCGGCTTGTCGAGGATGATCCAGCCGTGCACGTCGTGCTTCTCGCGCCGGCGCTGCTTCGGCGCTGGCTCGCTCGCCGCTTCGGCCGGCGCCGGTTTCAGGTCGGCTTCACTCATCGTCGCCCTCGTCTTCGAGGTCGCGTTTGACCGCCGGCGAACGCAACAGCTTGTCGATGCGTTCCGCCTCGGCAAAGCGGTCGTCGATGCGGAAGCGGATGTCGGGCGCGAATTTCAGGTTGATGCGGTGCGCGACTTCGGCGCGCATGAATTTCTTGTTGCGCTCGAACGCGGCAATCACCTGGTCGGTGTCGCGGCCGGCGAGCGGCATGATGTAGATGGTGGCGAGCCGAAGATCGGCGGTCATACGGACTTCCGGCACGGTGATGAGGTGGCCTTCGATCACCGGGTCGTGGATGTCGCCGCGCGTCAGCATTTCGGCGACGGCGTGGCGCACCAGCTCGCCGACGCGCAACTGCCGTTGCGAGCCGCCGCCGGGCGTGTTGTCGCGCTGATGATGTTTATGACGTGCCATTTAATTTCTGCGTCATGCCGGAATTGAACCGGTCACGGCGCCTTTCTCATTATTGTTTGATCAAAGTCGAGTGGAGCAAACCACGCGAGTGAGACTTGGACTCACAACGTGCGTTGGATTGTCTCCACCCGGTAGCATTCGATGACGTCGCCTTGCCGCATGTCCTGGTAGTTCTCGAAGGCCATGCCGCACTCCATGCCGGCGGTGACTTCCTTGGCGTCGTCCTTGAAGCGCTTGAGCTGGCTGAGCTTGCCCTCATGGACCACCACGTTGTCGCGGATCAGCCGCACGTTGGCGCCGCGCTCGACGGTACCGTCGGTGACACGGCAGCCGGCGATATTGCCGACCTTGGACACCTTGAAGATTTCCAGGATCTGCGCGTTGCCGAGCATGGTCTCGCGCAGCGTCGGCGGCAGCAGGCCGGACATCACTTTCTTCACGTCGTCGACGAGGTCGTAGATGATGTTGTAGTAGCGAATCTCGATGCCGGCGCGTTCCGCCGCTTCGCGCGCTTCCTTGTGGGCGCGCACGTTGAAGGCGATGATCGGAACGCCGGAGGCCTCCGCCAGCGTCACGTCGGATTCTGTGATGCCGCCGACGCCGGCGTGCAGCACGCGCGCCGCCACCTCTTCGGTGCCGAGCTTGTCGAGCGCGCCGATGATCGCTTCCAGCGAGCCCTGCACGTCGGCCTTGACCACCAGCGGGAACTCCTTGCGGCCGGCGGTCTTGGCCTGCGCCATCATCTGCTCGAGCGAACCGCGCATGCCGGTGGCGCGCGCCGTCGACTTCTCGCGCTTCTGCCGCGCGCGGTAATCGGTCACTTCGCGGGCGCGGGCTTCGTTCTCGACCACGGCGAGACGGTCGCCGGCGTCGGGTGTGCCGGAGAAGCCGAGCACTTCGACCGGCATCGAAGGCCCGGCCTGGGTGATCGAATCGCCGGTATCGGAGACGAGGGCGCGCACGCGGCCCCATTCGGCGCCGGCGACGACGAGGTCGCCGACGTGCAGCGTGCCGCGCTGGATCAGCACGGTCGCCACTGGCCCGCGGCCGCGGTCGAGCTTGGCCTCGATCACGGTGCCTTCGGCCGGGCGTGCCGGATTGGACTTGAGGTCGAGGATTTCGGCCTGCAGGCCGATCATCTCGAGCAGCTTGTCGATGTTGGTCTTCTTGGTCGCCGACACTTCGACGTCGACGACGTCGCCGCCGAGCGATTCAACCTGGATCTCGTGCTGCAGAAGGTCGTTGCGCACGCGCCCCGGATTGGCGTCGGGCTTGTCCATCTTGTTGATGGCGACGATGATCGGAACCTTGGCCGCCTTGGCGTGATGGATAGCTTCAACCGTCTGCGGCATGACGCCGTCATCGGCTGCAACCACCAGCACCACGATGTCGGTCACCTTGGCGCCGCGAGCGCGCATGGCGGTGAAGGCGGCGTGGCCTGGCGTATCGATGAAGGTGATCTTGGCGCCCGACGGCGCGGTCACCTGATAGGCGCCGATATGCTGGGTGATGCCGCCGGCTTCGCCGGAGGCGACGTTGGCCGAACGGATCGAATCGAGCAGCGAGGTCTTGCCGTGGTCGACGTGACCCATGACGGTGACCACCGGCGCGCGCGGCTCGGTCTGGGCCGGATCGTCGGTGGCGTCGAACAGGCCCTCCTCGACGTCGGCTTCGGCGACGCGGCGGACCGTGTGGCCCATTTCCTCGGCGATGAGTTGCGCGGTATCGGCGTCGATCACGTCGTTGATCTGCAGCATCTGCCCCTGTTGCATCAGCAGGCGGATCACATCGACCGCGCGCTCCGACATGCGGTTGGCGAGATCGGAGATGCTGATGGCCTCGGGGATGGTGACTTCGCGGATAAGCTTTTCCTTCGGCTCGTTCGAGGCGTGGCCCTTGAGGCGCTGGGTGCGGCGCCGGAACGACGCGACGGAGCGCTCGCGCACGTCGCCGGCAGTGAATGCGTTGACCACGGTGAGGCGGGTGCGTTGCTTCTCGACGCCGCCGCGTGGAGCGGGCCGCGGCGCCGCTGCTGGACGCGCGGTGCTGCCCGGACGCCGTGAGCGCGGGGCTTCTTCCTCGTCGGCTTCGAGCGTCAGGCGCGCCGCCGGACCGGCCGCGCGCTTGGTCTCGTCCTCGCCGAAGCGCTTCTTGGCGACTTCGCCCGCCTTGCGCTTGCTCTCTTCGTCATGCTTGCGGCGGTCTTCCTCATCGCGCTTGCGCGCTTCGGCCGCTTCGCGTTCGGTACGGTCACCGGCCTCGCGCGAGGCGCGGCGGCGGGTTTCTTCCTCGGCAATCTTGCGCTCTTCGGCCTCGCGGACGCGCGAATCGGCGAGCGCGTGAGCGCGGGCGGCGCGCTCTTCTTCGGTCAGCGTGCGCAGCACGACGCCCGACGGCTTCGGCTCGACGCTCGGCGCGACGGGTGCGGCTTTAGCGGCTGGCGCGGCCTTTTTCGGCGCTTCCACAGGCGCGGGCTCGGCGCGGGCTTCGGCGGGCCCGCCGAGTGCGCGACGCTTCACCTTCTCGACGACGACCTGCTTGCTGCGGCCATGGCTGAAGCTCTGGCGCACGACGCCCGACTCGGTGCGCGGCTTCAGCGTCAGCTTGGGGCCTGCGACGCTCAGTTTCTTCTCGCCAGGTGTTTTCGTTTCACTCATTCAGTACTTTATCCTCGTGCGCCGTCCGCCGGCGCGATGGCGCTAGTTGCATCGGGCGAATGTCCGGTCCGAAAGCGCGCTAAACGCGCGGCGCGGGCGAGAAACGTCCCGCTCACGGGCCCGGCGAGCAGCGCAGCATGTACCACATTTGGGCGGTTCAATGCCAAATCCAATTGGCTGCCGCCAAATTCTTCGATGATCGCGATTTCCCGCGATTTTTCACGCGTTTCGCCGCGAACTGCGGCGTCGAGCTTGCGTTTGCCGTCGGTTGCCGCGTCGGAGGCGTGGATCACGGCCACGACCCGCTCGCGGCCGAGCGCCGCCTCGACCTTGGCAAAACCGGCGACGACGATGCCTGATTTGCCGGCAATCGCCAGTGCATCGAGCGCGGCGCGCTCGAGCAGCCGGTCGGTTTGCGCCGCGAGATCGGCGGCGACACGCACGTCGCGCTTGAAGCCGCGGGCGAACACCTTGCGCGTGACCGCTTCATCGAGCGCCGCGCGCGTCGCGGTCACCCAGATGCCGCGGCCGGGCAGCTTGTGCTTGACGTCGGGCACGACCTCGCCTGCCGGGCCGACCACGAAGCGCAGCATCGCCTCGACCGGCAGCACCTCGCGGGTCAGCGCGCAGGTCCGCTGCGTCGCCGTGGCGCTGGTCGCGCCGTGGTCGAGTTCGCTGTCCTGCGCCACTGCCAGCATCGTTTGCGGTGCTCCTCAGGCCTGCGGGGCTTCCGCCGGCGCCGGCTCTTCCGCCGCGGGCGGCGGAGCGAGCTCGGCTTCGGTGACCCAGCCGGCCTTGAGGCGCGCCTGCATGATCATCTGCTCGGCGTCCTCGCGCGCGATATCGAAACCGTCGAGGAAGCCAGGCTCGTGCTTGGACTCGCCGTCCTTGCGCTCGGTCCAGCCGGTCAGATCGTCGGTGGCGCAGCCGGCGAAGTCTTCCACCGTCTTCACGCCGTTCTCGCCGAGCGCGACCATCATCTTGGTGGTGACGCCGGGAATCTCCTTGAGCTCGTCGGCAACGCCCAGTTCGATGCGTTTGGCGTCGAGCTCGGCCTCCTGCTTGTCGAGATACTCCTTGGCGCGTTCCTGGAGTTCGCGCGCGGTGTCGTCGTCGAAGCCTTCGATTTGGGCAAGCTCCTTCTGGTCGACCAGTGCCAGTTCCTCGATCGAGCCGAAGCCCTCCGAGGCGAGCAGTTGACCGACGACCTCGTCGAGGTTGAGCGCCTCGACAAAGACCCTGGTGCGATTCTCGAATTCGGCCTGGCGGCGCTCGGACTCTTCCTGCTCGGTGAGAATGTCGATGTCCCAGCCGGTGAGCTGCGAGGCAAGGCGCACGTTCTGGCCGCGGCGGCCGATCGCCAGCGACAGCTGCTGATCCGGCACCACGACTTCGATGCGCTCCTTGTCTTCGTCGAGCACGACCTTGGCGACTTCCGCCGGCGCCAGCGCGTTGACGACGAATGTCGCGATGTCGGGCGACCACGGGATGATGTCGATCTTCTCGCCCTGCAATTCGTTCACCACGGCCTGCACGCGCGAGCCGCGCATGCCGACGCAGGCGCCGACCGGGTCGACCGATGAATCGCGCGAGATCACGGCGATCTTGGCGCGCGAGCCCGGGTCGCGGGCCACCGCCTTCACCTCGACGATACCGTCGTAGATTTCCGGCACTTCTTGCGCGAACAGCTTGGCGGTGAATTGCGGATGCGTGCGTGACAGGAAAATCTGCGGGCCCCGCGGTTCGCGGCGCACGTCGTAGATGTAGGCGCGCAGACGGTCGCCGTTGCGGAACACCTCGCGCGGCAGCATCTCGTCGCGGCGCACGATGGCCTCGCCGCGGCCGAGATCGACCACCACGTTGCCGTATTCGACGCGCTTCACGACGCCGTTGACGATCTCGCCGATGCGATCCTTGTACTCGGCATATTGCCGGTCGCGCTCGGCCTCGCGCACCTTCTGCACGATGACCTGCTTGGCCGACTGCGCGGCGATGCGGCCGTACTCGAGTGGCGGCAGCGGATCGGCGATGGTGTCGCCAACCTGCGCGGCCGGATGGCGTTTGCGCGCATCCTCGAGCGTGATCTGGTTCGACGAGTTCTCGACGGCCTCGACCACCAACATGTGGCGGGACAGCCGCAGATCGCCGGTCTTTGGCTCGATCTCGGCGTGCACGTCGGTTTCGGCGCCGTAGCGCGAGCGCGCCGCCTTGGCGATCGCATCTTCCATTGCGGCAATGACGATGCCGCGGTCGATGGCCTTCTCGCGGGCGACCGCGTCGGCAATTTGTAGCAGTTCGAGCCTGTTGGCGCTGACAGCCATAGCTCACTCTCCTCGGTTAGCGGCATGACCGGCGTGGCCGGCATGCCTTCGGTGTTGTCGTTCCTGTCTCTTTGCCGCCTTCGCTTCGCGCTTGGCGGCCTTCTCGCGTCGCAGGGCCTGCGTCACCAGTTCGTCGGTGAGCACGAGCCTTGCGTCATTCATGTCGGCGATCGGCAGCAGAACTTCTGCGTCCTCGCCTTCGGCGACGTCGTCGCGGCGCAGCCGCGCGGCTTCGCCTTCGGTGCCGAGCAGCAGCCCCTTGAAACGCTTGCGGCCGTTGATCGGAATTTCGGTTTCGATCTTCACCTGATGTCCGGCGTGGCGCTCGAAATCCGACAGCCGGACCAGCGGCCGGTCGATGCCGGGCGACGAAATCTCCAGCCGGTAGGCGCGGTCGATCGGGTCGGCCATGTCGAGCACAGGCGAGAGCGCGCGCGACACCGTCTCGCAATCCTCGACCACCATTGTGCCGTCCGGCCGCTCCGCCATGATCTGCACGGTGCAGCCGTCGGAGTTCGATACCCGCACCCGCACCAGGCGATAACCGAGACTTTCGATCACCGGCTCGGCGATGGCCGCGACACGCGCCGGCAGCCCGGGCTCGATGATGAGCCGCGGTTCCGTTTCGTGAGCGGCATTTGCCGCGTGTTCCTGTCGTGCCTCGCTTCCGGCCATTTTGGTAATAAAAAAGAGCGGGCCCCGGAGAGCCCACTCTCAAAACCCATTCGGTTATGAGGGTGTCTTAATTACAGGCGGAATATAGCGATTTTCCTATTCCGTGCAAGGTCGGGCCAGTATTTTCGCGGGCTAACCCTTCCTTCAGAATCTGCACTTAAATTTGTGTAAAGCCGCCCGCCTCGAGCGGCCTTTGTGCTTTTGCAGGTCTTGTATGGGTGCTCCTGCCTCGCTGCTTCCCGAGCTCGAAGATGTTGTGCAGCACGGCTCTGCGGAAAAGCGCGCCGAGACGTTGCGCCGTATCACCACGTTGTTTCTTGAAGGCGCCGAGAAATTCAACAGCGAGCATGTCGCCCTGTTCGACGACGTCATTGGCTGTCTGATCGAGGAGATCGAGGCCAAGGCGCTGGCGGAACTGGCGCGCCGCATCGCGCCGGTCGCCAACGCGCCAACCGGCGTCGTGCGCTCGCTCGCCGTCAACGATGACATCGCGGTGGCGGGGCCGGTGCTCAAGCAGGCCAGGCTCGACGACCCGGATCTCAAATATATCGCCGAGACCAAGAGCCAGGCGCATTTGCTGGCGATGTCGACGCGCCAGGGTCTCGGCGAAGCGCTATCCGACATCCTCGTGCAGCGCGGCAATATCGACGTCGCGCGCAGCCTCGCGACCAATCACAAGGCGCATCTCTCGGACGACGCCTTCACCGCGTTGGTTCAGCGTGCCGAGCAGGACGGCGTGCTGGCCGAGAAGGTCGGCGTGCGCGACGACATCCCGCCGCGCCTGTTCCGCCAGTTGCTGATGCAGGCGACCGAAGTCGTGCGCAAGCGGCTGCTGGCGCAGGCAAAGCCCGAAACGCAGGCCGAGATCCGCCGCGTGCTGGCCAAGGTCAGCGACGAGGTCGCCGCCAAGGCCGCGCCGCGCAACTACACCGACGCCCTGGCGATCGTGCGAGCGCTGCACCAGGAGCGCAAGCTCACCGAAGCCGACATCGCCGACTACGCGAACTCCGGGAAATATGAAGAGACGATCGCCGCCTTGGCGACGATCTGCGCGGTGCCGGTCGAAGTGGTTGACCGTCTGATGAACGGCGAGCGCGCCGATCCGGTGCTGATCCTCGCCCGTGCCGCCAATTTCACCTGGGCGACCGTGAAGGCAATCATCGAAGGCCGCCCGGGCGCCAAGCCGTCCAGTCAGGTGCTCGAGGCTGCGCGCGAGAATTTCGACCGGCTGACTGCCGCAACCGCCCAGCGCGTCGTGCGCTTCTGGCAGGTGCGGCAGGGCACCGGCGAGTAACGTTTCGTCACGGCCGGTTCGCCGGCCGTCCGTGCTTTTCTTAGTTGTGGCGAAGAAAAGCGCGGATGCCCGCGAATAAACGCGGGCGTGACGGCCCTCATAGTTTCCGGAAAATGAAATAGGCCGGCGCGCGTCCTTCGCGCTTGGCCTTGGCCTCGTAACGGGTGCCGGCGAAATCGCGCCAGGGCTTGCGCCAGTCGTCGGCGGACTCGGCGGTCCAGACGAAATCCTTCGAGCGCAACACGCGCGCCAGCGCCCATGCCGCGTAACCGGCAATGTCGGTGGCGAAACGCAATTCGCCGCCCGGTTTGAGAATGCGCGCCAGCCGCGCGAGGCTTTCGTCCTGGATGAAGCGCCGCTTCCAGTGCCGCCGCTTCGGCCACGGATCTGGATAGAGCAGGTCGATGCGTGCAAGCTGTGCTGCGGGAAGCCAGTCGATCAGCGTGCTGGCGTCGCCGAGATGCACGCGGATATTGCCGAGCTTGTCGTCGTCGATCGCGATGAGCGCCTTGGCGATGGCGTTGAGGTAGCCGTCGCTGGCGATGAAGCCGCTGCGCGGATGGCTCTTCGCCTGCGCGATCAGGTGCTCGGCGCCGCCGAAGCCGATCTCGAGGCGCACGTCGCTGACGTCGGCAAACAGCGAGCGCAGATCGGCGGGCGCTGGTCTGGCGAAATCGAGCGCGAGCCTCGGCAGCAACGTATCGAACAGGGCCGCCTGCCGCGGCCGCAGCGGATGCCCCTTGCGCCGCCCGAAGAAGGCGCGCTGCGATGCTGACGGGTCCGGCTCCATGCGGGGACTATCAAAGACGCAAATGGCCGGCACAAGGCATGGCTCGGGCCGGCCGAAGGCCGGACCCGAGTGCCGGCCATGACGCAGAAAGTAAGCTGGGTCCCCGCCTTCGCGGGGATGACCGGCTAAATGCCGGTCACTTCACCGCGTTCTTGATTGCCGCGGCGAGATCCGTCTTCTCCCAGGAGAAACCGCCGTCCTTGTCCGGCGCGCGGCCGAAATGGCCGTAAGCGGCGGTGCGGCGGTAGATCGGGCGGTTGAGCTTGAGCGTGCGGCGGATGTTGGTCGGCGTCAGCCGGAACAGCTCCGGCAGCACCTTCTCCAGCTTCTTCTCCTCGACCTTGCCGGTGCCGTGGGTGTCGACCAGCACCGACATCGGGTCGGCGACGCCAATCGCGTAGGCGACCTGGATGGTGCAACGCTCGGCGACGCCGGCGGCCACCACGTTCTTGGCGAGGTAGCGCGCGGCGTAAGCAGCCGAGCGGTCGACCTTGGTCGGGTCCTTGCCGGAGAACGCGCCGCCGCCGTGCGGGGCGTAGCCGCCGTAGGTGTCGACGATGATCTTGCGGCCGGTGAGGCCGCAGTCGCCGTCGGGACCGCCGATAACGAAGTTGCCGGTCGGATTGACCAGGAAGTCGGACGGCCGCTGCGGCATCCAGCCCTTCGGCAGCGCCGATTCAACCGAGTCGGCGATCATCTCCTTGACGATGCCGGGCGTGTACTTCTTGCCGTTGCGGCTTTGCGCGTTGTGCTGCGTCGAGACGACGACTTTGGTGCAGCCGACCGGCTTGCCGTTGACGTATTTCACCGTCACCTGGCTCTTGGCGTCGGGCTGCAGGTCGAAGAGCTGGCCGGCACGGCGCTTGTCGGAGAGCACCTTCAGGATCTTGTGCGCGAAATAGATCGGCGCCGGCATGAAGGAATTCTTCTCGTAGACCTCGCTCTCGGTGCAGGCGAAGCCGAACATCATGCCCTGGTCGCCGGCGCCTTCTTCCTCGCCGCCTTTTTTCTTCTTGGCGTTCACGCCCATGGCGATGTCGGGCGACTGGCCGTGCAGCAGCACCTCGATGTCGGCGCCATAATAAGAGAAGCCGTCCTGGTCATAGCCGATGTCCTTGACCACGCCGCGCGCGATCTCGGTGATCAGCTCGCGGTTCACGACCGTCTTGTCGCCGTGCTTCCTGAAGAACGGCGCCTGGCCGCGGCCTTCGCCGGCGATGATAATCTTGTTCGTGGTCGACAGCGTCTCGCAGCCGAGACGGGTGTTAACCAAACTGTCGTCGGCGATGCCGAGCTTAATGTCATTTTCGAGAAACGCATCGAGCACTGCGTCGGAAATCTGGTCGCAGACCTTGTCCGGATGGCCTTCCGACACCGATTCACTGGTGAACAAATAATTGCTGTGAGGCACGCTAAACTCCTCCCCTGCCGCGGTTTTATGCCGCGCGCTTCCACGTCGGCGCTGTTTCTTGCAGCCAAGGTGGTGGAGGTCAAGATGCGGGCTGCGGTGGGCAGTGGCCTCGGCAAATATGCCTAATGGTGGGAACCGGAAAGCCTGTGCCCAAGCAGGCCGTTACAACGAGGCTTGAATTCGAGCGAAAGCATTAGGCTTGGCGGGATGGGATCACTTGGTCTCGTCGGCAATCTGCTCGACCAGCTCGACGATGCGGCGGCGCAACTTGCTGCTCTTGATGCGCATGAAAGATTTGGTGAGCGACAGCCCGTCCGAGGTCGCGAGGAAGTCGGAGATATAAGCGGGCGAGGGCGCCTCGCCCATGCCGCTTTGATGGCCGCCGACATGCGGTGCGCCTTCGAAGAAAAACGAAACCGGCACTTGCAGGATGTTGGAAATCTGCTGCAGCCGCGAGGCGCCGATTCGGTTGGTACCCTTCTCGTATTTCTGCACTTGCTGAAATGTGAGGTCGAGAGCGTCGCCGAGCTTCTCCTGACTCATGCTCAGCATCATGCGGCGCATGCGCACCCGCGAGCCGACATGCTTGTCGATCGGGTTCGGCGTCTTCTTCGGCATCACGGTCTCCTCCGCAACTAACGCAGCCTCATGTCACAAATGATGTTGCCGGCGCAATCCAGGAACTTCCGCGTCTTGGTAAATGGTTTTGCGGACCAGTGAAAATTTTCTATTGTTTTCAATACTGTTTCACCCAGTGGAAAGTTACTTTAGCAACGTTCCAATGCATTTTTACCGAAGCGACGGACAACCACGTTCAGTTGTGTGCTCGCTTCCGACAATTTACGGATGTAAACGCCGTCGCCCGACGATGAGTGCGCTGACAATCAGCATCAATGTAAAGATGTAGTTGCCAAAACGTGCATAAAGCGTCGGCGCAACCGGTTGCGGTAGTCTTGCATCGAGCACACCTTCGCTGCCGAGCGGCAACGATGCGATGACGCGGCCGACCGGATCGATCACGGCGGAGATTCCGGTATTCGCCGCGCGCACCAGCGGCAGACCTTCGGCGATCGCGAGCGCGCGGGCCTGCTGGAAATGCTGGTAGGGACCGGA
>Ga0265339_10001466_pt1 | contig 17422 bp, 19 predicted proteins | sample 4CB219metaG_FD_202085 | JGI IMG/M metagenome (GOLD analysis project Ga0265339, IMG submission 202085) | Rhizosphere microbial communities from Carex aquatilis grown in University of Washington, Seatle, WA, United States - 4-CB2-19 metaG | ecosystem: Host-associated > Plants > Roots >... | reverse complement strand
GCTTTTCCGTTGTCGCGCAAGAGGTCAAGTCGCTGGCAACCCAGACCGCGAAGGCCACCGGCGACATCACCGCCTATGTTGTCGCCATGCAGGCGGCCACCCGCGACACGGCATCCCAGATCGGCAACATTGTCGGGGCCATCGAAAGGATGGAAGGCATGGTGAATTCGATGGTTGCCGCGAGCCACGAACAGACTTCCGCCGTCCAGACCGTGGTCGACGACGCGCACGGCGCGATCAGTGCCTTTGACGAACTTAGCGGTGCTCTGCAAGGCAACGCCACATCCGCAGCAATGACGCTCTCGACCGCCGAAACCGTCACGCGGACCAGCGAAGAGATCGACCGGAGAACCGAGCGAGTTCATTCGGTGATCAGGGACTTCTTCGCCAAGATTGCTTAAGACCGCGGTTCCTGCACGGGCTGCGCGTCTCCTGCGCCCGCGTGGTGAAAGCGCGCAATAGGCACCGGCGACGAGGAAGTGGCGCGCCTGATCGGCGACAAGTCCGCATGGATGCGCACGACACCCGCCACGTCGAGGACGAGGCGCCGGCGTCAATAGTGCGGCCAATAGCCTCGCCGCTGTCCCGCAAACAGGTACTGCGGATTCACGCCACAGTAGGCGTCAGTACCAGACGCGGTCGCCATACATTGGTTGTAGCCCGAGAATTGGCAGTTGCCAGGGTAGCCCCAGGTCCTGCCCTGCAGGCAGTACAGGTCCCCCGGCGGAGGCGGCGCTGCGGTCCGGGCGCGTGTGCGCGCGACAACTGACGAGCCTGGCATCGCGATCGCCACGAGACCAACAACGACAAGCGCTCCGAATAGAACCTGGCGAATGACATCGACTCCGGACTATCTGCGGGCGCGACGCGCGCCCGCGCACGGGTTATATGCGTCCGAGCGGACTTCAAAGCAACCCCGGAACGATGTGGCGAACCAGGCCGCGATCACGATTCACAGTCTTACCAATAGCCCCACGGGCGGCGGTATCCATAGTCGTAAGGCCCGTAGGGTTGGCCATAGTAGCCGTAAGCGGGGACATACTCTTCGTACTCCTCAACATATGTCGGATAGCCGGGATAATAGCTGGGGTAATAGCCGCCGTAATACGGGCCGCCGTAGCCGTAAGCGCCGCTCGCGATCGCACCTCCGACCAGGGCGCCGGCCAGTGCAGCCCCTCCCCAGCCCCAACCTCGATAACCCCAGCCTCCAAAACCTCTATATCCCCAGCCGCCGCCACGCCAACCACCCCAGCGGACCTGAATCGGGCTATCCGCGACCATTGATTTCACCACTGCCACGTTGGTCGGCAACGGAGCCGCATGGAGCAAAGTGACGTTACAGGCCATCGAGGCTCCGGCGAATGCGGCTGCGAAGGCCAATCTGAAGGCTTGCATGTTTTCCTCCGTCGTTTGGTGCCAGACGTTTCGGAACAGATACTCCGCAGGTTCGGAGCACACGAACTGAGGTCAGGCCACTCGGACTCGGGGAGGCTTCAGCCGGCATGGCTTCCGGATGTTGATCTATGTCATGGACACGCGGCAAATCCGGAAATGACCCCTTGCAATCCCATGATGCGGCGGACGCGCATCAGCCAGTGGCCGCGCGGGCGCGACGGCCGGATCGGCGCCGATGCCGCCTGGTGGAGCACCGCCGCCAGCAATTCCGAGGTTGCGGACCTTATCGGCGAAGGTCGGAACCGGTGAGCATCAAAACCGAATGCAGGAAGGAGTTTTTGGAAAACATTTGAGCCGCGCGCGCGAAAAAGCTATGGGAATCAACATTGCGGACGTGGCGGAACTGGTAGACGCAAGGGACTTAAAATCCCTCGATGGCAACGTCGTGTGGGTTCGAGTCCCACCGCCCGCACCAAAGGCGAATTCGGGTTCTACGTGTGACCAGCGCAGGATCGCTCTGATGCCCGACCTCATCCAGATCGCCGTCTCCCCCTCCCTCACCTTCGACGCCCTCGTCGCAGGCAAAGCCGGCGCGCCGTTGGTGTTGTTGCTGCACGGCTTTGCTGAATCGATGCATTGCTGGCGCGCGCAGCTGACGGCGCTTGCGAACAACGGCTATCGCGCGGTGGCCCCGAGCCAGCGCGGTTATTCGAAGGGCGCGCGGCCCGATCCGCGCGAACCCTCCCACTACCACATCGACCGGTTGATGGATGACGCCATCGCCATCGCAGCAGCGTCAGGCTATGGCGGAGCGCGCTTTCATCTCGCCGGCCACGACTGGGGCGGCAGCATCGCCTGGGCGCTGGCCGACCGTGACCCCGAGCGGCTCGCCTCGCTCACCATCCTGTCGCGGCCGCATCCGAACGCCTTCAACCGCGCGCTGCAAATGGGCGACGGCGAGCAGGCGCGCCGCTCGCGACATCACACGGCGTTCCTGGAGCCCGACGCCGCGGACATCGTGCTTGCCGATGACGCCAAATGGCTGCGCGAGCGTCTTGCGGCTGCCGGCGTGCCGGCCGCCGCGATCGCTGACCATCTCTCCGTGCTCGGCAACAAAGAGGCGATGGAAGCAGCGCTCGCCTGGTATCGCGCAAGGGGCGCGATCCGCGGCCCGCTCGGCCCGATCCGCGTGCCCACTCTCTATATCTGGGGCGATGCCGACGACACCGTCGGCCGCACCGCAGCCGAAGGCACGGTCGATTTCATCGCCGCGCCCTACCGCTTCGAGGCGCTGCCCGGCGTCGGGCATTTTACCGCCGACCAGGTGCCCGATCGCGTCAGCGAATTGATGCTGGAACACCTGCGGGCATATCCGGTATGACAGGCGCAACGCAGCCGGCCTGATCTACGCCGCCTTTACGCCGCCTTGGCGAGTTCCGACACGCGCTCCCAGGTCGTGGCCTTCATGCTCGGCCGCTGTTGCATCCGCGCGATCCACGCTACCAGATTGGCATGCGGTTCCCCGAGCGCCGACCATTCGGGCGTGAAGGTGAACATTTCGATGGCCGGTGCGAGCATGAGGTCGGCCAGCGAGACCGTATCGCCCGCAAAATAGCTCTTGTCGCCAAGCAGCAGCGCAAGTTCATTGAACACCGCATGCGCCTTGGGCATCGCGGCGGCGATCGCCGCTTCGTCCGGGGCCGTGCCCAATACGCGCGGGCCGACCACGCGGTGAAAGACGATGACACTGCCGACGCCCTGAAACAGGTACCAGTCGTTGATATTCATCGCCTGATCCATGCGCGCGACGCGCCTGGGATCGCCGGGCGTCAGCGCAGGATTTGGCAGCACGCGATCGAGATAGCGCAGGACGGCCTGGGTCTCGTAGAGGCGAAAATCCCCGTGGTCGAGCACCGGCACGCGGCCAAACGGATGCAGCGCCAGATGTTGCGGCGAACGGAACGCGCCCAGCGCAAGCGGGGCGAAACGATACGGCGCGCCTTTCTCTTCCAACGCAGCCAGCACCGCGCGACCGAACGGGCTGCCTGGCACGGAATGCACGACGAATTCCGACATGATGATCTCCCTTAATCTACGCTGGTTGATCTTCTGACTTTCAGCTCCTGCGAAGCTCGGCTCGCTGAACGAAGCGCTGCAAAAGGCCCGGCCAGCCGCGATCGACGTCGTTGCGCATCGAGCTGCCCGGCTCCGCGCCCATGGTCTCGAATCTATGATGCAGGAGTTCAACGGTGGTCGCGTCCGGCCCGTCGGCGGCAAAGCGCACATCGACCTCCGATTTCATCGTGGCATCTGGTTTCCATTGGGCGTTGATCTGCCAGATCATCACCAGGCGATGCGGCGGATCCCAGACCGTGATGGTCGCAACTGTGGTTTCCGTACCGTCGGTCGAAATCTCCAGCCAGCGGCCGCCGAGCCGCGGCTCCATCAGCACCTTCTGAATGGGCTTCTTGCCGACGCCATGATCGTTCGGCCACCAGTTCGTGAGCCCACTGGTAAAGACGTCGAAGACGTGAGCGATCGGCGCCTTGACATGAACCGTCTTGCGCACCGGCGCGATGAGGAGGCGTTCGTTCATGGTTTCCTCTTTGCGGTCCTATATGACTTTTCCGCTTCCAGCTTGAAGGCGTCCAGCGCATCGACCCAAAAGCCGTCGAGCCAGGCGCGCAGTTCGGCGAGGCCCTCGCGCCGCACCGAATAGATGCGGCGCACGCCTTCGCTGCGCTCCTCGACCAGCCCCGCTTCTTTCAAGACTTTGAGATGTTGCGACACCGCCGGCCGCGACACCGGCATGCCGGCCGCAATCCTGTTCACCGGGCGCGGGCCCGAGCGCAAACGCTCGAACACTTCCCGCCGCGTCGGGTCCGCCAGCACCGCCAATGCGCTTGCGTAAGCCATGACTAACGGTAAGCCATGCCTTACCCAGTGTCAAGAGGCGATGGGATGCGACACCAAGCGCGCTACGCAGCAATCGCAATTCGAGTTGCAACGCGACTGCTGCACGTTTCGCTTTACAAACGCCTCACAGGCTATTCTCGTAACGCGCACTTTCTCTTCATGCCGTCTGCAAAACTCCGAGAGAACTTCATGAACCCCGCCAATCTTCCCTTCGATTCCGAAGCCATGCTGCAGGGCTTGCGCGGCTGGGTGGAATGCGAGAGCCCGACCTGGGACGCTGCTGCGGTCGAGCGCATGCTCGATATCGCCGCGCGCGACATGGTGATCATGGGCGCAAGCATCGAGCGCATCGCGGGACGGAACGGTTTTGCCGGCTGCGTCCGCGCGCGCTTTCCGCACCCCAGGCAGGGCGAGCCCGGAATCCTGATCGCGGGACATTTCGATACCGTCCATCCCGTGGGCACGCTGGAAAAGCTGCCGTTCCGCCGCGAGGGCGACAAATGCTACGGCCCCGGCATCTACGACATGAAGGGCGGCAGCTATCTCTCGCTGGAGGCGATCCGGCAACTGGCGCGGGCCTCGTTCACGACGCCGTTGCCGATCACGGTTCTGTTCACGCCCGACGAGGAAGTCGGCACGCCCTCGACGCGCGACATCATCGAAGCGGAGGCCACGCGCCACAAATACGTGCTGGTGCCCGAGCCCGGACGCGCCAACAACGGCGTGGTCACCGGCCGCTACGCGATCGCGCGATTCAACCTGGAAGCAACCGGCAAGCCCAGCCATGCCGGCGCCAATCTGTCCTCGGGCCGTTCGGCGATCCGGGAGATGGCGCGGCAGATCATCGCGATCGACGCCATGACAAGCGAGGACTGCACGTTCTCCGTCGGCGTCGTCCATGGTGGACAATGGGTCAATTGCGTCGCCACCACCTGCAGCGGCGAGGCGCTGAGCATGGCCAAGCGCCAGGCCGATCTCGATCGCGGCGTCGCGCGGATGCTGGCGCTGTCCGGCACCGCCGACGACGCCAGCTTCAAGGTCACGCGCGGCGTGACGCGGCCGGTCTGGGAACCGAACGCCGGCACCATGGCGCTGTATGAAAAGGCGCGCGAGCTCGCGAAGCAAATCGGCATGGACCTGCCGCATGGCAGCGCCGGCGGCGGTTCGGACGCCAACTTCACCGGCGCGATGGGAATCCCCACCCTCGACGGCCTGGGACCGCGCGGCGCCGATCCGCACACCCTCAACGAGCACATCATTGTCGAGAGCCTTGCCGAGCGCGGCCGCCTGATGGCGGGGCTTCTGGCAACACTGGAATGAAACGCGCACCACCATGATGCAAAAAGTCGCCGCCACATCCCGCACAACGCCCTTCAAGACCATCCGCGCCAGGGCCGAGAAGCGCAAGGGCGGACCGAAAGCGCTGGAAGAACTGCTTCCGCGCAAACCGGACGTGAAAGTGCTGGCGAGGCTTTCGGACGATCGCATTCTGGCGGAGATGACGAGACGGGTATTTTCCGCAGGCTTCGCCTGGAGCGTCATCGATGCGAAGTGGGACGGTTTTGAAGCCGCGTTTCTTGGCTTCGAGCCGGCCAGGCTGACATTTCAGCCCGACGATCTCTGGGACGGCCTGATGCGCGACACGCGCATCGTGCGCAATGGCGCAAAGATCTTTTCGGTGCGCGAGAACGCCGCCTTTGTCCAGGAGATCGCCAGGGAGCATGGCAGCTTCGGCAAGTTCCTGGCGAACTGGCCGTCCTCGGACGAGATCGGGCTGCTCGATCTTTTGGCCAAGCGCGGCAGCCGGTTGGGCGGCAATACCGGACAGATGTTCCTGCGCTTCGTCGGATGGGATGGATTTGTCACCTCGCAGGACGTCGTGGCGTGCCTGCGCGATGCCGGCCTGGACATCGCCGAGGAGGTGAAGTCGAAGGGCGACCTTGCCAAGGTGCAGGCGCAGTTCAATCTCTGGGCCGAGGAGACCGGATTGCCGTACACGCACCTGTCGCGCATCTGCGCGCTCTCAATCGGCGAGAACCGCACGCAGAAACCCTAGATTGCGTCACTTTCGCTCGCAATGACGACATTCGTAGCGACTCCGCCGCAATTGATGCGCTCACAGGCATGCAAAACGGGATTGCTTCACGGCTTGCGCTCGTCGCATTGGCGAGGCTAACGTCGCGCGCCCTGGACCCTTCACCGAGACCCTGTTGATGACCCGCATCGCCGTTGGCGGTTTTCTGCACGAGACCAGCACCTTCGCGCCGATCAAGCCGACCTGTGACGACCTCGTGCACGGCGGCGGCTGGCCCTTCATGATGCTGGGCGCCGCCGCGCCCAAGATCATGCGCCGCATCAAGCCGAACGGCCCCGCCTTTGTCCCGCCGCACAAATCACGTTCATCCTCCTCTGCCACCGGATAAAGAGAAATGCCGACGATCGATCGCATCCAGGCCTTTGCCGACGAACTCACCGCGATCCGCAGGGATCTGCACGCCCATCCCGAGATCGGCTTCGAGGAAGTCCGCACCTCGGGCATTGTCGCCGAAAAGCTGCAGCAATGGGGCATCGAGGTGCATCGCGGCCTTGGCCGCACCGGCGTGGTCGGCGTGCTCAAGGGCAAGGGGAACAGCGGCAAGCGCATCGGCCTGCGCGCCGATATGGACGGGCTGCCGATGGAGGAGAACACCAACCTGAAATGGCGCTCCACCATTCCCGGCCGCTTCCATGGCTGCGGCCATGACGGCCATACCACCATGCTGCTCGGCACCGCGCGCTACCTCGCCGAGACCCGCAATTTCGACGGCACCGTGCATTTCATCTTCCAGCCGGCCGAAGAAGGCCTCGGCGGCGCGCGCGCCATGATCAAGGACGGACTGTTCCAGAAATTCCCATGCGACGAGGTCTACGGGCTGCACAACGCGCCCGACCTGAACCACGGCGAGATCGCGATCTTGCCTGGACCAGCCATGGCCGGCGCCGACTTCTTCGACATCACCATCAACGGCTATGGCGCGCACGGCGCGATGCCGGAGCGCTCGAAGGATGCGGTGGTAATCGCCATGACGCTCGGCAAGGCCTTGCAGACGATCGTCAGCCGCAATGTCGATCCGCTGCAGGCCGCGGTGCTGTCGATCACCCAGATCCACGCCGGCTCCGCCTACAACGTCATTCCGGGCGAGGCCAAGCTCTGCGGCACCGTGCGCGCGTTCTCCGACGAGGTACGGGCCCTGATTCGCAAGCGGATGCGCGCGCTCTGTTCGGGGATCGCCGCCGCCTTCGACGTCGAAATCATAGCCGATATCCGCGACACGTTCGGCGTCCTGGTCAACCAGGAAGAGCAATCCAGGGTGGTCGAGAACGTCGCCCGCACCGTGGTCGATCCGGCTAAGGTTTTCACAAGGTCGCAGCCGAAGATGGGCAGCGAGGATTTCGCCGACATGATGCAGGTGGTGCCCGGCGCCTATTTCTGGATCGGGCACGACGGCTCGGTGCCGGTGCACAATCCAGGTTATGTGCTCGACGACAAGATTCTTCCGATCGGCGCCAGCATCTTCGCACGTATTATCGAAACCCGGCTTCCGGCAGGTTCCCATGCATAAGCACACATCCCAGGACGCGGTCACGCCGCTGCACGAGCTGTCCGCCGTCGACCTGATAGCGGGTTTCCGCACCAGGCAATTCTCGCCGTCGGAAGTGCTGGAGGACCTGCTGGCGCATGTCGCGGCCTGGGAGCCGCACATCAAGGCGCTGTACCTGTGCGATCCCGAAAGCGCGCGGGAGGTTGCCAGGGCCTCGACCGAGCGCTGGCAGAAGGGCGAACCGATGGGGCCGCTCGACGGCGTGCCGGTCACGCTCAAGGACAACATCGCCACCAAGGGACAGCCGGTGGCGCTCGGTGCGGCCAGCGTCAGGCTGGTTCCCGCGCCGGTCGATGCGCCGCCGGCGGCGCGGCTGCGCGAAGCGGGCGCCGTGATCTTCTCCAAGACCACCATGCCCGACTACGGCATGTTGTCGTCGGGACTTTCCAGCCTGCATCCCCTCACCCGCAATCCCTGGGACCTGAGCAAGAATCCCGGCGGCTCCAGCGCCGGCGCGGCCGCGGCCGCGGCGGCCGGTTACGGTCCCCTGCATCTGGGCACCGATATCGGCGGCTCGATACGGTTGCCCTCGGGCTGGTGCGGCCTGGTCGGCCTGAAGCCGAGCCTCGGGCGCATTCCCATCGATCCGCCCTATGTGGGCCGCGTCGCGGGACCCATGACCCGCATCGTCGACGATGCCGCCTTGATGATGAGCGTGTTGTCGAAGCCCGACCGCCGCGACGGCATGAGCCTGCCGCCCGACAATCTCAACTGGAAGGCGCTTGAAAAACCGATCCGCAAGCTGCGCGTGGGCCTGATGCTCGATTGCGGTGTCGGTCTGGCGCTGGAAAATCCGGTTCGCGAGGTTGCGGTGAATGCCGCAAAGGCTTTCGAGTCGGCCGGTGCCGTCATCAGCGAAGTGACGGGCATCATGACGCGCGAAATGCTCGATGGGCTGGACAATTTCTGGCGCGCGCGGATGTGGGACGACCTGGAGAAGCTCACGCCCGCCGAACGCAGCAAGGCGCTGCCCTATATCTGCCAATGGGCGGAGAAGGCGACAAAACTGTCCGGCGTCGACGTGATCAGGGGCTTCAACGTCACCATGGCGATCCGCGCCGCGGCGGCGAAATTGTTCTGCGGCGTCGACTACGTGATCTCGCCGGTGTCGCCGGTGGTGAATTTCGCCGCCGAACAGGCTTCGCCGGTCCACGATCCCGAAAAGCCGTTCGAGCACATCGGCTACACGGTGCCGTGGAACATGTCGGAAAACCCGGCCGTATCGATCAATGGCGGCTACGACGCACACGGCTTTCCGATCGGAGTCCAGATCGTCGGCCGCCGCTTCGACGACATCGGCGTGCTCGCGCTCGCCAAGGCCTTCGAAAGCCTGCGCGGCAAGCAACGGCCATGGCCGAGCCCGCCGAAGAAATAACTCTCTTGTCATTCCTGGTTCGTTCGTCCAGCGCAAAATTGACGCCCGCGTCAATCTTGTCGCAGAACTCGCGCGTGGAATGACCAATTGAGAGATTACAAGGGAATAGAAGGAAGGAAACTCCCATGGCGTATGAGACGATCAGATACGACGTCGCCGACCAGATTCTCACGATCACGCTGAACCGGCCCGACAAGCTCAACGCCTTCAACGTCGCCATGATGGAGGAAATGATCGACGCCTTCGACTGCGCCGACAAGGACGACGGCATCCGCGCCATCATCGTCACCGGCGCCGGCCGCGGCTTCTGCGCCGGCGCCGACCTGTCGTCCGGCGCCGACACCTTCGACCGGGACGCGCGGCGGGGACCGGTGAAGCGGCTGCCGAGCGGTGCGGTCGATTACAGCGATCCGCAGGTGCGCGACGGCGGCGGCCGGCTCACGCTTCGCATCTTCAAATGTCTGAAGCCCGTGATCGCGGCGGTGAACGGACCGGCGGTCGGCATCGGCGCCACCATGCAGCTTGCGATGGATATCCGCATTGCCAGCGAGGCCGCCCGCTTCGGCTTCGTGTTCTCCCAGCGCGGCATCGTGCCGGAGGCGGCCTCGAGTTGGTTCCTGCCGCGCATCGTCGGCATCTCGCAGGCGCTGGAGTGGTGCTACACCGGCCCGCGTGTTTCCGGCACAGGAGGCGCTGGCCGGCCGGCTCGTCAGCAAGGTGGTGCCGCCGGATCAGTTGCTACCGACGGCGCGCGCGCTGGCGCGCGAGATCGCCGAGAAGACCGCGCCGGTGTCGGTGGCGCTGATCAGGCAGATGATGTGGCGCATGCTGGGCGCCGACGATCCGATGGAGGCGCACAAGGTCGACAGCCGCGGCATCTATGCGCGCGGGCGGTCGGACGACGTCAGGGAAGGCGTGGTGTCGTTCCTGGAGAAGCGCCCTGCCGTGTTCAAGGACAAGATATCCTCTGACATGCCCGACTATTTTCCGTGGTGGGAAGAGCGGGAGTACAAGTGAGGAATCGCAGGGTGGGTTAGCGAAGCGTAACCCACCGCCTCGCCTCTTCCGCACTGAGAAAGATGGTGGGTTTCGCTTCCGCTCAACCTACCCTACATTCTACGTTCCGAAATCACTCCATGATCAGCGCCACGCGCCCGATCGCCTTGCGTTCGATCAAAAGCCGCATCGCTTGCGCGTAATCCGCAAGCGGCAGGCGGTGCGAGACATTGGGCCGGATATTTCCGGCCTCCGCCCACTCCGTGAGCGTCCTGATGCGCGCCACGCCCGCAGCCGGGTCGCGCCGCACCGCTTCGCCCGCGCGCACGCCGATGACGCTTGCGCCCTTGATCAGGAGCAGATTGGTGCGGGCAAGGCCGATGCCGCCGGTGAAGCCGACCACGAGGATGCGCGCGCCCCAGCCGATGCAGCGCAGGCTGTTCTCGAAAATCTCCCCGCCGACGGGATCGAACACCACGTCCGCCCCGCGCCCGTCGGTGATGCGCTTGACCGCGTCGCGGAACGGCTCGCGCGCATAGAGCACGAGATGGTCGGCGCCCTTGGCCTGCGCGACACCGAGCTTTTCCTCCGACGACGCCGCCGCGATCACGGTTGCGCCCAGCAGCTTGCCCATCTCGACCGCGGCAAGCCCGACGCCGCCGCCGGCGCCATGCACCAGCAGAGTTTCGCCACGCTTGAGCTGCCCGCGTTCGATGAGCGCGTGGTGCGCCGTGCCGTACGCGGCGAGAAAGGTCGCGCCTTCCGCATAGTCGAAGTTTTCGGGCAGCCGCGTCAGCTGCGGCGGCGCAACGACCGCTTCGTCGGTATAGGCGCCGTGGCGCATCCGCACGATCACCCTGTCGCCGACCGCAATGCCGCTCGCCGTATCGGCGACTTCGACCACATCGCCCGCGGCTTCGACCCCCGGCGTGAACGGCAGGTCCGGTTTGAACTGATATTGGCCGGCCACCATCAGGATGTCGGGAAAGTTGATCCCGGCGGCGCGAATGGCGACGCGCACCTGCCCGGCCACCAGCGGCAGAGATGGACACGTTTCGAACCGCAGCCGCTCGGGCGGACCGAGCTCGCGGCAGACTACACTTCTCGGCATCAGGCGGCGCGCTCCCTGGCGCGCGACAGGGCTTCACGGATCAGCGGCAGGCGATCGTTGCCGAAATACATATCGGTCCTGTCGAGGAAAATCGTCGGCGAGCCGAAGCCGCCGCGCGCCATGACTTCATCGGTATTGGCCTTGAGCTGATCCTTGACGGCCTGCTGGCCGATCCCGGCCAGGAATTTGTCGGCATCGACGCCGACGCGTCCGCAGATTTCGGCCAGCACCGCCTCCTGTGAAATATCCTTGTCCTCGCCCCAATAGGCCTCGAACACCGCACGCACGAACGGCACCATCTCCCTGCCAAGCCAGATGCAGCCGCGCATCGCCTTCACACTGTTCACGGGAAACACCGTCGGCGGCATCTTGATCGCAAGGCCCGCGGAGCGCGCCCAGTCGGACAGGTCCTTCAGCATGTAGCGGGCCTTCTGCGGCACCGGCTTTTCCCGCGACGCATAGACGCTGGGGTTGATGGTGTTGAAGATGCCGCCGACCAGGATCGGCCGCCACGAAATCTCCTCCCCGAATTCCTTCGCGAGCGGCTGGATGTTGTGGAAGGCGAGATAGGTCCAGGGACTGGAGCAGTCGAAGAAGAATTCGATCATGGGGGTGTCCTCACTATTCTGACCTCGCACAAGACGCTCTCCTGCTCCTTCTCCCCGCTTGCGGGGAGAAGGTCGGGATGAGGGGGTCATCCACGCACTGAGTTCAGGGAGAGTCCCCCTCACCCGGATCGCATCTTCGATGCGATCCGACCTCTCCCCGCAAGCGGGGCGAGGTCAAGCGTCACTTCCTCTCCGCCAATTCCTTTGCCCTTTGCCCGAACATGTTGCGGCGCGCCTCCTCGTCGAACGGCTGCTTGTCGAACTTGCCGACCGAAAGTCCCGCCTGCACCTGCGGCCGCCCCCGCACCTCGCCGTACCAGCGCCTGATGTTGGGATAATCGTCGAGCGTAAAACCCTGCGCCCTGTGCGTCCGGGTCCAGGGAAAGCAGGCCATGTCGGCGATCGAGTAATCGCCGGCCACGAAGGCGCCGGTCTTGCCGAGCTGCACGTCGAGCACGTGATAGAGCCGCGCCGCCTCGTCCCGGTAGCGCTGGATCGCATAGGGAATTTTTTCCGGCGCATAAAGCGCGAAATGCCCGTGCTGGCCCAGCATCGGCCCCAGCCCGCCCATCTGCCACATCACCCATTGAATGACTGTCGAGCGGCCGCGCAGGTCCGACGGCAGGAAACGGCCGGCCTTCTCCGCGAGATAAATCAGGATCGCGCCGGTCTCGAACACGGGAAACGGGCCGCCGCCATCGGCGGGCTCATGGTCGACGATCGCGGGAATCCGGTTGTTCGGGCTGATCGCCAGAAACTCGGGGCGGAACTGCTCGCCGGCGCGGATATTGACGGGGATGACCTTGTAGGGAACGCCGAGCTCCTCCAGCATGATCGAGATTTTCCAGCCGTTCGGCGTCGGCGCATAATAGAGATCGATCATGGGCTTTCCCGGTGCATTGTTCACCGCCAGACTAGCGCATGATCCACGGTTTGTCCGGCCTGAACCAAAGTCGTGGATGCCGGGCATGACGGGCTATGTACGCGACCCGCAAGACATGGTTAGAGAGGCGCTCAATCAGAACAATCCGGGGAGGCCTCCATGCTGTTTCCAACCACGATCGCAGGCTCGCTGCCGAAGCCGGAGTGGCTGGCGGAGCCGAACATCCTCTGGGCGCCCTGGAAGTCGAAGGGCGAGGAGCTTGTCCGCGCCAAGCGCGACGCCACGCTGCTGGCGCTCAAGCTGCAGGAAGATTCCGGCATCGACATCGTCACCGAAGGTGAGCAGGCGCGCCAGCATTTCGTCCACGGTTTTCTGGAGAAGGTCGAGGGCATCGATTTCGCCCACAAGGTCGAAATGGGAATTCGCAACGATCGCTACAAGGCTATGGTGCCGCAGGTGGTGGCGCCGCTGACGCTCAAGGCGAGGGTTCATGCGGAAGAGGCCCGCGTCGCGCGCAGCCACACCGCGCGCAAGCTGAAGTTCACCCTGCCCGGCCCGATGACTATCATCGACACCATCGCCGACCGCTACTATGGCGACCGCATCAAGATGGCGTTCGCTTTTGCCGACCTGCTCAACCAGGAGGCAAGGGCGCTCCAGGACGATGGCGTCGACGTCATCCAGTTCGACGAACCCGCCTTCAACGTCTACATGGATGAGGTCAACGAGTGGGGGATCAAGGCGCTGGAGCGCGCGGCGCAAGGGCTGACCTGCGCGACCGCCGTCCACATCTGCTACGGCTACGGCATCAAGGCCAATATCGACTGGAAGCAGACGCTCGGCGGCCAGTGGCGGCAATATGAGCAGATCTTTCCGGCGATCGACAACAGCGCGATCCAGCAGGTCGCGATCGAATGCCGCAACTCCAAGGTGCCGCTGGAGCTGCTGGCGCTGCTTCCGGGCAAGGTGGTGCAGGCCGGCGTGATCGACGTCGCCAGCGACGAAGTCGAGACCGCAGAAGATATCGTCAAGGTGATCGAAGCCGTCGCGAAGTTCGTGCCGAAGAGCAATATCGTCCCAACCACCAATTGCGGCATGGCGCCGATGCGCCGCGATATCGCCGAAGCCAAGCTGATCGCGCTCGGCGCCGGCGCCGCACTGGCGAGGCAGCGGCTCGGGTGACGTTCGCCGTGCTGCGCTCCGCCTCGATCATGGTTGTATCGCTGGCTACGACGGCGGCTGCGCACGCCGGCGAACGCGACAAGCTTGATGGCTGCCAGGCCATGGTCGATCGCGCGGCCCAGGCGCGGCAGAGAGCAGACCGGATCTGATACGCCATTGTAGTCTGCGCCTAAGGGCACGCGCTCGGGTGCAGCAGTGGACGATAGCCGGCAGCGAATGCGCGCAAGGTCGACGGCGGCGTCAGCAGCATCGCATCATCAAGAGGAAATTCAGCGGGGCTGTAGCCGGCCGGCGACCATAGCAGCGCCCTGCCCCGCACGATCAGGAAACTGCCGGTGCCCGCCTGCACCATCGCGCCGTCGGGGAGGTCTGCGATGTCCCCCGGCAGCGCATGCAGCCGTTTTTGGCCGCGCTCCAGCCGCTCGCGATGCAGGACCGCGTCGATATCGCGCGCAAGGACATGGGCGGCCCCGTTGCCCGCCTCCCACGCGGCGCGAAAGCGCATCGCATCCTCGCGCCGGCAGAAGAAGCAGGGACGGTGCCCCGCCGCGAACGCGGTGGCTTCATCAAGAAAGAACAGCTCGGTCCAGCTGCGGCCGCCCATCACCTGGCGCCGCCGCCCCCGGAATTCGAGCACGCAGGTCAGCCACGCCGGGCTCGACCAGCGCCTGCGCAGCAGCGTCCGGGTTGCGGGATCGTGGATGATGCCGCGATTGCCGGTGAACAGGCCGCGATGCGGCGTTGCGATGATCTCCCCTGTCGGCGTCACGCGGTTTTGCAGCGGCATTGGCGCGCCCTATTACCCCACTGCCGTCATTCCGGGATGGTCCGAAGGACCAGACCCGGAATCCATAGCCCCAGCTGTCAATTGGATATGCCGGAATAGAGGTCAATCCACTCGGGGTTCTTCTCCTCAATCAACCGAATCTTCCAGTCGCGTCGCCATTTCTTGAGCTCCTTTTCGCGCGCAATTGCGGTGGTCGCGTCGTTGTAAATCTCAAACCAGACCAGTTTGTCGACGGCATATCTTGCCGTGAAACCGCTAACCGCCTTGCTCCGGTGCTCATAGACCCGGCGCACAAGGTCGTTTGTAACGCCAAGATAGAGCGTGCCGTGTTTCTTGCTCGCAAGGAGGTAGACGTAGAAAGCCATTGCAGGCAGCCGTGGTTATGGATTCCGGGCTCGCGACTTCGTCGCGCCCCGGAATGACAACTCCATCACGCCGCGCCGTCGCGGATCGGCGGCTGGAACGACAGCGCGGTGTCCCAGGGAAAGAAGATCCAGGTGTCCTGCGACACTTCGGTGATGAAAGTATCGACCAGCGGCCGTCCCTTCGGCTTGGCATAGACGGCGGCGAAATGCGCATCGGGCAACATCGCGCGGACCAGCCGTCCGGTCTTGCCGGTGTCGACGAGGTCGTCGACGATCAGAAGCCCCTTGCCGGTGCCGCCGCCGAGCTTCGCGGTCTCCTCCGAAACCCCCTTCAGCACCTTCAGGTCGCCCTGTTTGGTGTGGTCGTAGCTCGCGACGCAGATGGTATCGATGGTGCGGATGCCGAGCTCGCGCGCGACGATTGCGGCCGGCACCAGCCCGCCGCGGGTAATCGCAATGACCGCTTCGAACGGTCCGACCTCGTTGAGCCGCCAGGTCAGCGCCCGGCAATCCCGGTGAAACTGGTCCCACGAGACGGGAAAGGGCTTGCCTGTCCGCCCCCGCGCGGTCAGTTGCGGCGTTTGCCCGTTCATCGCTCTCTCCTGCATCTTCCGGCTCGCGGCACGCTGGTGTGGTGGTATGCGAACTTCGGATTCGGGACACTGGTTAGCGGTTCGCGTTCAATCCCGCCAGCATCTCCTTCACCGCGGTCATCGCCGCATTGAGCTTTTCCGGATCGCGCGAGCGGACCACCAGATTGGTGTTCGGCCGCTGGTTTTCGTCGAGAAAGGGATAGCTGCCGATGATGGTGTCCGGGTGGGCATTGGCGATCTCGCGCAGGGGTCCGCCGATATCGCCTTCCCTGGCGTTGGCGCGCACCGAGTCCGACAGCATCTTGACGCCCGATTTCAGTTTCGGCGCGACGATATCCATCATCGCCTGCATGATCGAGGGAACGCCGGCCATCACGATGACATTGCCGATCTTGAAACCGGGCGCCATGATGGTCGCGCTCTGGATCAGTTCGGCGCCATCAGGAATGCGTGCCATGCGCAGCCGCGCCTCGTTCAATTCGCCCGGATTCTTGAAGCGCTCCTTGAAGCGCGCCACCACCTCGGGGTGATGGTCGATGCCGACGCCAAAGGCCTTGGCGACGCTGTCGGCGGTGATGTCGTCATGGGTCGGCCCGATGCCGCCGGTGGTGAAGACATAGGTGTAGCGGGCGCGCAGCGCGTCCAGCGCCGCGACGATGTCGCCCTCGTCGTCGGCAACCACGCGCACTTCCCTGAGGTCGATGCCGATATTGGTGAGGTATTCGGCGATAAATCCGATGTTCTTGTCCTTGGTCCGCCCGGACAGGATCTCGTCGCCGATCACCAGAATGCCGGCGGTGACGATCTCAGTCATGACCTCTCCTTCCCTGCCCACCACCCAAATCCCCAAGCCCCTGGCGCCGGCGACCTTGCCGAGCCGACGCCTCGAAGTCACGCCGTTATGCTGCCGAAATAATCATCCCGCAGCCATTTTTTCAGGCAGCTTTGTGACCGTCCAGAGCAAATGCCGCCGCCGGTCGATGCATATCGCGCTGGCCCGGGCCTTGCTACCACCGCAATCAGTCATGCACTGTTACGGACGATCAGGGGACGTTCGGGTTCTATGGCAGCTGCGTTCGATGAGATGAACGGCGCCGGCGGCGACCTCCGCCCGGCCTATCGCGAGCTCTCCCGCTGGCTCGCGGAGACGCCGCCGGACGCCCTGCAATATCGCCGGCAGGAGGCCGAACTGCTGTTCCGGCGGATCGGCATCACCTTTGCCGTCTATGGCGATTCCGAAGCCCAGGAACGCCTGATCCCGTTCGACGTGATTCCGCGGATTATGTCGGCGAAGGAATGGATGGTCCTCGAAAAGGGCCTGGCGCAGCGGGTGCGCGCGCTCAACATGTTCCTGCGCGACATCTATCACGGGCGCGACATCCTCCGCGCCAACGTCATTCCCGACGACCTGATCTTCCAGAACCCGGTGTTCCGGCCCGAGATGAACGGCCAGGACGTGCCGCACGACATCTACGTCCACATCGCCGGCATCGATATCGTCCGGGTCGACGCCGAGGATTTCATCGTGCTGGAGGACAATGCCCGCACGCCCTCGGGCGTGTCCTATATG